>Ga0070679_100006198_pt1 | contig 11136 bp, 10 predicted proteins | sample KBSC63BmetaG_FD_65652 | JGI IMG/M metagenome (GOLD analysis project Ga0070679, IMG submission 65652) | Corn rhizosphere microbial communities from Kellogg Biological Station, Michigan, USA - KBS C6-3B metaG | ecosystem: Host-associated > Plants > Roots > Rhizosphere | place: USA: Michigan... | reverse complement strand
GTGCCAGGTCTCCTCAACCCCGCGTCCTTGCCAGCGCCCTTGCGTCGATGCGAGCCGCCGAATGGTTTGTTGACTGAGCAACTTGTACTCGCTGCAAGCGTTCGATATGTTCGCCGCTTCACGAGCTGCGGCGTGGGTGCCGATAAAGGGAATCGCATGTGTGGTCGGTGCAGACGCCGCCATTTTGAGTCCCACCGCTCTGGCTGGCGCACGCCGACGACACCGTCAGGAGCCAATAATCGCCGTCACAGGCACGCCTCGTGATCGTTGGTATCGTGAGTGTCTTGTCCGGCATAGGCTAGGCGGAGAGCCGGTCTTCCTCGAAGCGCCAGCCGCAGAAGCGGCACTTGCGAGCGGCTTGGCGTACAGGCTCGGCGCATTCGGGGCACATTTTGGTGTCGGCGTCGGTGGTGGGCGCATGCTCGGACGGTGCGTCGGCCGCCTGATCGTCACCCGGTGAGGGCAGCGCAAGCACGCGAGCGTCCCCGACTTCTTGGGGTGTGTCGGTGAAGAGTTCGCGGACGGCCGGTGCCATGTCCGGGAAGACGCGCTCTGCCAGGGAGATGGCTGAGCGGATGGCGACTGCCTCAGTCAGTTCGACCGACCGAAGGCCACTAGCGATCTCTTTCGCGGCGTTCCACTGCGGCTTCGTAAGTTCGCATCCGCGCTGGCACTTGGAGCAAACCATGAAGCGGTTGGTGCCGACCTTGGCGACCCGCACCCCGTAAAGCTGGCCGTAGCCGTAGGACTCGATCAGCCCGTGGACGCTCAGAGCGTCACCACATTCGACGCAGGGGTACATGACCTCGCCGCGCCTCTTCGTCTTCTTGCCGTATCCACCGAAGATCATGTGTCCTCCCTTGGACTGGATGCAGGCCGGGTTTCGTCGGCGCTGCCGTGTCTGGTCAAGCGGCGTCTGTATTTGGCGGCGAGAAGCGGTGACCGCAGTGGCGACACTTAGTGGCCTCCGGCCGCACGTCCTCGGCGCATTCGGGGCACGCTTTGGCGAACTCGTAACCGCAGTAGCGGCACTTGCGCGCCCGCTCGCGCACGTCCTCGGCGCAGTCAGGGCACATCTTAAGCCCGGAAGTTGTTACAGGCGGCTCCCGTCGTGTTTCCACGCCTGCCCGCCCCTGAGGTTGGGGCGAGGCGAAACGGCTCACGGTGGCAGGGATTTCGATCCGCGCCGTGCTTGCTTCCGAGCCAGTCTGCGGATTCTGCTCGAAAGTTTCCTCGTTTCCCAGGTTCGGGGCAGCAGCGACCTGAGCCTCAAGCCGCGTAAGCTCTTTGTCCCATTTCGCGGAGTACTTCCCACCCACATCGTGGCGCATCTTTCGACCGCGAGCGAGCACTTCCTCGGCACCGCCCTGGACATAAGACGGGTTGTAGGCGGCCCCCTCGAACTCCCCGAAAGCAGCGCGCTGGTTTTGGTTCGCCAGATGCCGTTCGGCCTTATCGAGCCAATCGTGGTATCTCACCTACCTCACCTTTCTGCTCGCCAGGCGGGACTCGGGACGGCTAGGCGGCGAGGCACTTGTCCAGAGCCGCCGAGTGCTGGCCGGTAAACGGGGAGTGCTGCGGGAACCAGACCACGGTGCCCACAACGTGGGTGTTCTTCTCGGCGTCGGGCTTGCCGACGTATGCAGCGGCGATAGAGGCGACCGTCTGTGCGTTTGCCTTGGCGTAGCTCGCGTCTGGGAAGACGCCGACGATGAAGCCGGTACCGTCCCGCCCGACCAAGAGCGCCCCGCCAGGCGGTGCGAAACCGATCTCGGGCGTCTTGCGTGCGGGGGTGCCCGCCCTGTGGAGGCACGAGACGAGACTCGCGCGGGTAATGGGGGCAGTTCCTTGGGTGGTAGCTGCCGACCGGCTGTTGGTGGAAGCCTGAACGGTCGCCGGGACAGTGGACGGGGCTGCGCCGTTCGAGCCGCTGCTCGTGGCCGCTGTGGAACCGCAGCCGCATCCGACTACCGCGATGGTGAGTGCTGCGAGAACTCCGAACGGTGCGAGTCGCATGATCTGCTTCCGATGGGGGCCTTCGGTCGGAGGGCCTATCGACGGCCTCAGCCTGATACATGAGGGATTTCGGACGCGCCCAACACGAGCGGCAGTCCGCATCGCGTCGGAGGGGCCATCAATCATCGGGGTCACCACGGCGTCGGAGACGGGATTGGAGCGCCACGGCTGCGCCAGCCGTCCACAGATTCTGGCCTCCAGGATCGACGCCACTCGCCCGCCACTCTTCTTCGAGGTCATGAACTGCCTCGTGGTGCTCGCGGCAGAGGGGCTCCAGGTCGGTCATCTTCTCGTCTCCCAGCCGGATGTACGTCCGGTGATGCAGATCAACGTTGGGATCGGCACAGACCCGGCAGGTCTGGCGGAGCTTCGACCGCCGATAGCGGGTTTTCACGTCCCGCCGTGTTCGGAGAAGACGTAGTACTCGCGGAGGGACTTGAATCCCGTCTTGGGGAGTCGGTTCCTGATGAACTTCTTCTGGCGATTGGAGAGGCCAGACTGAAGCTCGTTCGGGTGGATCACCTCGGTCATGCAGCCACTCGGCCCAAGCCGAGGGTACGGGAGGCGAGCCGTGGTGACTAGCCCGGATCGAGGCGGTCATGCTTGCCGCCCGCGAGCTGGCCTAGCCGCGACCGCCTCGGCGTGGGTCTTGAGATCGAGGTGCTCGCTGCGTGCCGTGACGGGGTTGAACTCGCGCCCCTAGTGACCCGCCTCGCGACGTTCCCGAATCCAGAGGCGTGGAGCGCCTGGCTGCGTCGAGCAATCGTTCCACTGGCTGACGGCGACGGGGACTTACTTGCGGCCCTGCTCGTCCAAGCGGCCGCTCCCTACCCGGACGCACTTGGAACATACGGGCTCGTACCTGAGTCAGTCGCCTGAACGCCGGAGCCCGCTCGGCCCGTTTCCCGTGACACGCTGGTGACACAGAAGCAGCGGGAACGGCCAGGATCAGCGGCGAAACCGAAGGCACCTGATCGCCCGGAAAATCGCTTCCTAGAGCCGATCCGCGATCTGCCGTGAACTGCCGTGAAGTGGTTCGAGATGCTTTGGGAGCAGGGGTCGTCAGTTCGAATCTGACCGTCCCGACCTTGTTCTTCGCTCTACGGGGCCGCGCCTCTCTCAGTGTGCCGTTCCAGTCACGTCGTGGGTGCTCAAATCCGTGCCTCGAACGTGCCTCGACGCCTTGGGGGTGACCCGCCCTGGTGAGATTTGGGGGCTGGTCTCGATGGCGGCAGGATACTGGGCTGCTACTCCGTCTCGGGGAGCGGCGGATCCACAGCGCCCGGCCAATCGGGACGGATCGGACGCCTAAGTTCGCGGCTCCCGGTGCCCCCTGGGTCAGTCCGCCCATCCCCGGGCGGCCGCGGCGGGCGCGATGGCTTATCTCTAGGGGTGCATGGGTCGGCGGCGCTTACCGTACCGGGAGCGCTCCCGTGCGCCGACCCACGTTGTTTTCCGGTCGAGCCGGGCGTGGCAGCTTTTCCCGCCCGCTCATAGACCGGCTTTGACCTCGAGGTTTTCCGAGTGCGCCTGGCTCAGGCGCCGGCGTGGTACTGGAGGTTGCCGTCCTGGATCGCGCCCACGTCCTTGATGAAGGGGGCGTGGGAGGCGTTGGGGTCGGTATAGCTCCACCACACCCGGGCGATGTCCTTGTGGGCGCCCGGCTCGGCGCGATCGACGAACTTCGCCTTCAGGTAGACGGTGGTGCCGTTCTCGTCGGCGCACGTGGCCGTGACCCGAGGCTTGGGCAGACCCTCGCTGCTGGTCTCGAGCCGCCAGGACGTGTAGCCGTCGCAGTGGGCGCGGAAGCTCCCGTCGCCGGAGTTGTACTCGAGCTGGCCCGACAGGTCGCTCTTGGCGTTGAAGCCCAGCGTCGCACCCTCGTGGGTCTTGCCGTTGCCGTTGACCTGGCTGAACGGTGCGTTCGCCAGGGCATTCGACGCTCCGGCTCCGACGATCGTCAGCGCCGCGACCGTCGCGGCCGCGATGGCTCTCACTCGCATGTGCTCTCCTCGTCCATTGGATAGACACCGGAGCGGCCCCGCCGGGTCCGAAGCGGTCGGCCAGGCGGGCCGGGCCTGGCGTCGTCACTCGCCTGGGGGATCTTCGCCGGGTATCCGCAGGGTTGGGTCGGCGGGCGGGTCATGTTCATTGGCAGGCCACATTCGGCGAGAGGAGGTGATTGAACACGGACAACTTCAGGCGCAACCAAGGCGGTCAGACGGTGCCGGTACTGGTGCTGTTCATGTTCTCGCTGATCGGTATCGCCGGGCTCGTGATCGACATCGGTGGCTGGTACGTGCAAAAGCAACAGGTACAGGCGGCCGCCGATGCCGGTGCCCTGGCGGGAGCGTCCCAGCTCCCGACGGGCTGGTCGTACGCCCAACCCGCGTCGCAGAGCGAGTACACCAAGAACGGGAAGAGCGGCGACAGCGACACCGTCACGAATACGACTGACCTGGCTCCCAACGACTCCGTGACCGTGGACGCGTCGCGTGTCGCGTCTGGCTACTTCACGCGCATCTTCGGCTTCTCCGGCATCACCGTCCACGCCGCCGCACAGGCGACGATCGAGAGCGTCGTCGGCTACAAGTCGACCGGAAACGTGATGCCGTGGGGGATCATGCGCGGCAGCTATACCGTCGGCTCGTCGTACTCGATGAAGATCGCAAACGACGGCTCGTCGCAGTCGGGCGCGCTCGACGTCCCCTACGAGAGCGGCTGCAGCGGCAGCAGCGGCAGCAACGACTACCGCCAGCTGATCAACGGCACCACGCTGGCGTGCCCCCTCAGCGTCGGCCAGATCCTGGGCCTCCAGTCGGGCTCGATCCCCGGGCCGACCCAACAGGGCATCACCGACCGGATCGGCGTCTTCAAGCCCGCAAGTCAAATCGTGACGGTCGGCCCCAACGGCACTGCCACCGTCCTCGACGCCAGCTCACCGCAGCTGGTGCTGATCCCGATCATCGAAAACCAGGACGGGAGCACCAACTGGACGGGCGGATCGATGAAGATCCGCGTCGTCGGCTTTGCCTGGTTCGTGATCACCGGCGTCAGCGGCAACGGCCAGAGAGTCACCGTCACCGGCGAGTTCGTCGGCATCGAGACCTCCGACCCGAACGCCACCCTCGGCGCCTACACCGGCCTTCCAGGCGGCGCCACGTCGGTCGAGCTCACGAAGTGATGACGCGGCCCCGCGGCCACGCGAAAGCCCCGGGGGTGCCGTTACTCAAGGTGGGATCGGAAGCTGCCGATGAGCGCAGCATGCCGGCGCCGCTTCGCCTCCCCCTGATCGCCACCTTCAGCGTCGCGGTGACCATGCTCGCCGCCGCCTGCGGCTCCGGCTCGGGATCGCCCACCACCCCGCAGCAGGTGCGGCTGGGGGCCGCGCAGAAGGCGCAGGACAAGGTCATCGCCATGGTTCTAAACGACGGCGACATCCCAGGCTTCGCGCTGCAACGCGACGGCGCGGAAACGCTCAAGGATCAGCTGCCGAGGAAGGGCGCGCGCCACTACGCCGTCGCGAAGCGGCTTGTCACCGCCAACTGGCTTGCGAGCGAGCACTCGATCGTGATCCGCTCCGCCGACGGCAAAGCGCCGGTCATCAGCGACGCCAATCTGTTCAAATCCGCCGCGGCAGCGGCCCGCATCTGGACGCTCGAGCAGTCGCCGACCCCGGGGGTGCGGATGAAGCAGCTCCCAACACCCGCCGGCTCTCCCAAGGGCGCGTCGTACGACTATGAGAACAACGGCAAGCTGGCCGGATTCACCCTGGGATGGCGGCGCGGCCCGGTGATCGCATACGTCTTCCTCGGCGCCCACCCGGGCGAGACCTTCTCCCCGCTCGTCCTCCGCCGCGTCGCAGCGTTCCTTGCACGGGCCGCACGCGCCCAGGATCACCGCATCGCCAGCGTCCAGGCCGGCGTCTTGCCGTACTAGGCGAGGCCGGCTCGGACTGGAGCGCGGCGCTCACGCGGATCCGCCACCGGCCGCTCATACCCCTCCGTCCCGTGACGGCGGGTCGACCGGCGAGGCGGCGGATTGCTCGCCGACTCCTGTACCTCGGATTGCCGCACTGCCGCGGGAGGGCGCCCGGCCGCTGCGGGCCGGGCGCCCCGAGCGCCGGAGGACGATCAGTGGACGATCGTGTCGCAGTAGGTGCTGTCAGGGCCGAAGGGGCCGCCGCACTGCTCGGTCTGGGCGAACTGGTCGGCCTTCCCGTAGTCCGTGGCGGTCGTCGGGTAGTCGACGCCGTAGGAGAACGATCCGTCGCCGTTGCGGGTGTACCAGGGGTAGATGCAGAATGGGCCGCCGTAGCCGGTGCAGGTCGAGCCTGTCTCGGTCGGGTCGAGCACCTCGGCCTTTCCGCCGTAGTCGGACACGAGTCCCCAGCTGGAGGGATGCGAGCCGTTCGCGAAGGTCACGCTGTTGATGTGGATCGGCGGAGTCTGTCCAGCCCAGGCCGGAGCGTCGTAGGAGTCGCAGCCGGCCTCGCCGGGCCAGCAGAACGCGCTCGCCGGACTCGTAAACGGCGAGGTGTGCCCGATCTCCCAGACGAAGGAGTCCGGGGTGCCGTGCACGGCGCCCCAGCCGAGCGAATCGCCGACCTTCTGAGTCGAGAATGACGGCATCAGCGGTCCGTCGGACTTGGAGTTGAGGACGATCGTGCCCGACCCACCCGTCGTCGCGTCGGAGACGGTGATGTGCCAGCCGTCCTTCGCCGAGGTGATGAAGTAGTGCACGGAGACCGCGTCGCCGGCATGCATCACGAGCGGGGCGGAGGTCGGCCCGGCGGTCAGCATCGCGTTGAACGCGGCCGGCTCGTGGTAGTTGGGCTTCTGTCCCGTTGTCGTCAAGCTCCATACGGGTGAGCACACGGTGTAGTCGCCGGGCACGTTCGAGACGACGAACGCACCGTTCGGGTTGCAGTTGCTCACGAGCGCGTTCGGATAGAACTGGAGCTCCTCGAATGCCTGGCCGAACAGGCTGTTGGGGTCGTTCACCGTACCGCCGAACCAGAACGTCGGCCCGACCGCATCGACCGGGAAGCTGCCGTTCGAGGGCAGCACGAACCTCCACGTGATGTCCTGCGCGGAGCCGGCGAGATTCGACACCGGGTCGAGCTCGGGCTCGTCGTGTCCCGAGCAGCCCGCCGTGTAGTGCGGCTCGAACACGCCCTCGATGTACGCCGGCCGGTGCGCGATGCACCCGCCGCCCGGACCGCCCGTCGCGCTCGCGGTGGGAACGCCCACCGACATGGCCGCGATCGCGGCGAATACGGCGCCCACCAACATCCGCTTCATCATTCATCCCCTCGTCGACTTGCCCTGCCTGGTGACAGGCCTTCTCATGGTGACGGGGTGGGCGCGCCGGCGTCGTCCGCCGGGCGCCCACCGCCTCACCTGCTCGTTCCTCGGTTGCTAGTGCTCCGTCTCAATAGTCGTGTTTATTTGTGCGGGAGTTCTGGTACGCTGGGCGGGATGCCACGACCTGCTGCGGTTGTTGAGCTGTCGGGTGAGGAGCGCGCCGAGTTGGAGCGGGTGGTGCGCGCGCCGACCAGTCCCCAGCGGGAGGTGACGCGGGCGCGGGTGGTGCTGGCCGCGGCGGCCGGGGAAAGCAACCGCCAGATCGCCGCTCGCCTGGGGATGTCTGAGTTGGCGGTCGGTCGCTGGCGCACCAAGTTCGCGCATGAAGGCGTCGCTGGGTTGGCGGATCGGCCGCGCAGCGGCAGGCCACGCACGATCGATGATCAGACGGTGCAGCGGGTGTTGGCCAAGACACTGGAGCCGCCGCCAGCGGGGGAATCGCACTGGAGCGTCCGCCGGCTTGCGCAGGAGACCGGGTTGGCGCCCGCCACGGTGCATCGGATCTGGCGTGCCCACCGGTTGCAGCCGCACCGCACCAGGACGTTCAAGTACTCGCGTGATCCCGAGCTGGAAGCCAAGGTGATCGACATCGTCGGGCTGTATCTCAACCCGCCCCAAGGCGCCTTGGTGCTGTGCGTCGACGAAAAGACACAGATCCAGGCACTCGACCGTACCCAACCCATCTTGCCGCTGCGACCCGGCCTGCCCGAGGGCCGCACCCATGACTACCGCCGCCACGGCACCACCAGCCTCTACGCCGCGCTGGAAATCGCCACCGGCCAAGTGCTGACAGACTGCCAGCCGCGTCACCGCGCTGAGGAGTTCCTGCGCTTCTTGCGCAGGGTCGTGCGCGCCTACCCACACGGCGAGCTGCACCTGGTGCTCGACAACTCCTCCACTCACACCACCCCCGAGGTCAAGCAGTGGCTGGCCCGGCACCGCCGCGTGCACTTCCACTTCACCCCCAAAGGCGCCTCCTGGATGAACCTCGTCGAAAGCTGGTTCTCGATCCTCACCCGCCGCAGCGTCCGCCGCGGCAGCTACCACAGCGTCACCGATCTGATCCACGCCATCGAGCACTTCGTCGCCACCTACAACCAACACGCACAGCCCTTCATCTGGACCAAAACCGCCACCCACATCCTCGCCAAAGCCAAACCCACCACGACTTCTGAGACGGAGCACTAGGCGGCCCCCTTGGCGATGGCGGCTGCGCGCGCGATCGTCGGGCGGAGCCGGCGTGGTGCGTGCGGCTTGGTTGCCGTCAATCGGGCCGCTTCAGCCGCCAGGTTGTGCCGGAGCGCGGCTATCGCCGTCTGGATCCCGTTCTGCGCGCTCGGCGGCAGCGACGAGGCGATCGCGTTGAGCATCGCGACGGCGTGGGCCTGCCCGGTGACGTCTGCCTGGATGTCGGCGGCCGCCTGGTTCTTGGCGATCCTGCCGACCGTCGGAGTGGTCGTGTCGCGTGCGAGTTGTGCCACCGCACTGCGGTGGGTCGCGGTGACGTGGCTGAACGCGTTCGCGATCCCCGCCTGGGCGTGTGCCGGCAAGAGCGGCATCAGCGCCTGGAGCTTCGCGACCGCGTTCGCCGCGCGATGGGTGTCAGCATTCACCGCAGCGGCTGTCCGATCCTGGAGGAGCCCGCCGCGGCGCAGCTGCCGCTCTGCGGCTGCGAGCGCGCGCTGGTCGGCGCCCTCCTGCTTGGCGACGGCCACGACGGCTTTGGCTGCGGCGAGCCGCGAGGCGGGATCGTTCGCTGCCTGGATCAGGTGTGCGGTCTGCGAGACCGCCAGGCCGATCTGGCTGCGGTTCTTGGACAGCGCCTGCGAGCCTGCGCCGTAGGCATGCGCATTGAATGCGGTCACCGCCCGAGTCAGCGCCATGTTGGCCGCCCTCGTGTGTGAGAGCACAGTCGAAAGCGAGATTGTCTGGCCCTGCGCCGGGACCACTCCGATCGTGCCCGCGAGAGCCGCGGCGACAAGGATTGTTCGTTTCATAGCCCCTCCGAGAACGACGATTCAGGGTCAGCCGCGGGCGCGGTCGACCGCCTTCTCTCACAACAACGCGGCACACCCCGGGGCCGCATCACCCATAACGAAATGCTTACGGCCCACCGGATCGGTCATCCGCATCACCCTCCACTCCTGCCACTCAAGCCAACGCAGGGATGTGCGCGACGCACCGCCGATTATCGCGGCGGGATCATCCGTGACGACCTACTCAGCCGCTGGTGTGCGAGCGTCCGACCGCGTACAGGGTGGCGTCGTTGATGGCGTAGACGGTGCCGTCGGGGCCGACGAGGGTGGGCGTGTAGGCCTCGGCGCGGGGAGCGTTGAGGTGGATGCTCTCGGCCAAGGTGTTGCCGGCGAGATCCCATCGGTACAGGATCCCGTCCTCGCTGTTGACGATCACCGAGTGGGCCGCGGGGTCGACGACGGCGGAGTTGATGCACCATTCATAGCGCGCTCCGGCGGGCGTTCCGGGCTCGTGCGAGGGCGAGAGGACGGTCTGAACGGCCCTCATGACCCGGGTGTTGGCGAAGGGATCCTTCTGGGTCGCGCGAGGGTCGAGCACGGCGACTCGATTGTGCCCGTTTCCGTACGGCCCGATGCCGAGGTAGTTGTTGTACTTGGACACCAGCAGGTAGGGCGAGGTGCCGTGGTAGTCGGGCACCCCGCGGGCGGGCATCACGGCGACGGTGTTGTCCCAGCCGAAGGATCCCGGTGTCTTGGTCTGGGTCAGAGTGGCGTCGTAGTGCAGCAGCCAGCCGCGGTCGTCGTGGCTCGGGAACGGATTCTCGAGCACGCCGTAGTACACGTCCCCGTCGGGCCCGACCGTCGGCGAGGCGGACGAGCTGGTCGAGACGAACGCCGGCCGGCCGCTGACGGGATCCTTCAGCAGGACGTGGTATCTGGGCTCGAGCGTGGCGGCGTCGAGCCCGACCAGCATGCCGCGCGCCGGATTGGTCACGGTGATGTAGACGGTCTTGCCGGACGGCGAAAGGGCCGGTGCGCAGTTCAGGGCCACGGCGTTGATGGCGGCGTTACCCGCCGCGGCGGCGGCCGTGATCCAGGTCGCATGACCGTCGGCGTCGATCCGGGCGATCCCGCTGACGAGATGTGCCGGCGTCGGGCCGGACACGGTGAATCCGAAGTACAGCGACCCGTCGGGCGCCGACGTCAGCGGCGTCGTGATGTGCACGGCCTTGGCGTAGACCGCCTTGTGGGCCTGCCATTGCGCCGCGCCGTAGAACACGACGCGACGCATCGCGCCGGTCGCCGCGTTGGCGTGCCGGCGGATGATCACCGTCCCGCCTGCACCGGCGACGGCCAGGGTCGTGCGGCCCGTCAGCGTGGCGGGCAGCGGAGGGATCCAGGCGAAGAGGCCGTTCGCGAACGGAGGCGTCCGGTAGTTGGTGTCGAGCGACCAGCGCCGGGCGCCGCTCCTGCCGGAGTACGCGACCACCCGGAACCCGGCCTTGCCGCTGACCCGGGTTGGGACCAGGACCGTGTTGGCCGCGGTGATCATCGGGGAGCCGTAGTGGATCGGCGCGCCGTTCGGCGCCAGATCGACCTTCGCCGTCCAGCGGATCCGGCGGAACCGCTGGGGCCGCTTCCGGGCCACCGCCGTGTGTTGCGCGCTCCCGGCGAATCCGACCCACTCCGCGGGCCGCCTGCGGCCACGCGTCCGCGCATGACTGTGCGCGCCGGACGCCGCCGGCAACAGCCCGAGGACGAGCACCATTCCGGCCGCG
>Ga0070679_100006193_pt1 | contig 11140 bp, 13 predicted proteins | sample KBSC63BmetaG_FD_65652 | JGI IMG/M metagenome (GOLD analysis project Ga0070679, IMG submission 65652) | Corn rhizosphere microbial communities from Kellogg Biological Station, Michigan, USA - KBS C6-3B metaG | ecosystem: Host-associated > Plants > Roots > Rhizosphere | place: USA: Michigan... | reverse complement strand
ATGGCGCGGCGGCGGCGGCCGCTGATCGTCGGCAACCCCGACATCGTCTCGCCGGCGCCCGACGCCATCGCCGTCGAGCCCGGCCATTACGCGCACCGTCTCGCCGCCGAATTCGCCCTCACGCCGATCTTCCTCGGCAAGCCCTACGCGGCGATCTACCGCAAGCTTGCCGAACGCCATCCCGACATCGCGCCCGACCGCGTGCTCTGCGTCGGCGACACGCCGCAAACCGACATCCTCGGCGGGCGGGCCGCCGGCTATCGCGCGATGCTGGTCGAGGACGGATTCTGCCGCGGCCGCGACGCGCTGGCGCTGTGCCGCGAAAGCGGCATCTGGCCGGATTTCATCGCGCCGCGGCTGTAGCCGGCAACCGCTCTATAGGCAGCGCGGCGATACAGGCGCGTCGGTGGATTTTACCGATCGGGCTGGCCTATCGGCGACCTCGGCCGCCACCCGCCTGCGCGAGCGCCGCCAGTCGATCGCACGCTTCACGGCAAAACCCGCGAGGAGGACCGCGCCGGCGGCTCCCGCGATGAGCAGCACGGCGACCTGGAACGACGAACCGCCGAGCAGGGCCTTTACCGCGCGCGCGGTGCGCCGCACGTTGTCGAACAGATAGGCGAGCTCGATCGTCACGACGAACGCCACGGCATAGAACAACGCCTGCCGGCGTTCGGCGAGCGCCACGAGCCGATCGAGCAGCCGGCGGCTGATGAAGGTTTCGCAGAGCCACGCGGCCAATGCGCCGATCGCCGCGCCGACCAGAATGTCCAAGGGAAAATGTATGCCCAGCCAGATGCGCGGCAGGCAAACGACGGCGGCGGCATAGATGACGAGCGCGATCGAAAGCCGCGGCACGGCAGCGTAGAGCGCGACCGCCAGCGCGAATACGAAGGCCGCCTTGTCGCTGGGAAACGAACTCCACGCTTCGTAATCGTCGGTGACCGGGAAGAGCGGCGGCTGGAATCCCGAGGCCGGATCGAGCATGGGCCGGACGCGGAAGGGCAGCAGGTCGGCGAGCGCGCGCGCGATGACGATCGCCAGCAGGCACGACGCCAGCCCGGCGAGGACGACGCGGCGCGATTTCAGCGTGTCGTCCGATCCACCGCCAAACCAGCAATACCAATAGGCCGCGACGAACACGCTACCGTTCAGCAGCTTGTTCTGCGCGACGAGATTGACCGTCCAATCGATCAGCCAATGGCCCGACAACGAATTGATGCCGAGCAGCGCCACGATGTCCCAGTTCAGGATGCCTTCGCTCGGCGACATCGACCCCATCCTTCTACCAGAGGTCGAATTATCCTCGACGATCCCGCCGAATTGGGGTGACATTTCCGTGGCACGGCGTAGGCAGCGTTTTCTAGAGGGCCGCCAACCGCTCCAGCGCCGCTTTAAGCCGATCGCGCGCCTCGACCGCTTCCGCCTGACGTTCGCGCTGCTCCTCGACCACCTCCGGCTTGGCCTTGGCGAGGAACTGCGCGTTGCCGAGCTTCTTCGCCGCCTTGTCGATCTCGCCGTCGAGCCGGGCGATCTCCTTGGCGAGGCGGGCGCGCTCCTGGCCGAGATCCATGATGCCGCCGAGCGGCAGGAGGATGGTCGCCTCGTCGAGGACGCTCTGCACCGCGCCCTTCGGCGCCTCGCCCGAGAGCGCTTCCGCACTCTCGAGCCGCGCCAGGCGCAGGATGAGATCGCGATGGGCGGCGAGCCGCGCCAGGGTCGCCGGCGCGGCGTCCTTGAGCAGCAGCGCGATCTTCGCCGCCGCCGGCACGTTCATCTCCGAGCGCACGGCGCGCACCGACGAGATCAGCCGTACCACCCAATCCATCTCGGCGCCGGCGGCCGCGTCGGTCAGCGCCGGCGGATAGCTCGGCCAGCGCGCGGTGATCAGCCGCCCGGCAGCGGCGCCGGCGAGCTGCTCCCAGATCTCCTCGCTGATGAACGGCATGATCGGATGCAGGAGATGGAGGACCTCGCCGAGCACCCAGCCCATCGTCGCGCGGGTTTCTTCCTTGGGCGCCTCGTCCTCGCCGAGCAGGATCGGCTTGGTGAACTCGATGTACCAGTCGCAGAACGAGCCCCAGGCGAACTGATAGAGCGCGTTCGCCGCGTCGTTGAACTTGAAGGCGGCGATCGCCTCCTCGGTCTGCAGCGAAGCCGCGGCGAGCGCGCCGACGATCCAGCGATTGACGGTCAGTCGGCACTGCGCCGGATCGAAGCCTTCGCGATAGGCGCAGCCGTTCATCTCGGCATAGCGCGCCGCGTTCCACAGCTTGGTCGCGAAGTTGCGATAGCCCTCGACGCGCGCTTTCGCCAGCTTGATGTCGCGGCCCTGCGCGGCGAGCGCCGCCAGGGTGAAGCGCAGCGCGTCGCAGCCGAATTCGTCGATGAGCTCGAGGGGATCGATGATGTTGCCCTTCGACTTCGACATCTTCTGGCCGCGCTCGTCGCGCACCAGCGCATGGATGTAGACGGTGCGGAACGGCACCTCGCCCATGAACTGGTGGCCCATCATCATCATGCGGGCGACCCAGAAGAAGATGATGTCGAAGCCGGTGACGAGGACGTCGCCGGGATAGTAGCGCGCCAGCTCCGGCGTCTTCTCGGGCCAGCCGAGGGTCGAGAACGGCCACAGCGCCGAGGAGAACCAGGTGTCGAGCACGTCCTCGTCGCGCGTCAGGGCGACCTTCCGGCCGTAGTGCTTCTCCGCGGCGGCGAGCGCCGCCTCCTCCGTCTCCTCGACGAAGACCTTGCCGTCCTCGGCCCACCACGCCGGGATCTGGTGCCCCCACCAGAGCTGGCGCGAGATCGTCCAGGGCTGGATGTTGCGCATCCATTCGAAGAAGGTGTTCTCCCAGCTCTTGGGCACGAAGACGGTCTTGCCGCTTTCGACCGCCTCGATCGGCGCCTTGGCGAGTTCCTTGGCGTTGCAATACCACTGGTCGGTCAGCCAGGGCTCGATGGCGACGCCGGAGCGGTCGCCGTGCGGCACCATGTGCGTGTGCGGCTCGATCTTCTCGACGAGACCCTGCGCTTCGAGATCGGCGACGATCCGCTGGCGCGCCGCGAAGCGCTCGAGGCCGCGATAGGCCTCCGGCGTGTTCTCGTTCAGCCGCGCGTCGCGGTCGAAGATGTTGATGAGCTGGAGGCCGTGACGCCTTCCGACCTCAAAATCGTTGAAATCATGCGCCGGGGTCATCTTGACCGCGCCGGTGCCGGTGGTCGGATCGGCGTAGTCATCGGCGACGATCGGCAGGCGCCGCCCGACCAGCGGCAGGATGGCGTGCCGGCCGATCAGGTAGCGATAGCGCTCGTCCTCGGGATGGACCGCGATGCCGCTGTCACCGAGCATCGTCTCGGGCCGCGTGGTGGCGACAATAATATATTGATTTTCAAAGCCTTCTACCTGGTATTTCAAGTGCCAGAGGAAGCCCTTCGTCTCCTGGCTTTCGACCTCGAGGTCGGAGATCGCGGTGTGCAGCTTGGGGTCCCAGTTGACCAGCCGCTTGTCGCGGTAGATGAGCCCTTTCTTGTAGAGCTCGACGAAGACCTTGCGCACCGCGGCGGAAAGGCCCGCATCCATGGTGAAGCGCTCGCGCGGCCAATCGGCCGAGGCGCCGAGACGGCGGAGCTGGCGCGTGATGGTGCCGCCCGATTCCTCCTTCCACGCCCACACGCGCTTGACGAAGCCTTCACGGCCGAGCTTGTGGCGGTCGGTCTGCTCGAGCGCGATCTGCCGCTCGACGACCATCTGCGTCGCGATGCCGGCATGATCGGTGCCCGGCTGCCACAGCGTGTCGAACCCCTTCATGCGATGATAGCGGACGAGGATGTCCTGCAGCGTGAAGGTCAGCGCGTGGCCCATATGGAGGCTGCCCGTGACGTTCGGCGGCGGCATCATGATCGTATAGGGCGGCGCCGGCGAATCGACATGGGCGGCGAAGGCGCCGCTCGCTTCCCATATGGCGTAGAATTTCGCTTCGACCTCGGCCGGTCGATAGGTTTTGTCGAGCATGATGGCTTTTATACGCTAGGGAGACGGGAATCGTCGCGGCGGCGAGCCGCCTCGCGGGTTCCGGCGGACGACCGGGCCCCGCGCAGCACCGGTCGCGTCAACGCCGCTGGACGTCGCGTACCAGCCGCGTGATCTCTTCCTGAACGAGCCGCTCGACCATGTCGGGCAGATATTGGTCGAGCCAGCTCTTGAGGATCGGCCGCAGCTCCTCGCGAACCAGCATCTCGAGGGTGAGATGGCCGGCGCCGAGCGCCAGGTCGCGCTCGCGCGATTCCGGACGCGACGAGAGCGAGGTGATCTGCGAGAGCGCGGCGACCGAGGCCGCCGCCGTCGCCGCCGAGACGATGCGCTCGTCGACCGGCTCGTCGTCATCCGGTTCCGCCGCCGGGGGCCGTGGCGGCGCCGGAGCGGGCTCGGGGCTCGCCATGGCGTTCAAGCTGACCACCGAGCCATCGGAGTCGACGACCTCGGTGAGCTCGAGGATATCCTCCCCGGCGCCCGCCGCCTGCATGCCCGGGCCGGGAGCCGGCGCGACGGGCTCGTCGCGGCCATCGGCCGGGGGCGCCGCCGGCGCGGCGGTATCGCCGTCCTCGGCGATGATCCGCCTGATGGAGGCGAGGATCTCCTCCATCGAGGGTTCGTGCTGCTGCGCCTTGGCGTCCGACATCGCGTCAACCGTCGTTATAAAAGCCGCGTAACACTACGGCAAAGCCTGCACAATTGCCAGACGCCGCGGCGGCGCGGTCATTTCGATGCGCCAAAGCCGATCCACTTGTCCCGGACGGCCCGGTAATGCTGATCGGCATCATAGGGCTGGACCGGCAGATTGAGGTCGAGGGCGGTCAGCCGCCCGATATCGGCGGCGACCGAGAACTCGGCGACCGCTTCGTTGTGCTGCGCCTGGACGAGGCCGACGCGGCTGGTGAACAGCGTCTGCTCGGCGGTGAGGACGTCGAGCACGGTGCGGGCGCCGACGAGCGCTTCCTGCTGGACGCCCTCATAGGCGACCTCGTTGGCCTTGACCGACGCGATCAGCGACTCGACCTGCGCGCGGTTCGCCTGCAGCGTCTCCCAATCGCTCTGCGCCGTCTGCACGGCCGTCCGGCGCGTATCGTCGATCTGGCTGCGCCGTTCGCCGACGGTCTCGTTGGCCTGCCGGGTCTGCGAGTAGATCTGACCGCCCTCGTAAAGCGGCACCGTCAGGCGGGCGATGACCGAGGCCGTGTTCGCGCTGCGGTTCTGCGTCTGCGTCGTGATCTCCTGCCCCTTGCCGATATCGCCGACGATGCTGATCTGCGGCAGGAGCTGGCCGCGCACGACGCGCACGGCGTCGCGCGCCGCCGCCTCGTTGAACTGCGCCGAGATGACGTTGGGGTTGTTGTTGGCGGCCAGGCTGGCGGCCTCGGCGCGGCTCGTCGGCAGGGCCGGCCGTTCGGTCGGCGGCTCGAGCAGGCCCGGCGGCTCGCCGACGAAGCGCTCGAAATTGGCCCGGACGTTCTCCAGCGTGCCTTCCGCCTGGACCCGCGTCGCCGTCGCCGTGGCGAGCGTCGCCTCGGCCTGCGACACGTCGGTCCGCGTCACCTCGCCAACGCGAAAGCGGTCCTGGGTGGCTTCCAATTGCCGGCGCAGCACCTGCTCATTGTTGATGCTGAGCTCGAGCACGGACTGGTTCTGCACGACGTCGAGATAGGAGGTGACGGCGCTCAGCATGACCTGCTGCTCGGTCGCCAGGGTCAGCGCCCGCGTGGCACGCACAGTATTCTCGGCCTGGCTGGTCGCCGCCACGGTGCGGCCGCCGCTGTAGAGCGGCTGGGTGATGTTGAGATCGAGGCTGCGCGGCGTCAGCGTCTGCTGCTGCACGTTCGTCGCCTCGTTGCGCTGCACCCCGGCGGAGCCGGTGAACTGCACCGTCGGACGCCAGCCCGAGAGAGCCTGCGGCACGCCTTCGTCGCTCTCGCGCAGGCGCGCCCGCTGGGCGAGCAATGTCGGGTTGTTGTTGTAGGTGGCGGCAAGCGCCTCGGGCAGCGTCATCGCGCAGGCGCCGCCGGCCAGGGCCGCATGGGCGAGCCACAGCGCGCTGCCGGCGAGCAGGACGCGACGCAGGCGGGCAGCGCCGCCGAAGGATCGCCGAATAATGTCGGGATGACGCATCAATAGGTCCTCATCGCGGGATCGATCTGCCGGGCCCAGGCGTCGATGCCGCCGGTCAGGTTGATCGCGTTGGCGATACCGTTGGCGCGCAGCCAGCGCACCGCTTGCCGGCTGCGCATGCCGTGATGACACAGGACGACGAGCATCCCGTCGCGCGGCAGCGCCGCCAGCCGATCGGGCAGAAGCGCGAGCGGGATGTCGATGCTGTCGGGCAGCCGACAGATATCGACCTCCCAGGGCTCGCGCACGTCGAGCACCGCAAGCGCGGCGCCGTCCAGCGCCGACGCGAAGCGGCATGCCAGCTCGTCAACGGTAATGTCGTCGGCCGTCATGTCGTCGACCGTGACGTCGGCATGAAAGGGCACGGCGTCCATCTTAGAACACGAAGCCGGGTCGCGCCGCGAAGCCGGGCAGAACCGGCGTCCCGGCATCGAACATGATGCGCTGCGCGACGATGCCGTCGACGCGCGTCATCACCACCGCCTTGCCCATGCCGGGGCCATCCTGCAAGACGGCGACCAGACGGCCGCCCTTGGCGAGCTGGCCGGCGATCGCCGGCGGGACGGCGGCGACGGCGCCGCCGAACAGGATCACGTCATAAGGCGCCCCCGCCGCATAGCCGTCAGTGAGCACCCCCTCGACGACGGCGACATTGGCGATGGTGAGCTCGGCGACGAGGGCTTTCGCGAGCCGCGCGAGCGCCGCATCCTCCTCGAGGGCGACGACGCTGCGCGCCAGCCGCGCCATGACGGCGCTGGCATAGCCGGGACCGCAGCCGACATCGAGCACGGTTTCGCCCGGTTCGATCGCCGCGATCTGCAGGAGGCGGGCAAGCACCATCGGCTCCATCAGGTAGCGGCCGCCGCCGAGCGGGATGTCCTCGTCGACATAGGCGATGCCGCGCAGCGCCTCGGGAACGAAGCGCTCGCGCGGAACGGCCAGCATCGCGTCGATGATCGCCGGATCCGACACCTTGTTGGGGCGGATCTGGCTCTCGACCATGTTGAGGCGGGCCGAACGATAGTCGCTCGCGGCGGGGGATGGCATCACGGCGCTCGGACATCTCAGAGAGGGTTGCGGCGAATGGGTTATATAGAGCAGAAGCCGCGAAAACAATCTCTCGAAATTGCCCCGCGCAGCATCGCCTTGACCCTGCCGCTCGGCGCGGCCTATATGAGGCGCCACGCGTCAGCCTCCCTCTCGATACCCATGGAGCCGATCCTCCCGGGGTCGATCCTTGCGGGGGCTCGACCGCTCACTGACCGGCCGGATGGCAGAGTGGCTATGCAGAGGACTGCAAATCCTCGTACAGCGGTTCGATTCCGCTTCCGGCCTCCAGCGTTCTCCCACAGAAGACCACGAGATAGCGCAGAAACGTCCTGGTGTTTTCCGTCGGCCACATTCCCTCGGCTCGATTTGTGGTCATTCGGAATAGTCGCGCCACGGGCACCGTGATTTCATTGACAAATCGCGCCGGCTGTCGATCCTCGTGGGGTGGCTGCGCCCGATCGCCGAGGCCGCGCGTCCGATGGCAAGGGCGGCCGGCCAGCGCACACTGCCGGGGCGGCAGGCCGATCACTCCAACTCCGGCGTCCGGTAACGTCGAAAAATCACGCAATGAAAGGCCGGGACATGAATTCCCCAAAGGCGAATAGGGACGCGGCGGAAAGCGTCTTCGAGAAACGGCGGAACGCGGCGGACAAGCTGAGCGCCGAAATCGCCGATGATCGGCAAAGAAAGCTGCAGGCCGACGCGGCGAAAACGTCACGCCTGCGGGATCAGCGCCTGGCGAAGGAAGCCGCCGAGGCGAGCGCGGCCAGCGAGGCGGCGGCGGCGAAGGCCAAAGTCAAACGAAAGCTCGCCAAGTAGATCAGGGCTGCGGTCGACCGGCGACAGGCCCCCCGATCCGCGCGGTCAGCCTTCCGGTCGCCGCTTCGCCTGCGCCTCCGTCCCCGTCCCGCGCAAAACCCACCAATTGTAATAGTCGGCTATCGGCGGCGCGGCGACCGTGCCGATAAGGCAACCGAGATTGGTCGCCGGCAGGATGGCGCCGCCAAACGTGCCGATCATCGACAGCGTCGCGCCGGTTATGCCGCCGACGATGCAGCCGGAGCCGAACTGACCGAGAGTTGCAGACGGGGCGGGCGATTCGGGCACCGCGTCGTCCTGGCTGGCACCGGCGGCGGATGGAACGAGAAAGAACAGCACGGCGAAGATGAGACGACGCATCGCTGCCTCCTGAGCACGGATCGCAGCGGTCAGGCGAAGACCGCCGGTTGATCCAGCAACAGCGCGCGGTCCTCGCCATGTCCCCGGCCGGGGTGTGTCAGGTTTGTGAGCAGCCGATGCGATCCGGCCGAAGCGACGCCGCATTCGCTCCCGCCCGTTCCCGTCCGGAACACAAAACGCATCGCGGGCGTTCAAGCGTCGGATACGGCTATCGTTTTCGGAGAACCTTCATGTCTGGAAATCGGATTATCGGACTTGTCCTCGTCGTGGTCGGGATCGTTCTGCTCGTCTTCAGCATGAATGCCTCGCAGGCGCCGGTCGATCAGGTGACGCAAACCTTCACCGGGCGCTTTACCCAGACGACGATGACCTATCTCATCATCGGCATCATCGCCGTCGTCGGCGGCGGGCTCCTCGCCCTGAGGGGGCGCCGCGCCTGAGCGTGTGGCGGCCTTGTGCGACATCCCCGTGTCCGACCTCCCCGTCGCCGAGGCGCAGCGGCAGGTCGAAGCGTTCCTGACTTGCCAGATGCTCGAGGCGTTTCGGGCTATCGAATACCGCCTCGCCCCGTTCGACGCCGAGCCATCCGAGGCCAGCCTCGACGAATGCGCGCTCGGCGAGGTGCAGTTGCGCCACGTCGTCGGCGCCTCGGACTGCACCTACCTCGTCGCCGCCTTCGGCGACTCCCTGGTCCTCCAGATCCAGCTCAACGTTCACCGCTTCGTCGTCGTCTACCGCGTTCCAGTGCGCGAGGCGCTCGACGCGGCCAGCCTGCAGCCGCGCCTGGAGCGCTGGCGGATCGGCGCCGAGCATGCCGGCTGGACGATCGGCTGGCGCGACGCGCTCGGCCCGGAGAAACCGCCGCGGCGCCTCGTCGAGATCTACTGCTATGCCTTCGCCAAGCCCGACTTCCTCGCCGACGACGTGCAGCAATTGTACTGGCGCACGGACATCGTCCAGATGACGCGCTATTTCATGCTCGAAATGCAGCGTTTCGGGGTCCGATTGGCCCCGGTCGGGACGATGGGGAAAGCGGCGGGGAAATCGGCCGTCAAATCGCCGGGGAAATCGGCGAAGCCTGTCTAGCCTAGCGCCGGGCGCTCTGTTATAACCCCGCCTCGCCGCAAGCGAGATGCGGGATCGGTCGCGCACAGCGACCACTGATCCCCGGTAGCTCAGTTGGTAGAGCGCCTGACTGTTAATCAGGTGGTCGCTGGTTCGAGTCCGGCCCGGGGAGCCATCATATCAAAGGCTTGGATGAGATAGTGGGTCAGCGTTAGCTGGCCCATTTCTTTTATAGGCGGCGCCAAGGGAGGTGCCTGCCACGGGGTCCGCGGTCGTCTTGCGTTCAGTTGTCGTCCCCATCGGACTGCGCCGTCACCTTGCGCAGAATTTCGCGCATATCTGCCTTGACCGCTTTGACGTCAATATTGAGATCGTGCGCGATGTCGTCGGTCGAATGGCCATCGAGAAGGAGCTCGAAGATCTTCTTCTCGCGGACCGAAAGGCGCTCCATTTTCTTTACCCGGTTTTCCGCATCGGATTTCGCGCGCGCAGGATCCCGTGTCTTTATTAAGTGAAAATTACACACAGCTTTGACCGCCCACGAACCCATGAAGCAAATCAGTCCTGGAATTCAAAGAGTTATGGTGGATTATCCGGCCACGACCTCTGCCGCAAAAAATGCGCGATTACTCATAGGGACGCGTCGCTCCATTGTTATCCTCACGATGATTTCTTTCGTGCCGGCGATGTTTAAGAAATGTTTAAGAAAGGTGTCCGAAGATCGCTTGCACTGAGATGGTCGCGGACGCTGTTGTGGCTTGATGATCACCGGGAAGCGTAGCCCGCTGCGGTAATAGGAAAAAATCATGATTGATGAGGAAACCCTGATCAACATTATGGAGGCGGCGGATTTTGACGACCACGAGGACGTGACGATCCGCGCGCTGCTGGTCATCGCGCTGAGGAAAAGCGGCTTCGACTTCACGGACCGTGTGCACGGCAGGACCGCGGAGCCCGACAACGATCGTTCCTCGCCACCGCCGCCGACCAGTTAAGAGCCGGCGCCGCGCTTACCGGTTTTGGGCGACGGCGCGGCGCGGACACCGGATGCGGGGGATTGCAGGCTAGTGTCGCTGCGGCTCGACCGGATTGCTGACGTCGACGATCTTCCCTTGCGCATGCGATGTCAGCTCCGCCAGACAACGGCGGCGGGCGCCAGCGTCGGCCTCGCGGGGAGTCATGTCGTAGCTGAGCGTTCGGAATATGCGCGACTTGACGTCGATGTAGAAGTACAGCTCCAACGTGCAACGGTTGCCGCGATAGCGCCACGCCTGCGCGGGCGCCATGTCCGTCTGCTCCGTCGGCGGTCCGAGGAGCAGCTCGACCTGTTGCTGTGTCAGACCGATGACGCCGGCGGGCGACGACGGCCGGGCGGCGATGCCGGCCGACGCCGGCGTCGGCGGTGCCAATGCCCTGCTGGGGCCGTCGAGCTTCGCCGTGGCAACATTCTCGATCTCATCGTCATCGCAGCTGGCAAGGAGCGAAACAGCCAGGACGCACGATATGAGCAGGAGCGGTCGGACCAATCGGCGCGTCCGTAGCGACGAATTCACCTCGGGAACCATCGGCGCCCCTTCCAACCCGCGCCGCGAGAGCATGCCGGCCGACTGTTTCGCTCTTATGACCTGCGCCACGCCAGGAATCCTAGTCCAAGGGTTGTCGCCATCAACGAATGCGAGG
>Ga0070679_100006190_pt1 | contig 11142 bp, 8 predicted proteins | sample KBSC63BmetaG_FD_65652 | JGI IMG/M metagenome (GOLD analysis project Ga0070679, IMG submission 65652) | Corn rhizosphere microbial communities from Kellogg Biological Station, Michigan, USA - KBS C6-3B metaG | ecosystem: Host-associated > Plants > Roots > Rhizosphere | place: USA: Michigan... | reverse complement strand
AGCGCGAGGCGCTCGCCGATTTCCGCGAGAAATTCCTGATCCGCAACGCGGAGGAGGGGCTGTCGACCAGCATCGATCCGGTCAACCTGGTGAAGGCGCTCGGCGGCGGCGGCGTGAACGACCCCAAGACGCTGTCGCGATGGCTGGATGCGAACCTGTTCCACGGCGCGACGTTTGCCGACTTCCGCAAGACGCCGGGTCCGCGGGTGTGGATCAACGCCTCGGATATCTATAACCGCACGCCGTTCATCTACGGCGAGGCGGCCTTCATCGCGCTGTGCAGCGATCTGGCGTCGTACCCGATCGCCGATGCGGTCGCGGCGTCCGCGGCCGTGCCCATCGTGTTCACGCCGATGGTCATCAAAGCCTACACCAAGCAATGCACCGATCAGCCGCCGGAGTGGGTGCAACGCGCGCGCGCCAATCCGAACACGGCGCCGATGCTGCGTGCGTTCGCGAATGCTCTCTACAGCTACCACGACGGCGGGGCGAAGTACGTCAAGCTGCTCGACGGCGGCCTGGTCGACAACTACGGCTTGTCCGGCTTCACCATCGCGCGGCTGTCGGCGACGACGCCCTATGAGCCGCTGACGCCCGAGCGCGCCGTGCGGCTGCGGCGGTCGATTGTGATCCTCGCCGACGCCGGTCTGGCGCCGTCCGGCGATTGGGTGCAGACGCTCGACGGTCCGAGCGGCGCGGAGCTGGTGATGGCTGCGGCGGACACCGCCGTGCAGGCCGGCGTGCGCTCGAGCTTCACCGCGTTTCAGGGCGTGATGTCGGATTGGCAGCGCAAGCTGATCGCCTGGCGCTGCGGCTTGTCGGCCGAGCAGCGCAAGCGCTACCAGGCGCCGGCAAACTGGAATTGCCGCGACCTCAAGATCTATGTCGACCGCGTTGCCTTCGATCAGCTCGATCCGGAGCGGGCGAAGGTCCTGAACGCCATCGACACGCGGTTCAAGCTGCCGACCGAGCAGGTCGATGCGTTGATTTCCGCGGGCCACGACGCGTTGCGCGCCAATCCGGTGTATCGGGAGTTCCTCCGGGGCGTCGGCGGGCAACAGAGTCCCATCGTGACGCCGCCGCCGATGGATCCGTCGACGCCGGTCGCGGAATTGATCGGCCCCAGGGCGAGCGCTTACGCCGAGACGCGGTGACGAGCCGCCGTCGCTTCGACGCCTGATCCGTTTTTGGTTCTAGCCGGGCTGCAGGCCGTGCGTCTTCATCACCGCGGCGGCGGCGGGCGTGGTGAGAAACCGCACCAAGGCTTTCGCCGCATCCGGGTGCGCCGCCTTGGCATGAACCCCGGCCGTGAAGATCGTGATGTTTTGCAACTCCGGCGGCAGCGGGCCGATGTAATCGATGCCGTCGACGTGGACGAGTTCGCTTTCCTGCTGGAAGCCGATGTCGGCGCCGCCCTGGGCGAGGAAGGGACCGACCGCCATGCCGGAGGGCACCTGACGGGTTTTGGATTTCATCGCGGCGGCTATTCCCATCCGGTCGAACAGCTTCTCGATGTAGACCCCGCTGGGGCCGGTCGAATAGCCGACGCTGGGAATGGCGAGCATGGACCGCTTGAACGCATCCGGCGTGCCGACGTCCGGGCGCGGCGTGCCGGTGCGGACGGCGACGCCGATGCCGCAGCGGGCGAGGTTGGTCAGGCCGTCCGCGGCGATCTTGCCCTGCGCGACCAGATCGGCGTGCGACGCGCTGGAGGTGACGACCAGGTCGTAAACCTCGCCGGCCGCCATCCGCTTGGCGATATCGGCGGTGCCGGTCCAAAGGGTGGTGACCGTGGTTCCGGTGTCGCGCTCGAACTGCGGCACCAGCTCCAGATAGGCTTCCTTGGTGGCGAGCGAGGAGAGGACCTTGAGTTCAACGGACGTGGCTGCGGACGTGGCTACGGACATGGCTAATGACGATTCCTGGTGGGCCGGTTGATCGCGGCGGGCCGATGTATCATCCCATCGCGCGGCCGGAAATACGAGGGTGGCGGCGATGCTTTGCGCGTGATGAGGCTTGTGCTTGACGAGGCTGGCGGTCCGGGCGATGCAGACGGGCCGGGTATGGGGCCAGAGCGCCGGATCGAACGATGAACATTCAAGCCAAACCGTCCAAGCTGATCAAGGGTGCGACCGGCGATTGGGAAGTCGTCATCGGCATGGAGGTCCATGCCCAGGTCACCTCCAATGCCAAGTTGTTCTCCGGCGCTTCGACGGCCTTCGGCGGCGAGCCCAACAGCCATGTCTCGCTGGTCGACGCGGCGATGCCGGGGATGCTTCCGGTCATCAACGAGGAGTGCATCCGGCAGGCGGTGCGCACCGGGCTCGGCCTCAACGCGCAGATCAATTTGCGTTCGGTGTTCGACCGCAAGAACTATTTCTATCCCGATCTGCCGCAGGGCTATCAGATCAGCCAGTACAAGTCGCCGATCGTCGGCGAGGGCGTCGTTGTGGTCGCGCTGCCGGATGGCGAGACGGTGACCATCGGCATCGAGCGGCTGCATTTGGAGCAGGACGCCGGCAAGTCGCTGCACGATCAGCATCCGAACATGACGGCCATCGATCTCAACCGCTCCGGCGTGGCGCTCATGGAGATCGTCTCCAAGCCCGACCTGCGCTCCTCCGAGGAGGCCAAGGCGTTTCTGTCGAAGCTGCGCTCGATCCTGCGCTACCTCGGTACCTGTGACGGCGACATGGAGAAGGGCAGTCTGCGTGCCGACGTCAACGTGTCGGTCCGCCGCCCCGGCGAGCCTCTCGGCACCCGTTGCGAGATCAAGAACGTCAACTCGATCCGCTTCGTCGGTCAGGCCATCGAGTATGAAGCGCGGCGTCAGATCGAGATCATCGAGGACGGCGGCACCATCGATCAGGAGACCCGGCTGTTCGACCCCGGCAAGGACGAGACGCGTTCGATGCGGTCGAAGGAAGAGGCGCACGACTATCGCTACTTCCCCGATCCCGACCTTCTGCCGCTGGAGTTCGATGCCGGCTATGTCGAGGAGTTGAAGAAGCACCTTCCGGAGTTGCCGGACGACAAGAAGGCCCGCTTCGTCGCCGAGCATGGCCTGTCGGCCTACGACGCCGACGTGCTGGTCGCCGAAAAGGCGCTCGCCGAGTATTTCGAGGCGGTCGCCAAGGGCCGCGATGCCAAGGCCGCGGCCAACTGGGTCATCAACGAACTGACCGGACGCCTGAACAAGGAAGGCCAGGATATCGCCGCGTCTCCCGTGGCGGCCGGTCAGCTCGGCGCAATCCTCGATCTGATCGCGGAGGGCACCATCTCCGGGAAGATCGCCAAGGATCTGTTCGAGATCGTTTGGAGCGAGGGCGGCGATCCACGGGCGCTGGTCAAGCAGCGCGGGATGGAACAGGTCAGCGATATGGGCGCGATCGAAAAGATCGTGGACGATATCGTCGCCAAGAACCCGGATAAGGTCGAGCAAGCCAAAGCCAACGACAAATTGCTCGGCTGGTTCGTCGGTCAGACCATGAAAGCGTCCGGCGGCAAGGCCAACCCGCAGGCGGTCAACACGCTGCTGAAGAAGAAGCTCGGGCTCTGACGGCGACGTCGGAGCGGATGCGATCGGTCCGATGCGTTTCGGATAGACCTCCTTTCGCGCTGCGATAAGCATCACCACAACCGTTCGGGACGAGCCGCTGCGACCGTTGAAGCGCGTCGCGCCGGCCGTTGCCGCGAATCAGTTTTGCATCCGATTCGCTCGTTTTGATCGAAACGACCCCTGCAACGCCTCTGAAAGACGCTCTGTGGAAAAAAAAATTTATGAGATCGCGGAAGCAAACGACAATCGATGTCGGCGACAAAGTCGCAACAACGCGCGCGTATTTTTTTGCATGCGTGCCATACCGAGATAAATTTGATGTTGCGCTTGAAAACCTCGATTCTATCGATGTTTTTTTCATATGCGCGTTTTTCGTTCGATGAAGCGCAACGATCCATCCATTGACATGTCGGTATCGTTGTCGCGCAACGCAAATGACGTGAATGCAGACGCGCGTTGGGCTTGCGAATGCGTTTCAGCAAGTGGACTCGGTGTTTTTTTCGTCGCGCTGGTGTAATCGGAATGTAGTGCACGTCGATTCGCGACGGCACTGTTCCGACATCGCCACTCAAACGTGGCTAGGAGGGCAGCAATGGCGAAGAAGAGAAAGGCTAAGAAGGCAGCGAAGAAAACGGCCAAGCGTAGGAAGAAGAAGTAGGCCGACGCTCCTTCGATCTTCGGCTTCTAAACCGAAGATTGCGTCATGCGGTTCGGTGAGCGTCACGTGTCGTTCGGCGCAATGCTAATGATCTGAGACCTCCCGATACTGAAAGACGGCAGAGGGCGACGACGAGACTGGGGTCTCGTCGTCGCCCTCGGTGCTTTTGGGGGACGTCCGCTCGATGGGACGTCAGTGGGGCGTCACGTCAGCCTTTGAGGCAGGTCTTGAGAAACTTCTGGTACTCGACCTTGCCCTTGACGTTCTTCTCCTTCTTGTAGGCCTGCCACTTCGGCCCGCAGTCCTTCATTTTCTGCTGCTGCGGCGTGAGTTTTTTCTCCGCCTTTTGCTCGGATTTTTCGGTTTTGGCCTGCGCAACCGCCGGCGCCATCGGTGCGGCGACGAGCGCGGCGGCCATGGCGGCAGCCAGCATATACTTCAACATCATACCCTCCCTTGATTGCGGCATACCGAACGCAAAACCGAACCATGGTTTGGCCGCGGCCGGTATGCTCCCGACTGAGACCCGTCGAGCCTACGATTGAAAGGGATCGAGAGGAAGCATGCCCATGGCCAAGAGCGGATCGGCAAAGAGCAGATCGGCAAAGACCGGATCGCAACGACACGCGGGGCCGGCATCGCGCTTGCTGCGTTCGCGACCCCGGCGTGCAGCACGAACGGCAAACGTCGAACCGATTGATCTCTATTTCTGGCCGACGCCGAACGGCTGGAAGATTTCGATCATGCTTGAGGAATGCCGTCTGCCGTACCGGGTCGTGCCGGTGAACATCGCGCGCGGCGACCAGTTCAAGCCGGCGTTCCTGAAGATTTCTCCAAACAACCGGATGCCGGCGATTGTCGATCCGAACGGCCCCGGCGGCCGGCCGGTTTCCGTGTTCGAGTCAGGGGCGATCCTGCAATACCTCGGCCGCAAAACCGGGAGGTTCTATCCGGCAAGCGAACGCGGGCGGATCGCGGTCGACGAATGGCTGTTCTGGCAGATGGCCAATCTCGGGCCGAAGGCGGGCGAGGCCAATCACTTCCGGCGCTACGCGCCGGAGAAGGTGCCCTACGCGCTTGAGCGTTTCGGCAACGAACTCGACCGGCTCTACGGCGTGATGAATACGCGCTTGAAGGATGAGGAGTTTCTCGCCGGTCGCTACTCGATCGCGGACATGGCTTGTGTCGGCTGGATCAGGCTTGCCGAGCGGCAGGGCGAGACCTTCGCGCGCTTTCCAAACCTCAAGCGCTGGCTGGATGCGGTGCGGGCACGCCCCGCCGTGCGGCGCGGGATGCACATTCGGGTCGAGGAGGCGAGTGCCGTCGATGTCCGCGACCCGAAGGTGCGCGCCGTGCTCTTTGGACAAGGCGCGCGGTGAGGGACGGTGGCGCGACGGCGCCGCGGTTCAATGGCTGCGCGTCCAGTTCCTGGTCTTGCAGATGATCGCCACGCAGCCCTTCAACTGGGCGCTGTTCGCGGCTGTCAGGATGAAGTGGCCGCTATAGGTCCTGCCGTCCTCGGCATTGTAGACCTGCCCGGACCATTGATCGGCGCCGTCGGGCTTCATGCCGAGGACGACGGCTGAGCCCAGCACCGGACGATGGCGTTTGCCCGCGTCGGCGTTGTTCTTGTCGACCTTCGGCTTGCCGGTTTCATCGTTGGGCTGTTTCAGCCAGGCGATATTGCCGCAGATGGCGCCGCCGCAGGGCGCGATCTTCATCTTCACGTCGCCGTCTTGCGACAGCCACACCCCGGACGGATCGGCGGCTCGTGCGGGGGGGGAGGTTGCGGTGAGCGCAACGGCGATCGCCGCAAACGCCAAGGCAAACCGATGCATCCGTGTTGCCGTCGTCGCGATCATAGACACCTCTTGCTGCTGCCGTTGGTTAGCGGACTGCCAACAACGACGGTTATCGGAACGCCGCCGCAGACGAAGAATCGTGGAACGGCCTGCACTTGGATCGTTAATCGGCAGTTGCGGCATTTGTTTGCCGTTGAACCATTCACCGATGATTCACTGCGAGAATTAAAGCTCGATTCAAATTTTAAGCTGATGATCGCGTTACGGACCGGACAACGGTCGGCAGGGAAGCGCGATGCCCGACAGGGACGGGCGCGCGCGGGCAGGAGAGACCAACATGGCTCGTTTGGAAATGCCGGAACTGGCGTTGGCGGGACTGGGGCAGGCGCCGTCCACGGTCGATGTGATGTTCGAACTCGGCATGATGTACGCCAGCGGACGCTCGGTTCCGGCCGACCTTGTCAGCGCGCACAAGTGGTTCAACATCGCGGCGATGAAGGGAAGCGCCGATGCCGCGCGTCTGCGCCGCGAGATCGCGGTTGAGATGACCGACGCCGATATCGGCCACGCTCAGCGCGCGGCGCGCGATTGGCTGAAGGCGCACCCGGAGCCGATGGCGACGGTGGCCGCGGCGGTGGAACTGCGCACGGCGGCTTGAGCCTTCCTCCGTCGCGCGGAGCCGGTTACCACGTTCAAATCGGCGTGCAAGTTATTGTTTGGCCTTGGCAAAGGGCCAGGAAATGGACAATTTGACGCAGCAGCGCGGCGCGCCGGGGATGCCTCCGGCGGCTTTCACGCGCTCGCGTTGGATTGGCGATGGTCAACCGCGGGACAGAGCTTACGGCCAGCGTCACGGCCGGCCACAAGCTCTCCACGAGCAAGCGGCTTTCCACCAACAAGCGGCTGTCCATCAAAACGCCGGCGGTCGATCCGGTTTTCCTGCGTGCGTTCCTCGACGAGGGGCAGGGACTGCTTCGGGCCGGCCGCGACGCCGACGCGCTGGAGATCGCCAAGCGTGCAATCCGGCTGGACGAAACGACGGACAGCAAGCGCTTCTTCGTCCGGGCGGTGAGGGGCTGGCGTTCCTTTCCCGAGGCGGACGAGTTCCGCGATGTGATCGCGCGTGCGTGGCGCGAGGCGTGGGGAACGCCCGCCGATCTGCTCGGCATCACCAAGGGTCTACTGGAGACCAACGGCGTGCTGACGCGGGCGCTTGAGCGTGCGGCGCGGGCGTGGCCCGCGCGCGTTCCGCTCGGCGAATTGTTCGGCACGCAGGATCTGGTCGCGCTGTCGGGTGACGCGCTGATGCTGGCGGTGCTGGAATCCGACAAGATCATCGATCTCGATCTGGAACGGCTGCTGACGTCGGTCCGCGCCGGCTTGCTCGACGCACTTGCGGACGCCGACGAAAGTCTGCCGCCCGATGCGCTGCCGTTTTGCTGCGCGCTGGCGCGGCAGTGCTTCATCAACGAATACATCTGGGACACGACCGACGGTGAGACTGAAGCGGTCGCTCGCTTGAACGAGCGGCTGGCGCATTCGATCCGGACCCGCGAGGCGGTGTCGCCGTTCGTTGTGGCGGTCGCGGCCGCTTACGGCGGTCTCGACGGCGCGCAGGCGCTGCTGAAGCGCCCGTGGCCGCACGCGCTGGCCGAGCTGTTGAACCAGCAACTGCGCGAGCCCGCCGAATGGCGACGGAGCGCGGCGTCGATCCCCCGGCTCACCGCCATCGGCGACGCGACGTCCATTGCGGTGAAATCGCAGTACGAGGAAAACCCTTATCCGCGCTGGGTTCGGCTGACGCTCGCCGAGCCGCCGGCTGCGGTCGACGAGGGGTTTCAAATGCATTTTCCGTTCAGCCCGTTCCGCAAACTCGGCAAGACCGCGGCCGCGCTCGACCTGCTGATTGCCGGTTGCGGGACCGGCCATCATGCGTTGCTGTTCGCGAAAGGATTTCCGGGCGCCAACATCCTCGCCATCGATCTCAGCCTGGCGAGCCTTGGTTATGCGCAGCACAAGACGCGCGAGCTCGGACTGCGCAACATCCACTACGGACAGGCCGACATTCTGGAACTGGGCACGCTCGGCCGCACCTTCGATATGATTTCCTCGAGCGGCGTGCTGCATCATCTCGCCGATCCGCTGCACGGCTGGCGGCAACTGCTGTCGCTGCTGCGGCCCGATGGCTTGATGCACGTCGGGCTCTACAGCGAATGCGCGCGCCGCAACCTGGCCGTCGCGCGCAACCGGCTTCTCGCCAACGGCTATTCACCGGAGCAAACGATCGGCGCGTTGCGTCGCTCGCGACAGGACATCATCGCCGCGTCGAACGGCGACGCCGCGCTGGCGGATGTGCTGAAGCTCCCCGATTTCTATTCGATGAGCGAATATCGCGATCTGCTGTTCCACAAACAGGAACAGACCTTCACCATTCCGCGGATCGCGCGCTTCCTCGACGAGAACGATCTGCAGTTCATCGGCTTCAACGTCGGCGACGACACGCTCGCCGCGTTTCAATCGCGCTTCTCCCGCCAGCGCGAGGCCGATCTCGCCGCGTGGCATGAGTTCGAAACCGGCCGTCCCGATACATTCCAGGGAATGTATCAATTCTGGGTCCAGCGCCGCTGAGCGGCGCGTGGAACTCTGCGCGCCGCGCCGGCGGAAACACGCGCCGCTGCGATCAAGGTTTGACGGCAAACCGGCGAAACTATAGGGGTTTGCCTCGCGGAGAGGTGGCCGAGTGGCTGAAGGCAACGGTTTGCTAAATCGTCATACGGTTTACCCCGTATCGTGGGTTCGAATCCCACCCTCTCCGCCAGCCTGATCGAAGACAACGCCGACGCGGCCCCGCCGCCGCAGCGGCCTGGCGCCGCCGAAGCCTTTGCCATCATTCGGTTCTTTCGAATCGCCCCGCCAGATCGCGAGCCCGCGATTCGCCCGTTTGGGGCGGTTTTGGGTGGTCCAAGGCGGCGGACCAAAAATGGTCTGCTTGCCGCGCCGCAAAATCGCCAGGAACCCAATCGCGATCCCCAAAGCGCGAAAATGGACGACAAATCAATCCGTTAGCCTGCCATATTTCGACTTTGGAGTTGTTCACAGGAGCGTGTTGTTCCAGCAACACCGCCTGGAAAACGAGCATCCGGGCCTGTGTGAAGGGGGGTTCTTCATTGCCTGCCTGTGGTCCTTGGCTAAGGTGAACACGCGACGGAGGGGGGCTTCCCCAAGTCGTCCCGTCTGGAGCCTTTCTTAAGCTTGGGTCTGGGTGGTCGCGGGGAGATAAGGGGACCTTCTAGGGGTGCGCGTTGTACCCGCCGAAGACCGAACCCTCCCACTAGGTACAACACGGAGGACAAAAATGAAGATGGTGAAAAGTCTTCTCCTCGTTTCCGCGGCGAGCATCGTTGCGGCTTCAGGAGCACAGGCTGCCGATCTTCCCGTTAAGGCCAAGCCGGTCGAATACGTGAAGGTTTGCTCCCTGTACGGCGCGGGCTTCTATTACGTCCCGGGCACCGACATCTGCATGAAGGTCGGCGGCTACATCCGCTTCCAGCAAGACTTCGGCATGGGCTCTAACATTTCGGCGGGCCCGCTGAACGGCGCTGGTGGTCGTATGACCCGCACGGATTCGCAGGACTACGCGATGCGCACCCGCGCAGTGGCGACCTTCGACACCCGTCAGCAGACCGCTTACGGCACCCTGCGCACCTACTTGTTGATGGGCTTCCAGCAGGACTCGACCGTTGCTCCGTCGACGGCTCCGAACGTTTACATGACCCGCGGCTTCGTTCAGCTCGCTGGCTTCACGTTCGGTAAGGCGACCTCGTTCTTCGACTTCGTGTCGACGGCGGCCGTTGCTTACAACGCCGGCTTCAACTACGCGCCGGATACCGGTGACGCGGGCCAGATGGTTGCGGCTTACACCGCACAGTTCGGCAACGGTCTGTCGGCCACGATTTCGGCCGAGCAGAGCCGTCGCGTTGCGACGACCAACACCAGCACGGTCGGTGGTACCAACACAGCGGCCAACTACAGCCTGAGCACGGGCAACCCGAATGCCGACAACCTCGGCGGCATTCCGGGCGGCAGCACGGCAGGCGTCGGCCTGACGGACATCGTCGGCAACATCCGCATCGACCAGGCTTGGGGTTCGGCGCAGGTGTCGGCGGCGTTGCATGACGCTCGTGCGGGCTACTACACAAGCGCCGCCAACGGTGCGATTCTTGAGTCCAACGGTCATCCGGACGACAAGTGGGGTTGGGCGGTCAGCGCCGGTCTCCGCTTGAATGCTCCGATGATCGGCCCGGGCGACTACTTCCAGGGCGCGGTCGTTTACTCGGAAGGCGCGATCAAGTACGCGGCGGTTACTCCGTCGGGTTCCGCGCTGAACATGTGGAACGGCAATTCGATGGGCTTCGGCTTCTTCGAAGACGGCGTGTTCACCAATCCAGGTGGCGTGTCGCCGTCGGTCCAGCTGACGACCGCTTGGAGCGTGTTCGCGTCGTACGAGCACTTCTGGACGCCGTCCCTGCGGACGTCGATCTACGGTTCGTACATCGACGTGTCGCATAACGCGGCGGGCAACGCGGCGATCTGCGGCAGCTTCGCTGGTGCGGGCACGGGTGCCACTGGCAACCCGTTCTCGACCTCCGACGCGGCTTGCAACGCCAACTGGAGCTCGTACACGATTGGTACGCGGTCGCAGTGGAACATCACCAAGGACCTCTACGTCGGTCTTGACGTGTTGTACGCAAAGCTGAACAGCGCCCAGGTGAACGCCGCCGGTACGGCGACCTTCGCCAACCAGGTTGGTGCGAAGCCGGCTGGCACGTACGCGGTTGGGGACCAGGACGCTTGGACCGCCACGTGGCGCGTTCAGCGCGACATCGTTCCTTGATGATCGTGTAACGACAAGCAGGCTTTGGTTAGCTTGCGACCCCGGCAGCCTCGGCTGCCGGGGTTTTTCTTTGCGCGAGTGCTTTCAGGCGAGGCAGAAGCGGTCGCTGCGTCATGGCCGGGCATAGCCGTTCAAAAAACGGCGTCGCTTCGCTCGCCTATGACCCGGCAGGGTGCTGCGTCATTGCCGGGCATAGCCGTTCAAAGAACGGCGTCGCTTCGCTCGCCTA
>Ga0070679_100006189_pt1 | contig 11142 bp, 12 predicted proteins | sample KBSC63BmetaG_FD_65652 | JGI IMG/M metagenome (GOLD analysis project Ga0070679, IMG submission 65652) | Corn rhizosphere microbial communities from Kellogg Biological Station, Michigan, USA - KBS C6-3B metaG | ecosystem: Host-associated > Plants > Roots > Rhizosphere | place: USA: Michigan... | reverse complement strand
CCGCTCGTGGTCGGCGGGGCCGTGATGTTCGGGATCGGCGCCATCGGTCTCGCGGTGATCGCGCCGCACGTGCCGCCGGGTCACGCGGGCCGGTTCCTGGCGATCCCGCTGTTCGTCATGGGCTGCGGGCAGGGGGCCCTGATCACGCCGAACCAGACGCTCGCGCTCATGGACGTCGACCCGGTGATGGGGAGCGCCGCGGGAGGCGTGCTCCAGACCGGCCAGCGGATCGGGCTCGCGATCGGCCAGGCCGTGATCGGCACGGTCTTCTTCAACTCGGTCTCCGGCACCGGTCATGCGGCGTACTCCGACGCCTTGCGGAACGCCGTCATCGCGGCGCTCTGCTTCGTCGCGCTGGCGGTCGCCTTCGGCCTCCAGGACCTCCTGCGCGCCCGCCGCCGGTCCTCGGTACGTTGAGCAGGTGACGGACCCGCGTGCGCTGGCCGAGCAGGCCGCCGACCGGATCGCGGCCCTGACCGGGGTCCCGCGCCACCGGACCGTCGTGGTGCTCGGGTCGGGCTGGGGCCCGGCCGCGGACGCGTTCGGGGAGCCGGTCGCGGAGTTCCCGATGACCGAGCTGCCCGGGTTCGCCGCACCGACCGCCGAGGGACACCGCGGCACCGTCGCGTCGTACGACGTGGGCGGCGTGGCCGTGCTGGTGCTCTCGGGCCGGACCCACCTCTACGAGGGGCTGGGACTGCGGCCGGTCGTCCACGGCATCCGCACCGCTGCGGCCGCGGGGTGCACCGTCGCGCTGCTGACCAACGCCAACGGCTCACTGCGCGACGACCTCGAGATCGGGCAGGTGGTGCTCGTGCGCGACCACCTCAACCTGACCGGCGCCTCGCCGATCGAGGGCGCGCACTTCGTCGACCTCACCGACTGCTGGTCGGCTCGGATGCGGGCGCTGGCACGCGAGCTCGACCCGTCGTTGGTGGAGGCGACGTACGCCTGGCTGCCCGGGCCGCACTACGAGACGCTCGCCGAGGCCGAGTGGGTACGCCGGGTGGGCGGCGACGTGCTCGGGATGTCGACGGTGCCGGAGGCGATCGCGGGGCGAGAATGCGGTCTGGAGGTGCTCGGGCTGTCGACGGTCACCGCCGTCGAGGGTCAGGACTCGGGCATCGACCCGAGCGAGGTGGTAGCGATCGCCGAGCGCACGGCGACACGAAGGGGTCCGCTGCTCGCGGACCTGGCGAGCCCGGGAAGCACAGCCGGGAGACTAGGAGTGACCGGATGACGACCACGCAGGCAGAGCCCGACCCGTCGGCGCCGGCCCGGCGCATCGAGGCGAACGGGATCAACGTCATCGAGGAGTCCGAGCGCAAGGGCACGCCGGCCGGACTGTTCTGGCCGTGGTGCGCCTCGAACATCTCGGTGCTCGCCGTGTCGTACGGCGCGTTCGTGCTCGGCTTCGGGATCGGGCTGTGGCAGGCGGTGGTCGCGACGGTCGTGGGCGCCGTCGCGTCATTCTTCCTGGTCGGGCTGGTCTCGATCGCGGGGAAGCGGGGCTCCGCACCCACCCTGGCGCTGTCGCGGGCGCCGTTCGGCCGGGCGGGCAACACCCTGCCCTGCCTGGTCTCCTACGTGCTGCTCGTCGGCTGGGAGACCGTCCTGGTCGCCCTGTCCACGCTGGCCACGGCGACGGTCTTCGAGCGCCTCGGCTGGAGCCACGGCGACCTCACGAAGGTGGTCGCGTTCGTGGTCGTGGCGCTGGTGATCGTCGCCGCGGGGATCATGGGCTTCGACCTGATCATGCGGCTGCAGAAGTACCTCACGATCGCGCTGATCATCGTCACCGCCGTCTACGTCGCGCTGACCGTCGACCACATCCACCTGTCCACGGTGCGCGACCTCCCGTCCGGCAGCACCCAGTCGGTGATCGGCGCGGCGGTGCTGGTCCTGACCGGGTTCGGGCTCGGGTGGGTGAACTCCGCGGCCGACTACTCGCGCTACCTGCCCCGTCGTACGTCGAGCGTGGGCGTGGTGTGGTGGCCGACCTTCGGCGGCAGCCTGCCCGTCGTACTCCTCGTGGTCTACGGGATCCTGCTGGCCGGGTCGTCGAAGTCCCTGAGCGACGCGATCGGCAGCGACCCGATCGGCGCGCTCACCACGATCCTGCCGACGTGGTTCCTGCTCCCCTTCGCGATCGTCACGGTGCTCGGGCTGGTCAGCGGCGCGATGATGGACATCTACTCCTCGGGGCTGACCCTGCTGACGCTGGGCCTGCCGACGCCGCGCTGGGTGGCGGCGGCCATCGACGGCGTGCTGATGATCCTCGGCGCGACGTACATCCTGTTCTACGCCACCAGCAACTTCATCACGATCTTCGAGGCGTTCCTGATCATCCTCGGGGTGCCGATGGCGGCGTGGTGCGGCGTGTTCCTGGCCGACCTGATGCTGCGGCGGCGCGACTACGACGAGGCCTCGCTGTTCACCGGCTCCGGGGTCTACGGGCGCTTCCGCCTCAGTGCGGTGCTCTTCCTGGTCGTGGGCACCTTCGTCGGGTGGGGCCTGGTCATCGACACGACCGGCGCCGGCAAGCACCTGGGGTGGCTCGGCTACTTCCTGAGCTCGTTCGGGCTCGGCGGGAAGGGCGGCGCCTGGGCCTACGCCAACCTCGGCGTCCCTGTGGCCCTGGCGATCGGGTTCGTCGGCTACCTGGTCTTCGGCTTCCGCGCCGTACGCCGCCAGGAGCGCGCGGCTGCCTGATCTGGGTGGGGACGAGACGCTGGGGCGATACCCGGCCCACCGGGTATCGCTGCGCTTCCCAGGGGTTGCAACCACTGAGAAGCGCAGGGAGCGGCCGCGGTACGGAACGGGTGTGGCTGTTGTGACTCGTGGTCGCCCGGGGCACACGGCCACCAGAGCCCGCTACGCCAGTTCGGCAAGGTTCTCCCTCTCAGCGCCGATGGTCGTGTCGTCGCCGTGGCCCGTGTGCACCACCGTCTGGTCGGACAGCGGCAGGAGACGGGCGCGGATGGACTCGACGATGAGCGAGCCGTCGGAGTACGAGCGCCCCGTGGCGCCCGGGCCGCCCTGGAACAGGGTGTCGCCGGAGAAGACGCAGCCCAGGTCGTCGGACAGCAGGCACACCGACCCCGGCGAGTGACCGGGCGTGTGCAGCACCGTCAGGGAGGATCCGGCGACGGGGATGGAGAACCCGTCGGACAGGTCGACGTCCCACAGCTGGTCGGGGTGGGTGAGCTCCCACAGGGGCCGTTCGTCGGGGTGCAGCAGGATCGGTGCGGTGACGGTTTCACGCAGCGCGGGGGCCACCCGCACGTGGTCGTCGTGCGCGTGGGTGCACACGATCGCGCGCACCTGGCGCCCACCCACCACGGCGAGGATGTCGTCGACCGAGTGAGGGGCGTCGATCACGACGCACTCCTCGTCGTCGCCGACCACCCAGATGTTGTTGTCGACGTCGTACGTCGCGCCGTCGAGGCTGAAGGTGCCGCTGCTGACCGCGTGATCGAGGCGCATCAGAAGAGGACGACCGACCGCAGTACGTCGCCGTGGTGCATCTTGTCGAACGCCGCCTCCACGTCGCCGAGCCCGATCTCCTCCGACACGAACGCGTCGAGGTCCAGCCGGCCCTGCTGGTAGAGCGAGACCAGCATCGGGAAGTCACGGCTGGGCAGGCAGTCGCCGTACCACGACGACTTCAGCGCGCCGCCGCGGCCGAAGACGTCGATCAGCGGGATGTCGGGGATCTTCATGTCCGGCGTCGGTACGCCGACCAGCACGACCGTGCCGGCCAGGTCGCGGGCGTAGAACGCCTGCTTCCACGTCTCGGGTCGGCCGACCGCGTCGATCACGACGTCGGCGCCATGGCCGCCGGTCAGCTCCTGGATCCCCGCCACCGGGTCGGTGCCGGTGCTGTTGATGGTGTGCGTCGCGCCCATCCGGCGGGCGCCCTCGAGCTTCCGGTCGTCGATGTCGACGGCGATGATCGCGTCGGCACCGGCCAGCACCGAGCCCGCGATCGCCGCGGCTCCCACGCCACCGCAGCCGATCACGGCCACGCTCTTGCCGCGCGAGACGTTGCCGGTGTTGATCGCCGCGCCCAACCCGGCCATCACGCCACAGCCCAGCAGCCCGACGGCCGCGGCTCGCGCCGAGGGGTCCACCTTCGTGCACTGGCCGGCGGCCACCAGCGTCTTCTCGGCGAACGCGCCGATGCCCAGCGCCGGCGACAGCTCGGTCCCGTCGGCCAGCGTCATCCGCTGGGTGGCGTTGTGGGTGTTGAAGCAGTACCACGGCTCGCCGCGGTTGCAGGCCCGGCAGTCGCCGCAGACCGCCCGCCAGTTGAGGATCACGAAGTCGCCCGGGGCCACCGACGTCACGTCCGGGCCCACCGACTCGACGACCCCCGCGGCCTCGTGGCCGAGCAGGAACGGGAAGTCGTCGTTGATGCCGCCCTCGCGGTAGTGCAGGTCGGTGTGGCACACGCCGCAGGCCTGCACCTGCACCACGGCCTCCCCCGGTCCGGGATCGGGGACGTTGATCGTCTCGATGCTGACCGGCTCACCCTTCGCGCGGGCGATGACTGCCTGGACCTGCTGCATGGGCGCTCTCCCTCGGATACCTCGCAACGACTGTGCAGGAAGCCTAGGAGGTGCCCGTCGTACGCCGCGAGCGGGACCGAGAACCCCGTTTCCTGGCACGATTGCAACCTCCCCGCCCGACGTCGCGTCTTGGTCGCGAACGGAGGAGGGGAGATGGACCGACCGACCGCGCAACCGACGGGGGCGACCGCTGTGTTGTCAGGGGCCGACCGACGGGATGCCCGCGACGCCGACTTCGCGGCGTACCTCGCGGCGCGGCAGCCGAGCCTGCTGCGCACGGCGTACCTGCTGACCGGCAACCGGCACGACGCCGAGGACCTGGTGCAGACCGCCTTCGCCAAGCTGTACCTGTCGTGGGACAAGGTGCGCGACCAGGGGGCGATCGACGGCTACGTCCGCCGGATCCTGGTCAACGAGCACAACTCCCTGTGGCGCCGCGCCTGGAAGAAGCGCGAGCACACCGCCGAGGACTCGGTGCTGCACGCCCTGGACGCCCCGCACCACGACACCACGGACGACGGCGTCGGCTCGGCCCTGTGGGACGTCGTACAGACGCTGCCGCGCAAGGCGCGGGCCGTCGTCGTGCTCCGCTACTACGAGGAGCTCAGCGAGGCCGAGACCGCGGCCGTCCTCGGGATCTCGGTCGGCACCGTGAAGTCCCAGGCGAGCCGCGCGCTCGCCACCCTGCGCGAACGCGCACCCCAGAACCTGAACCCCCGCATCAGCGAGGAGGACGACCTGTCATGAACGACCACGACGACTTCACCAGCCAGCTCACCCGGAGTCTCACCGACCACTCCGACACGATGGTCGGCTCCCACCTCGGCCTGGCCGACGTGAAGGGCAAGGCACGCTCGATCCGTCGCCGACGCGCGACGGGCGCCATGGTCGCCGTGGCGGCCGCGGTCGCGATCATCGTCCCCACGATCGACCTCGCCGGTCACACCGGAGGCAAGCCCGAGCCGGCGCCCGCGACCCAGGTCACCCAGGCGCCGTCACCGACCACTCCGACGCAGACCGCATCGGCGGACGACGGGACGCAGCCGCCGACGGGCATCCTCGACGTCCGCGACCTGCCGACAGGCCCGGCGCCCGCGATCGAGTACGTCGACGGTGGCGCCCTCCACGTGCCCGGCACGACCGACGCCGCCAAGGCCGGCACCCGCTACGCGCCGAACCAGTTCGTCCAGATGGACGACGGAGCCCGCGTCTGGCTGACCAGCCACCAGGGTGACTTCTACGTGGAGATCCAGGACGCCGACGGGAGCTTCCGGGCCCCGCAGCCCAGCGGGATGTCTCTCGACGTCAACGAGCAGCACAACGTCGCCGCGTGGCTCGACCGCTCGGGCCGGGTCATCGTCTGGGAGGACCGCCTCCACGACCCCGCGCCGTACGGCGACCCGCTGCCGGCCGGCTCGGAGCCCTCGATCGCGGGGGTGACCGGAGAGCGCTGCGACCTGGCCTGCACGGTCACCGTCAACACCGCGGGCCCCGCCGGGTGGCAGCCCTACGAGGTCGGCGTCGACGGCACCCGGAAGCTCACCGACGGCTCGTTCCGGATCGTCGACGACGTCAGTGCCTCCGGACTCACCGGCGGACGTACGTCGCTGACCGACCAGGGCTCGTGCACCAAGGTGCTGGGGGGCGGCGACTTCCCGGGCTGGGGCACGTGTGACTTCCAGGTCGAGAGGTTCGCGCCGGACGACTCGGCGATCGCCGCCTACCCGCCGTACGTCGAGGGCTTCGGCTCCACGGGCCTGGCGATCCTCGACACCACCGGCAGCGTCAGGTGGGACCGCCACTCCACCGTGAAGTCCCAGGCGACCGTGCTCTCGGTGGCGTGGGAGGACCCGAGCCACCTGCTGGCGACGGTCTTCCAGGGCGGGAGCTGGTCGGTGGTGCGGTTCGGCATCGACGGTCACATGGAGTACGCCGTCCCGCCGGCATCGGGCACGGACCTCGAGAACCCCTTCGTCCTCCCGGTCCGGCCGATCAGCGGCAGCTGAGGCCGCTGCTAGGCGACGACCTCGGTCACCGGCTGGGAGGAGTCCGCGGGCAGGTCGAGGGACGACGGCGCATGCCCGCGGCGGACCAGCTCGGAGCCGAGGGCGGCGACCATCGCGCCGTTGTCGGTGCAGAGCCCGGGTCTCGGGACCCGGACCCTGATGCCCTTCGCCTCCGCGCGCTCGGTGGCCATCGCGCGAAGACGCGAGTTGGCGGCGACGCCCCCTCCGATCAGGATGTCCTCGATGCCCTGGTCGGTGGCGGCGTCGAGCGCCTTGCGCACCAGCACGTCGCAGACCGCCTCCTGGAAGCTGGCCGACACGTCGGCGACGTCGATGGTCGCGCCGTCGCGCTGCTGGGTCTCGACCCAACGTGCCACCGCCGTCTTGAGGCCGGAGAACGAGAAGTCGAAGCGATGCCGCTCGAGGTCGCGCCGGCCGGTGAGTCCGCGCGGGAAGTCGATGGTGACCCGGCCCTCGCGCGCCGCTCGGTCGATGTGGGGCCCACCGGGGAACGGGAGCCCGAGCAGCCGGGCCACCTTGTCGAAGGCTTCGCCGGCAGCGTCGTCGATGGTCGCGCCGAGGGGCTCGACGCCTCCGGCCGTCCCGGTGACGTCGGTGACCCGCAGCAGGCTGGAGTGGCCGCCGGAGACCAGCAGTGCCAGGCAGGGCTCCGGCAGTGGGCCGTGCTCGAGCTGGTCGACCGCGACGTGCGCGGCCAGGTGGTTGACGCCGTAGATCGGCTTGCCGAGGCCGAGCGCGAGCGCCTTCGCGGCCGCGACGCCCACCAACAGGGCCCCCGCGAGGCCCGGGCCGCTGGTCACGGCGATCGCGTCGACGTCGTACGGCGCGATGCCGGCCGTCTCGCAGGCACGCTCGATGCTCGGCACCATGGCCTCGAGATGGGCGCGGCTGGCGACCTCGGGGACCACCCCGCCGAAGCGCGCGTGCTCGTCCACGCTGCTGGCGACCGCGTCCGCGAGCAGCGTGTGGCCACGCACGATGCCGACCCCCGTCTCGTCGCAGGAGGTCTCGATCCCGAGGACCAGGGGCTCGTCGGTCATGCCACCAGCTCCTTCTCCAGGACCACGGCCGTGGTGCCGTCGGCGTAGTAGCGCGCCCGGCGCGCGATCTCGTGGAAGCCGCGGGCGGCGTAGAACGCGCAGGCGCCGGCGTTGTCCTCACGTACCTCGAGCAGCAGGCGCTCGGAGTACCGCAGCCGCGCCTCACGCTCGATCCTGGCCAGGAGTGCCGACCCGATGCCGGTACGCCGCCCGGTCGGGACGACCGCGATCCGCTGGAGCTCCGAGACGTCGGCGAACAGGCTGGCCGCGGCGTACCCCACGACCGCGTCGTCGGTCTCGGCCACCAGGTAGAGGGCGCCGGGCACCGTGCCGGACAGCCCCTCGCGGACGAGGCTGTCGGACCAGGCCCCCGACCCGAAGGCCTCGAGCTCGAGCGCGGCGATCGCGGGTCCGTCGTCGGGGTCGGCCACGCGGATCACGAGACCCTCTTCGGCGCGCCCGGGGCCACGGCGTCGGGCCGGCGCAGGTACATCGGCTCCGGGTCGTGCAGCTCGGCCAGCTCCGCGGAGACCGCCCGCGCCAGCCAGGCCGCGCGCGGCAGGAGCGGTCCGCGGGCACCGGGGAAGGCCTCGGGGTAGAGGGCCCCTCCCTCGCCGGCCACCGGACGGTCGGTCGCCGCCTCGGCCGGGCGTACGACGTCGGGTCCGTCCAGGCGCCGGCCGTCGGCGTCGTACGTCGCGAGGTAGACCTCCTTGCGCCGCGCGTCGGTGGCGACGACGAACTCGCGGCCCACCGGGTCGTCTCCCCGCGCCGCCTCCAGGGCGACCGCGTCGAGGGAGCACACGCCGTACACCGGTATCTCGAGGACGAACGCCAGGGTGCGGGCGGTGACCAGCCCGACCCTGAGACCGGTGAACGGGCCAGGGCCGATGCCGACGGCGATCGCGGTGAGGTCCTGACGGACGATGCCGGCCTCGGCCAGCACCGCCTCGATCAGCGGCGCGAGCTGCTCGCCGTGCTTCATGCGCTGCTCCGAGCGTCGCTCGCAGAGCAACCGCCCCTCGTCCTCGAGGGCGACGGTCACGAACGGCGTGGCCGTGTCGAAGGCGAGCAGCACGCGTCCGAGGTTACTGAGCGGGCAACGCCCGCCAGTGGGTGGTCACGCGCTGGTCGTCGTCGACGAGGTGGATGGCCAGCGTGGGAGGGCCGTCGTACCAGACGATCCGGAGGGGCTCGATGTCCAGCGGCACCGTCGACACCACGCCACCCCCGATGAGCAGCGGGCGACCGCCGAAGGTCGTCGTGGCCATCGTGTGCGCGTGCCCGACCAGTGTGGCCAGGACGTGCGGGTGCCGGGTGACGACCGCGCCGAGCGGCTCACCGTCGAGCAGCCGGATCGGGTCCATGAGGCCGATACCGATGGTCAGGGGCGGGTGGTGGAGCACGACGAAGGTCGGCTGGTGGGACGCGGCGAGCTCGGACTCGAGCCAGGCCAGCTGCTCGTTCCCGATGCGCCCCTCGTCGATGCGCTCGCCGTCGACCGCGTCGATCAGCGAGTCCAGCATCACGAACCGGTGGCCGCCGGCCTCGACGACCGAACGGGCCGGGGTGTCCAGGCCCCGGACGAAGGCGTCGCGCACGTCGTGGTTGCCCGGGCAGACCGCCAGGGTCCCCGGCCACCGGTCGAGCCAGGCCCGGGCTGCGGCGTACTCCTCCGGGAGGCCGTGGTCGGCCACGTCGCCGCTCACCACGAGCACGTCCGGTCGCGGATCGAGGGCGAGGAGATGGTCCATGACCCGGTCGAGCCTGGTGGTCGGGTCCTGCTGGTCGTTGCCGAAGTGGGTGTCGCTCACGTGGGCCACGACGAACATGGCGTCACTGTGACACGTCCTAGGGTCGTTCCGTGCGCGACTGGAGCATGGAGTTCCCGGAGCTCTTCGCGCGCGACTTCGAGGCCTACGCGAACGCCGAGCTGGAGTTCACCCTGGCCGCCCCGACCGACGACCTGGTCACGCGGCTCCACGTGGTCGCGACCGACCCGGCGGGCCTGGTGGTGGTCTGCCGCTCGGTGGAGGAGTGGCGGTTCCTACCGGGCGGCCGCCGCGAGGAGGGCGAGACCCTCGCCGACCTCGCCGCGCGCGAGCTGCTCGAGGAGGCCGGATGCCGGCTGGTCCGCCCGCTCGGCGCAGTCTTCGCGCACCAGCGGGTGACCTCGCGCAACCTCGAGCCGCACCGCCCGCACTTCCCCCATCCGCGATCGGCGTGGGCGTACGCCGTCGCCCGCGTCGAGGTGGTCGGTCCGCCGCAGGTCCCGCCCGATGGCGAGTCCGTGGTCGAGGTCCGGTCGCTGCCGGTGACCGAGGCCGCCGCGTGGCTGCGCGTCCACGACCCCGAACACGCGGACGTCGTACTCCTGGCGGAGGCGCTGGGGCTGCTCAGCGGGTGAGCGCAGGAAGCGGTACGCCGAGCCAGCGGCTGCCCACCGGGGCGATCCGCACCCGCCTCGGATCCAGCTCGTCGGCCCCGTCCGCGAGGGCGCGCTCGATGCGGACCTCGACCCGGTCGTCGGCCAGACCCTCCGCGATCCCCTCGCCCCACTCGACGACCGTCACCGCCTCGTCGAGCGAGGTCTCGAGGTCGAGGTCGTCGAGCTCGGCGACCCCACCCAGTCGGTAGGCGTCGACGTGCACGAGCGCGGGCCCGCCGGCCAGCGACGGGTGCACCCGCGAGATCACGAAGGTCGGCGAGGTCACGTCCCCCCGGACGCCGAGCCCCGCGCCGACGCCCTGGGTGAAGGTCGTCTTGCCCGCGCCCAGCTCGCCCGACAGCACGACGACGTCGCCCGGCCGCAACGAGGCGGCAAGGGCCTGCCCGAGGGCACGCATCGCGTCCGCGTCGGGGGCGTCGTAGGAGCGGGGAGCCGGACGGCGCAGCTCGACGTACGGGCTGGTCCCGCCGACCGGGACGAACCCGTGCTCCCGCCAGAACTTCGCGGTCCCGGGCAGCTCTTCCCGGGCCAGGACCGCGACGTCGTCGACCTCGGTCGAGCGGGCCAGCGCCTCGGCGACGAGCTCGGTGGCGACGCCGTGGTCGCGGACCTCGGGCAGCACCCCGACCCGCCGCAGCCACAGCGTGGAGCCCTGCGGGTCGAGCACGAGCGCGCCCACGTCGCGCTTCCCCGACGCCTCGTCGTACGACGCGACGAGGCCGCCGGTGACCAGCGCCCGCGCGATCGAGGCCTCGGTCTCGCCGAGTGCGTCGGCCGGCGGGTCGAGAGCCGGGCGCGTCGCGAACGCCGCGCGCACGATCGCCAGGACCGTCGACGCCTCCTCGGGGCCGACCAGCCGGATGCTGGTCATCCCTGCTCCGCCCCATGATCGGCCCCATGATCGGCCCCATGATCGGCCCCGTGATCGGTGCCGTCGCGCACCTGCTCGAGCAGGCGGTCGAGCTCGGCGTTGACCTCGTCGTGCCGCTCCATCAGCACCATGTGCCCGGCCCCGTCGCACTCCAGGAGCGTCGAGCCCGAGATGTAGGCGTGCA
>Ga0070679_100006188_pt1 | contig 11143 bp, 5 predicted proteins | sample KBSC63BmetaG_FD_65652 | JGI IMG/M metagenome (GOLD analysis project Ga0070679, IMG submission 65652) | Corn rhizosphere microbial communities from Kellogg Biological Station, Michigan, USA - KBS C6-3B metaG | ecosystem: Host-associated > Plants > Roots > Rhizosphere | place: USA: Michigan... | reverse complement strand
ACAGAGCCCGCGCGGACGGTGTGACCGACATCAACCTCGCCGGGCGGGCTGCGGGTGGATCGCCGTAGACTCCGCACGTGGCGATCTGCACGCAGTGCGGACGGGCAAACCCGGCCGAGGGGCGGTTCTGCATGGGGTGCGCCGCGCCGTTGACCGCGCTCGCCAGTGATCAGCGGTGGGAGCGGCGGGTGGTGTCGGTGGTGTTCGCGGACTTGGAGGGATTCACGGGTAGGAGTGAGCGGCTTGACGTGGAGGATGTTCAGCGCTTCTTGGGCCGTTATCACGAGGTTCTGCGGGGAGAGTTCGAGCGGCATGGCGGGGCGGTTGAGAAGTTCATTGGGGACGCGGTGGTGGCGTTGTTCGGGGTTCCGGTCGCGCATGAGGACGATCCCGAGCGCGCGGTTCGCTCGGCCCTCGCGATCCAGGGCTCAGTCGCCGAGATGCGTGAGCGCGATGGCGTGGATCTGCACGTACGCGTGGGTGTCACAACCGGCGAGGCGCTCGTCGCGTTGAACGTACGCCCGGAGAGCGGTGAGGGGATGGCGACCGGAGATGTGGTGAACACCGCGTCGCGGTTGCAGGCTGCGGCACCCGTGGACGGCGTCTTGGTGGATGAGCGTACGCACCGGGCGACGGATCGCTCGATTCGGTATGCCGAGGCCGAGCAGATCGAGGTCAAGGGGAAGTCCGACCCGGTGGTTGTGTGGACGGCCCTCGAACCGCGCTCGCGCCTACCTGCACAGTTACGTGCCGGTGACGTCGCGTTGGTGGGCCGAACGCACGAGGTGGCACAACTCACGTCGACGTTCGAGCGGTCGCGGGCAGTGCCGTCGGTGCAGCTTGTGATGCTGATCGGCGAGCCGGGGATCGGAAAGACGCGTCTTGTGTCGGAGTTGCGTCGCTATGTGGAGGGGCTGCCGGGTCTGGTCCGGTGGCGGCGGGGACGGTCGCTCGCGTACGGCGAAGGGATCGCGTTTTGGGCGCTCGGGGAGATGGTGAAGAGCGAGGCGGGCATCTTTGAGTCGGACCCCCCCGAGGCGGCAAGTCGCAAGCTGGACGAGATGGTCGCAGCGGCGACGTCGAACGCGCCCGCTCGCGACTGGGTACGTCGGCATCTCTACCCACTCGTGGGCTTGGAGGGCGCTGCTCCCACTGTCGCGGGCGAGGGTCGTCGGGTCGAGGCTTTCGGCGCCTGGCGGTGGTTCTTCGAGAGCATCGCCGCGGATCGGCCGACAGTGCTCGTGTTCGAGGATGTGCACTGGGCAGATGACGCGCTGCTTGATTTCATCGAGGTATTGGCGGAACGGGCTGGGTCGGTGCCGCTACTGCTCGTGTGCACCGCGCGCCCGGAGCTGTTGGAGCGGCGATCGATGTGGGGTGGCGGCCAGACGAATGCGCAGACGATCCTGCTCGCGCCGCTGCCTGCCGCAGACACGGCTCGATTGGTCGCCGAGCTGCTCGACGACGTGCCTGCCGGCCCCACGGTGGAGCGGGACATCTCGCAGCGTGCCGAAGGCAACCCGCTGTACGCGCAGGAGTACGTGCGCATGTTGCGCGAACGCGGCCTCCTCGTCCGTGCCGGCGGCGAGTGGACGCTGGTCGACGAGTCCGAGGCGCCACCCGACTCGGTGTTGGGAATCATCGCCGCGCGCATAGACACGCTGGGTACCGCTGAGCGGACGCTGGTGAGGGACGCAGCCGTGGTCGGCCGTACGGCGTGGGTCGGTGCGGTAGCCGCGATCTGCGAACGGCCCGCATCGGAGCTCGAAGATCTGCTCTACGGCCTCGAGCGCAAGCAGCTGGTACGACGGGAGCGACAGTCGAGTATCGAGGGCGAGGTGGAGTTCAGCTTCGCCCACGCGTTGATCCAGGACGTCGCATATCGTCAGATCCGCCGCCTCGAACGGGCCGAGAAGCATGAACGCACGGCCGAGTGGATCCGCCACCTCGCCGGTCGCCGCGACGACAAGGCAGAGCTACTCGCACACCACTACACCGCCGCGCTCACACTACGCACAGAAGCCGGCGAGCATCCCGCCGCCGTTCGCGCGAGCGCGGCCGACGCGATGATCGAAGCGGGCCGCCAGGCCATCGCCGTCAACGCCTACCAGGCCGCGACCCGACACCTTACCGCCGCGCTCGATCTTCTCGACCAAGACGACACGCGCCGTACCCAGCTGGTGCTCGACATCGCGCGGACCCGCATCTTCGCCAACCCCGCCGACGAGCAGCTCCTCCTCACCGCCAGAGACCTTCAAGTGCAGGCCCAGGACTGGGAGGGCGCCGCCTGGGCGGAGTACCTCTTGGGGGCGTGGTCGCGACAGGTTGCCGCAGATGGCGAGCGAGCCGACGAGCACTACAGCGCTGCCGCCGACTACATGTCCCGCATGCCCTACCGCCCGATCACGGGTGTCGTGGCAGTCGCACAGGCGTTCGCGCTCCTGATCGACGGGCGTCACTCAGAGGCAAGCGATCTCGTACGCCGCGCGCTTGAGCGTGCCGAGCAAGCCGGCGACCGCGGTGGCCAGGGAATGCTGCTCTACCAGCGGGCCTGGGCACGCATCCAAGCCGGTGATCTGGACGGAATCGACGACTACGAGCGCGCAGCCGAAATCCTCGCGCAAGAGACGCATCCACGAACGCCCAACGCCTACTACAACCTCGGCCTTCATTACGCTGTGACCGGTCACCTCGACGACGCCCTCGACGCCATGAACGAGGCCGCAGCATGGGCGAACCGGTTTGGCGACCCCCATCAGATCGCCGACATGCAGGTCGGGCGGGCCGCGATGCTCACCCAGACGGGCGAGTGGGATGAAGCACTGCGCCTCCTGACGCCCCAACTGGGAAGCGGTGACCTCATGGTGGATGCCGAGGCCCGCGGCTCACGGGGGTGGATCGCGATAGCCCGCGGCGACCCCGCCACCGCCCTCACCGACGCCCATGCGCTCCTCGACTACGGAGCGACCAGCCGCAACCGGTCGTTCACCATAGCCGGGCTCGCGCTATATGCCGCCACGCTTAGAGTCACCGGTTCGAGTGACGCGTCCGCCGCGTTCACCGCGTTCCGAGACGAAGGGTTGACGATGCCTCCGGTCCCCGCGGACATCGCCGAACTCGCCGCCCTCGCCCAAACCGCCCCCGAACGCGGCGCAGTCCAAGACGTCGTCGACCGCATCCCCCCAGAGTCGCCATGGAGACCTGCCATCACGGCAACCATAGACGGCCGCCACCACCAAGCCGCCGGCCGTTACCGCGAGATCGGCGCCAGGCCGCTTGAAGCCCACGCCCACCTCCTCGCCGCCCAAACCGCGACCATCGAGCAGCGGCACGCAGAAGCCACCCAACACGCGCAACGCGCCCTCGACTTCTATCGAACACGCGGCGCAACGCGCTACACCAACCAAGCGCTTGAGGTAATCGGAGCTACCTCCCGCCAGCAAGCACGGTGATCTCCGGCGGTCTCGCTCTGGGGAAAGCGCGCGCAGGTCGCAGCTGAGGCGTGAGGTAACGAACGCCGTATCAAGGCCGGGAGAACGTCGTGGGTGTAGCTCGCGGGGTTGGAGGCGGACCGGATTCGAGGCCTCAGACGGCGGTTCCGCAACTGCTACGGAGCCGTGAATGACGACCGTCATACTCCCCGCTCCTCGGTCGTCAACGACCCGAAGCGGCGGTCACCCGCCACACTGGTTCTGGGTAAAGCCGCTCGCCCACCGCCGTCCATCTGACGAATGCACAGAACGCCACGGTCACCACCCGCCGGATCAGTCACGCCGCCGCAGCGGCCACTGCACCGCACGCCGGCAGATCCGTGCGTCGGAGCCGACCGCCATCCCGCAGCTCGCACACTCTTGCCACGCAGGCACGATCCGCCCACGCCACGGTCGGTCTGAAGCGCCGTGCAGACACCGCGGAAGCTTCCTAGGGCCGCTGCTCGATGCCGACACCGGCTCGGAAGGCGCGCCTTCTCCCGAACCGGCGTCACGCCGTTGCCGTCATATCGAGGCTAGAACCCCATGCCTGCGCGCATATCGTTCGCGGTCGCGGCGTTGCCGAGGAGTGTTGAGACGCCGAGGGTTTCCTCTGAGGCGCGAAGCAGCGCGTAGTGGTCATACCAAGTCGGGTCGTGGACTGGTGCGATGTCGGCAGCGACGGCGACCATCGCGACCTGCGTCGTGGTTGAGGTGCCTGACTCGTCAAACGCGATCAGCATGAGCGTCCTTCCGGCTTGGTAGTCGGCGGTGGCGGTGATCTTTGCGAGCGTGCCGGAGAGCCAGGTGTCCATCGCCGCGAGGTTCGCGGCATCGGTGTCGGCTTGCGGGCAGCCCGACACCCAGTGGTGGTCGTGGCAGACGTTGGGGGTGATGAACATGTAGGCCGGGAGCGGGCTGGGGATCGACGCGGCGCCCGTGTCGTTGTTCGCGGTCGACGTGTCATCGAGCTTGCACGCGGCGGCGATGGGTGTGTACCAGTAGGCGGGGTCGTGGCCGCGCTTGTAGTAGGTGCCGGCGCCGCCGCAGTTCGACCCCATGCCCTCTTCCAGTTCCCGCCAGGACGGGGCCTGGCCGAAGATGCTCGGCGTCGAGTCGTGCACACCCACGCCGGTCGCATCTCCGCCGGTTGCGGCCATGTAGTTGGGCTGGCTGACCGACGCGTCGTCGTGATAGTTCGTCGCAAGGGCGCAGTCGGAGGCGAGCGTGTTGAAGTACGGCGCGTTCGTGTTTCCGATCACCTTCGAGTATGAGTCGTTCTCCTCGAAGATAACGACCACGTGCGCGTACGTGGCCGGCCGGGCGACTCCGAGGTTGCAGGGGTCCGCCGCGCTCGCGGTTGCTGGCACTGCCGCAGTCGAAAGGCCCGCTAGAGCGAGTGTGACGGCGACGATGATGCTGGTGGGGGAAGACATGGTGGCCTCCGCAGGGACGTTTGACGCGCCCAACCGTATCGGCCGGACCGCGCCCGTACCGTGGCAGGTGTGGCTCGCCATATGTGACCAAGATCACCGTGCGCGAACCGAGCGAGGCGCGTGTTCCGACCCGCCCGCCGTGAGCGCGCATTCCGGCTCGACGAGCTAGAGACCTTCGCCCTCGGCCGTTTGGACTGTCACCTGCCGTCTGTGACAGCGGACAATGAAAGCCGGTCCTCGTGGCGTGAGCCTTCACCCGTCCGGACAATCCCTGAAAGGAGGACACCATGTCCACTGACGAGTCATCGCCGCCCGTCACAAGTCTCGGTGAGGCGGACGAAGGGCTGTCGACCTCGCGGCTTCGGGTGAGGATGCGGCTCGGTCGACTCATCCTTCTGCTCGTCGTGTCCCTGCTGGGCGAGGCGATCATCAGTGTGGGGGCGGCAAACGCCGACACGGTGACGACTGACATCGCCGGCGGCACCATCACCGCCCCTGTGGGCGCCAGCGGCGTGTTCTTCCACCTCAGTCTGGTCGCAGACGACCAGCCAGTCGGCGACGTCGCCGGTTGTGACGCGGCGCCGCAGGCGTCGGTGCTGGTCGGCTGGAACAACAACCCGGCGACCGTGCAGGTGCCGCCGGTCATCCCGTTCCCGGTCTGCAACCAGGTCGCCGTGCCTGTGACCGGCCTCATCCCTGGCACCTACAAGTTGCACGCGACGATCACGGGAGGTGTGCCGGGGAGCCTGTTCGTCGACAACGCCGACTTCACGGTGATCGTCACCGGGGCGACGAACACTCCGCCCACGCTTCAACTGCCGTCTGACCAGACGGCTGAGGCGACCGCGCCGAACGGCGCGCCGGTCACCTACACCGCAACCGCAAGCGACGCCGAGGACGGACCACTGACGCCGACCTGCGCACCCGCGTCCGGCGCGACGTTTCCACTCGGCACGACAACGGTGGCATGCTCGGCCACCGACAGCGGTGGCCTTACCACGAGCGGCACCTTCAACGTGACGGTCACCGACACGACCCCACCGACGCTTCACCTGCCGGCGGATCAGACGGTCGAGGCCGCCGGCCCAAACGGCGCACAGTTCACCTTCTCCGCATCCGCGGATGACCTCGTTGACGGGTCGGCGCCGGTGGCGTGCTCGCCAAGCTCGGGCTCCACGTTCCCGCTGGGTACAACGAGCGTCACCTGCACCGCGACCGACAGCCACGGCAACACCGCCACCGGCACGTTCAACGTCACCGTCGTCGACACCACGCCGCCGACGCTCAACCTGCCCGGCCCGATCCAAACGACTGCGACCCAGAACAGCAAAGCGGCGGTGTCGTTCCAGGCGACCGCCACCGACCTCGTCGACGGGTCCATACCGGTCTCGTGCACGCCGGCGTCGGGAGCGAGCTTCCCTGTCGGGATGACCACAGTCTCCTGCTCGGCGACGGACGCACATGGGAACACCGCGACCGGCAGCTTCACCGTCACCGTCTCCTATCACTGGAGCGGGTTCTTCCAGCCGGTCGACAACACCGACGCCAACGGCAACTACATCCTCAATATCGCCAAGGCCGGGGCAACCATCCCGGTCAAGTTCAGCCTCAACGGAAACCAGGGCCTCTCGATCCTCGCCAGCGGATCCCCCTCCACGGTGCCGTTGAACTGCGCCACTGACCAAGACACCGACGCGATCGAGACGTACACCAACTCGACCAGCGGCCTCAGCTACGACCCCGCTGCCGACCAGTACAACTACAACTGGAAGACCCAGTCCTCCTGGGCAGGGACATGCCGCACCCTACTCGTGAAGCTCGCCGACGGAACGATCCACCGCGCCGACTTCAAATTCACCAAGTAGCGCGTACGAAACATACACCCGCCGCCGCGCCCGAGTCTGCGCGGCGGCGGGGAGTACCAGCCGGCACGGCGACCCAGATGGACGAAGGCGCTGCATATACCCCGATGGGATTGGCCTCTCCCATTGATCTAACGGCGTCAAGCTAGTCGTGATGGATCGACGGGTCGGCCAGATGACGGTCACCTCGCCGGCACGAACCTCATCCGGTGGCGACGGCCCGCACGGAGACGCCATGCTGAGAACATCCCCGACGGGTCGACGCCGCGGTCTGCGTGGAGGATTGCGCGACTGGGGCGCGCCCTGGTCGAAGCAAACTGGACAGCCGTCCGAACTGAACGAGCCAGATTTAGGCTGCAGTCGAAGGCGACGAGGGCATCTCAGCGCCACGCCAAACGTATTCCCGCACGCCGAGCCGCCGGAAAATGGCGACTGCCGCGTTCCGGGAACCTTCTGCTTCATGTTGGGCGTCTAAGGCGTCCAGGCACCGTGCCCGACCTGCAAGAGCGTGCCCAAGCTCGTATGCGTGGTTGTAAGCCTGCCAGCGACGGATCGCCTCGGCATAGTGATGAACGCCCACTGCATGGTCTCCGAGCGCCTCGCTGATCATGCCTTCGGCGCTCGGAACGGCGTTCAAGAGCCGCGGTGGCCCGTGGTTGATCCGGTCGACGACCGCTCGCGCCGTATCGATCGCGTCACATGCGACGAGAACTCTGCAGATCTCAGCGGTGGGAGCCCAATAGTGACTGGCCGCCACTCCGAGTTCCGCAAGCAGGTCTTTGGCTTCGGAGGATCGACCTTGTAGTAACGCGACAAGCGCCGCGGCGGTCAGGGTAGGCGCCAGGACTTGCGGATCGGTCATTAGACGGGCCCGCTCGATGACGGCTTCGAGGGCGCCGCCTGCCGCAGACAGGTCCCCTCGTAGCGCAAGCATCCGCGCTTTGTGGCCCGCGACTAGCTGCGCGTGTTGGGACGAGTCGTGGGATGCTGACCACATAAGGACTGTGTCGGCTTCCAGGAGCGCCTCGTCCCAGGCGCCCTCGTCCTCCAAACACCACACGTACTCGGCTCGCGACCACATCTCGTGAGCGTCGAGCCGGACGGCCTTGCCGCGATCGATCGCTTCGCGAAACATCGGGGCCGCGCCGACGGGGCCGTCGAATGCCAACAGCCCGTCTGCCACCTGCATGCGGCCAGTTGACGCCATGTATGAACCCAGCGACTCGAGTCGGCGGGCCCCCTCCTCGAGTTCTTCGAGGCATGCGCGGTCACCGCTCCCGATGCGCGCGGTGCCGTAGAAATTGAGCGCCATCGCCTCGACTGCCGCGTCCCCAACCTGGCGGGCGCACTCGAGCGCCCGGGCCAACAGGCGCTCGGCATCGGTGTCTCGTCCCGCCAACATATTGGCGGCGCCGGCCCACACCAGAAAGTCGGCGAAATCACTTGTCGGCTCCGTTCCGCCGAGCTTTTCGATTCCTTCGCGGAAGAGCGATTCCATCTGGGGACGGTCGCCGGCGATGAGCGCCGCGGCTCCGAGGGCCGCGAACGCTTCCGCTAAGGCGGTGTGATCACCTCGCTCCTCTGCGGCGCCGCGCGCCTCCGCCAACAGTTCTCGGGCGACTTCGATGTCGCCGGCGTGTGTGTAGCACCGGCTGCGCAAGCTGAGGATATGCGCCCGCTCCGGGTCGTTCAGCAGTGAACGATTCTGAGCGTCCAAGAGCAGGCGACCTGCGCGTCCAAGGTCGACCCCTAACGCCTGCTCGCCCGCGATCGTCAGGTAGCGCACTGCAGATCTCCGCAACGTCTCGTCTGCCCCGCCGGCAGGCGCGGGAGCTAGATCGAAGGCCAGACAGTAGTGATGCGAGATAAGTTGGGCGCGATCGGCGATGCGATCGCCAGCGACGGCCTCTATCCATTCCGCAGTTCGCCGATGCCGTTCCCCACGGCGGGATCGCGGGATCTGCCCGTAGGCAACCTCGTGCACTAGATCGTGCCAGAACACGTACTCTTCGTCTCCCGGGATGCTCGAAGTGCGTGATCGGCGGATGAACTCCTTCCGGCCCATTTCATGCAAGTCGGATCGCACGTGCGCCAGGTCGCGTTCACTGACCTTCGCCACTGCGCCAGCCCAAAACACCCTTCCAATCACGGCGGCGTCTTGCAGGAGTCTCTTCCGGTTCGCTGGCAACGTGTCGATCCGAGCCGCGATAAGAGCGTGCACCGTGTCCGGCATGCTCATATCAGTAAGTCGCTGTGTCGCACGATCGACGAACAGGCGAGCGTACTCCTCCGCATACAGGGGGTTGCCGCCACAGCGCTCGATGAGCGCCTGCTCGCCCTCGGACGCAAACGCAGATCCGAGCAGCGACTGAGCGAGTCGGCTTGTCGCCTCCTCGCCGAGTCGGCGAAGGGCCAGCGTCGTCGTGTTCGCGGTTCCACCTCCCCAGCCGGGATCTTCGTCAAAAAGCTCCGGACGAGCCGTACAAACAAGAAGGATCGGCACCCCCGTTGACCACTCCACCAGCCGCTGGATGAACGCCCGCATCGCCGAATCGGCCCAGTGCAAATCCTCGAAGACCAGTACCAGCGGCGTCTGCGCGGCAATCTCGTCCAGAAAACGCTGCCACGCAGTGAACGTCTCCTCCCGCTCCCCACTCTCCCCTGGCACACCGATCAACGGGGCAAGCCTCGCGCGAATCCACGGCGCATCAGCCATCTCCTCAACGGCGAACCGAAGCCGTGCCTGCGCCTCTTCCTCCGACGCGGTCTCGTTCAAGCCGAGGTGCTGCTTCACGATCTCAGCCAATGGCCAAAAACCGATGCCGTCGCCATAGGCAAGACAACGGCCGCGCCGGCACACCACCTGCTCTTGCCGACCGCCCAGCCATCGCTCGAACTCGGCCACCAGCCGCGACTTGCCAATGCCCGGCTCGCCAGTAACCGTCACCAGCTGAAGCTCTGACCCTTCGATCACCCGCTCGAACACGTCCCGTAGAAGACGCAGCTCGCGTTCACGGCCGACGAAAGGCGTGGACTCTCGTTGTAACCCCACCCCCGTTCGGGGTTGCGCGCCCACGACACGCCATATCGGAACGGGCTGGGGCTTGCCCTTCAGCTGGACCGCATCAAGCTGCTGATATGCGATTGCGTCCCGCGTCGCGCGGACGGTGCCCTCGCCCGCGAGGACGCCACCAACCGGAGCGACTCCTTGGAGCCGGGACGCCGTATTGACGACGTCGCCCACCATGCTTGCTCCGAGATCGGCAGTCTCGTCGACCGCAACGAGCACCTCACCTGTGTTCACACCGACGCGCACCTCCACATCCACCGCATCAACGATTGCCAGCGCGGCGCGCACCGCACGCTCTGCGTCGTCCTCGTTCGCCGTCGGCGCGCCCCACACCGCCACCACGGCATCGCCAATGAACTTCTGCACAACCCCGCCGAAACGCTCGATCTCCCCACGCACCGCCGCGTGATAAGCGCCCAGCATCCGGCTCACATCCTCCGGATCCGACGCCTGCGTGATCGCCGTGAACCCAACCAGATCGCAGAAGAGCACCGACACAACCTTGCGCTCCTCCCGGCGAGCGGCAGGGTGCACCCCCAGAGGAGCGGCACACGCCATGCAGTACCGCGCCTCATCGGGGTTGCCCCGTCCGCACTGCGTGCAGATCGCCACGTACGCAAGTGTACGACCCGGGCCCCAACGTCGCCGAAAGTTCCGCGTCGGCGTCACCCAAAATCGGTGCGGGCGCTGGACGACCTGCGCCGCCGGGCGACAACGTCGCCCCCCTCCCACTCGTTCGAAGACGCTGGCACGGCTTCTCAGCCTGTGCTCGAGGATCCACCCTGCCATCACGCGGCTCCTCGGCGTGATCGTCCGGGCGTCCATCCGGGCCGCTGCGCATCAAGCCACTCGTCGATCTCGGCCGAAACGAATCGGATGGGGCCGCCCGGGCCGAGGCGGCGGTACGGCAGCCGGCCGTCCTCGACGGCCTGGTACACCCAGTTTCGGCTGACCGAGAGGCGGCGCGCGAGCTGAGAGGCGGTGAGCAGCACCTCGCCGCGGTCTGCGCTCGTGAGATCCGGGTGTGCATCCATCCCCCTGGTTCTCTCACGTGCCATTCCTCGCGGCCGGCCGAAGTCGTCGCTCGAACGGGGGATCTTCGCCGCTGTCAGGTCGCGGCTGCTACCACGGCTGCTACCACGAGCCAGCAGACGCCAGTGCGAGTCCGAGGCCCGGAAAGGCGAAAGCCGCCCAACCGAGCGGCTTTCGTGCATGCGCTGGAGAGGACTTGAACCTCCACGACCCAATCGGGTCACAAGGCCCTCAACCTTGCGCGTCTACCAATTCCGCCACCAGCGCGCAGCT
>Ga0070679_100006187_pt1 | contig 11144 bp, 8 predicted proteins | sample KBSC63BmetaG_FD_65652 | JGI IMG/M metagenome (GOLD analysis project Ga0070679, IMG submission 65652) | Corn rhizosphere microbial communities from Kellogg Biological Station, Michigan, USA - KBS C6-3B metaG | ecosystem: Host-associated > Plants > Roots > Rhizosphere | place: USA: Michigan... | reverse complement strand
CTCGCGGCCAAGTATCCGTACATCGATCTCGATCGCGCGGGCATCTGGGGCCACTCCGGCGGCGGCTTCGCGACGACGTCGGCGATGTTCCGGTTCCCCGACGCATTCAAGGTGGGCATCGCCGAATCCGGAAATCACGATCAGCGCGAGAACGAAGACGATTGGGGCGAACGCTATCAGGGACTCGTCGTGCGGAACGCCGACGGCAGCGACAACTACGACGCGGAAGCAAATCAACGCTTTGCCCAGAACCTCAAGGGACATCTGCTGCTCGCGCACGGCACGATGGACACGAACGTTCCGCCGTATCAGACAATGCTCATCGCGGATGCGCTGATCAAAGCGAACAAGGATTTCGACCTGGTGCTCATTCCGAACTCCAACCACGGCTACGGCGCGGCATCGAACTACATGATGCGGCGACGGTGGGACTATTTCGTCAAATGGCTGCTGGGCGCCGAGCCGCCGACCGGCGTCGATCTCTCCACGCCAGCCTCGTCAGGCGGCTGAGCAACGACGATCGAGCATGCCGGCGTTTCAGGCAGGTTCGTCATTCGCGACCGGTGCATCGCCACACGCGGGCAGCCGCAGCGTGAAGCGCGCACCGTCCCCGAACGTGCTCTCGACCGACAGGTCGCCGCCCATCCCGCGGGCGAGATCACGGCTGATGGCCAAGCCCAGGCCGACGCCCTCCTGGGTTCTCGTCAGCCGTGTATCAACCTGTACGAACGGCTCGAAGATGCTGTCGAGCTTGTCCGCTGGAATCCCCATTCCCGAATCTCTCACCGAGATCTCGACGACGTCCTCGCTGCGCTCGCACGCCACGGTAATCCGCCCGCCGCCCGGCGTGAACTTCATCGCGTTCGATAACAGGTTGAGCAGAATCTGACGCGCCTTCTCGGGATCGGCCAAGATCCAGTGCGGTCGATCGCACTGACGCAGCTCGATTCGCAGGCCGCGCGAATGCGCCTGCGGCTCGACGAGCGCTTCCGCCGTGCTCACGAGCTCCGACGTGTCGACCTTTCGAATGTCGAAGCGTACGGTGCCCGCCTCCACGCGCGCGAAGCTGAGCACACTCTCGATGAGGCCGAGCAAGTGCCGCTCGCTCCGCTGAATGCGCTGCAGGGCCTCGCGCTGAGCCGGCGTGACGCTTCCGTGGATCTCGAGCTCCATCAGCTCCGCATAGCCGCCGATGGCGTTGAGCGGTGTCCGGAGCTCGTGACTCATGACGGTCAGGAATCGGCTCTTCGCCCGATTGGCCTCCTCGGCCTCAGCGCGTGCGGCGCGCTCCGATTCGAGCAAGCGCTCGCGTTCGACGAGATAGTCTCGGATCTCGAACTGCCGCATGCGCGCGCGAAGCGCCGACCGCAGGGCGGTGATGAGCGTTGCAACGCGAACCGGGCGCTCGAGAAGCATCGCGTTGCCACGCGCCGTCACCGCCTTCACTCCTTCGCTGATGCTCCGCGACAGCTCACCTTCGCCGGTGAGCACGATCAGTGGGATGTCCGACCATGAGGGCTGGAGAGCGAGTGCGTCCAGCAGTTCCTTGCGCGTGCCGCGCGCGAGCGCCTCTTCGGCGACCAGCACCACGCCGATGTCCTCGGCGACCGCGCACGCGAGGCTTCGCATATCGGCACACAACCGTGTCGTGAGCCCCCAGCGCTCGAGGACCTGGACGGTCAGAAGGCCGTCGCGCCCCGTTGGCGCGTGAACGGCGACATCCGCGACGACCCGCGTGGCCTGCATCGTCCGCTCAGGACGCGCCGTCACCGCGCGCGCTCGTCTGATCCATGAGCGGTTCTTTCTCGCCGGTGTACATCGGCACGCCCGTCAGTACGCCGTGGAACTCGGCGAGTGGATCGCCGACGAGCATGCCGCCGCGGTCGACCCGGCACTCGCGAATCGTATGCTCGTGCGGCCCGCTGCGCTTCTTGACCACCGAGATCGCCTGTCGCACGACGCCCGCGTACTCGAAGTAGCGCAGGAGCATCACCGTGTCGGCCAGGTAGCTGACTTCCGCGGCTTCGTCCACCGGCCCGCCGAACACGCCGTGCTGCACGAGCGTCATGAGGATCGAGACGTGCCGGTTCGCGAGATAGCTCAGGAGCTCGTGCACCTGTACCGTCAGCAGGCGCTCGGCCGGCATGGCCTGCAAGTAGCCGTTGATCGAGTCGATCACGACCACGCGGACGCCATCCTCCTCGACGACTCTGCGTACGGTATCCGCGAACTCGCCGGGGGACATCTCGGTCGGCTCGACTTGCTGAATGCGCACGAACCCCCGTTCCTCCTCGTGCGCGAGCGGCATGCCGATCGCATCGGCGCGTGCGCGGAACGTGGAGGCGCGCTCGTCGAAGAGGAAGAAATGCACGCGCTCCCCGCGCTGCGCCGCCGCGAGACCGTATTGCGTGCACAGCACGGACTTTCCGGTGCCGGCGGCCCCCGTGATCAGCGTGCTCGTGCCGGCGGTGAGCCCGCCGCCGACGAGCCGGTCGAGATGCGACGAGCCGCTCTCGAGCTCCCGCTTCTCGAGCAGGCTGGTGGTCGGCGCGATCTCGGGTCTGGGATAGACCTCTAATCCACCGGTACGAATTCGGAAATCATGAAACCCGCCGCGGAAGCGCGACCCGCGGAGCTTCCTGACCTCCAGCCGCCGCCGCTCCGCTCCGTAGTCGACGGAGAGGTGGTCGAGCACGATCACCCCGTGCGCCAGACTGTGAAGCTGCATGTCGCCGTCCGGCGCCGAGCGATCGTCGAGGAACAGGGCCGTGCAGGCGCGCCCGGCGAAGAACTGCTTGAGCGAGAGGATCTCGCGGCGGAATCGGAGCGGATCCCGGGCCAGCAATCGCATCTCGGAGAGGGAGTCGATGACGACTCGAACGGGGCGCTTGTCCTCGATCGCGGCGAGGATCACTTCGACGGTGTGCTGCAGCTCGATCTCCGACGGATGAAACAGCGTGTACGCTTCATCCGCGCGGTCTGGCTGGATTTCGGCGAGCTCGAGAACGTCGAGCTGATCGAGCGACCAGCGATGGGAGGCGGCGGTCTCGCGCAGCTCGGTCGCGGAGTCGGAGAGCGTGACGTACATACCGCGTTCGCCGTGAGCGACGCCGGTCAGCAGGAACTGCAGCCCGAGGGTCGTCTTGCCGGTCCCGGGATCGCCGTCGACCAGGTAGACGTGATTGCTGGCCAGTCCGCCGCCGAGGATTTTGTCGAGCCCGACGATCCCGGTGCCGCACCTGGCAAGGCCGGGCGGCCATGGGTTGGAGTCCGGCATCTCGTCCGAGGTATGTCCCGCCACCGACCCTCCGGTCGAATTTCCGTGTGCGTGGTCGTTGAACTGCGAACGCTAGTCGCGCGCTGCTGTGCAGGGCAAATCTGATGCGCGCCGATATGGGGTGTCCGAGCCGTCTGGATTTGTGCATACTGTATACGATCGTCGGCAGGTCGGCAGAGACAGCGCCCCCGCCGCCCTGCGCGCTGCGATACCTCATCCCCGCTCGACAGCCCACTCCCGCTGAGAACATCTCTCGTTCCATGCGACACGTGAAACTCGCTGCCACAGCCTCCGTCGCCCTCGTCGTGCTGACAGGCGCGTACGTCTGGCAAACTCCCTCGCGGCATCGCTCGCCGGGTCCAGTCTTCGGTCCCGTCACGACCAACCCGGCGGTCGCCGCCGACGTCTCCGCACCGCTGTCGACGCTGTCGCCACCCCGCGATGCGGACGACCCGGATGCCGTAGACCCAGATCGAGCCGCAGAACAAAGTCAGTCGAGCGCGCCGATGCACATGGCCGTTTCGCGCGCCAGCGCCGGCATCGAGCAGATGGCGCCGGGGACGAAGCCGGCCGCGAGACTCGTCGCCAGCTTCGATGGTGAAGGCGTGGGCTTCGAGGGACCGAACGGTCCGGGACGCGGCGGCAATCCGTCCGACAACGCGCTGGCCGTCGGCCCGAATCACATCGTGCAGGTCACGAACGGGCGCGGCATCGCCGTCTTCACGAAGAAAGGCAAGATGTACGACACGACGGGCAAGGTGCTCTTCGGGCCGGTGGCCGCGAACAATGTGTTCAAGGGATTCACAGGCAACTGTGAGCAGCGGAACAGCGGCGACGTCGTCGTACGCTACGATCAGCTCGCGAACCGCTGGCTCATCGTGCTTCCGCTGTTCTCACGCGGACCGGTTCGTCCGGATCAACCCGAGCCGTTCCATCCGACCGACGGTGCGCGAGCGAGCGTGCCAGGCGTCGCAGGGCAGCCAGGCAAAGCCGAGAAGATGTTCGTTCCGCCGCCGCCCCCGCCGCCGAATCCCAATGACACCGTTGGTCGCGGCAACCGCGGTCGTGGTGGTCGCGGCGGTGGACGCGGAGCCGGTGCACCTCAAGGGCCGCAGGGCCCGTACTCGATGTGCTACGCCGTGAGCACGTCGCCCGATCCGCTCGGCTCATACTATCGCTACGAGTTCCTGCGTCCCTACTTCCCCGACTATCCGCGGCCTGCCATCTGGCCCGACGGCTACTACATCCCGACCAGCACGAGCGACAACCGCATCTCGCCGACGATTGCGTCGCAGAAGCACGCGTGCGTTGCCGACCGGCAAGCGATGCTCGCGGGCAAGCCGGCGAGCGAGCAATGCATCATCGTCGAGAATGTGAATTTCTTCAACAATGCGGACATCGATGGTCGGACGCTGCCGCCGAAGGGCGCGCCGAACATCATGATCGCGGGCGGCGGACGCCAGCTCGATACGCTGTTGACGGACAGCGTCGTGAACGTCTGGCAGTTCCACGTCGATTGGAAGGATCCGTCGAAGACGAAGATCGATGGCCCGACGGCGATCAAGGTCGCGCCCTACTCGTATCTCTGCGGGGGCCAGCTCACGAACTGCGTGCCGCAGCCCGGCACCGAGCGCGGGCTCGATTCACAGGGCGACAAGATCATGTCGCGTCTCGTGTACCGCCGGATCGGCGATCACGAGTCGATTTTCGCGACGCACTCGATCGCCACGGCGGCCGGCGGCGGAGGCGTACGCTGGTACGAGTTCCGCGTGAATCCCAAGAATCGCGCGGTCTCCCTCTATCAACAGGGGACGTACCTCGGCGACGGCCAGTATCGCTGGATGGCAAGCGGCACGATCGACAAGTTCGGCAACATCGGCATGGGCTACTCGTATGGCGGTCCGAACACGTTCGCCGGCCAGCGATTCACTGGACGCCAGCCCAACGATCCGCTCGGCCAGATGACGTTCGCCGAAACGATTCTCGCGCAGGGCGAGGCCGCGCAGACGAACACGCTGCGGTGGGAGGATTACACCACGACGGCGCTCGATCCCGACGATGATTGCACCGTGTGGTACGTGGGCGACTACTTCAAGAAGGACGCGACGAGCTATTCGACGAAGATCGGCGCGTTCAAGATGCCGGGCTGCAAGTAGTCATCCAGCATAGGATCTCGCATCGTGGGTCGTGGCTGCGTATCGCTCATGTTGCGGAAAGCTCCAATAGATTGGCCACGGAAGCGCACCGAGAGCACTGAAGGACACGGACACTGCGTTTGTCGTCCTGAGTGACGAGTGATTTTGAAATGAAGAGCCGCTCGCGCATGCCAGTACTCGCATGCCGAGCGGCTTTTCCATCCGGTACTTCCGGGCTACTCCTTCGTGACGTTTACGTAGTAGAGATCCGTCGCGACCTCGAACGCATCCTTCTTCAGCGGCGATCGGAGCGTCTTCCACTTCGTGGTCGTCGGCTCGATGATCTGCCAGTTGTCCTTGCTCCCGACGCGAATGGGCATCGCGAAGGCCGGTTCGTCCGCCTGCCAGCGATACGCGACCGTACCTGCCGCGTCGTCGAACCTGAGCTCGAGGGTGGGCAGCGCGGTGTGCCGGAGATACTCGTCGAAGATGGGCGTCAGGTTCTTTCCAGTTTGCTGATTGAAGTACCGAACGAGCTGCTCCGTCGTGATGTTCTGATACTTGAAGTGCTGGAACGTGTCGTGCAGCAGCTTGAACCAGCGGGTGTCGTCGTTCACGACGCTGCGGAGCGTGTTGAGCATGAGCGCGCCCTTGAAGTACATGTCCTGCGGCGGGGTGCGCATCATGCCGCCCGGCGGGATGATCGGCTGGCGGTTCTGGACGTGCGTCTTGTAGCCGTTGACGTACTTGAGGGCGTCCGCCCGGCCGTACGTGTACTCGACGTACAAGTCCTCTAAATACGTCGTCCACCCCTCATGGATCCACATGTCGGACCGGTCGGCTGCCGAGACGGCGTTGCCGAACCATTCGTGTCCGCTCTCGTGGATGATGATGAAGTCGAACCGCGGGCTGATGCCGACGCCCGTCCAATCCCGGCCGCCGTATCCGTTCTTGAAGCCATTGCCGTACGTGACGGCGCTCTGGTGCTCCATGCCGGCGTTGCTCGCCTCGACGAGCTTGTAGCCGTCTCGCTTGAAGGGATACTCGCCGAAATAATGCTCGTACGCTGCCAACATCCCTTTGGCTTGCGTGAATTGCGCCTGCGCCTTCGCCAGGCTGTCGGACAGGACCCAGAAATTCAACGTCATGTCCTTGTACGTGTCGGTGAAGTGGACGTAGTCGCCAATGTTCATCGACACATCGTAGGAGTTGATCGGATAGTGGACGGCCCAATCCCAGCGCGTGTAGCCGTCGCCCAGGTCTTTCTTCCCGACGAAGACGCCGTTGGAGACATCCGTCAGTCCATTCGGGACCGCGACGCTGATATCCGCGCTATCGACCTCGTCATGCCACTGATCCTTACTCGGCCACCAGGTGCTCGAGCCGGTGCCCTCGCAAACCGTGTTGATGAACGGCTTGCCGTTCGCATCTTTCTTGAACGTCACCCCGCCCCCGCCACCAGCGCCGCCTCCACGCCCCGTCTCCGCCGGAATGCCGGAATAGTAGAAGTCGAGCGAGACAGTGCTGCCCTTCTTGAGCATTTGTGGAAAATCGACGAACACCGCGCGCTCCTCGCGTGTGTACCTGAGCGGCGTCCCCGCGAAAACGATGCTGTCGACGGTCAGCGCCGGGTGCAGATCGATCTGCACGCGATCGTCGTCGGACAGCATTCGGAAGCGAATCGTGTTCTTGCCGCTGAGGAACTTCCTGTCCGGGTCGAGCCGAACGTCGAGATGGTAGTAGAGCAGATCGTTGTTCGCGCGGTAACGGCCGTACTCGCCGAGGAGGATCTGGGATCGCGTGAGAGGCGGCGTCGCCGCGGCCTGCTGCACGACACGCCCCGTCGCGGCAGTCGAGGCACACGCAGCGACAATCGACGTGAGGAAGAGCGTCGCGCCGACACGCGCCGACGACGAGAGGTGCGACATGGGATTTCGCATGATGGCCATCGAGGAGATGCGCTAATTTGGCCGAGGGACGGCGGCTCTGCCAGACGCGAGCAATGTCGCCGCGTCGCCGGCGTTCGGTATCTTCCCTTCGATCGAGTTGCGCTACGCGGCCTGCGATCCTCGACTTGGTTCCGCGCCGCGTTCCGGCTCGATGTCGACCTTCGTCAGATCGGGCTTGAAGAACAACGACACCGTCCAGTCGAGCGCGATGCGCAGCCGCGTATCCCACCGCGGCATCTGGAACAGGTAGTAGGTGCGACGGAGCCACCACGCGAAGAATCCCGTGATTTGCACGCCGCGCACGTCGGCCACGGCATCTCGGTGCCCGAACGCCGCCATGATGCCGAGCGACTGGTATGTGAACGATCTGGTCGCGCGTCGATCGAGCACCGCCGCGATGTTCCGCGCGACGACTTTCGCTTCGCGAACGGCGTGTTGCGCGAGGGCCGGATAGGGCGTGCCGTCCGGCGACGGCGTCGAAGCACAGTCGCCGAACGCCCAGACCTCCGGATGACTCGTGCTCTGCAACGTCGCGTCCGTCGTGATGCGGCCGCGGCGATCCCGTGCAACCTGCGTCATCGCGGCGACTTTGCTGGGGACGATGCCTGCCGCGAGCACGATCGTGTTCGCCTCGACTTCACCACCCGCCCAGCGGACCAGCGTCGGCTCGATGGCCTGCACGGGTGTGGCAACGTGAATCTCGGCGCCGCGATCGCGAAGCACGCGGTCCGCATACTCCGCGAGAAACGGTTCGGACTCGGGCAGCAGACGCTCGCCGGCCTCGAACAAGTGAAAGCACGGTTTCACCGACTGGAGCTGCGGATAGTATCGCATCTCGTCCTCAAAGAACGCGGTCAGCTCGCCGAGTAGCTCGACGCCGACCTGGCCGCCGCCGATGACGACGACAGTGAGCCGCTGCTGCCGACGCACCGGATCCGCTTCCACCGACGCGTACTCGAGCTGCTCGATCACGTGATTGCGCAGATGAAACGCGTCGCTCACCGTCTTGAACGTCCGCGCGTTCTCGGAGCCGCGAATGACAGAGACGTTCGTGGTCGCACCGAGGGCGATGACCACGTGATCGTACGGGAGCTCGTGCATCGCGCCGTCCGCGACGACCGCGCGAACCACACGACGTTCGACATCGATCTGCTCGACGTTGCCCTCGATGAAGCGAACACGACGAAGACAGGGCCGGATCGGCTGCGCGCAATGGCGAAGCTCGATCACCCCCGAGCATGCCTCGAACAGCAGTGGGCTCAGGAGAAAGAAGTTCTCGCGATTGACGAGCGTGATCTCCACGTCGCGGCGTCCGCCGATCAGCTTGTCGAGATGCCGCGCCGCTGCGAGCCCACCAATGCCGCCGCCCGCAATGACAATGCGCGTCGTCATCAACGCCCTCCGGCGGGCACGACCGGCATACACAGTCCGATTGCGTTCATCGTACTCGAAGAATATCCGCGGCTGGAAGCACGTCTATGCTACGTTCGGACGAATCGGCCGCCGGACGGCTCGGCTCGTGCTGGTCGGCGACGCCTCGGGATCGAGCAACATGAATCACATCAGATCTTCTTCAATGCAACCTCGGGTGGACTTCGTCAAACGCATCCGCCGGGCGCTGGTGGTGCTGCTGAGTTGCGCAGCCGGCGGCGTCGATGCCGCGAGCTACATCGGGCTCGGCCACGTCTTCGCAGCGAACATGACCGGCAACACCGTGCATCTCGGGATGGCCGTGGGCCGAGCGAGCTCGGGCGATGTCGCTCGGTCCGCCGCAGCGCTGATTGGCTTTCTCCTCGGCGCAGGCATCGGTGCCGTGATCGTCGAGCGCGACGATTCGACGACGGCGTGGCCGCGCGTGGTCACGCTGTCGCTGTTCATCGAGTTGCTCGTGCTCATCGCGGTGGCCGCGGTGTGGCGCGTGAGACCGGCGGACAACGCGGTCGATACGGCATCTCTTCTGCTCGCGCTCGGCATCGCGATGGGGATGCAGAGCGCGGCCGTCCGCCGTCTGAGAATTCCGGGCGTGGTGAGCACGTACCTCACCGGAACGCTCACGATGTTCACGACTGGCCTGGTTCGTCGCGCGATCGGCGCGCGATCGCCCGCACCGGAAGCTCCGACTCACGGGACCGGCCTGCTCGCGAGCGTCTGGGTGATCTACGGCGTCGGCGCCGCGGTTACGACTGTCCTGTCACCGAACGGCGGCGCGCGTTCGCTCCTCCTGCCGATCGTGCTCATCGCGATCGTGCTCGGCGTTGCGGATCGTGATGCAACCTGGCTGTCGCCAGCAGGTTTGCCGTCCGCTCGTCGCGCGCTCGAGAGCGCGCCCAGCCTTCAGCCGTAGAGGGCTAGCGGAATTTCTCGTGCGCCATCGCACACACGTTCTTGTATTTGACTTCTGTCGAGTTGTTCGGGGGGCTCGTCGGGAATTTGACGAACGGATCCTTGGGGAACGAGAGATCGCGCGAGCTGGTCGCCGCCATTTTCCCCGCTTCGCGAACGCGGATGCGGCGCGCTGTTCGGTCCGCACAGCGAATCTCGTCGGTGTCGATGGTGCGGGTGTCCTTGAGCGTCTCGCTGATGATGACCGCCCGGAACGCGTCGTTGCCAATCCGCTCGATGCTGTCCGGGTTCGCGTAGACCTTGCGGCCAGGGACGACTTCCTTCCATCTCGCGCTCAGCGGCGCCGGTGCCTTCCGCTCCGGTGCCTGCTGGGCATGCGCGGGCACCGAGGCGACGAGCGATACGAACACGAAAGCGACGATCCGCTCGAACTTGCGACTCTGCATTCAAGATCTCCGATTGTCCGCCCGTGGTTGAGGCGTGAAAAGCGCCGGGCGGGCGGTGCGCCTCGGGTAAAACTAACGTTCGGACACGTTCGCGGAGATCGCCGGGATCATCGCGCCGACGTTTTCATGGCGGTGATTGGAGTTGCGTGATGGTGCACGCTGCTCGCAATCACCGCGCGCTCGCACTGCTCTCGCGTCAGGGCACGACGACGAAGCTCGTGCTCGTTGCGGGAGTCAGGCCGGTCGCCGATGCACTCAGTGTATAGGTGCCGGCCGGTGTGACTGAGAGCGACGAGAACGTCGCCACGCCGTTGACCGGAGTCACCGGTCCGCCACCCAGGAGCGCCGCCCCGCTCGGCCCCGATGCGATCGCGAGCGACACGGCCTTCGTCGATCCGGTTGCAACGTTGTTGAACGCGTCGCGCAACGTGACGGTCACCGTCGCCATCAAGGAACCGGCGGCGGACGCCGTGGGCTGTTGTGTAAATACGAGGGACACGGCGGCGCCGGCCTGCGTCGAGACGCTGATGCTCCCGGTGATCGTTCCCGTCGTCGCCGAGATCTGGTGGGTGACGCCGGCGACGGTGCTCGCGGTGAAGACGATGGTGGCGATGCCGTTCGCATCCGTCGTGCTCGTGCCACTCGAGAATGATCCGCCGTTCGTGGTGGCCCACGTCACGACGAGACCGGCCTTTGCGACGGCATTGCCGACGGCATCGGTCAACTGCGCGCTGAGCGTGGCGGACCCGCCTACGGTCAACGGTAGGGTTGCCGTCGTGGTGACGCGGTACTTCGTCCCGGCATCAGCGACGCTGGTCACCGACGTCGATCCCGTCACGCTGCCGGTCGTCGCGGTGATCGTGGTCGTCGTGCCAGCGCTCGCCGGCACATTGAAGGTCACCGTTGCGACACCGGCCGCCGACGTCGTGCTCGAGCTCGCGCCGAGTGATCCCCCGCCACTCGACGTCCAGTTGACGACCATGCCCGGTGCGGC
>Ga0070679_100006182_pt1 | contig 11147 bp, 14 predicted proteins | sample KBSC63BmetaG_FD_65652 | JGI IMG/M metagenome (GOLD analysis project Ga0070679, IMG submission 65652) | Corn rhizosphere microbial communities from Kellogg Biological Station, Michigan, USA - KBS C6-3B metaG | ecosystem: Host-associated > Plants > Roots > Rhizosphere | place: USA: Michigan... | reverse complement strand
CGAATTCTTCAGCGATGGCACGGTGTGTTAGGTAGTCGCCAATAATTGTGACCTCGTTTGTGTCTCGCTGCAGAGTGCGAGATAGTTGGCGTACTTTTATATTTTTGTCATTTTGGGTAATTTGCATCGCCGAAAATACTGGGTGTTCGCATGAGAACAAAAAGTAAGAATTTGGTTTTAGCACTCTGTACACCTCGTTGAATGTTTTACTCCAGTTTTCTATGTAGTGAATTGCCAAACTGGAATAAGCAAAGTCAAAGCTGCCATTATCAAATGCCAAATCTTCCATATTCATGAGTTTAAAATCGCACTTTGGGTAAGCAGACGAGGCGGCCTTAAGAAGTTGTTCAGAAATATCTATACCCACTACATTGGACGCACCGTGTTGCTTAATGTAGTTACAGTCTTCGCCGCTCCCACAACCTAAACTAATTACTGACTTGCCGTTTAAATCGGGTAGCAAGTTATACATCGCAGGTTTTTCGTATAAGGAGTGATAGATGGAGTCATCAGGATTACGAACATGGCTGGTATATTCTTCGGCGTGTTCGTTATACCAATCGAGCGAACGATCATCTGTGGACATACATGGAGTATAACAAAAAAATCCAGAGATTTTTCTCCAGGGAAAAATCTTACATAAAACAGATATTTTTTAGGCTAAAACAAAAACAAACCCGGAATTTTCTTATGTAGCTTTCCTCTTGGAATACTCTTGAACTGATAAGATATAGCTATGCCTGAATTTAGTCCTAAAAGTATTGATGAACTGCTCCGGCGCGCCGAGTCCGAACAAGCCTTACGTTTGGAGTGGGGTGATAGTGATAATGAAGATCTTAGGTTAAAAGTTCTTGCCCAAGATATTGAGAATACTGCCTTCTTAAAAAAATTAATAGAAAAAAATGGGTGGCCTAAGATTACCGAGGTTGGCGAGGAGGCTGCACTGGCGGCATGGTTTATAGCGCAGCATAGTCCGGACAAAGCTTTTCGCAAACATTGCCTAGAGCTGATGCAAGAGATGCCTCAAGAGGTAGGGCCACAGAATCTCGCTCGGACTATTGACCGTGTTCGTATTGATGAAGGGCAGAAACAATATTTCGGAACCCATTTTATGAAAAGCGAAGACGGCAACTGGATCCCCATGCCAATAGAAGACGCAGAGCACGTAGAAGAGAGACGGGTTGAGTATGGGCTACCGACTATTCAGGAGAAAATGAAAGAATACAACAAATTATAAATAAAAGCTTTTTGATTAATGCAGCTTTTGGCCTGCGTCTAACATTGCAATTATTTTTTCGGCTCGCTTCAACTTGGTCGCTTCGGTTTTTGCTGTTTGCAAGCGCCACGCAATAGCATAGGTATTTGCTTTGTTAAGTTCTTTAAAAAATGCTTCGGCTTTGGGGTGCTGGTGCAAAAGATCAAGAAAAAATTGCGGCACTTCCATTTCGCTCGGGCGGTCATATGCGGCAGCCCAGCGTGCGTCCGCCTGGGCTTTTTCTACTTCTTTCAACCCTGCCTTAGTCATCAAGCCTGCGCCTGTTAAACGCTTAACATGTTCGATGTTTCTTTTGGACCACATACTTTTTGGCCGGCGCGGAGTGAATTTTTGCAGAAATGCGTCTTTGTCATAACTTTTCTTCTGGCCGTCGATCCAGCCAAAACATAATGCTTCGTCTAATGCTTGGGCATATGTGATGGTAGGAATACCAGAGCCCTTTTTGTAGATTTTTAACCAAATGCCCGGAACCTTGCTGCCATTTTTTGCCAGCCAAGTCCTAAAGGCCGCCTGGGTTTCAAATTCAACTATTTCATAATCCATTTTCTGATGATATCACGCCAACCATTATCGCAGGATTTTTGTATTTCTAGTTAGGTTTGTGCGGATAGCGAAGCCGGAGAAAAATGCCGTGGGGCATAAATCCCGGCTTCGCCGTCCGACCTGGCTCGACGTGCCAGGGTTTTGTAGTAGTTGTTCAGATGATCCCGCCGATCACGCCGTGTTCGAGCGCTTCTTGCGCAGAGAAGAACACGTCGTGGTCGCCCTCGATGATTTCTGTCAGGCAGGCACGGTCGATGGCCGTGTTGCGGGCCAGCAGGTCGATTGTCCACACCGAGTTGGAGTGCTCGAGCTCGGCTTTGTTTCCGGGACTCAGATGCTCCGGATTAGTGATCTCACCGTTGTTGGTGATGCTCTTGCAGGCGTGGATCCCGAAACGGCTGTTCCGGGTGGCCCAGCGCTTCTCGACGGGTACCGCCATGATGAACGGCACGCCCGCCGATTGACACGGCCCGATTACCAGGACGCAGACGTCCGCGCCCGGCTGCGATGCCAGCAGCCTGAGCTGCTCGTGCATCTGCAAAGCCCACGCGACCTTTCCGCCAAGCGTGCTGACCTGCACGAGAATGCGCTTCTCGTCGTTCTGGATCGCGTCAACGCAAGCGGCGATGAACACATTGGTCCCGTAATCGCCGATATCTCCGTTGAAACGGATGACCTTGCGGCCCTTGTAGAGATTGTAGAGCGTGAGCTCGGTCGGCGGCGGCAGCACTGCATTGGCGGCCTTCACGAGCGCCGGCGGTGGCTTGGGGGTGCGCACACCCAGCACGGTACGAGGAACGAGACTGCACTCCCCGCCGGATTTGCGCTCGGACAAGAAGTCGCTCAGCTCATCGGCTAGGCCGATGAGCAGCAACATCATGGTCACCGCGAGGGCGATCCAGCCGAGCACAGACACCGCATGCCCCTCATGAGGCAACGGCGCGACGATGGCCGCGATGAGCCAGATGAGCATCGGATAAGCCACGAGGCGTACACAGGCGTGCGGCGTCATGAGCTTCCACCCGACGCAGGCAATGCCGATCGCCACCTGCGCGACATACACCGCAAACAACGTGTTGGGGAACACTTGGGTCCTTTCCTTGGGAACGAGCAAGCATAAGAATACTACGAAAGTTATTTTAAAATATTTACCTAATTTATGCAATAGTCGCTAGAGGGAATTTACTCCTCTCGCACAAAAATCTTATATAAAAACCGCTATTTTTAGGCTAAAATTACATATTTCTCCATAGTTTTTCTGAGGCTTGCATATGGCAGGTTTTTGTTAAAATAGGAGGCATGAAAGCAAGTAAAGCAAAAACAGTTGACGAATTTGTGGCAGAAGCACCTAAAGAAGCCCGCCCAGTACTGGAGCAAATTCGAAAAATCGTAAAGGCCGCTGTGCCTGGCGTGGAAGAAACGATGGGCTATGGCAAGCCATACTATAAATATCACGGATGGATGACTGGAGTAACGCTTTACACTAAGCACCTTGGTGTTGAGATATGGGGCGGACTTTCGGACGAAGACCGCAAAGAACTAGAAGCGCTTGGCCATAAGGCCGGTAGTAAAAATTTCAATATCCAGTACGACCAAGAGGTCCCTGTAGAATTACTGACGCGGTTAGTCAAAGCCCAAGCCGAACGAAACAAGCTGAAGAATTAAAGTACGTATTAAAAAAAAGTTAGTTCAATACGCTAGAAGATTTTATTCCTGCCGGAGAATTTTTGCTATAGCTTTGCCCTTGGCTAATTCATCAATCAACTTATCCAGATAGCGGATTTCCTGCAGGGTTGGTTCTTTGATTTCTTCTACGCGCACGCCGCAGATTAATCCTGTGATTAATTTACGCGAAGGGTTCAGCTTTGGGGCATTAGCAAAGAAAGCTTCAAGGTCGGTTTGTTTGTCTATTTCTGCTTCCAAGCCTTTTTGGCTATAACCTGTCAGCCAGCAAATAGTTTCATCAACTTCCGCTTTGGTACGCCCTTTTTTCTCAGCCTTCTTAATATAGAGCGGATAAACGCTGGCAAAGCTCATCGAATAAATTCTAGGTTTCTGCTGCATCATACTTTATTGTACTTTAGATGCACGAAGCCATTTTCGAACTTATGCTCGCTAACCAGCTTGAGTCGGGGCTTAACCTAATTGGCGTACGCCCAACATTTCGAGGGAGGTAATAAAAGGGGTGTTTGTTAAGTCACCATCCTGTAATCCAGTTGGAAAATTAGCGTGCCCATGAAAATTACTGTTGTACGCTGTCACTAATTCATTATCATTTGCTATTCCGAGTGTCCTTAGGCCTAAGTCTGGTACTAACTGCGGGAAAAATACGTATTTATCCGCGTCCTTACCGAGAAATGGGATAGTATCTCCCTCGAACTGTTCTCCTCTGGCTATTAAAATATTGCCATCTTTGTCTAATAAATGCGCACCGGGCGTGGCATAGGCGGGGTGAGATTGGTTCATGTACCGACCGGGGTCATTGTCTACATATTTCGGAGTGTAGCTCGCAGTGTATACAGATAATAGCCAAAAGTTATCAAATATTGGCACATCTATACTTTCTTCCCACATTATGGCTTGGCCAAACCAGCCTTTTTTTTGGTGGCGTGTATACTTTTTCTTCCTCCCTGTTTGCAAAGGCGTATCTGGCTTAATTCCGCGTGATTTTAACAAAGCAGCTAGCTCAACCGCTTCACTTCTTGCTTCGGCAACTAGCCGCGCAAAAGTTGCCGCTTTTTCAAGTTGGCGCTGTTCTTCGAGTTTTGCCTCACGCCTTCGCCGGTTAGCTTGAAAGTCAAGTGCTTCAAGCCTGCCTTCAATCCTTTCCGAAATTGGTTCTTTCATAAATAGATTATACCATAATACAGTATATTTGTATACCATTGTTCGGCAGTACAAACACGGGATTACTTAATAATGATATCCATTGACAAGCTGCCTAAATCTCTTCTATGTCAGACTTTGCCGTATTGAAGGTGCACAAAACCGTTTTTAAATTCCTTTGTGCTCACCAATTTTAGCTTGAGGTTAACATCCTTTGGCAGCCATGGGGTGCCGCCGCCTATCATTACCGGTGCGATGATTTGATGGTATTCATCAATAATATTGGCCTTGATTGCCTGGCCGGCTAAATTGGGGCCGCCGATGTCTACATCTTTGTCTGACTCAGCCACCATTTTTTTAACAGCTTCTGGATCAAAAGAACGCTCAATTTTTGTATTAGCAATACTCACTTCGGAAAGGGAGGTGGAGTAAACTATTTTGTTTGCTGCCTTCCAAATCTTGGAATAATCGTTCATGGCAGGACTTGGCCCGTCCATTGGGCCGCCTACACCTTCTGTGGGAATTTCATCCCAAACCTTCATTGTTTCATACAGCTTACTGCCCATTAAAACAGTGCCTACATTGCGCAGAGTGTCGTTTACAAAAGAATGCACTTCTTCGGTTGGCTTAGCCCAATTAAAACTGCCATTTTTATCGGCCACATAGCCGTCTAGAGATGTTGTTATAAGATAAATTAATTTGCCCATTTATACATTGTCTCACATGGTAAAGTACAACTATGAAGATAAAACATGTAGACCATATTGGTATTAATGTAGAAGACCTTACGGCCGCTAAAGAATTCTTTATTGATTTAGGATTTAAGGTGGTGGGAGAAATGACAATGCAGGGCGAGTTGGTGGAGCGTGTTACTGGCCTAAATAATGTTAAAGATGACGTTGTTATGCTGCAAGCTCCGGACGGAAAGTTGAATATAGAGTTGGTGAAATTCCATCATCCAGTAGATGAGGCGGGTGTTCAACCAAACCTGTCCAATACTCTCGGTATGCGCCATCTTTGCTTCGAGGTTGAAGGCTTTGACGACATCGTGGCTAGCTTGCAGCAAAAAGGGCATGGACTCGTCGGGGAAGTTCAAACTTATGAAAATTCATGGAAGCTTTGCTACATCTACGGCCCAGAAGATATTATTATTGAGCTGGCCGAGAAGCTCGAAAAATGAAAAAAAGTACCGAGGTGCTCAAATTTATTTGGTGCTGTGCTTGGGTAAAAAATTACACATAATAACCAACGAACTGCTAGGTTGGAAGATTACGCTAGAAATTCCTTACCAAGAACACCTGATGACTAAACCAATATCCTAAGTCCCGGGGCTTACATTATTTAGATATAGCATTTCGAGGTGGTTAAGTCCTGCACTCCCGTACATAGTGTGTATTTTTTAACAGCTTATTCAGTTGAGCGTTTTTATACTTAAATTATCTAGTGGAGGTGCTGGCTATGAAAGCTAATCTCAAGAAAAAAGAAGAGGCTGCAAAATTAACCCGTTATGACAAGTTTGAGTTGGAAGAAGAGCGCCCAGATTTCACTCCAGGTCAATATTTCTTTCTAAGGATGAAAGTTGGCATTGGCGAAGAAAATATCAAAACCGACAGCTTCTCGGGGTACTAAAATGCGGGGACTTCGGGGCAAAAATGTCCTTATTACGGGGGCATCATCAGGTATAGGTGAAGCCACAGCCGTTAGGTTTGGTGAAGAGGGTGCCAACGTTGCCATTAATTACTATAGCGGTGAAGAGAGGGCTAAAAAAGTTGAGGAATCTTTTAGGAAAAGCTGTAGCATTATAGAAAAATCAGGTTGCCAAAGTTTACTTATTCAGGCTGACGTATCAAAACTCAGTGAAGTTAAGAAGATGTTTAAGAAAGTTATAGACTCCTGGGGGCGAATAGACATTATGATTAATAACGCCGGCGTTCAGAAAAAAGCTCCCAGTCACGAGATGTCTCTGCAGGATTTTATGCAGGTAATCTCAATTGACTTAGTTGGTCCTTATTATTGTTGCCGGGAAGCTATTAAGCATTTTTTGTCTCGTAAAGGTGGCGGAATCATTCTCAATAATTCCAGCGTTCACCAACTAATTCCTAAACCAGAATTTATTAGCTACTCCCTCGCTAAAGGCTCAATTGATAATTTGACCAGAACATTGGCATTAGAGTATGCCGATAAAGATATCCGAGTTAATACAGTTGCTCCAGGAGCGATACTTACACCAATTAATCCTTGGCGCAAAGATCCAAAGAAGCGCAAAGAAGTTGAAAATCATATCCCCATGGGCAGAGCTGGCGCCAGTGAAGAAATAGCAAGTGTCTTCGCCTTTCTTGCTTCAGACGATGCTTCGTATATTACAGGGCAAACAATATTTGTAGATGGAGGATTAACACTCTACCCAGAATTTAAGACCGCATGGGCTTCTGAGTAAATAATATGACTGAGTCAACCGATTTTCCACCAATTGAAGATTACTTTATTATTGGAGATTTAAGGACTGCAGCTCTCGTTTCAGGCAAAGGTTCAATAGATTGGCTCTGTTTACCCTATTTTGATTCACCTAGCCTTTTTGGTAAGCTACTAGACCCATCCGCTGGCAGCCTCAGCATTGATATGCCTGGCTATAAAATTGATGGTCGCTACATAAAAGACACGGCAATACTTGAGTTCAATTTGTCTGACGGCACAAGCAAAATAGTAATTAATGACTTCATGGTGCCTCAACCCACCAAAAGCAGAACAAACCAATATCTTGTTCGTTCGATTTCGGGAAAAGAAGGAACAGTCGTATTCAAATTCCAGCCTAAGTATATGTTCGGTTCATCTAGCCCCTCTCCCAAAGAAGAAATTAACCGACTTATCTTTAGCCTTAATGGCGATTGCGTAATCTTACACCTGCCTGAAGATTCGAATGTGGAGAAGAATGGTGAATATTACCGAGTATCAATCTCGCTCAATAATCAAACTAAGTATCTGGTGCTCGAATACGCGCCTAAAGGTAACTCGGTATCTCAAAGCTGGGATGACCTAGAGGCTAAAACTCAAGAATTTTGGGAACAATGGGTAGGAAAGGGAAAGTTTATAGACTTTTGCCATGATAATCTTATACGTTCTGCAATCACGCTAAAGTTAATGCAGTTTTATCCGACTGGAGCCATTGTTGCTGCTCCCACCACATCTCTCCCAGAGGAAATAGGCGGAGTGCGTAACTGGGATTACAGATATGTATGGATACGCGATGCCACTTTCGCTCTATATTCATTGTATGTTTTAGGATACACAGAAGAAGCCGAACACTTCTTTGATTTTATAGAGAAAGTAACAGAGAAATGTGCAGATGGAAGCTTTGATGTGTCTCTGATGTATACCATTCATGGCGAACCAGTACCAAAAGAGGAGCACTTAGAGGAACTATCTGGTTATAAAAATTCACGACCTGTACGAGTTGGAAATGATGCATCACAGCAATTTCAGCTGGACGTTTACGGTGCATTAATTGATGCTTTTTACTTTGTTTCAAAACATGGCTTAACAGACTTAAACAAACAAAGATGGCGTAAGCTAGTAGTCCAGTTGGTCCGCAAAATCGATGAGCTTTGGCAGGAGGCTGACCATGGCATATGGGAAGCTAGAACTGGTACTAAGCACTATACCTACAGCAAAGTTATGGCTTGGGTTGGTGTAAATAGAGTTAAGCGGCTCGAAAGCACATTAGACCTTTCGGCAGAAGAGTTAAAAGTATGTAATAAGTTGGAGGATTCAATAAAAAACTATATTTGGGAAAATAGTTTTAGAAACGGCAATTTAGTCCAACATCCTGAGACGAACGCAATCGATGCCATCAACTTTCTGTTTGTGCTACTGCAATTTTTGGACAAGCACGAACCACTCACTAAAAAAATTATTAACAATACTGCAAAAGAATTGAGTAATGACAAAGCTTTTGTTTATAGATACATAATAAAAGCAGATGGCTTGCCAGGAGATGAAGGGGCATTTATCCTTTGTAGCTTTTGGATGGTATCAGCACTGGCAATAATAGAAGAAGTTAAGAGTGCTCTGAAGTTATTTAAGCTGATTGAAAAGCATATGAAATCACATGGGTTACTATCCGAAGAAATTAACCCGCACACAGGTGAATATTTAGGCAACTACCCTCAAGCCTTCTCGCATATGGGATACATAATGAGTGCGTACTATATCAATAAATATGTAAAAAGATTCCAACTTGATGATTTATTAAAATAATGGTGCACTACTTTGAATTAGTTTTACACAAAGTTAGAGGTAAGATGAAACCGTGGCGAGAAATTCTAGCGATCCCATATCAAGAATATTTAATGAGTAAGTAAGAGGCGAGAGTTACACCACCTTCTCAAAATCTTCTTTTGTAACTACTTATTGGCTTTGCTGCGCGAGTGACGCCATTTTATTAGGCGCACAATAGCGTACAGATTAAGCCGTAACCCCATCCGTACCATCGCTTAGTTACAATCGGGGCATGAGGATTCCACTCATGAAGTATTAGGATAATGATTTTATGAATGAGTTGTTCAGCTCCATCAAGACTGCCTTGATGGAGCTGAACTTTAGCGCGGAGGAGGTGGCGTACGTCTCTGCCTCGGGGGTGGGTACGTACCACTAGGGGGAGGGAGGCGGGAACTAAACGTCCGACGAGGCATCGGCCCGATCTTCACCAATTTGCCCCTGCCACCATTTTTTCTGACGAGCCGCCTTTCGCGCTCTGCTAGTCTCCTGCCAAGCCAGCCCATGGCATCTCCTTTGTTCGAAAACTGCGTGGGGTGTGTATTGTTGCTAACCAACAAGCTTCAGGTATTTGTACAGCCTTAAATGTTTCTAAGGTGATAGTCGCAAAGCTGCTTCCTGCTAAGTTAACTCGTCCATCAAAGACTAACTTAAGCAGCAACACTCCGATTCATCAGGAGACAATATTTTTAATTATATAGCAAATCCTCAATATTTTCAGTAGTAGGAAAAAATTGTTTGGATCTATTATTGCAAACTACTGCTGTAAAAGTTTACGCACCAGAAATCAGTGTGTTGTGCAGATTAGCGGCAAAGAAAAAGGACACCGAAGTGTCCGATAATTCCCATGTGGTGCAGCAGACCCAAAAAAGTTACCACCAAATTAGAGATGAGATAGCTCGTTGGAAGGATGTATTGGGGGTGCCTTATCAAGAGTATTTGGTTAATAAGTGAGAGGTGGGAGTTACATTCTGATACTGCCGTTGCAATATAATGATTTAATATTAAATGTATGGACTACTCGGTCACATTCAACAACCTGATTACAGATATATCTATCAATCCACAAGTATCCTTAAAACAAGCACATTTCATCTATAGTAAAACCGGTGGTACAGTAAACCCAGCTAATAAGATGGTCTACCCCGAAATCAGAGGTATTGAAGTATTCTGCCATCTTGATAAAGAACCAGAAGAAGGTCGGAAGCTGCTAGAGCCACTTGAAACTGCCCTTTACATAGCAGAGGAGATATTTACGGCACTCGTAGCAACAACTCAGGGCTATTGTTATCTAGTAAGGCCAATAACCTGCGTGTACAAGGGTACGAATTATGTCTTGGAGGGCAGTTTCTGGCGGGAATACCTTCCAGCAGACAATATATTTCAAGGAGGAGAATACTATTTAGATGATGCAAGTTTTATAGATGAAAAGAAAAACTTTCATCCAATGTATCATTTCTATCGCGCAGCCAAGGACGAAGCAAATACAAATGATTATCGTGCTCTGAATGCTTGGAGATTTCTAGAAGCACTCTACGGTAAAAGTGATTCAGAGTTAGTGAAGCATTTAATTGAAACCGAAAAACAACCGAAAGACGTAGTAGATAACTTTTATAAAAATATACGCTGTGCGGTAGCTCACGCCAAACTGCTGAAGTCTAAACCTAATACAAAAGACGTCATACTTCCCAAGTCTCTGGAAACACAATTTGACGGTGGCCTTATGCTTGACTTGAGTAAAATCTTAAAATATCTCGATAACGTCGTAAAAAAACTTTCCCCCACGACCTCGAACATAATCCGCTAAAGTTGGTTTACAGCCCGGTGAGAGCTAGGAGCTACATTACTTCTTTAGGCATGGGTAAAAATAATGCGTTATCCGATTCTTCTGGTGCTTCAAAGCTAAAGACATACGCAACATGCATTCTTGCTTTAGTTTTTAAGTATGCCTCTTGATGCTTAGTATCACCGTGCTTCTTGAGCCATGCAGGAGCAGCCTTTAACATACCCTTACGTAATTTGTCATCGTGGGAATAAGCATCAATGTCGACCCTTACAGGGGTTTCTTCATCGCCTTTTTGAGTGAGCTTACCAACTTTATCAATCGGCACTAAATATATACCCCTTGGAATGTCATTTGTATAAATACGCTGGATTTCCAAGCTCTGCTTAATGCCTCTCAAATATTGCTTCTGGTAATCAGACTTCTTGCTAAGGTTTTTTGGGTACA
>Ga0070679_100006179_pt1 | contig 11147 bp, 8 predicted proteins | sample KBSC63BmetaG_FD_65652 | JGI IMG/M metagenome (GOLD analysis project Ga0070679, IMG submission 65652) | Corn rhizosphere microbial communities from Kellogg Biological Station, Michigan, USA - KBS C6-3B metaG | ecosystem: Host-associated > Plants > Roots > Rhizosphere | place: USA: Michigan... | reverse complement strand
CGACGCGCGACGACGCCGCCGGCGAGGCCTTCGACAAGGTCGGCAAGCTGCTGGGGCTGGGCTACCCGGGTGGCGTGAAGATCGACAAGCTGGCGGCGACCGGCAACCCGACCGCGGTCGATCTTCCGCGCGCGCTGCCGGCGCGCGACGAGCTGGACTTCAGCTTCTCGGGGCTGAAGACGGCGGTGGCCACCCGCCTGGCGCAGACGGGCGTGCCCGAAGGGCAGGCGCTGGCGGATTTCTGCGCCAGCTTCCAGGCCGCGGTGGTCGACGTGCTGGTGCGCAAGTCGCGGCGCGCGTTGCAGCGCGAGGGGCTGGACACGCTGATCGTGTGCGGCGGCGTGGCGGCGAACCGTGGGCTCCGCAACGCGCTGGCCGCGGCCGCGCAAGCCGACGGGTTCGCGCTGTTCATTCCGCCGCCCAAGCGGTGCACCGACAACGCGGCCATGATCGCCGCCGAGGGCTCGGCGCTGTTCGCGCGCGGCCAGCGGGCCGGGCTGGATCTGGCGGTCGACCCCGGCCTTCCGCTGGAAGTCGGGCAGCCGCTGATTCGCGCTTGATGGCGGCCGGCGAGGATCCGCGCCGCACGCTGGCGCGGCACGGTCTGGCCGCCAAGAAGTCCTGGGGCCAGAACTTCCTGCGCGACCGCGCGGTGCTGGCGCGGATCGCGGCCGCGACGCAGGCGGGGCCCGACGACGTGGTGGTGGAGATCGGCGCCGGCCTGGGCGCGCTGACCCACGCGCTGAGCGACCTGGTGCCGCCGCCGGCGCGGGTGGTGGCCATCGATCGAGATCCCGACATGCTCGCCGTGCTGCAGGCGGAAGTGGCCAGCGACCGGGTGGAAGTTCGTGCGGCCGACGCGGCTCACTTCGATTTCGTCGCCGAGGCGCGCCGGGTGGGTCGCCCCCTGGTGGTGGTCGGGAACCTCCCCTATCAGATCGCCAGCGCGCTGATCCTGTCGCTGCTGGAGGCGGGGCGCGACGGGGCGGTGTCGCGCGCGGTGGTGATGATCCAGCGCGAGATGGCCAAGCGGATCACCGCGCCGCCCGGGAGCCGCGTCTACGGCCGGCTGACGGTGGCCGTCGCGCAGAGCGCCGAGGCGGCCATTCTGTTCGACGTGAAGCCCGGCTCGTTTCATCCGGCGCCGGCCGTCATGTCGTCGGTGCTGCGGCTGATCCCGCGCCCCGCGCCGCTGGCGCCGGTCAAGGACGCGGCGCTGTTCGAGGAGGTGGTGAAGCGTGCCTTCTCCACGCGGCGCAAGATGTTGCGGCGGGCGCTGGCCGGCTTCGGCGACCAGCGGACGGCGGCCGCCCTGGCGGCGGCGGGGCTGGCCGGCACCGAGCGTGCCGAGGAGCTGTCGGTGGCGGCGTTTGCTCGCCTGGCCGACGCCTTCGCGGCGACGAGCTGACATGCCCGAGTTGCCCGAGGTCGAGACCATCGTGCGCGGGCTGGCTCCCGTGCTGCGCGGGCGCCGGGTGGCGGCCGTGTGGGGCAGCGGGTTTCCGCTGCACCTGAATCGCGCCGTCGATCTGAAGGCGCTGCGCGCGGTGACCGTCGGGCAGACCATCCGCGGCATCCGGCGGCGCGGCAAGTACCTGCTGATCGAGGTGGCCGACGCGGGCGCGGGCGTGGTGGTGCACCTGGGAATGACCGGCCGCCTGCGCGTTCAGCCGGCGGGGGCCGCCCGTGCCCCGCACACCCACGTAGTGTTCACCCTGGACCGAGACGACGAGCTGCGCTTCGCGGACGCGCGGCGGTTTGGTTGGGTGGCGGCGGGAACGCCGCTGGCCGACCTGCCGGCCCTGGCAGCGCTGGGCCCCGATCCGCTCAGCGACCTCGACGCGCCCACCTTGCGCGCCCTGCTGGCCGACTCGCGCGCGCCCATCAAATCGTTCCTGCTCGACCAGCGGCGGGTGGCCGGCCTGGGCAACATCTACGTGGCCGAGGCGCTGTTCCGCGCCGGCATCCACCCCGCGACGCCGGCGCGCCGGGTCGCGCGCCGCGCGCCGGCCCTGCTGGAGGCGATCCGGGCGGCGCTGGAGGGGGGCATCGCGCGGCGTGGGACGACCTTGCGCGATTACGTCGACGCCGAGGGGCAGCGGGGGGACAACGCGCGTGCGTTGCTGGTCTACGGCCGCGAGGGGGAGCCGTGCTCGCGCTGTGGCGCGGTCATTCGCCGCCGCGTGGACGGCGGGCGGGCGACGTTCTTCTGCGCCAAGTGCCAGGCGCGCTGAGGCTCAGGAGGATTCGAGCGCCGCGATGGCGGCCGCCAGCGCTTCCAGCGGGCGGGCCACGCTCTCCTCGCGGATGAGCGCCCGCATCTCGTCGTCGGCCGCGCGCTGCTCGCGGGTGGCGGCGGCCTCGCGAAACACCAGCTCGAGATCGCGGCGCAGCCCGGCGAACAGCGGCGCCTCCGGGCTGGGCGCGCGGCGTGCCAGCGCGTCGCGAATCGCGCCCAGCTCCAGACGCAGCCGCGGGAGCTGATGACGGAAGAAATCGGGCACCACGCCCACCTCGATGGTGCCGCGGGCGTAGGCGGCGAACAGCTCCAGCGCCGCGTCGACCGTGCGGGTCACGCGCCCGCCCAGATCGCTGTTCCCCTGCCCGCTCGCGGCCGGATCCTCAACGGCCGCCCGCAGCGCGGCCGCCATGGCGGCGCGCGTCCCCTCGAGGGCATCGGCGACCGCGTCCTCGAGGAGCTCGACCAGGAACTCCTCGTCGGCGGCGGTGGCGCGGTTCTCGCCGAACAGCCAGCTCCGCGGCTGGACGAAGTCGCGCACCTCCACCGCCACGCGCCGGTACCCCGCGTCCAGACGAGCGCCCAGCGCGATCCGCTCGGCGTCGAGGGCGCTCAGCACCTCCCGCTGCAGGCGCGCCTGCGCCGTCCGCTCGGCCGCCACATCCCCGCGCTCGACAGCCGGGGCGGCGGCCCGGGCGCTGTCGACCAGACGCCGGAGCTGCCCCAGCGCGGTCTGCCGCTTGAGCGCGCGCGCGTCGCTCAGGAACCGTTGATCGAGGGCGGCGGTCAGCGCCTCCAGCCCCGGGTCGGTCCGTCCAGCCCGGCGCGCGTCGCTGGCGGCGGTCGCCGAGAACGGGATGATCGAGTCGACCAGATCCCCCAGGGTCTTCTCGATGTGACGAACGATGGCCTTCAGCTCGTGGGGCTCGGCCAGATCGATCTTGTTGACGACGCCGATCACGCGCTTGCCGGCCGCGCGCGCCACGGCCAGCGCCTCGCGCTCGGTCGCCTTGGCGGCCTGCCCAGCCGCGAACACCCAGACGATCGCGTCCGCGTCGCGCAGGAAGTCGCGCGCCACCCGCTCGTGCTCGGGGCGGATGGCGTTGAGGCCGGGGGTGTCGACGATCTCGACCCGCCGCAGCGCCTCGACCGGCAGGAAGATCTCGACGGACCGGATGCCGCGGGCGTCCTCGTCGCGCAGGTTGCCGAGGAAGGTGTGGACGTCGGCGGCCTGAACGGCCTCGGTGCTTCCATCGTGGCGGACCACCCGCGTCTCGGGGCGGTCGCCATAACGAAGCACGTTGATGGTCGCCGTGGTGGGCGTGACGCCGGTGGGTGCCACGTCGGCGCCGCACAGCGCGTTCACGAACGACGACTTGCCGGCGTTGAACTCGCCCATGACCGCCACCAGCAGCGGGCGGTCGAAGGCTTCCAGCGCTCTTGCGGCGGCCGGCGCCAGGCTGACCAGCGCCGGGGTGGCGCTGGTCAGCTGGTGCGTCCACCCCAGCAGCCCCGCCAGATCGCCCGCCGGTGGCGCGGCCAGCGCCGGCCGCGCCACGAACCGCCGCGCCGCCGGACCCGGGGCCCGGCGGCCCAAGCAGGCGCGATCGCCTTCGGTCGCGCGATCGTTCACCCAGGCGCTCAGCGCCGCAGCCAGCGCGCCGTCGTCCGTATCACGCGCGTCCCCCGTCTCGCTCGCCTCGGCCAGGTCGCGCAAACGGCCGGCGTCCTCCGCGCCCAGCGCCAGCGCCACGCGCTCGCCGAACGTCGGCGCCGCGCCGAGCGCCCTCTCCTTCTCCGCGGCGGCCAGCGCGTCGGTCCAGCGTTCGCCGGCGGCCAGGGCCTCGCGGCGGGCGCGCCAGGCCCGGGGATCCTCGGGGGCCGCGCCGGTCGTCTGCTCGGCCAGCGGCAGCGCTTCGTCCGCGCGTCCGCTCGCCAGCAGCGCCCGCACCAGCTCGGCCCGCAGCGACACGTTCTCGGGCGCGCGCTGCAGCCCTTCGCGCAGCAGGGCCTCGGCGCGGACGGGATCGGCCGTGGCGGCGGCGGCCTCGCCGAACAGCGCCGGATCGGCCTTCTCCGCGCGCGCTGCCCGCGTCAGCCACTCCGACGCCTCCGGCTCGCCCAGCCGCGCCAGCACGCGGCCGTACGCGACGGCGGCCTGGCGATCGTCGTCGCCCGGCGGCGCCAGCTCGACCGCCTTGGCCAGCTCGCGCGCCGCCTGCGCCAGCCGCCCCGACGCCGCGTGCACAGTCCCCAGCGCCGCGTGGGCCCGGCGGCGCAGCCCCGGATCCAGCGCCAGCGAGAGCGCCCGGTGGAGCGCGTCGCGCGCCGGCTCGGCGCGACCCAGCTTGCCCAGCGTCTCGCCCAGCGCGCACCAGGCGTCGGCGCGTCCGGCCGCCAGGTCGACCGCCCGCCCCAGCGGCGCCACCGCCTGTTCCAGCGCACCACCGGCGGCCAGCAGCTCGCCCAGCGCCAGGTGCGCCTCGGCGGCGTCGGGAACGCGCGCGGCCAGATCGCGCAGCAGCCGTTCGGCCTCGGTCCGGTCCAGGGCCGCGACGTCCTGGGCGTGCTCGACTTCCGCCGCGACCGCGGCGCGCCGATCCGTTCCCAGCTCCTCGAGCCGTCCGGCGATGCGGTCGAGGAAGCCCATCACCCGGCCGCGGGGGCGGCGCCGTCGGAGCTCCAGACCTTCTGTCGGATCTCGGCGATGTGCTCGTCCACCTTCCGCAAGTCGGCCAGCGCGGCGTCGAGGCCGGCCACGTCGGGCTTGGCGTCGGTGGTGGCGTCGGAGGTGCGGCGCTCGGCCAGCGCGCGATCCAGCACGTCGGCGATCCCCCTCGCCAGCGCGTCGCCGGCTTGCGCCACGAACTCGAGCAACCGGGCGCCGAAGCCGTCGACGATCTCGTCCAGCTTGGGTCCCACCAGCGTCGCCACCCGGTCGACCGCCTGCGGCGCCTGCGCCTTGGCCTCGGCCTTCACCTGCGCCGCCACGCGGCCGCGCAGCAGGAACGCCAGCAGCGGCGCCGCCAGGGTCAGCACGCCGCCCACCAGCCCGTCGACGAACAGGAACACGGTGGTCCCCAGCGCACCCAGCGCGAACACCGACGCGTCGTACTTCAGCGTGTCGACCTTGATGTCGACCTTGGTCTCCGTCGGGCCGAGCTCGGTGGTGACCCCTTCCAGCACGTCGCGAATATTCTCGTTCGCGACCTGAATCACCGTCTCGGCCAGCCGCTCGAGCTCGGCGGCGATCAGCTGCCCTTCCGCCTCGGTCCAGGCCTTCCAGGTGTCCTGCACGAAGAACGACAGGTAGCGGCGGATGTCGCCGGCGTCGGCGGCGTCGAGGTCCGCCACCAGGGCCTCGCGCATGCGCGCCGTGAAGTCGGCCAGGTCCTGGCGGACGCGGGCCTTCAGCGCCGCGGTCTCGGCGCGCACGGTGGTGGCCGCGCTCTCCAGCACCTTCTTTCCCGACTTGAGCCGCTCCTTGGCGCGCCCGATCCGCTCTTCCAGCTCCGGCAGCGGCAGCTCCAGCGAGCGGCGGTGGATGGCCAGGCTCTGGCGAATGAAGCCCGCCAGGCGGCTGGCGTCGGCCAGCGCGTTGTCCAGCAGCAGCTTGCGGCGCTGATTCTCGACGGTGGCGCCCAGCGCCGCCACGAACGCATCCAGCCCCGACCCGGCGCGATCGCCGGCCAGGGCCCGCTTGGCCGACACCGGGAAGATGGCCGGCTCGGGCACGATCGCGCCCAGGTGCTTGCGCGCGAAGGCCAGCGTCTCGTTCAGCTCGGGCTCGCTGAGGAGGTCGGTCTTGGCCACCACGAACAGCAGCCGGTCGCGGGTCGAGCGCAGGATGCGCTCTTCCAAGAACTGCCGCTCCGACGCGGTCAGGATCTGGGTGGCGTCCAGCAGGAACACCGCCGCGTCGGCCCGCGGCAGGTAGCCGTAGGTGATCTCGGCGCGCTGCTCGTTGATGTCGTTGACGCCGGGCGTGTCGACCAGCGTCAGGTGGTTCTGCAAGAGCGGCAGCGGCTCGGTCAGCTCGACGTGGTGGACCGACGCCTTGCCGGCCCCCTCGCCCTCGACGGTGAGCCAGTCGGCCAGCGCCCCGGACGCGACGTTCCGCCGCGCGCCGTCCTCGCCCACCAGCGTCGCCGCGCGCTGCGTCCCGAACGACACGTGTGACAGCACCGCCGTGGTCGGCGTGATGCCGGTCGGCAGCACCGGCGCACCCAGCAGCGCGTTGATGAACGTCGATTTTCCGTGGTTGAACTCGCCGAGCACGACCACCACGAACCGCTCGTCGTCCAGCTTGGGCAAGCGGGTCTCGCGGATGTCGCGGGCCACGAACGGCAGCCCGGCCCGCTCCGCCAGCGTCCCCAGCTCGGTCAGCGCCCCGCGGATCGCCTGCTTGCGCGCGTCCAGGCCGCCCGGATCGCTCGCGGTCATCGCAGCACCGACAGCAGCTCGGCGACCTTGGCGTCGCACTCTTGCTTGGACATGCCGGCCGGCGCCGCGCCGCCCGCATCGCCTTCACCGCGCGCGCTGCCGGTCAGCGACTTGAAGTAGGTGGTCTGCGCGAACAGCCGCAACGCGTGCACCCGCTTGGGCAGATAGGGATGGCGCTGGGTGAGCTCGTCGAACCGCCCCACCCCCTTTTGCGCCTCGTCGAGCTGCGCCAGGTACTCGTCCAGGTTCACGTCCTTGTAGAGCTTGTGCGACCCCAGGGCCAGCTTGACCAGGCAGCCGATCGAGACGTCGAGATCGCGCGTGCAGATCAGACCGGCCCGATCGCAGCTGATCTCGGCGCGCCGCGCCCAGGCGTTCAGCGCCAGCACCGCCGGCCGGACGCTCCAGCGCAGGAACATGTTCGCGGCGTGGGTCAGGAAGTGCAGCGTGGTCATGTAGACCACGTGGTTGTTCTGGATGTGGCCGCACTCGTGGCCGATCACGTCCAGAAGCTCGGTCTCCGACAGATGGTCGATCAGTGCCGCGTTGAGGACGATGTACGGATCCTCGGCGGTTCCGAAGGTGTGCGCGTTCAGCGACCCGATGTTGGGGGAGACGTACAGCGTCGGCAGCGGGATGCGCAGCGTGTCGGCGCAGCGCTCGGCCAGCTTGGCGATGCGCGGGAACTGCCGCGGCGTCACCTTGATCGACGTCCCCAGCATCCGCGCCTTCTCGACCGACTGCCAGAGGCGGACGGCCGCCTCCACCGCCAGCGTCACGGGGCGGACCCGGTCCAGCGCCGACCGCACCTTGATGTCGCCGGCATAGGCGTAGGCCGCCCCCTCTCGCGAGCGCGCCGACGCCTCGCCCTTTCGCGCCGCGACGTAGCGCGCAAACGACAGATCCACCTCGGGTCTGGCCACGGGAATGATAATAGAATAAGCCCTCCCGATGACCACCGCTGCCTCCCTCTCGTTCAGCCCCCCGGCCGCGACGCCGGGCGAGCGCGAAGTCGCGTTCATGCGGCAGGCGCTCGGGGCTGCCCAGGAGGCGGCTGGTCGGGGTGAGGTCCCGGTGGGTGCGGTGGTGGCCATCGGCGATCGGGTGATCGCCGTGGCCCACAACGAGCGCGAGACCGGCGCCGACCCCACCGCCCACGCCGAGATCCTGGCGCTGCGCCGGGCGGCGGCCGCGCTGGGGAGCTGGCGGCTTTGTGACGCCGAGCTGTTCGTCACCATGGAGCCGTGCCCGATGTGCGCGGGAGCGCTGGTGAATGCGCGCATCAAGCGCCTCTACTTCGGCTGCGACGATCCCAAGGCGGGCGCCGTTCGCACCCTCTACAACCTGGTCGACGACCCCCGTCTCAATCACCGGGTCGAGGTCGTTCCGGGGGTGCTGGCGGCCGAGGGGGCAGCGCTGCTGCGGGGCTTTTTCTCGCGTCTTCGCAGCGCGAGAGTTCCCTGATTCTTCCGTCTGCCTGAGGTTCTGGCAAAATAGAGGGTCCATGATCAGGGCCGTCCGCCGGAACCGCACGCGTGGCACCTCCCTTGGACTTGCGGTCGCGGTTGCGCTGGCCGCGGGCGGCGCGCAGGCGGCCCCCTCGTTCTCGCGCGACCAGACCACCCCGCCGCCCTCCGCCGACTGGACCATGCGGTCGGCCATCGGCCTGGATCTGGGAGCGGGCGGAACGATCACGGACTTCAACCGGTCGCCCGGCCCGGACGGGACCCTGTTCTTCACGGGCCTGCGCGGCACGGTCGACATCAAGCGCGGGTTCGCGGCCCTGCTGGCGTTCCACCAGTACTGGTTGCCCGGGCCGAATCACGCGCTGCTGTTCGGGCTGGGGACGCGCTTCGAGCCGGTGGTGGCGCCGTGGGGTCTGGTCTTCGGCGACCTGGCGCTCGGGCCGGCGTCGACCGGTTACGCCTGGTGCTTCGGGTTCGACGTCGGCGTGGGCGTGGAGTTCAACCTGCCGGTGGTCCCCGGGTTCAGCATCGGCCCCTACTTCCGCTACGCGGACTTCATCAACCCGGACCGCGCCACCAGCAACGACGGGATCGCCTGGAGCATCGGCGCCAGCTCGACGTACCACTTTGGCCGGGCCGCCTCCGCCCCGGCGTCTCCCACCGACCGTCCCGTCCGGCGCAGCGTCTGGCACATCAGCATCCCGGACACCGACCGCGACGGCGTGGCCGACGACGAAGATCAGTGCAAGTCCGTGCCGGTCGGCAAGCACCCCGATCCCTTCCGCCCCGGCTGCCCCGAGAACGACGAGGACGGCGACGGCGTCTCCGACGTCGACGATCCCTGCCCGGTCACGCCGCCCGGCGACCATCCGGATCCCGAGCGCGCGGGCTGCCCCTTCATCGACACGGACAACGACAACATCTCGGACGCCGACGACGCCTGCCCCAGCAAGGCCGGCCCCCCCTCGAAGGACTCGGCCAAGAACGGCTGCCCCGACAAGAAGCACAAGGAAGCCGCGCCGCCGCCCCCGCCCCCCTCGGCGAGCGACGAGAACGCGGCGCCCAAGCGCGTTCACAAGCACGGGCGCTCGAAGTAGCGCTCAGTCCAGGGCCAGCGTCAGGCGGAAGATCAGCCAGTACTTGCTGAGCGGATCGACGCTGGACCACCGGCGCTCGAACCCCATGGTGAGCCGCCAGCGGGGGTCGGGCGCGTAAGCCGTCCAGGCGCCGCCGGCTCCCCAGGTCGTGGCGTCGCCCGCGCGCTGCCATTCGGCGCGCGCCACCAGGTGCTGCTGTCCGTGCAGAAAGGTCAGGCCGGGCTCCAGCACCGCGCCCTGCACACCGCTGGTCTGGAACGACGTGCCCGACGCGAGCCGCGTCGACAGGAAATACTCCGCCGAAACCTCGAAGCGCCGCCACTGCGCCGTGAGCTCGGGATCCAGCGCCAGGGTCTTCGGCGCGGCCAGCGTGCCGTACAGGACCGAGAGGCCGCCCGCGAACCGAAACCAGTCGGTCCAGGGATCGCCCTCGGCGCGGCGCCAGGGGCGCAGGCCCACCGGGCCGATCGGTTCGGCCACCAGGCGCCCCGCCGCGATCACGCCGCGGTCGAACAGATGCTGGTCGACGGTGCGATCGGCGCTGAGGATCGCGAACCGGTATTGAATCTCGCCCAGGTCGCCACCCACCGAGGCGCCGGTGCGGAAGTCGGGCGTGAAGGCGTCGATGAAAGCGGCCCGCTCGGGCAGCGGGAGATCCGCCTCGTCCATCTGCCGCGACCGCGAGAACGGCACGCGCAGCGATCCGGCGTCGACCTCGAACGCGCGGTGGGGCGCCCAGCCGGCGAAGACCTCCGTCATCCGGATCGGGCCGCCGAAGGGCATCCGCCCGCCGGCCAGCGTCGCCGGGGGCTGGCCGGCGACGGTCTGAGGCTGCCATTCGAGCAGCGCGCGCACGTGCACGGCGTGCCCGGACAGCTCGTCGCCGACCCGGATTCGCCGCCAGCGCGCAAATCCGGACGCGGGCGCGGGCGGCGGCGGTGAGGGCCAGAGACCGGCGTCGGCCTGGATCAGCAGGCGCAGCGGCTCCGTGTCCTGGGCGCGCGCCGTCCCCGCGGACGCCAGCAGCGCGAGGACGGCCCAGGACGCGCGATTCACCGGGTGGACTGAGCGGCGATCTTCTGTTCGAGCTTCTCGACGACCTTCACCTCGTACGCGTCGTCGTAAAGCACGTTCGCTTCCAGGATGCCCGTCGGGCTGGTCACGTTGACCTCGGTCAAGAAGCCGCCGATGACGTCCAGCCCGACGAAGAAGTGGCCGCGCTCGCGCAGGCGCGGCCCCAGCGTCTGCACGATGGCCTGGTCGCGATCGTCGAGCTTGGTCGCCATCGGCTTGGCGCCCACGTGCAAGTTGCCGCGGGCATCGTCGGCGGCCGGCACGCGCAGCACCGCGCACAGCGGCTCGCCGTCGCACAGCAGGATCCGCTTGTCGCCGCGCCGCACCTCCGGAAGGTACTTCTGGGCCATGGTCCAGCGCCGCCCCAGGTTGGTCGACTGCTCGAGGATGGCGCCGGTGTTCGGGTCCCCCTGGCGGACGTGGAACACGCCGAAGCCGCCCGACGCGTCCAGGGGCTTCACCACCATCTCGCCCCCCTGCTCGGCCAGGAACGAGCGCAGCCGGTTCGCCTCGCGCGTGACGATGGTCGGCGGGCACAGGTCCGGGAACTCCAGCACGGTCAGCTTCTCGTTCTGCTCGCGCAGCCCGCGCGGGTCGTTGATGATCAGCGTCTTGCCGCGCGCCCGCTCGAGCAGCAGCGTGGCGAAGTAGTAGTCCAGGTCGAAGGGCGGGTCCTTGCGCATGAAGACCGCGTCGCAACTGGCCAGCGGCACGGTCGCCTGCGGTCCCAGGAGATAGTGATCACCGACGATGCGGCGGACGGTGGCGGGCCAGGCCCGCGCGACCGCGTCGGCGTGTTCCAGCGAGAGGTGCCGGGGCTCGCAGAAC
>Ga0070679_100006174_pt1 | contig 11150 bp, 10 predicted proteins | sample KBSC63BmetaG_FD_65652 | JGI IMG/M metagenome (GOLD analysis project Ga0070679, IMG submission 65652) | Corn rhizosphere microbial communities from Kellogg Biological Station, Michigan, USA - KBS C6-3B metaG | ecosystem: Host-associated > Plants > Roots > Rhizosphere | place: USA: Michigan... | reverse complement strand
GCCGGTGTGCAAGTGGGACCGGAAAAACTATTTCTATCCCGACTCGCCGAAGAACTACCAGATTTCACAGTACGACGCGCCGATTTGCGTGGGAGGGGCGGTCGAGATTGAGCTGCCCGGCTCGGCGCGCAATATCATGGGAGAGCACAAGAGCATCCCGCTCACCCGCATCCATCTCGAGGAGGACGTGGGCAAGTTGAATCACGGCGTCACGGATTCGCTCGTCGATTACAACCGCGCCGGCACTCCGCTGATGGAGATCGTATCCGATCCGGCGATTCAGTCGGCGGAGGAAGCGTACGCGTACCTGCAGTCGCTGCGCGCCACGATCATCTACGGCGGGATTTCCGATTGTGACATGGAGAAGGGCCAACTCCGCTGCGACGCGAACATTTCGATCCGGCCGGTCGGGGTGAAGGAACTTGGCACGAAGGTCGAACTGAAGAATCTGAATTCCATCTCGTTCGTGCGCGATGGCATCGCGCACGAGATCAAGCGGCAGCTCGGCGTCGTCGAGCGCGGCGGCAAGATCGTCCAGGAAACGCGCGATTACGATGGCACGACCGGCACATCACAGTCGCTGCGATCGAAGGAAGAGGCGCACGATTATCGTTATTTTCCGGACCCGGATTTGATGCCGGTGCAGGTCGACGACGGCTGGCGGCAGCGACTGGCCGCGGAATGTCCTGAGTTGCCGTTCGCCAAGCAGCGGCGGTTCCTCGAGCAGTATCAGCTGCCATACACGTTGACGTCCGTCCTCATTTGGGACCGATCGCTCGCGGACTATTTCGAAGAGGCCGCGAAACTTGCTGGCACTGGCAAAGCGCAGGCCGTCGGCAATTGGATCGTGAATGATCTGCAGCGTGAATTGACGGCCGCCGGGCAATCGTGGGCCGACGCGAAGGTGCGCCCCGGACATATTGCGGCGTTGGTGAAGCTCGTCGACAGCGGCGCGGTCCTGACGAATGCGGCGAAAGAGATCTTCATCGACATGGCGGCAACCGGTGAAATGCCGGAGGCAATAGCCGAAAAGCGCGGGTTGAAGGCAGCGCCGACCGACACCGGGGAACTGGAGCAGTGGTGTCGCGACGCGATCGCGGCGAACGCCAAAGCGCTGGCAGAGTTCAAAGCCGGGAAGGATAGCGCAATCAACGCGTTCAAAGGGCCGGTAATGAAGGCCGCGAAAGGCAAAGCCAATCCGAAGGCCGTGGACGAGACGCTGCGGAGGCTGCTGGCCGCAATGTGACCGCGCCCGGGGCGGGCGGGCCGGCTGCGAGAGGAGCGGTGCGGGATACTCCGCTGCGCTCTGGCTTTGGGGTCGGCAGCACCGCGCGAAAGCGCAGGTTACTTCGGCCTGGACTCAGCGCGTGGGCGTTTGGTGGGCGTGCTGACGCGTGAGCTCGGCGGATCGGTCATTGGTGCTCGCCGCGGATGCATTTCGGCGATGCGAGGAGCGCGTTTGCCGCTATAAATGGCACCCTCGACTTTGATATAAGGCAATTCGTGCCCATCGTGCGCCGCCCGAAGGAGTAGTGCGCCGCGGCTCATATCACCGCGGCCGATGAAATCGCTTGGGAATACCAGCTTGTCGCCGAAGCACTCGAGCAGCACGTCGCGATATTTGCCCGTCGCAATGCTGCCAAGCAGTACGGCTACGCCTCGTTTCCCGAGTTGCGCGGAGAGTTTGCATGCGGTGCGCTTCAATGGCTCCGCATAACGCGCGTCGTCAGCGTGGATATCGACGCGGCCGAAGGCGCGGAGCATTTCGGGCGAGATCATCGTATCCGGATCGAGTAGCCCGGCATTCGTCGTGATCACACGAATGACCGAGCCGGCGGTCGATTGCGCGAAGTAACGTGCGTACGTAATCTTCCCTCGGAAGTAGAGCCCGCTGGCGAACGTGAAGACCTCGGCGAGGGGCAGGCCGCCGCGGTGAAATTGCCGAGCGAGCGCGAAGGGAGCATTCGGATTGAGCAGTAGCCCAGCCCGTGCGCCGCTGACTTTGGCGGGTGAAAGAAGAAACACTTTCCGCACTCCCGCAGAGACCGGGCCCCGCCCTTTGGGTTCGCGCCACCTGCCTGGTGTGCCGACACCCGGCGGTGAGACCATTCGGTGCGACCCCCGCGTTTGGCCGCCGGCGCATTCGCGCTCGGCGCGAAAAAAAAGCGCGAGCCAAACGGCTCGCGCTTAGGATTGGACCTGGCGGGAAAATCAGTTCGGAACGTGCGGCATGGCCGCGGCGGCGCGATCAACCTGCGGTGCCACGCCGAAAAATTCGACGATGTGTCCGACATCGACATAGCCGCGCGCGCGCAGTTGTTCCTGCACGGTCTCGATCGCCTGGCGCAGATCTTCCACCATTTCCGGAGCGAGTTCCTCGACGCGGTTCGTCTGTTTGCAGACGACATGGTAGCGCGCCGGACCGCCGAGGTTCATTTCATACAGCGCAGTGCCATTGTGAAAAAAAGCGCGGCGGACCACGCCAATTTCTTCGAAGGCGGCAACGCACCGATACACGGTGACGAGATCGCAGTTCTCGGAACCGACGTCTTCGTGCAATTGCTCGATGCTCGTCGGTTGCGACCGGTTGCTCAAGGCTGCGAGAATGGCGAGGCGGGGCTGCGTGATGCGAAGTCCGGCAGACTTCAGCCGCGCGGTGGCAAGCTCAACGGGGGAAGCGGACTTCACCACGGCTTTGGCGACGCCGGCCAAGGGGTGATTGGTCTGGGTGGAAGCGATCATCTTTCCGCGTTTTTGACACCGCATAGGGAAAATTCCAGGCAATACTCATTAGCAGTTACACCCATATGCATTTGTGAGGAGCGGACCTGGCGTGCAGGGTTGCGTGCGGGATTTCAGTGTGCCAACGTCGCGGTCCTCGGCTCATGCAAAACCCGGATTTCTCCGAAATCGTCGCGCAAATTTGCAAAGAAGACTCGCGGTACGACCGCAAGGCCTACGATTTAGTTCGGCTGGGTCTCGAGCACACCGTCAAGGAATTGCGGAAGCGCGATGCGGCGCGCGCGGAGCGTTCGCGGCACGTCAGTGGTCCCGAACTGTTGGATGGCTTGCGCGCCTACGCGTTGGACCAATTTGGCCCGTTGGCGAAGACCGTCTTGAACGCCTGGGGGATTCTGGCGTGCCGGGATTTCGGCGATATTGTCTTCAATCTGATCGAATATAATGTGTTCTCGAAGACAGAGAACGATCGTCGGGAAGACTTTGCGGACGTGTTCGACTTCGAGCAGGCATTCGTGAAGCCGTTTCAGCCGGCGAAGAATCGCTCGCGCGGCGCGACCTCGGCCGAGGCGTTCGGTCCCGCCTGATTCGGGCGCGGCGGTTTGCGTTTGCCGGTTCGCCAATGCACGTCGCGTGGCCGAAGATCGGGAAGCTGGTGGCCGCTCGCCCGCAGCGGCTCCGCGTTACGCCAATGTCGCGTTGGCGTCGTTGCGCCGGGCGCTGTCGCGCCGAGCCGCACGTTTTCAGTTCGACGCGTCGGCCTGCCTTGCCGCTAGATGGACTCATCTATGGCCAAGAAGAAAACGGGGTTGGGAGATCTGCGATTGCTCGAGCGATTCTGGAATGAGCCGATCGAACGGACGGTCCTCCCCAATGGCCTGACACTGCTGGTGAAACGCGACGTTTCAGCCGCGTTGGCTTCGGTGCAGGTTTGGGTTAAAACCGGGAGCATTCACGAGGGCGAAAACCTCGGGGCCGGCCTTTCGCACTATCTCGAGCATATGCTTTTCAAGGGGACGGAACGTCGCGCCGGCCGTGAAATCAGCGCGACCGTTCAGGCGCATGGTGGTTATATCAACGCGTATACCACGTTCGATCGCACCGTGTACTATATCGATCTGCCGAGCGAGCACACGGCAGTGGCTTTGGATATTCTCGCCGATGCGGTTCTGCATTCGACGCTGCCGGCGGACGAGGTGACGAAAGAGAAGGACGTCATTCTGCGGGAGATCGCGATGACCAAAGACGATCCGGACAACCGGTTGTGGGACGCCTTGTTTTCGACGGCCTTTCGGGAGCACCCCTATCGCCAGCCCATCATCGGACATCGCGAGGTATTCGCGGAAATCACCCGGGAGCAGTTGGTCGCGTATTACCGCGCTCGCTACGTCCCGAATAATTTGGTCGTGGTCGTCGTCGGCGACGTCGATCCCACCGCCGTCCGCGCCATGGTCGAGACGCACTTTGGCGGCGCCCGCCGGGCCTCGCTCGCGCCGGTGCTGGTGCCGGAGGAGCCGCTGCAGCTCGGCCGCCGGTCCGACGAAAAGTTCGAGGATGTCGAGATCACCCGCGCGACGTTGGCGTGGCCAATTCCGGGTCTCACGCACGCCGATGCCCCGGTGCTCGATCTGCTTTCGATGGTGCTCGGGCACGGCGACAGTTCGCTGCTGTGGCAGGAGGTGCGCGAACGCGCCGGGCTGGTCCACACCATCGACGCGTCCAGTTGGAACCCGGGCTCAAGCGGACTATTCTGCATTTCGTTCACCTGCGACGCCGACAAGCGGATGCGGGCCCAAGCGGCGATCGCGCGCACGATTGAGCGCGTCGCCTCCCGGCCGACGTCCCCCGCGCAATTGAAAAAGGCCATGCGTCAATTGGTCGTCGGGGAGATCAACGCGCAGAAGACGATGAGCGGCCAAGCGTCGCAGCTCGGGAGCGCGGAGGTCGTGGTCGGCGATTTGCACCATAGCCGGACGTACTTCAGCGCGTTGCAGGGCACCACCGGTGCTGACATCCAGCGGGCGGCGCGGCAGTACCTGGTGCCGGAGCGCTTGACGGCGGTGTCGCTGAATCCAGCCGCGGCCAAAGCGGCAATCGCCGACCCGATGCTCTCGGTGGCAACGACGCCGCCGTTCGACGAGATCCGGCTGCCGAATGGAGCCCGGCTGCTGCTGCAACCGGACCACCGCCTGCCGAACGTGCATTTCCGCGTCGTGATGCAGGGTGGTCCCTTGTTTGAGGATCCTTCACGGCGTGGCACCTCGGCACTGCTGGCAACGTTGCTGACAAAGGACACGCGCACCCGCACGAGCGCACAGGTCGCCGCCTTCATTGAAGAGGTCGGAGGGTCCTTGTTTCCCTTTTCCGGTAACAACAGCATCGGCTTGGGTGTGGAGGTGCTGCCCACCGACGTCGACCGCGCCATCGCCGTTTTGCGCGACGCACTTTTGGCGCCGGCATTCAAAGCGGCTACGTTCACCCACGAACGCGATTCACAAGTCGCCGCCCTGCAGCAGGACGACGACGACGTCGTCACGCTGGCTCGGAAAAAACTCCGCGCGCAATTTTTCGGCGATCATCCGTTGGCAATCGACGCCGCGGGTGATGCGAATTCCGTCAAGGCCCTGAGTGTGGCCGACCTGAAGGGGCTGTTCAGCCGGCTCAACGTGGCGTCGAACACGGTCCTCGCGGTCGCCGGGGACTTCGAACCCCGCGCGATGGCCCAAAAGCTGCGACCTGTGCTGGCGAAGCTCCGCAAAGCCGCGGCGCCGGCTCTTCCTCCTGCGTCCGCTGCGTTGCCGGCGGCCCCGCGGGATTCGGTCGAGCGCGTCGACCGGGAGCAAGCCGTCGTGCTGCAGGGCTTCCCCGGGCCGAAGGTCAACGGGCCGGCCTTCTACATCGCCGAGGTGGCGGACGAGCTGTTTAGCGGCATGGCATCGCGCTTGTTTGAGCGAGTGCGCGAGGAGAAAGGGCTCGCCTACTTTGTCCGCTCCGCGCGGGTCATCGGCCTCAATGCCGGGATGTTCTATTTCTTCGCCGGGACGCAGCCCGGTCGCGAGCAGGAGGTGTTGGCCGAGATCGACGCGGAGATTGCGCGCGTTCAAGCGGGTGACATTGAGACGATCGAGCTCGCCCGGTGTCAGGCGCGGCTCAAGGCGGGCCGACGCCAATCCTTGCAGACGAATTCCGCCCGCGCCATGCACGCCGCCCTGAATGCCCTGCAAGGATTGCCGGTCAACGACTGGAAGAACTACGACGGTCGGATCGACGCGGTGTCGATCGAGGACCTGGCGGCCTTCGCCCGGGAATACCTCGTCCGCGAAAAACGCATCCAGCTCGTGCTGACCAAAGGCACAAAATGATTACGTAAGATAAAACAATTTGTAAGAAATAGCTGGTGTTTGCCGCGGGCGGCGTTCAGCGTCCGGGGCGCTATGAACCAAATTGTCTCAAAACTCACCGTCATGGTGACTCTGTTCGCGGCGGGCATCGTCCTCGCCGCTTCGGCCGCGCCGGCGACTATCGATGGGCTCAGCCCGGCCGCCAAAAAGATGGAAAAGCATCAAGCTCGGCGCCAATTGGCCGACCTGAAGAAGTACGACGCGAACGGGAACGGCATCCTCGACCCGGACGAGTTGGCCGCAAAAAAGGCGGACGCCAAAGCGAAGCGCGACGCGGCGGTGCTCAAGAAGTATGATGCCAACGGCAACGGCGTGCTCGATGCCGACGAGACCGCGAAGTACAACGCCGATGTGAAGGCGAAGCACGACGCCGCGGTGCTAAAGAAATACGATCGCAATCATAATGGGGTGCTCGATGCCGATGAGCTTGCGCTGAAACAGAAGAACGAGGCGAAGATGCAAGCGCTGCGCGACGCCCGGAACAAAAAAGCGGGAATCGCCCCGGCGGTGGCGTCGAGTAACGTTCCGGCGGCCGCGGACACGCCGTCGACCTCGGACGAAATGTGACCTTGCGGGCGCAGCTCTGACAAAAGCCTCGGCGCGTACGGCCGAGGCTCATTTGTTGCGCGGCCCAGCCAAGTTTTGGCCGTGAAAGCGGCAGGTGATCTGACAATCGGACTGATGTCACGCGGCCGCGGTGACTTGCGCGGAGCCGATTTGGGACCGGCAACTCGCTAGATTTTCTCCGCGAAGGCGCCGCTCCAATTCAGTTTCGTGCGGACGACGGCGAAGTGGGAGTAGTCCGCGCGCTGGGCGAGCGGCAAACGCAGCTTCGCGACGGAAATTTCGACGGCATGTGCGCTGACGCGCATGTTGCGTTGACCATCCATCGCGACCAGCAATCGCGAATCGTCCGACCGATTGAAGATCCGTAGCTTGACGGTGTCGCGGAAGATAATGGACCGGTTGCTCAAGGTGTGCGGGCAGATCGGCGTCATCGCGATGACGTTCGCGGTGGGGTGCAGGATCGGTCCGCCCGCCGACAGATTATACGCCGTCGACCCCGTCGCCGTCGAAAAGATCAAGCCGTCGCAGGTATAGTCCGTGACCAACTCGCCGTCCGCAAATACTTCAAGCCGCACCAGTCGGGAATTGACCTCGTCCTTGATGAGGACGTCGTTCAACGCCAGGTCGTGCGTTCCGGGCCCGGTCGAACAGTCGAGCATCGTCCGGTAATCGACGCGAAACTTGCCTCCCAAGAGCGTCGCAAACTGCGCCCGCGCTTCGTCGGCGGAAAAGGTCGTGAGAAAGCCGAGGCTACCGCGGTTCACGCCGATGATCGGCACATCGAACTCGGCGGATTGGCGGGCGACGCCGAGCAGCGTGCCATCCCCGCCAATGACGCAGCAGGCGTCGCAACCGCGGAGGTAGTTTTTTGGCAGCGGAAACCGCGTCGTCGACTTCAGGGTGATTCCGCCCTGTCGGGCAATGGCCGCCAACTCGCGGGCCAGCGCCGAAGCGCCGATCTTTTCTTCGTTCACGACAAACGCGACCTTCCGCAGCGGTTTCATTACAGCGCCGAAGGTACATGCCCCCCTCAGCCACGCAAAAGGATTGTGGGGGGGCACGCGCGCGAGGGGAGCCCGGGGGTTCTCGGGCCGGAAAAGCAAAGTGCCGGCGCGCCTGGGTCCGGAGTCTTGCTGCGACTCGGCTAACGCTTCTCGGCCGCGGATGCGTCGGACGGCGCAGCGGAGCGATCGAGAAGTTGCGTCAGGAACAATTGCTCGGGCCCGACGTTGGCGATCTGCAGGGCCCGCCGAAAGTTTTCCGCCGCGGCCTCGTGCTGTCCAAGCCGCCAATGCAGTTCCCCCACGACTGCGTGCAAAAGATAATACGAGTCGAGGCGGTCGCGCTGTGCCATTCCCGAGATTTCCCGCAGCGCCGCTTCGGCGCCGTCGACGTTGGCCAATGCGACGGCGCGGTTCAGCGCGACGATCGGGGATGGTTTCAGCCGGAGCAGGTCATCGTAGTACTGCACGATGCGGCGCCAATCGGTCGACGGACTATCGGTTGCCGTGCAGTGGCACGCGGCGATGGCGGCCTGCAGGTGATATTCGCTCAGTCCCTCGCCGGTTGCCGCGGCCGCAAGCTCGCTCAATCCGGCGCCAATCAGCTCAGGGTCCCATCGCGCGCGATCCTGATCGTGGAGCCGGAGCAACGCGCCATCTGCGTCCAAACGCGACGGAAACCGCGCCGCCGTTAGTAGCATCAACGCGAGCAGCGCATGACTGCGCGGCACATTCCCGGCGGGATGGGCGCAAAGGATGGCCGTGAGGCGCACCGCTTCTTGGCACAGCTCTTCCCGCAATAGCCGTTCTCCGCCCGATGCTTTGTAACCCTCGTTGAAAAGCAGGTACAGGGTTGCGAGCACCGCGTCGAGCCGCCGAGGCAAGTCGACGGGCGCGGGAATCTCGAAACCGATGGCGGCGTCGCGAATGCGCTGCTTCGTGCGCGTCAGTTGCTTTTCAATCGCGGCTTCACTGCTCAAGAACGCGCGGGCGATTTCGGCCGTGCTGAAGCCGCACAGAATTTTCAATGCGAGCACGGTCTGGGCGTCGTTCGCCAAGGCCGGGTGGCAGCACACGAACATGAGGCGGAGCGCGTTGTCGCGCACCTCGGCATCGGTTTCATCGACGGGCTCGGTTTGCTGCAGCTCGATCTGCGTTTGGATCGCCGGCTCCTTGCTGGCCACCATCCGCTGCCGGCGCAACGTGTCGTGGGCGAGATTGATTGCCACACGGGTGATCCAGGCGGACGGGTTTGGCGGGACACCGCCGATCGACCACGTGCGCATCGCCTGGAGCAAGGCCGACTGCGCCACGTCTTCGACCAGGACGAGATTTGCGGCGCCGAACCTGCGGAGAAGCGTACCGTGCAACCGGCCGGACTCATGCCGGAAAAAATGCTCCACGACCGCTGACGCTCGCGCCGCCAGCGCCGAACCGGCATGCGCGGAAGAGCCGTTCAAGTCAGGCACAGCGTCCGGCGCCGTGATTCCGTGACGAGTTGCAGGTTCCATGCGACACGCAGGTTCAGGTGGCGGATACAAACCCTGGCGTTTAGCGCCGGAGGAGCTCGCAGCACGCGGACTGAGTTCCTCCGTGGCGCTTCAAACCGCCACCGCTTCGGCTTTCGAGGCGGGACGTCCCTTCACCCCGAGAGTCGGACAGGCGGTCGCCACCGGGCGAACTTCAACGGACATCCCGTACGGCAGGCTTGGGCAGCGTTGTGCAATGCTCGTGGCCTCCGCGAGGTCCGACACGGTGAGAAGAAAATAGCCGCCAATCCCTTCGGTCGCCTCCGCGAATGGCCCATCCGTGATCCGCTCCCCGCGCGTGCCTGAGACGACGCGGCCTCCGGGCTCGAGCGGATGCCCGTGCTCTACTTTGCCTTCGGCCGCGAGGCCGTCGTACCACGCATTCCATTGCTCCATCAAGCGCTGCCGCTGTTCGGCGGACATGCCTTTGTAGGTTTGGGCGGAGACGTCGCGGAAAATGAGGAGATACGGAGATTTGGTTTCCATGGAGATGCTTCAGTTGGTGGGTGCGCGTTCTCTACTAAAACGAACGACGCTCTCAAATCCGGACATCTTGCGCAAGCGCGTCGCGGTCGCGCGCCGGGCTACAGACAAGGAGGCCTGTCCCCGGACCTCACGCTGGGCACATAAAAATTGCCAACGCGTGTCCGGCCGATGCCGCGCCATTCGTTGCGTTGGTGAAAACTCAACCATTACGAATTATGTCCACGCAAACGTCAGCCGCTGTTTCCACCCCGCCTCGCCCCCACTTGGGCGTGAATGCCGTTACTCCTTATCTTTTCTTCCACGGTCGCTGCGCGGAAGCTCTGGCATTTTACCAGGAGGTCCTCGGCGCCGAAATCACGGCGGTGTTTCGCTTCAAAGATAATCCGGACACCTCCGGGCGAACAATGCCGCCCGAAATGATGGAAAACATCATGCATGCCAGCCTGAAGATTGGCACCGCGGAAGTATTCATGTCGGACGGGTGCGGCGATCCGGCGGTGCCGTTTCAAAGTTTTGGCCTTTCGTTGACGGTGGCGACAGCGGCCGACGCGACGCATGCTTTCGCGGCTTTGAGCAAGGGAGGCGAAGTTCGCATGCCGCTCGGCAAAACGTTCTTTTCTCCTTGTTTTGGCATCGCCGCAGATCGCTTCGGCGTTTGCTGGATGATCTACGTTCTCCCGGCGAACGACTCTTAAGGGCGACCCGGTGCGCCCGTTCAGCCGGCCGCGATTTGATCGGGTGGTATTTCCATTGGCCCGGTCAGCGTGGAGAGGTTTTCGTCCTGTGCGATCGCGTCGAAAATCGAATCCACCGGGCTTAAGATCGATTTCGGATACAAGAGCCACCTCACGATCTGGAACGTGCGGTGGCCGGGCTGACCGCGCCGGCCGAGATGGCCAGCCATCTTATTCCATTGCGCGATTGAGTCGGCATTGACCGTGGGCTGCGCAAGGAACCAAGCCACGGCCTCATTGCCGGTGCGCGCTCGTCGGAGTGCCACCGTGAGCTGCGGTATCGTCAGGCGGAAATGGCGCAGGAAATGGCCGTCGACCCCGATCTTGCTGCCATACGCGATGCGATAGCTCCAGGGCATGTCGCCGGCGCCCCGCGCCTTGGTCTTTGCGATCAACCGCGGGAGCCAGCAGCAGCCGGCGTGGGATGCGAACGGGTGGGGGAGTTTCATCGGGCTGGACTTGTGGGCAGGACTCGGTGCAACGGGCTTCCTTGCTGGATCCAAAACGCGCGCCTATTCTCACCGACGTGCATCGCGTTGCCAGCGGCAGATATTGCGTTAGCCCTATGCCGGGCAGACGTCATCCAGAAAACCCTCGTCCCAGGCGATGGCCAAAAAGTTGGACGTCACCCGCGGATCGGTGCAGCGCGGATAGAGATATTTCATGGCCCAGCGAAACGTGCGGCCACCCGGA
>Ga0070679_100006173_pt1 | contig 11150 bp, 10 predicted proteins | sample KBSC63BmetaG_FD_65652 | JGI IMG/M metagenome (GOLD analysis project Ga0070679, IMG submission 65652) | Corn rhizosphere microbial communities from Kellogg Biological Station, Michigan, USA - KBS C6-3B metaG | ecosystem: Host-associated > Plants > Roots > Rhizosphere | place: USA: Michigan... | reverse complement strand
GCTGGCGCGCGGCCTGGTCAATGAGATGAAGGCCACCAAGGGATCGGTGGTCAACGTGACATCCATTGCCGGCTCGCGCGTCCATCCGTTCGCAGGCGCCGCCTATGCCACCTCCAAAGCGGCGCTTGCTTCGCTGACACGGGAAATGGCCGCCGACTTCGGCCCGCTGGGCATTCGCGTCAATGCCATCGCCCCCGGCGAAATCGACACGGCGATCCTGTCGCCCGGCACCGAGGCCATCATTCCGCAAATTCCGCTGCATCGGCTCGGCACGACGGACGAGGTGGCGAAGATCATCTATGTGCTGTGCACCGAAACGTCGTCCTACGTGAACGGCGCGGAAATCCACATCAACGGCGGCCAGCACGTTTAACGTGCAACGCGACACCAGCCGTACCATCCTCTTCATCTCATCGGCTCCCAAAAAAAATTAAGGGTGACGAATATGTCGCCGCCGATTAGACAGACCAAAATCAAATCGAAAGCTGCAGGAGAAGTCATGCCGAAGGGATCAGTCCACACCGGTCGTTTGCGCACCGCCCTCATTCGATGTGCCGCGATCGGCGCTTTGTTTCTGGCCATTCCTTTCGCGCCAACCCACGCCGCCGACTATCCGCAGCGCAATGTCCGCTTCATCATTCCGTTTTCAGCCGGCGGGGGCGCCGATGTGTTGCTGAGGATCGTTGCCAACGCGCTTGCCACCCATTGGGGCCAGACAACGATTGTGGAGAACCGGGTCGGTGGCAACACCGTGATCGGCACGGTGGCGGCGATCAACAGCCCGGCCGACGGTTACACGCTGTTTTTCGCCGGAGACCAAAGCATCACCATCAACCCGGCGATGATGACGGTCCCCTATTCCGTCGAGAAAGATTTGGTTCCGATCACTCTGATCGCAAAAAATCCGATGCTGCTGGTCGTCACCAAGAGCGTACCGGCGCAGAATCTGAAGGAGTTCATCGCGCTCGCGAAGGCCAAACCGAAAAGCATTCTGTTTGGCTCGTCCGGCGCCGGCAGCATCCAACGGCTGGTGATGGAGCTGATGGCGCAGAGCGCGGGCATCGAGATGGTGCATGTCCCCTATCGGGGTTCGAACGAGACGGTGGCCGGCATGCTGGGCGGCGACATCCACGCCACGTTCAACGGCGTCTCGAATTTCGTGCAGCTGCTTGCCGCGGACAAGCTCCGCGCGCTGGCTGTCGCAACCACCGAACGTTCCTCGCAACTGCCGAACGTGCCGACGATCAAAGAAGCGACCGACGGCCAGCTCACCAACGTGGCCACCGGCTCCTGGTTCGGACTGTTCGCTCCGGCCGGCACGCCTGCGAGCGTCGTGCAGCAGGTGCAGAAAGACATCGCGGCGGTCTTGGCCAATCCGAAAGTGCGGCAAGCTGTGGAAGAGCGCGGCTTTATCCCGGTCGGCAGCACATCTGCCGAATTCGGCGACACCATCAAAAAAGAAGCCGTGCAGTGGCAGAAGGTTATCAAGGACGGCAACATCAAGCCGGAATGAGGACCTTATCGGCCTGATGCGCCCGATCGAGCGTTTCAGTGTCGACGGCAGCGGTTCGTCGGGTCATGGCCGGGCATGGTCGTTCGAAGAACGGCGTCGCTTCGCTCGCCTATGACCCGGCAATCCATCCTTTTTCGACAAGATGGATGCGCGGATCAGATCCGCGCATGACGAAGATCGATTCCATGGTGATTGCAGCAAACGCACATTGACGCGGCGTTGCTGGCGGCGCGTCCGCGCGCCCCTAGCGATGGCCGCCGGTTTGGCGCCGGAGGCCGCCGCTCACAATGTCACTTGCTTGAGCCCGCACTCTTTGCAGGTGAACGGCGCACGGATTTGTCCGGGCGAGGCCGACACTCGATTTTTTGCGCCGCATTTCCCGCACGTCGCCTCGATCCGGGTCTCGCCCTGTTTGACGGTAACGGCTTTCCGCTCCATCGCCTCTCTAACCAGGCGCTCGGCTTCTTCACGCATCGCTTGTTTCGACATATCACGCCCAATCAGTTTCGACGGTCGCTGTCGCTCAGCGGCCGTCCAGTTACAACCATTTCTTCCACTTGAAAATCACGAACGGCAAGATCGCCGAGCATACCATCAGCACCAAGGCGTAGGGATAGCCAAACGTCCATTCTAATTCGGGAATGTGTCTGAAATTCATGCCGTAAATCGACGCAATCAGCGTCGGCGGCATCAAGGCCACGGCTGCAATCGAGAAGATCTTGATGATGTTGTTCTGCTCGATGGTCACCACGCCGAGCATGGCATCGAGCAGGAACGTGATTTTATTGGTGAGATAGCTCGCGTGGTCCGACAACGACAGCACGTCGCGCTGCATCGCCTGCAGCTGCAGACGCACATCCTTGGGCCAACGCATGCCCTCGGCTTCGTTGGCCAGGAACAGCAGCAGGCGGCCGATCGAGACCAGACTCTCGCGCACCTTGGAGGTCAGATCGCCCTTGCTGCCGATCGCCTTGAGGATGTCCTTGTAGGACAACGGTTGATCGGCTGTCTGGCTGTCGGGCTCGAAGATGTCGTGCGACACCTGATCGACCTCAGTGCCGATGCGCTCGAGAATATCAGCGGAGCGATCGATCACAGCGTCAAGCAGGTCGAGCAGAATGCTCTCCCCGGTGATGTTGCTCGGACAGTTGCGGGCGAGTTTGTTGCTGACCAGCGTGAACGGCCGAGGTTCGTCGTACCGCACCGTGACCAGGCGGTGTGTCGACAGAATAAAGGTCACGGCCGTGGTTTTAGGAACCGCTGTGTCGGAGTTGCACATCAGCGTCGCTGTCATGAAGCGCGCGTGCTGCTCGACGTAGAGCCGGCTCGAAACCTCGATCTCCTGCATTTCCTCGCGTGTCGGCACCCCAACGCCGAGCAGACGCTCGACCACCTTGTCTTCACCAGGCGCCGGATTGACGAGGTCGAGCCAGACCGCATTGTCCGGCACCTCTTCGCCCGACACCATGACGCGACGTTCGAGCGAATGGCCGTTCGGAACGTAAACCGCCAGCATGGGCGACCCAAAGTTTGCCCGCGCAGGGCTGCCGCGGACGCGCGCCCCCCTGGCAGCGTCCGATTATCCCACTCATGACCCGATCGCCGCGATCCCGCAACAAAAAATGCCTAGCCGCCTCATCGATGTGTGGATGCACGCGGCGATGCGACAGACCGATGACAGCCGCTCAAAACGATGGCGGCCGCGCGAAGCGCGGCCGCCGGACCTGTCTTCAGGAGATAGCAAAGCTCTGCGCGGTCAGACCGCCGTCTCCAGAAAGCGCGGATCGATTCGCGGAGCCACCGGCGCTTCGGCCGACCGCCTCGGCACGTCCGAGTACCGGGCTGCCGCGACGACGGCTTCAATGCCGATCGCGCCATAGCGATAAACCAGGCTGACTTGCTCTCGTGGTTTCTGCGGCTGCATGGCGGGCCTTGCGGGGGGCCGCGCGGTCTTGGTCCGGGTCTTTTTGTCGGTCATTCGTCTCTCCACTCGTTCCGTCCCCATGCCCGTTGGGTTAGGGGCGGATCGCGGCAGAAATGGGCGGCAAATGGTGTCCTATCGAGGCATTCCGGCCTCTGGCGCGCGACAGGGCTGCCTGAGCCCCCGCCCCGAATTCTGATGGTTTTTCTGCGGGATTCGGAGGGCGGACGGACACGGGGAAAGCCTCCCCTTGGTAAACCTCGCTTAACCCACCGGCCCCACACTGAAGAACGACACGTGGCTTGGCACCCGGCTGACGAGAACCTGACTGCGGCATTCCTGCCACAGGTTCACAACGGTATAGAGCCTGATCGGCATCTGACCTGGAAAAGCCTGCTGCTTATCGCCTATCTATGGAGTCGTATTTCATCGGGGTAAGGGCATGTTCATTCGGAAAGCCACCGGCAAAGCGCGGATTGCCCTGCTTGTCCTGGGTCTTGGCGTCTTGGTGTCCGGCTGCATGCAGCAGACCATCGAGCCAGCCTCCGACGCGAATCTGACGCCGCGTGACCGCAAGCTCCTGGCCAATCCGCCCTACGCGAAGGCCAACATCCCCGAGCCATACCTCCGCCACATCGTCGACTACCATCGTAAGGAGTCGCCGGGGACGATCGTTGTCGATCCGGATGCCCGCTATCTTTATTACGTGCTCGATAAGGGCAAGGCGATCCGCTACGGCGTGACCGTCGGCGAAGAGGCGCTGGTATTCTCCGGCGTCGCCAAGGTCGGCCGCCGCGAGGAATGGCCGTCATGGACGCCAACCGCGGACATCAAGAAGCGGCTCGGCAACATTCCCGATTTCGTCGGCCCCGGTCCACATAACCCGCTCGGCGCCCGCGGCCTCTATCTCTATGCCAACGGCAAGGACACGCTTTACCGGATCCACGGCACCAACCAGCCGGAATATATCGGTTCAGCGATTTCGTCGGGCTGCATCCGCATGACCAACGAGGACGTCATCGACCTTTACAATCGCACCAAGCTCGGCGCGACGGTGGTCGTGTTGAAGCCGTCCGAAGGGGATTCACCGTACAATCCGCGCATGGCGCTCGGCAGCACGCCCCGGATGAATTGATCGGTCGAATATCGGAATTGAAGACGGCGCCGGAGAAATCCGGCGCCGTTTTTGTTTGCAGACTCCCATATCCGATCGGATCAGAACCTTCGTGATCGCGGTTTTTGCTCGTTCTGGGTAATGGTCGCAGGTCTGTGAGGCGGCAAAGGCACCTCTGCAACAGCCCTGCCCGGCTCCAGGACATCCCACTGACAGATCTTGTAGCCGTTGGTGCGCTCGGCCAAGTCCAGGTGAATGTGTTCGGCATGATAAGGATCGCCGGGCCCGAGCACCGTCGAAAATCGGCTGCAAGCGGCGGCGCGCATCCGCTCCCGGAACGGCTTCGCAACCCGCTTGTCGGTCAGATTGAGAACGCGGCCATTGCCGAGTTTTACCGCTGTGAGATCGATCGCGTTTCCCTTGCCGTGTTCGGACAGCTTCGCGCCTTTCACATTGTTGCGCGGACGGCAATCATAGGAATCGTTATCGGTGATGGCCACGAGCGGCGCTCCGAGTTCGGCCGCCGCGGGGCCAACCTCGCCACGAATCCACTCCCCAAGAGCTTCCGCCATGCCGCACTGAAGCGTCGGTGCGGGTGTGAGCGTAACGATGCGTCCATCAGGCATCAAAACGTGATCGAGCTGCACCAGATCGACGGCGGTACACGGCGTGTTGGCGGTCCGGCGCGGCACGGGCCGATAACGTGCGATGACCGCGAGGCGTTCGGCACAGGCCAGCGCTTCAGGCACCGCCTCCGGTGACGGCAACACGCGCTGCAGTTCGCCTTGTATCCTCTTGTTGAATTCTCGATCCGGGGCCAACGCCGCGGTTCGAATCTTCGCGTCCGGTTGACTTGCACGCGCATGCTTTTCTGCGGGCGCACTTACCGCCAAATCGGCAGGCCGTTTCGGAGGCAACGGCGGCGCCGGCTCGGGGACTTGCGCGGCCAACTGTGGCTCCATTGCGAGCGGCCACGTCCGGTGCAGTTCGCGATACAATTCCTGCTGCACCTCGCGCTGCATGGCGGCTCGCGACTTCCGATGGCTGGGCTTGCGCGTGGTATGGGGATGCGACCATGGCCCGAGCAGGAAGAAGTCGGAAAAACTGGGCTGCGACGGTCGCGCATCGGCAGGACCAAGGGCCAGAACCGCCGGGGCCAGCACGGCGCAGATCAGCCTCAACCGGTTTTGATAAAACATGCCGAGGCCCCCGTTTGCGCGCCTCCAATCGGCCGCATTTGACGGCCGACCAGCAAGTGCTGGGGGTCTTAACGCGCGAAACGCGAAGAAGTTCGCGCGCCCGTGGGCCGATAGGCTTGCGCACGGGCACGCTCCGCCAGCGCACAGCCCTCGCAGTAGCGGGCATCTTTGTAATCGATCCAATTGTGCGCAAAAATGCGCGACGCCGGAATGTCGTAGCGCTCCTGCAAAAATCGAACGAGCGAAAGGCAGGCGGCAAATTGTTCGGGCGTCGGAGGCTTGCCGACATCGGGATAGTTGCCGACAAACTCAATGCCAATCGAATTCATCCGCGTGACCTGATGAAAGGTCTGCGCGTTGTCGATGTAGCGATTGTCATTCCGATTGGCGCCATCGCCATGCGTGGTGATCGCGGTCTCGGGCGTCGCCCAATAAACCGTGCCGTCGGTTTCGACCCAGAGCGTCACGCCACGCTTGGCCGGAGCCTTGGCCTGCTGCTGTGCAAGCCCCCGCGCCGAACCGGCGGAGCCTTCGCTCTGATGCAAGATAATGTTTTTCCACGGCGCGGCCGCCGGGTCGCCCAGCGGCGACAGATAGACCATGCGCAATCCGGGAATTTGCGGCGAACCCGAGCCGCGCGCGACATCGGCAAAATCCGGCTCGGCAGGACCGCGAGCATCCTTCTGGGTCTGAGCCGAGACGTGGCTTGGAACGATCAGCGCCACACAAACAAGAAGCGTTTTGAACAAGGACATGTCCGCAGCCTAGACAATGCCTCCGGCTCCCTCAACAGGCCGGCCATCGCCGAGGTTCGGCACAGGCCAGACCGCTTCCGATCTCCGCATCGGGGCTGATAAGCTTCCATTCGGCCCCAAGGCCCAAAACCAACGTGGAGGATTCCCATGCTCGGCCTGATGCAGGATTGGCCGCTTCTTTGCCATCGCATCATCGACCACGCGGCGATCCAGCACGCCAACCGCCCGGTCGTGACCCGTTCGATCGAGGGGCCGATCCACACCACCACCTACGCCGAGGTGCGAGCGCGGGCCCTGAAACTTGCACAGCGGCTCGACCGCGATGGCATCAAGTCCGGCGACCGCGTGGCGACGCTGGCCTGGAACACCTGGCGGCATCTGGAAGCCTGGTATGGCATCCTCGGCATCGGCGCCATCTACCACACCGTCAACCCGCGCCTCTTTCCCGATCAGATTGCCTGGATCGTCAACCACGCCGAAGACCGCGTGATGATGACCGACCTCACCTTCCTGCCTCTCCTCGAAAGCCTCGCCGACAGGCTGCCGACCGTCGAACGCTATATCGTCCTCACCGACGCCGCGCACATGCCGGCAACTTCGCTGCGAAATGCCGTGCCCTATGAGGAGTGGATCGCGGAGGCGGACGGCGACTTCGCCTGGAAACAGTTCGACGAAAACACCGCCGCCGGCATGTGCTACACCTCCGGCACCACCGGCAATCCCAAGGGCGTACTCTATTCGCACCGCTCGAATGTGCTGCACGCGTTCATGGCGTCGCTGCCCGATTCGATAGGCATTTCCTCGCGCGACGTGATGCTGCCGGTCGTGCCCCTGTTCCATGCGAATTGCTGGTCGCTGGCGTTCTCGACACCGATGACGGGCGCCGCGATGATCATGCCCGGCTCGAAGCTCGACGGCCCGTCGGTCTACGAATTGATGGACACATACAAGGTCACATTCAGCGCGGGTGTGCCGACGGTTTGGCTGATGCTGCTCGACCATCTGGAAAAGAACGGACTCAAGCTGCCGCATCTCAAGCGCGTCGTGATCGGCGGATCGGCCTCGCCGCGCGCCATGACACAAGCCTTCCAGGACAAGTACGGCGTCGAGGTGATCCACGCCTGGGGCATGACCGAGATGAGTCCGCTCGGTTCGCTATGCTCCTTGAAGCCCGAGTACGCCGCCCTCGGCGGCGAAGCGCGACTCGATGTTCAAGTGAAGCAAGGGCATCCGCCGTTCGGCGTGGAAATGAAAATCACCGACGACCAGGGCAAGGCGCTGCCATGGGACGGCAAGACCTTTGGCCGGCTCAAGGTGCGCGGGCCGGCTGTGGCGCGGCGTTACTTCAAAGATGACACCGATATCCTCGACTACGAAGGCTTCTTCGATACGGGCGACGTCGCCACGATGGATTCGCAAGGCTACATGCAAGTGACAGACCGCTCGAAGGATGTCATCAAGTCGGGCGGTGAGTGGATTTCGTCCATCGACCTGGAAAATCTTGCCATCGGAAATCCCAAGGTGGCCGAAGCCGCCGTGATCGGCGTGGCCCATCCCAAATGGGGCGAACGCCCGCTGCTCGTCGTCGTCCTCAAGAAGGATCAGACGGCCACGAAGGACGAGATTCTTGGCTTTATGCAAGGCAAGATCGCCAAGTGGTGGCTGCCCGACGACGTCGCGTTCGTCGAAGAAATCCCGCACACCGCGACCGGCAAGATCCAGAAGACCGTGTTGCGCGACCGCTTCAAAAGCTATCGGCTGCCGAACGCAACGGCGTAGTCCTTCGGGTTTCATCGCGCCGGATACCGGAAGTGTGCCTTCGCCGGCGGCCCATCACCGTTGTCCACATGAAGCTTTGACAGAAAGCCGGGCATGCCTGCGCGGAACCGCGCAACCCAGGCGGAATCTACGATAGGATGACCCGGCGGTTTGCGTTCCCTCGCGTTTTCCCGCGCCCCATAGGACGTTAAATGACCGTGGTCGAAGCGGCCGCACCGGAATTGCCCGACCTGCCCGCCGCCTCCGCAGCCCGCTTCGTCGGCGACCGGCGCGCCTATTGGCGCCTGCTGATCCGCGGTGCGGTGCTTCTCGCGGTCACGCTCGGGATTTACCGATTCTGGTTTGCAACCGAGCTCCGGCGCTTTCTCTGGTCCAACACCGAGATCGTCGACGAAACGTTGGAATACACCGGCACGGCCACCGAACTGTTGACAGGGTTCCTTGTCGCCATCGCGCTTCTGGTTCCGCTCTATCTCGGGTTTGCGTTGGCCGCTTTGAGCCTCGGCCCTGCCGGTCAACTCATCAGCACGCTCAGCTTTCCACTGCTGTTCTTCCTCGGCCAGTTCGCGGTGTACCGTGCGCGGCGCTACCGCCTGACCCGCACAATCTATCGGGGTGTGCGTTGTCATCAAGGCGGTTCGGCGTTGCGTTATGCGGTTTGCGCCGTGTTCTGGTGGCTCTTGATCGTGCTCACGATGGGCCTCGCCTACCCGTTCGCGCAGGCCCGCCTTGAAGGGTTCAAGCTGCGGCACACCTATTACGGCAATCTCCAGGGACGCTTCGACGGATCTGGATTCAGACTGTTTCTGCGCGGCCTGCCGATGTGGCTCCTGGTCGCCGGGCCGCTCGTGTTCGCACTGGCCTTCTCGGTCGCCACCGTCGAATGGGACAAGGTCGTCGAGGCGGCCATCAGCACGGGCAGCGGAGCCGACTTCATCAACCAGCTCGAAACTGCGTTTCCCGCCGTCTATACGGCCATTGTGATTTCCGTCGTCGCCATCGCCATGAGCGTTCTCATGACAGCGGTGTTGTTTCCGGTATTTCAGGCGATGATGTTGCGGTGGTGGCTCTCGGGGTTGCGCTTTTCGACCCTCACCATCCGCTCGGACCTGCGCACCGGCGCGATCTACGGGGCCTACCTTCGGTTCCTGTGGTATGGCCTGTTGTTCTTGATTGCCGAGGTCGTGGCTGGCGTCGCCGCGTTGATGATTGCAAATCCCGCGTTGGCCGCCCTCGGCAAGCCGGACGCCGCAGAGATTGCAGAGGCTGTGATCGGATTGGGCTTGTATGTCACCACCATGCTCGGATTCTCGGCCATCTATCAGGGCACCGTCAAAATCACGCTGTGGCGCTCCGGTGTGGAATCCATCACGCTCACGGGCGCTGACGCACTCGACCGTGTTGATGCCGAAGGCGCGCCAAGCTCAGCCGTGGGCGAAGGGCTGGCGGATGCGTTGAATGTGGGTGGTTTCTAGATGACCAGCGGAGCAGGCATCTACTTTGACGGCAGCACCAGCGCGCGCCATCGCGTCACCGTTGACGCTGCGCCGGAAGCGCTCCGTATCCTTGATGGCGACGGCACTGTGATTGCGGCATGGCCCTACGCTGCGTTGCGAGCCATGTCAGCGCCCGAAGACCTGTTGCGCCTTGGCCGGTTGAACGACCCGTCGCTCGCCAGGCTCGAGATTCGCGACGCTGCCCTGATTGCGGTCATCGACGACTATGCCGACGGGTTCGACCGCACCGGTATCAGCGAGCGCCGCACCCGCGCTCGCGTCATCGTCTGGAGCCTGGCTGCGGCGGCGTCGCTTGTCCTGGTCGCCGTCGTCGGGGTTCCGATGCTGACCGACCGTCTGGCTCCGCTGATCCCGCTGACGGTCGAGCACCGGCTTGGCGTCGCGATGGATGCCCAGGTGCGCGCGCTCCTCGATGACGGCAAGTCCGAGAAGCCATTTGAATGTGGCACAATCGACACCGAGATGCCCGGCCGTGATGCGCTCGATACATTGATCGGCCGGCTGGAGCGTGCGGCCGCGCTGCCGATCCCACTCCGGGCCTCGGTCGTCCGCCGCAGCGAAGCCAACGCGGTTGCATTGCCGGGCGGACATATTTACGTGTTTGAAGGGCTCATCGCCCGGGCACGCAGTCCCGACGAATTGGCGGGCGTCGTTGCGCACGAGATCGGTCACGTCGCCCACCGCGACGGCACGCGCTCGCTGTTGCAAGCGGCCGGCCTGTCATTCCTGTTCGGTATCATGCTTGGCGATTTCACCGGAGGCGGTCTGGTCGTGATTGCAGCAAAGACCACGGTCCAGTCGGCCTATTCCCGCGAGATCGAAACAGCGGCCGATGGATACAGCGTGCGGTTGATGACGGACGCCCACGGCGATCCGCGGGCGCTGGGGGCTATCCTGACCCGCATCGCGGGCGCCATCGAACCGGGCTCCAAAATCCTGAGCGATCATCCCCAGACCAAAGACCGGGTGGCCGCCATCGATGCCGCCGCGGCGTCCGCGACAGCGTCACCGCAGCCGCTGCTGACGCCCACCGATTGGACCGCCCTCAAGCGGATTTGTGGATAGCGCATGGCCCGCCGCCGTATCGTTGACGAGCCAACGTCCCGGCTGGCCATCTGGGCCCGCCGCTGTGCGCTGTTCGCACTGACAGCCGCCATTCTCTCGGTGCTGATCGTGCGCTCGGGCATCCTGGAGCCGATTCCTGCGCTCTCCACCCTGGGCGGGGCGCTGGCAGTGGCCGCTCTCGGCATCCTGTTGGCGCTCGGCGCATTCATCGCGATCTGGAAGGACGGCATCGGCGGCGCGGGCTATGCCTTTGCCGCCATCGGCATCGGGTTCGCGCTGATTGCCTA
>Ga0070679_100006172_pt1 | contig 11152 bp, 9 predicted proteins | sample KBSC63BmetaG_FD_65652 | JGI IMG/M metagenome (GOLD analysis project Ga0070679, IMG submission 65652) | Corn rhizosphere microbial communities from Kellogg Biological Station, Michigan, USA - KBS C6-3B metaG | ecosystem: Host-associated > Plants > Roots > Rhizosphere | place: USA: Michigan... | reverse complement strand
ACGCGCCACGGTGATCACTATCGCATTCGCGGCCAGAAAGTCTTCATCTCACGGGTTGAGCACTCCGATCTGCTCCTGCTGCTGGCGCGCACGACGCCGCGCGATCAGGTGAAACGACGCTCCGAAGGACTTTCCGTCTTTCTGGTCGACCTGCGCGCAGCAGTTGGACACGGCCTCACCGTGAATCCGTTTGACACGATGATGAACCACGCGACGACTGCACTCTTCTTCGACGATCTGGAGGTCCCGGCCGAGAATCTCATCGGCGAGGAAGGGCGCGGCTTTCGCTACATCCTCGACGGGATGAACGCCGAACGCATCCTGATCGCGGCCGAGTGCATCGGCGACGGCGACTGGTTCATCGAACGCGCGACCAACTACGCCAAGAATCGCGTCGTCTTCGAACGGCCGATCGGTCAGAATCAAGGCATCCAATTTCCGATCGCACGCGCTCACGTCAATGTCCGCGCTGCCGACCTGATGCGCTTTCGCGCGGCCGAACTCTTCGACCGTGGCGAGCCGTGCGGAGCGGAGTCGAACATGGCGAAGCTGCTGGCAGCCGACGCCTCCTGGGAGGCTGCCAACGTCGCCATTCAGACACACGGCGGCTACGGCTTCGCCGTCGAATACGATGTCGAGCGCAAATTCCGTGAGACCCGTTTGTACCAGGTCGCGCCGATCTCGACCAATCTGATCCTGTCGTACGTCGCCGAGCATGTGCTCGGGCTGCCGAGGTCATACTGATGTTGCCGCTGGAGGGAATCACCGTCATCGCGCTGGAGCAGGCGGTCGCCGCACCGTTCGCGACCCGCCAGCTGGCCGATCTCGGCGCGCGCGTCATCAAGATCGAACGAACCGGCGGCGGCGACTTCGCACGTGGCTACGACAGCACAGTCAACGGACTGGCCAGCTATTTCGTCTGGCTCAATCGCGGCAAGGAATCACTGACGCTCGATGTGAAACAATCCGAAGGACGGCAGATCCTGGGCAAACTGCTCAGCCGCGCCGATGTCTTCATCCACAACCTGGCGCCCGGCGCGGTCGAACGGCTCGGCTTCGGCGCGGCCGAATTGCGCGCCGCCCACCCCAGCCTGATCGTCTGCACGATGTCCGGATACGGCTCGTCTGGACCGTACCGCGACAAGAAGGCCTACGATCTACTGATCCAGTGCGAAACCGGACTCGTCTCGGTGACCGGCACGCCGGAGACGCCGTCGAAGGTGGGCATCTCCGTGGCGGACATCTCGGGCGGCATGTACGCCTATTCCGGAGTGCTGACAGCGCTCTATCAGCGCGAACGCACCGGCGAGGGCGCCATGCTCGACGTGGCACTCTTCGATACGCTCGGCGAATGGATGAGCCACCCGATGTACTTAACCGCATACGGTGGAAAACCCCCAGGCCGCAACGGCGCGACGCACGCCTCGATCGCGCCGTACGGCCCATTCCCGGCCGGAGATGGTCGCGCGGTCAATCTGGCTGTCCAGAACGAGCGCGAGTGGGCACACTTCTGCGAGATCGTACTGGAACAGCCAGAGGTTGCCAGCGACCCGCGCTTCACGACCAACGCCGGTCGGGTCGCCGAACGCGAGGCGTTGACCGCGCTGATCGTCGAGGCATTCTCGCATCTCACCGCTTCCGACGTCGTCGAACGCCTCGACCGTGCTCAGATCGCGAACGCGCGCATGAACACAGTGCAGGAATTCATCGACCATCCACAACTCTCCGCCCGCGATCGCTGGCGCGACGTCGATTCGCCTGCCGGCCCCCTGCGCGCGCTTCTGCCACCCGTCGAGAACAGCAACTTCGCCTATCCGATGCGCCCGATTCCGGCACTCGGCGAGCAGACCGACGCGATTCTGGCTGAGCTAGGGTACGGATCGTCGGAAGTCGAACGGCTGAAGGAAGCGGGCGTGGTGTAGACGTAGTTGCGAACGGCTCCCCGTCGCGGACACACCCTGGGAGACTCAAAACGACGGCAACACCCGTCGCCGGCGAGATCTCGCAGCTATCTCTGGTGGCTCAATCTGCAGGACAATCTACCCCGGGATATAGAGCGAAGCATGCCGCGTTCACGCACGTGCTCGTCCCTCGCATCGTGCTGAAACCGCGACACGCTTCGCGTGTACCGCCAACAGATACGAACCGCTTGCGTTACGCCGGTCCGAGCATGATCCCGACCTGTTCGAGGACGGTGTCGGCCCCGATGACGGGCCAATCCTCGACAATCTTGCCGTCAACGACGCGGTGTTCACTCAGGCTCGATACGGATGCTTCCTTGCCATCGTTTTCCACGCGGAACGTGAGCCGCGTGACAACGTAATCCGCTTCAGCGACCTGATGTTCGATTCCACCGTGGATCCTGAGGTCGGGGTTCGCCGACAACACCATCGCCCAGAACTGTTTGAAGCCCTCGCGTCCTTCGGGGATCAGATGATTGACGTAGTCGGGAGCCAACAATTCATCAACGAGGGCTAGGTTGTGGTCGTTCAGGATTTCCTCAACGAAACGACGAACGACTATCTTATTCTGATCAGCTGACATTGGGTTCCCTCCGTGTCCCCAATGGAGACACATGAATGATGCTCCACCAAGATCTGGCCGACCGGGAATGTGAATCCCGGCTTCGTCGCTGGTCAGCGTGCGTACTTCGGGACGATCTCCTCTATGACTGATCGCGATTTCTCGATGTCGGCGTGGTCCATAATCGGGATAAACTCGACGTGGGCATTCATTGCCAGCCAGAACGGCTCGGCGATCCGCGGGATTTCCGATCCGTCATTCACGTTCACCACGAAGTAGTTGTTTCGCTGGCCGTCGGCGAGCGCGAAATAGAACGCTTCCGGCCGCACGTCTCCCAGAATCTTTGTGACCAGGTCGAAGAACTCTGCTGGTTGCGAAAGCAGGCGGTTACCAGCTTCCACTGGAATGGTCGCTTTGACGAGGAACTTCATGGTTGTCTCTCCCTAATGATCTGATAGCCATTTACGTCTCGATGATGCCGGCAGGTGTTTGCCGGCGAACGTCCTGCAGCAGCGAGTCGATGTGCTCCTGGCTTCCCTCCTGTACCACCTCCTTCGTTTCTCGGGAGCGCCGACCGGTGATCGGCCTAGGCGTAGATCTCCACCCGCGGCTCACCCTCTACTCCGGCGCGCCGCATCGCCATCTCGAGCTCTCGGTTGGTCAGGAAACCCTGTGCCTGAGCAACCGTGGCGAAGTAGCGCAGCACCAAAACGGTGTTCGGTTCCTCAACATGCTGGTGGACCGAGCTGGCGGTGACACCCCAGTCTCGCTGCAGCTCGTCGAGCGCATCGTAGATGGCTTTCCAGGACGAGTAATCCCGCACTTGATGCTGCACACTGAGCAGCGCCATGATCCTTACCCTCGCGGTCTTGAGTCTCGGATTCTCGATACGTCGACTATAGGAAGAAGCAGGCGGGCGCACATCGTCAGAAGCACTTAATTCATGAGAATGGTTGAGGAGTGAGCCGGTAGGTAGAACTACTACGGGGTGTTGGTCAGCGGAGGTCGTGGTCGAGGGCGAAGCGAATGGCGCCGCCGCGAGAGCTAACGCCCAGCTTGCTGTAGATTGTGGTGAGATGCGCATTGATGGTTCGCGGGCTCAGGCTCAGATGATCAGCGATCTCGGCGTTGGTGAGACCTCGAGTCAGGAGCCGCAGAACCTCGCCTTCCCGAGGAGTAAGTCCGGCGGGGAGCGCCGTGGACCGGCCAGCTCGCAAGGCGTCAAGGCGGGTCGCGAGCCTATCCGCGCGGTCCAACGTCAGCGCGGCGCCCATGGGAGTGCAAAGGGAGCGGACGGCATCGAGGTGAGATCGGACCGTCGGGACATCGCCGCGTGCGTTGCACAGCTCGGCGAACGCGAGCCGTGTCAGAGCCTGCTCATGGCGCGCGCCGCAGGCATCGGCAAGGGAAAGCGCCGCCCCCAACTGCTCCTCGGCAGCGGTCAGTCGCCCGGCCGCGATGTCTAACTCGCCGAGCAGGCGGTGTGCCGCCAGCAGTGCCAACGGTTGGCGCGGCGTGCCGGCCGCAACGAGTGCCTGCATCGCTCGAGCCTGGGCGCGCGTGTTGTCGCCCAGTTCTCGATAGTACTCCGCCCAACCGAGATGCACGTCCGCCTGGCCGAGCACGCCGCCGCTCCAGCTGAGCCAGCGATCAAAAGCGATCAGCCACTGTCGGGCTCCGTCACGGTCGCCCGCGTCGAGCGCCAGCATCGGGGCCAGCGCACGCAGGGGAACGATGTAGCCTGCGGAATTTTCCGGCGCGGTCTCCGGACCGTCGGGAAGTCCCCCACGTACCAGCCTCCAGGCCAGTTCGGCATTCCCTTGATAGCGCGCGATCGGCGCGAGCAAATTCGCGTCGAGGAAGCGGAGGAAGCTGAAGCTCCGCTGCTCGAACACCGCGAACGCGCCCGACCATGCCCCTGTCAGCACGCGCGAAACGGCTGTGGCGACCTCGGATGAGTTCGGATCGAACATGCCCTCAAGCGTAGTAAAGGCTTCGCCAAGCTCCGCTTCCACCTGCTCCCGCTCGCCCGGCTGGTCAATTTGATAGGGGAGAACCACCAGCACCAATTCATCGAACAGTGTCGCGAGCACCTGGGTACGATGGTCGACGCTGCGGAAGCCCGCGCGGGCTTCCGCGAACGCGCGGCGGGCGAACGTAGGTTGCCCCAGCGCGGCATACGTATAACCGAGGCCATAGTACGCATCGCCCCGTGAGCCAAAGGTCTCCGATGGTGGGAGATGGACGATTCGCTCGCCAATCGACTGTGCTTCCGCATAACGTCCCGCTTCGCCCAGCATGAGCGTTAATTCTCCGCGCCCGTTCTGCGGGTCGAGAGGATCGCTGGTGGTGTTGAGGGCGGCCAGTCTCGCGTGATCCACCGATGACAGCGCGTCGAGCAATGCCACACCTTCCTCCGAGATGACGTTTCCCTGCTCGAAGTCGCCGGTCATTCGTCGGAGCATTCCCAGAAAGAAATGCGCGTACGCGACGAGCGCCGCGTCAGCCGTCATCCGGCCCAGGCGCTCAGCCTCCACCATATGAGCGGCCCCAGCGGCAGGGTCCACAAAGCGGCGAAGCATCGCAAGGCGGAAACGGAGCCAGCCGCACTCGTTCCCCGCAGTGTCATCCTCCTCGAGCAAGGCGAGCGCAGCTTCGAAGCGCAGCGTCGCGGTTGGCCAGGCGAAGGCTCGTTGCGCCCGTTCACCCGCGCGTGTCAGCCACTCCGCGGCGCGTCGGTCAGCCGCCTGGCTGAGATGGAACGCGACCGCATCAGGATCCGGCTTCGGCTGCTCCGCCAGGATCTCTCCGATTTTGCGATGCCATGAACGTCGCCGGGGCGACAAGATACTCTCATAGACTGCCTCACGAACGAGCGCGTGGACGAAGCGTACCGATAATCCATCCGCCGCGGCGCTCAGGATATGTGCCTCGACCGCTCGCTCGATGAACGGGAGCAACGCGACCTCGGTTGTCTCGGCCAGATCGGCCCAGAGCGCAAGTGGTACCACCTGGCCAATGACCGCGGCGATCGAGAGGAGGGCGTCCACCTCGGAACCGAGGCCAGCAAGCCGGGCATCGATCACCTGCCGAAGCAGCATGGGAACCCCAACCCGTTCGAGCGGGCCGAGCATCCAGCCCCCGACCGCCGTTCGCAGGAGGGCTGTTCCCTCCAGTGAGCGCAACAGTTCGCCGAGGAAGAACGGATTACCCTCAGCGCGAACTTGAAGATATCCCGCCAGGCGACCGGCATCGGCCGCCGGAAGCTGGTACGCGTGTACGATGAGCGTTCGGACATCGTCGTCCGTCAACGGTGGCAAATCGATGCGCACGGCCAGCGCCTCACGAATGAGCAGCGGCAGCTGACGGTAGAGTGGGTGTCGCCGCGTCACCTCGTCCGTGCGATAGGTTACGAGCAGCAACATCGAGACCGACCCGATCTGCCGCGCGATGAAGCGCAGCAGATCGAGGCTTGCATTATCAGCCCACTGCAAATCATCGAGAAGAATCACCAGCGGTGTCGCACGCGCGATATCGACGAAGAATCCACGCAGCGCCCGGAAGAGTGCGGCCCGACTGGTTCCCTCCGTGAGGCTCAGTTCCACGGCGGACAGGGGCTCCGAAGAGCGCTCGGTGAGCGTGCCGGCACGCTCTAGCAGCTCAACCCACGGCCCATACGGCGGCGTCTCGCTGCGGTCGTAGCAATGACCGGTGAGGACGAGCGCACCTGCGGCGGCCGCTTCTCGACAGACGTCCTCGGCCAGCGTCGTCTTGCCGATGCCGGCCTCACCGCTCAGGATAACGAGGCTGCCACGGCCGGCAAGCGCGGCCCCGAGCTGCGTCTGCGTGAGGCTTCGCTCGCGCGCGCGTCCGACGAGGAGTGGGCGTGGCGACAACTCCTCGGGGCTGGTGGGGCGAAACACATGAGTGCTCCCTGCGGATTGCGGCTACCGAACTTTATGCGTTCACGCAATGGCGCACGAAGTATATATCCGTCTCGCGCGTAATACCCCGATGCTGAACGTTCCGACAGCCGGCCGATCATGGCTATTCACGCTACCGGACGGAGGCCGGGCCATTGCTGCTCGGCATGGAGACCAGGAGGATCGTCTATTGCCAGATTTTGCGCTGATGCGGCAAGAGAGTCGGTGGGGACTTGCGGTTTAAGTCGTGCGCAATCCCCTCTCCCGCGGTGCGGGAGAGGGGTTGTGGTAAGGGCGGCTACCCGCGCATGACGCCGAGCATGCGGCTGGAGAGCGCGCTGCCGGCCAGCAGGATGGCGGCGCCCAGACCGAGGATCGCGATCAGAATCAGGGTCAACCCGTGAACTCCGATTAGCGCCAGGATGCCGAGCACCACGCCGCCGATACCAGCGAGCATCTGCAGCGCCGTGCTGCCCACGACCGCTTCGCTCATCAGGTGCGCCTGATTGCTCTCGTACGGCTGGTTATACGAATCGATGGCATTGAGGCGTGTCATCGTCCCGGCCGAGAGGATCAGCGTCACCCCATAAGCGATGACCCCGATGCTGAGTAGTGTCATCGTCGCGATCGTCAGCAATGAGAGCACGCCGAGGATCAACACCGAGAGCCCGCCGATGAACTCCAGTGTCACGCCGCCCGTCAGTTCAGGACCGCCGCTCTCATGGCGCGTCAAGCGGCTGTAACGCGAGAGTATCGCAGTTCCTTCGAAGAGCATCGCCGCGCCGAGAACAATGACGCCGATCGACGCCAGCGTCTCCGCAGCGAGTCCGAGAAGCCCGAGTATTGCGAGAATGATGGCGGCGATACCCCCAACCGCCTCGACAAGTGAGCCTGCTGCGACCGCCTCGGCGGCCTGTCGTTCAGCGTTCATCTCATTGGCGCGATCAGCTTCGCGTCGAACTTCGCGTTCCATCTTTCGACCTTTCTTTACGAACACCTGATCGAACGCTTCTATCGCGCCAGGGCGCCGGATAGTGTCGTGTTGCGCATGACCGTATTCACCGGATGAACGGCTGGAAGACGTCGATGTCAGTGGCGAGCGAGTCGTGAGGATTGCTCGTGGGCTGGCTGAGTAGGCGTCTTGTGGTCGCGCCCCGCGGCGTTTTGCGAAACCTCCTTTCTTCCGCTCCTTCCCCAAAGACCGGTGTCCCAGCTACAACATTCGGCGCATAAATGATTCCAGCGTTATGACAAGAGCACAGAGCGGCAGCTGACTCATCGTGAAGCGGGCAAGCATCACGCCTCCCAGCACCGCGTTCAGGCCCCGACCTGTGACTCTGCTGGCACAGGTGATGCGACGCCGAGACGTGACCGTCGAATGTAGTGTGGAGGGTTGCCATCCGGGCACAATCTGTCATACTATGTAAACACGATTCGGCCAGCTGTCTGCCAGTCCGGCACTTGTGATAGGAGGACGCATGTCCCGCCTGATCATCGCCAACCGCCGGGGTCACCAGGTGCTCGAATGGGACCCCTCTGTCGATACCGAGGAGACCCGCGAGGCCATTGCCGAAGCCGAACGGATCATCAACGACGCCCGCCTGCGCGGTTGCGCCGTCTCGCGCAAAGTCGAGGGACAACACGTCCTCGATACCGGCAGGTTCGACCCGGCTGCCGAGGAGTATCAGATCATCGCTCCGATCGCCGGCGGCTAGGATACGAGCGATAGGCGGCAGAGTGGTTCTCTGCCGCCTTCTTCGTTACATCGATCGCCCAACGTACCAAAGGAAGACGCCGATGGCCCGTTTCTTTGACTGGCTCCTTCGCCGTCACGTCGAACTGCCGATCGCCGCGCAGCAGCGCGCGATTGAACTCCCGTGGACCCAGCGCTGGTATCACATCCCCAAGCGGAGCGCCGGCTGGGATTTCCGCGCCGAGGATTACCAGGCGGCCCGCATGAATGCCCGGATGGTCGCCAAAGAAACGCTCGGCCCCGACGCCTGGAACCAGGTGCGACGAGCCGGCTATATCGACGTCCCTTCGCGCCGCTTTCCCGGCCTCACCTACCGGCTGCGTATCGGCCGGCGGATCGAGGTCCGTTGCCGGCCGGGCGTCGATTCGCCCTGGCCCTTCCCCTATCTCTGTATCAATCCGGTCTACCCACTGCCCGAGGAAGAGTTCTTCGCCCATCTCTACCTCTACGCGCGCGACAACGAGGACGAGATCATCCGCGTCGGCGCCCCCCAGCCGTGGGATCAACGGCTCGGCCGCACCTTCTGATTGCGAGTCGCCCGCGCTATTTACGACATTCTTCGGATGCATGGCGCCAGAACGCGCGCTAGGATGAGCATACGGATCGTTCCGCTCACATCGGTTGGTGCCATACCAGTTGAAAGGGGGTCCTGCCATGGCTGTGGCGGTTGATCGGCTCATTCGCGTGGGAAAGATCGAAGAGATCGACAAGCCCCGCATTGTCTCCGGCGGCCGCCATGGCATCGCCGTCTTCGCCGACGGAGAGAATGTCTACGCCGTCGATAATCGCTGCCCGCATATGGGCTTCCCGCTCCATCGCGGCAGCATCTGCGATGGCATCCTCACCTGCCACTGGCATCACGCGCGTTTCGATCTCGCCAGCGGCGGCACCTTCGACCCCTGGGCCGATGACGTACGCACCTACGACACGGTCATTGAAGGCGGGGTCGTCTACGTCGATCCGCAGCCGAAAGCGATTGACCAGGAGCAACGCTGGAAAGCACGGCTGCACGACGGCCTGGAACAGAACCTCTCGCTCGTCATGGTCAAATCGGTGCTCGGCTTGCAGGAGGCGAACGTCCCGGCGGCCGACGTCGTCGAAATCGGCGCGCGCTTTGGCTCAACCTTCCGTCGCGCCGGCTGGGGACCAGGCCTGACAATCCTGACGGCGATGGCGAACAGCCTGCCGGCGCTCAGTCGCGAAGATCAGGCGCTGGCGCTCTACCACGGTATGGTGCATGTCGCATCCGATGTCAGTGGCGCACCGCCCCGCTTCCAGCTCGATCCGCTACCACAAACCGGCGTACCGGTGGAGCGCCAAAAGCTCTGGTTCCGTCAGTTCATTGAAGTGCGCGATGCCGAGGGCGCCGAGCGTGCCCTGCTCAGCGCGATCGACGCCGGCGCGACGCCGGAACAGCTCTCCGATATGCTGCTCGCCGCTGCTACCGACCACGTCTTCCTCGACGGTGGCCATACGGCTGATTTCATCAACAAAGCATGCGAGATGCTCGATCTCGTCGGCTGGGAGCAGGCGATCGATGTGCTGCCGAGCGTCGTGCGCGGTCTGGCAATGGCGCGCCGCAGCGAGGAGCTGAACATCTGGCGCCATCCGGTCGATCTGGTCGTGTTGCTCGATTCGGTCTACGAGCGCCTACCGATGCTCGTCAATTCAGCGACCGGCACAGATTGGAACGGTTTCGACGGACTGGTCGCGCTACTGCTGGCGGAAGACCCGGAGGCAACCTTCAAGGCGATCGTAGATGCGCTCAAAGCAGGTGCGGCGCTCACACAGGTGAGCCAGGCGCTCAGCTACGCCGCCGCCCTGCGCGTCGCTCGCTTCCACACCAGCAACGAGTTCGCCGACTGGATCACCGTGCTGCACACCTTCACCTACTGCAACGCGCTGCACCAATCGCTCAAGCGCTCGCCCTCGGCCGAGCTGGCACGCGGTATCTTCCACGGCGCAGCACGGCTCTACCTCGATCGCTTCCTGAACATGCCGGCCGCGCGCCTGCCCGAGGAACGGCCAGGGAAGGACGAGCCGGCCAGCGCCGAGCAGCTGCGCGCCGAACTGCTCGATCTGCTCGACAGCGAGCAGCGCGTCAACGAAGCAGCCCGGCTCGTCCATCGCTACCTGAGTCGGGGCTACGACCGCGCACCACTCATCGCCGCGCTCGGCCACACGCTCCTGCGCGAGGACGCCGAGTTTCACAGCTATCAGATGTACGAAGCAGGATTAGCGCTCGAACGCGAACTGCGTGAAACACGCCCGGCAGCGGCAAATCACGTCCTGATCGCCGTCGCGCGCTACCTGGCGGCCCACGCCCCGACCTCGCGCGCCATGCTCCAGACCGCCCGCACCGCCATCCGCCTGCAACGCGGTGAATCAGTCTACGAAGATCCCGAAGACGAGCAGGCAGCGGAGGGATAACCGCCCTCACCCCCGGCCCCTCTCCCGCACCGCGCGGGAGAGGGGTGTCGTCGTGTGAACGAGTGGGTGTTCCAATCGCCATGTGCATGAGTGAACGCTGTGAGGGCGGCTGCCGCTCGCTGGAAACAATTCCCAACCACGCCCCGTTGTACGATGATAAGCAGACGGTTTCACGCCAGCGCGAGAATCGCTGCACCAACTGCAACGATCAACTGCAGCATCGAACGAGAGGGGCGTCTATGAAGGTCGGGGTTGTTTTTCCGCAGATCGAGATCGGGCCGGATCCGGCGGTGGTGCGTGATTACGCGCAGACGGCCGAGGGGCTCGGCTACACGCATCTCCTCGTCTACGATCACGTCATCGGTGCCGATTTGACGAACCGGCCCGGCTGGCGCGGCGCTTATTCGCTCCAGTCGCAGTTCCACGAGCCGTTCGTCCTCTTTGGATATCTGGCCGGCATCACCGATCTTGAACTCGTCACCGGCGTCATCATCTTGCCGCAACGCCAGACGGTGCTTGTCGC
>Ga0070679_100006171_pt1 | contig 11155 bp, 11 predicted proteins | sample KBSC63BmetaG_FD_65652 | JGI IMG/M metagenome (GOLD analysis project Ga0070679, IMG submission 65652) | Corn rhizosphere microbial communities from Kellogg Biological Station, Michigan, USA - KBS C6-3B metaG | ecosystem: Host-associated > Plants > Roots > Rhizosphere | place: USA: Michigan... | reverse complement strand
CCGTGGTCCACGTGGCCGACGGCGTTAGGTTCGGACCGGGAAACGGGTACGTGTATTCGACCGGGGCGGTCTTCGCCAACTCCGTGTTACGCGGAGGATTGATGATCTCGAGCGTCGGCGAGCCGGTCTTGCCGGCCTGTGGATTACCCGGTGCCGGCTGCCCGTCTAGCGTTAGGCGGAGAATCTTGCCGAGTGGCGAGCTCGGGTCCTGAGCCGGCGTCATGCGCTGCCGATCGCCGACCGTCAGGAATAGGTACCGTTTGTCCGGCGAGAACGTCACGGCCGCGCCAAACTGCCCACCCCCGCCGCGAGCGCCGTCGCGCCAGATGACCTCGAGGCCCTCGAGCCTCGCCGTCGTATCTTGGATCGCGAGACGAGCGCGCGCCAGCGCGAGACTCGACCCGCTGGGTTCGCCAGGCTCGGAGTACGTGAGGTAGATCCGGTGATCGGTCGCGTACTCGGGCGATGCGTAGACGCCCAGCATCCCGCCTTGTCCGCCGTACGAAACCGCAGGCACGTTCGCGACCGGCATCTTGGCGCCGCTCTGCGTCACGAGCCACAGCGGACCCACCTTCTCCGTGATGAGCATGCGTCCATCAGGGAGAAACGCGATGCGCCATGGCCGGTTGAACTCGGCCACCTTGGTCATGGTGAAGGGAAGGCTCGCCTCAGGCGACAGCGTCCCCGCGTTTTGCTGTGCCCGCAACGTGACGGAGACACCAGACACTAGCAGCGCCACGCGCGCGAAGTGCTTCACCATCGGATTCAACCTCGTCGGATGATCATCATACGTTAGGCGGACATGTTGTCCGTACATTGACGAAGACTAATGACTGGTGCATGATGTGTTGAGGTCGTGCGTCGCAGGTTGGAATCCCACACTCCCCGCCGACGGCCGGTTCGTTCTCCCCACCCCACGGAGCACATACGCATGCCCTACTCTCCACTCCCGACGCGCACGGCGCGCGCCGCCACATTCACCGTCGCACTCGCCGCACTCGCCGCGTGCGACCGGACGCAACCAACCGAGCTCACGCCGGCCGCGCAGGCGTCCGCCGCGAAGAACGGGAGCAACGGTGGAGGCGTGACGGCGTTAGCAACGCCGACGCTCGTCGCCGGTGGCCTGACGAACCCGCGCGGACTGACGTTCGGGTCCGACGGCGCGATCTACGTCTCCGAGGCCGGCACGGGTGGTGGCACATCCACCGTTGGACAGTGCCCCCAGGTGGAAGGCGAGGGCGGACCGTTGCTCAGCGGTAATACCGGCCGCATCTCACGCATCGCGAATGGCGTACGGACCACTGTCGTCGATGGCCTCCCGTCCTCCGTCGATCAACGCGGTGGCGTGCTCGGCGTCATGGACGTGGCGTTCGTCGGGCCGAAGCTCTACGCACTGCTCGACGCCGGTTGTGGCCACGGCGTGCCTGACGTCCCGGCGAGCGTGGCCCGCATCGAGAACGGTCGCTTCACCGTCGTCGCGAACCTCACCGCGTTCGTGAAGGCGAACCCGGTCGCCAACCCCTCGCAAGGTGACTTCGAGCCGGACGGCGACTGGTACAGCATGATCGCGCGCGGCGGAATGCTCTACGCAGTCGATGCGAACGGCGGTCAGGTCGTCACGGTGCAGCCGAACAGCGGCCGCGTCGACCGCATCGTCGATATCTCGGCCACACAGGGCCACATCGTGCCGACGGCAATCGCCGAAGGCAACGGGCGGTTCTTCGTCGGAAACCTGACGACATTCCCGTCCGTGCCAGGTTCCGCAAAGATCCTCGAGCTGAAACGGAATGGCTCGTTCTCGCAATACGCGACGGGATTCACGCCGATCCTCGGCGTCGAGACGGACACGCACGACAACCTCTACGTCCTGGAGACGTTCGCGTGCCTGCCGCAGCTGCCCTGCGTGCCCGCCCCGTTCGCGATGGGCACGGGTCAGGTCGTGCGCCTTGGCGTCGACGGGTCGCGTACGGTGATCGCTACTGGCCTAACGTTCCCGACCTCGCTGCGCTTTGGTCCTGACGGCGCGCTGTACGTGTCGAACAAGGGCTACAACCTGCCGCCAGGCAGCGGAGAAGTTCTGAGGATCGCGATCAACTAACCGAATAGCACACTGCTGTCATCCATGTCTCCGGTCTCCGCGTAGAGCATTGGCGCGGCGGTCGGACGGACGACACGTCCGCCGACAACGAGGCCGACGACCAGCTCATGGTCGCCGGCCGGATGGCGGTCTCGCAGCTCGCACTCGAAGTACGCGAGCGCGTCATCCAGCACCGGCGCTCCATTCGCTCCAGCGTGCCAAGCCACGCCCGCGAGCTTGTCGTGTTCGCGCGTCGAGGATGTGCCGAATCGCCGCGCGAGCTCAAGCTGTCCGCGCCCGAGCACGTTGACGTTGAATACGCCGCCGGCGCGCAGGATGTCGTAGGACGCGTTCTGCGGATTGACGCTCAGCGCCAGCAGCAGTGGGTCGAACGAGACTTGGGTGACCCAGGCCGCCGTGAACGCGCCGCGGCGCTCGCCGTCGGCGGCGCCGATGACGTACACGCCCACGGACAGTCGGCGAAAGAGTGCCGCGATCTCGTTCATATGGTCAGAATGCCTCGGGATGGGTAACGGCAAGACCTAACGCGGATTTCGAACATCGATTTCGCGAATGTTCGCAGATTTGCTCCATGGGCAGTGACGCCTCCGGCGGCACGTCTGGTCTCTCACGGTTGTCATCCCGAACCATCAGGCGAGGGATCGCCATACTCCGGTAGAGGCTATGCCTTTCTTTCGGGACGATCGCGATCCCTCGCTGCGCTCGAGATGACAGGCATGGCCGACGAGCGATCCGGCTGATCCGCTCGATCCCGATGCATCCGTTTGCCTCATGTCTGTGCAGCCTGCCCTCTCGGGTCCGGGGGTCCGGCGTTCAGCGTGCGACGGTCGCGACTTGGTAATGCAGCTGAACCACCCCGTTCTCGAACTGCTCCACCGAACGCAGCTCCAGCGGCACGTGCCGATGACGCCGCGCGATCAGCGGAATACCATCCCCGATGAACACCGGGGCAACGGTGATCACGAGCTCGTCGATCGCGCCCTCATCCAGGAAGGATGCGATGAGACCACCGCCGCCCATCAGCCAGATGTCCTTGCCAGGCTGCTCGCGAAGGCGGCTAATGAACGGACCGATCGCCTCGTTCACGAACTCGACGCCTAACGGCGCGTCGGCCGGCCGAGCCTCACGAGAGAAGACGATGTAGCGCGTCGGCGGCTGGAACGTCGCTCCCAGGCGCAGGCTTGCCTCATATGTCTTCCGGCCCAGGACCTTCGTGTCGATCGACTTCACGAAGGCGCTCATGCCGTAGAACCCCTTGGGCGCCGGGCGTGACGTCAGCCACTCTAGATCACCGTCCGGACGCGCGATGAAGCCGTCCGCGCTGGTGCCAATGTTGACGATGATATTTCGGCGTTTCGACATAGTCGATGGCTACCCTCATCGATCCCGGCGGATCGTAACCTTCAGGATGCGATCGAGCTTCGGGTACTCCGCGTCCATGTACTTGTTCGACTCGCGGTACAGGCGCTTGCCATCGCCGAACGGTGGGTCCGCCATCGTCATCTCTCCATAACGGGAGTAGAGGCTGTCGGCCACCTCCATGCCCTGCACGACGCGCCCGATGGGTACGAAACCGAGCGAGTCGAGGCTCTTATTATCGGCCAGGTTGATGAACAGGTTCGTGGTGCGGTCGGTGGGTTTTGTCTGCGCGTACGCGATGGTGCCTCGCGCGTTAGGCGTTCGGGCCGAGTCGGGGCGAAGCTTCTGCTGGCTCCAGAGTCGAGCGATGGTCGGATCGCCGGCGATGCCGAACTGGGCGACGAACGCATACACCACGCGGTAGAAGCGGGAGTCGTCGAAGTAGCCTGCCCGGGCCAGGTTGTAAAAGCGGTCGACGCCGTGCGGGGCCCAGTCCCGCGGCAGCTCGACGGTGATCGTGCCGCGGGATGTCTGGATATCCGCGGTGACGGTGTCCGGCGCACGAGTCGACCAGAATGTGTTGGACGGCGCGCGCAGCATTGCTTGTCGCTGGGCGGGCGTCAGCGGCGCGGCCTGCGGCGAACGCGACACCGCCTGTGCGGGAGCAGGATGCGTGATGCCTCCCGCGAAGGCGCCGGCGGCTACGCCAGTCCGAATGAAGCGGAAGACGTTTCGAGCCTTGGTTGCCATCGAACCGTCGCTACGGTACGCGCGTCGCCGTCATCTCGCTCCCGCCCTCGCGCCTAACGAAGCTCGGCGCCGGCGTCCCCGCGGCGAACTCGTACTGCTCGTCGTCGTTGTCGGCGCTGACGAAGCGCCCGCCACCGACGTGTTTGAGCCCGAACGACGGTCCCCCTGGGATCTGTACGCGAAGGTGGCCGCCCTCGACGGACACGCGCACGCGCGCGTCGTCCACCTGATATTCCCCGACGAGGCGCTGGAGCGCCGCCGCGTCGATCGGCACGGCGGCTAGGAGCTTGATCCCGAGTGCGCGGCGCGCGATCGCCCGTTCGATCTGCGTTGCCGCCAGCGCGCCCGTGTTCGTCAGCACGACCGTCACCAGCGAGTCATCCGGGTAGTGGTGCAGCTCGGACACGAATCCGTTGATTCCGCCGTTGTGGCTCACCTGCCGGTGGCCGCCGACCGTGCCAGCCCCGAGGCCGAAACCATAAGTGAGCGGCTTGCCGTCGTTCAGCGTGAGCGGCGTCGACATCTGCTTGTACGAGGCAGGACTCACCACCTTGCCGCTCGACAGCGCGAGCGTCCACGCGGCGAGGTCGGTGACATTGGAGCACAGCGAGCCCGCCGCGTATGGCTGCGTCATGCTCAACGGTTCGGCGTTGATGAACCCGCCGCTCGGTTGCGGCGCATACCCCTGCGCCCGGTGTCTGATGAGCGGCGCCTGGTCACAGTAGATCGTGCTATGGAGGCCTAACGGCGTGAAGAACTCGTCCTTCACGTACTGCCCGTACGGCTTGCCGCTGACCTTCTCGATGATCATGCCGAGCAGGAAGTAGCCCGAGTTGTCGTAGCGCCACTTGTCACCCGGCTTGAAGTCGAACGGCTCGTTCGCGAACAGCGCGACCATCGAGTCGGTCGGGAGGTCGTTGCGGATGACTTTCCTCCACTTGGGCCCGAGGCTCGTATAGCTCTTGATGCCGGAGGTGTGGTTGAGCAGGTGCCGTACGGTGACCCGGTTTCCCTGCGTCGGAAAGTCGGGCAGGAACTTCTGCAGCGTGTCGTCGAGCGAGACCTTCCCCTGCTCCACGAGCCGCATGATGCCCGCGCTGGTGAACTGCTTGGTGATCGAACCGATGCGGTAGACCGTCTCCGCGGTCGCCGGCACGTCGTTCTCGAGATCGGCGAAACCGTAGCCCTTCGCGAGGACCGTGCGGCCGTTCTTCACGATGGCGACCGACACGCCCGCCGTACGGTGCTCCGCCACAGCAGCATTGGCGACGGAGTCGACGTAACGGACGAGCGCGCGCGTGTCCTGCGCGTGCACGGCGGTAGTTGCAGTCGCGAGCGCGGCAGCGACAAGCGCGGGGCGGTACGTGTGACGCATGAGCATTTATCGAGGGTGAGAGTGCTGTGTATCTTGTCGAATCGACGCGCGTTCCGCATGCTATTCAGCCATGCGTACCGTCGCCATTGTAGCGCTCACGCTGATCGCCCGCACGGCTGCCGCGCAGGGATGGGACATGCGCGCCGCGGCCGCGTATCTCGACTCACGGCAAACCTGGTGGTCAGCGTGGCCCACCGCCGCGCGCGATCACGAGACCGCGTGCGTGTCGTGCCACACCGCGCTGCCATACGCGCTCGCTCGGCCCTCGCTGCGCGCCGCCCTGCACGAGAAAGAGCCCTCGAGTGCCGAGCGTAGGCTCCTCGATGACGTCGTGAAGCGCGTGAGCATGTGGCGCGACGTCGAGCCGTTCTATCCGGATCAGACCGTCGGCCTGCCGAAGACGAGCGAGTCGCGCGGCACCGAGTCGGTCTTGAACGCGCTCGTACTCGCGACGCGCGACGCCACTGCCGGCACGCCGAGCGATGAGGCGCGCGTCGCGTTCGACAACATGTGGGCGCTGCAGCTCCGTCGTGGAAAGCCCGCGGGCTCGTGGGCGTGGCTCAATTTCCATCTCGAGCCGTGGGAGGCGGACGACGCCGCGTACTTCGGGACGACCCTCGCCGCGATCGCCGTTGGCACCGAGCCAGGTGGCTACGCGTCGCGGCCGGAAATTCAGGAACGCCTCGGCGTGCTGCGCACTTTCCTCCATCAGGATGTGGCCATGCAGAGCGCATTCAACCGCGCGGTGCTGCTCTGGGCTGCGTCGGTGCTGCCCGACCTGCTCACGACTGACGAACGGAAGACGATCGCTGATTCACTGTTCGCGAGACAGAACACCGACGGCGGGTGGGCACTCGCAAAGCTGGGCGACTGGAAGCGAGGCGACGGTTCGACCCTCGACAGTCTCAGCGACGGATACGCGACCGGCATCGTGACGTTCGCACTGCGACGCGCTGGGTATGCGCCGAACGACCCGCATCTCGCTTCGGCACTCGCCTGGCTGGCGAAGCATCAGGACGGCGCGACCGGCAAGTGGATGGCGACGTCGCTCAATCGCAAACGCGATCCCGCGACTCCCGCGGCGAATTTCATGAGCGATGCCGCGACGGGGTTCGCGATTCTGGCGTTGACGTACCATGACTGAGGGAGACGGGGGAACGGCGGCTGGTTGCTGGCTGCTCGTGCTGGCTGCTGGCTGACGCTGGCTGCTAAGAACCCTCAGGAGGCTCGTCTCCTGTAAGAGAAGAGAAGAGAGGCGAGAGGAGATCCTCTTCGTTAGGTGTGCCGACCTGCGCGTAGATGCCTACTCGGCGCCGATGGACTTGAGCTCCTTCACGCGTCGGCCATGGACTGTCATGAAGCGCGTGGTGGTGCCGTCGGGTTGGGTGACATCGCCCGTCTGGGTGAAGGAGTCAGGCGTGATGTCCGTCCAGTACTCGTGCCACACGGTGTGGCGGCCGTTGTGGTTCTCGAGTTCATCGATCTGAAACTTCCTGCCATCCCAGCTGATGGTAATGTCGTTGAGCCCGCCCATGAGATCACACGTGATGGGCAGATAACTGTTGCACTCGACACCACCGAGATGATTCTTGGAGCTGTCCCACCAGATCACGCCCATCAGGAACGTGTCGCCATTGGGTGATGGAACGTGTTCCTGCTCGATGAGCGTGATGCCGCCCGGTCCGGGGCTCCACGACTCTTCTCCGGGGCCTGCGATGACTTTGTTGCCGGTAGAAGGAGCGGCCTCGAAGCGGACGTCGAGCTGCCACTTGCCAGCCAGGGCCCGGGTGAGCGCCTGCAGCGGGTTGGAAGCTGACGTCGCCTGTTTCGTGGCGGATTGGCCACGGCAAGGCAAGGGCGCCCAGAGGAAGGCCAACAAGGCGGGCGCTACCACGAGCGAGGCGGCTTTCATGGTCGTTCCGGGAATGCAGGACTCCGATGTTATCCGCCACCACCTGATTCCACAACTCAGGGTTGGACAGGCGGCATTCGTCCCCGCTGCGTCGGCATCATCCTCGGCCATCTAGGCGGAGCGCAGATACCATGCCCTGTGCGGAAACGTCTGCCGGCACGCGGGGCACGTGGTCCACGGGAATTGGGCGTCGCATTGCGGGCATCGCGCGCCGGTCTCGAAGGTGTCCCACACGTTGCCGCAGCCGTCAGGCTCGCAGACCCACCGATCGTAGGGGGTGGGTACGTAGTGGCACCCCGGGCACGCGACGTCGGGCCGTGCGTTCGTCATTGGTCTCGGGTCGCGGGAATCGACCTAACGAGTCTCCGTGGGCGCCGCCAGCTCGCCGGCTGGGGCGGCACCGGCCGGTGAAACTGGCACAGCCAGCGAGGGCGCCGAGTCGTTAATGGCTTGCTCGGCGGCTTCGCGCCTCGCACGCTCCTCGATCATGAACGTCGACGTATCCCACGCGTTATGAATGCCGATGTACACCAGCAGCAGCGACGAGGCGGCGATCGTGAACGACGCGACCATTGTCGCGCGTAACAGCACGAACCCGGCAGCGAGCTGGACACCGTATGCGACCAACGGCAGCGTCACGTGCCAGATCCAATCCTCCGCCACCATCCGGTAGGCGGTCTGGCGCGTGGCGCGCGCGACGACAATTCCCGTGTAGGCCAATCCGACGGCGCCACCGGCGGCGACCACAAACGCTGGCTCGGGCAGCCGCGGCCACGGCGCGCACATCACGACCGACACGAATAGCGCCGCGCAGAAATGCACGATGGTTGGCGTCGCGAACGCACCGAGGGCGCCGGTGGATGTCGAGCGGCTCTGCGCTTCCGAGACCAGCGTGATGACGACGAACTGCAGTCCGGTGAGGGCAGCCGCCGCCGATCCGACGATGAGATAAAAGTCCTCCCACCCGCCTAGTGCGGCGTGGGCCGTTTCCTGGATCACGTTGTTCCCCTTGAAACCTTGAAACGCTAGACGAGGCGTATGCTCAACCCCGAGTTCGGACGACCGAGCCGCGCCGTCGACGCGTCCTCGACGCGCTGCCCGCGCAGGTAATCCAACACTTCGCGGGCGGGGAGTCGTTGGCCTTCCATCTCCGCCGACTCCTTTCGCGGCTCGAGCGACAGCCGCGCACGATAGACCTCGACGACCTGCCGTCCTTCGTCGATAGCGCGCAACGCGACGCCACGCATGTAATAGCGATTGAAGTCGCCTTCCGCGAGCATCCGTGCCGCCATTTCAGGGACCTTGGCCGTGGTCTGCGCGCCGCTGCGGGTAGTCCGCGGCTCGAAGTCCACGAGCAGATCGTTCGCGTGCTGCTCGAGCCAGAGGTCGTCGTAGTAGCGAAGCGCGTCACGGAGGAGGCGCTGGTAGTCGGTGATCGCGGTGGGACGAAGGCGATCGGAGGCGTGAAACGCACCGCTCGCCAGATCGCCGTCGAGCTCGGCGATTGCGTGACGGCGCGTGACCGGATCGAGATTCTCGTATTGGAGAGGCATGGGTCCTTCGGGTTCAACGCGTGAGGCGTACACCACGCGAGAGCCCGCAGGACGCGGACCGTCATGCCGGGCACGACCCTATTTGCCGCGTCGAAACCCTGGCGACTACTGCTTCCCGTCGAAGTACTCGACGATGAGCTGCGCGATGCGCCCGATCCTGTCCTCGGCCTCGCCGTACGAGCCCTCGATCGCGTTCCCGAAGAACGCGACCACGATCGGGCCCGACTTCGCGTAGATGACGCCAACGTCATTCGCGAGCACGGGCGGGAAGTCGCCCGTCTTGTGCGCCACCTCGACGTCGACGTAGTGAGGGAGGCGTCGCTCGCCCGACTGCTGTGCCTTCATCATGCGAATCATATCGGCACACGACTTCTGCGCCGCGACCGCCGGTGGCTTCGCCTTGCCGTCACTACACGTCTCGATCGACTCGATCAGCCGTCCCGTCGCGCGCGGCGTCATGGCGCCTAACCAGTAGCCTCGGTCCGTGTTCGTCTTCTCGTTATAGCCCGCACCCGGTGGCAGCGCGCGATACTTCGCGAAGAGGTCCTTGACCGTCGAGTTCAAGTGGAGCCCGTCGCCGTACCCGTGGTCGCGGATCCAGTTGTTGACGCGCTCGATGCCGCCCACCTTCGCGATCGAGATGTCCGTCGCCGTGTTGTCGCTCGTGATGACCATCTGCAGCAGCACATCGCGCATCGTGGGCTGCAGTCCGGGATCGTTGAACTGGAAGACGCCAGATCCGCCGCGATAGTCCGACGCGTTGATCGTGATCCGATCGGACAGCGACAGCTGTCCCTTGTCGGCCATCTCGAACGCGAGGGCCAGCACGGTGAGCTTGATGACGCTCGCGCTGTTGAACGCCTCGTCGCCGCGCACCGCGGCCTCCTCACCGGTCGTCAGGTGCTTCACCCACACGCCCGCCTTGCCGGGAAACCGCGCGAGCTCCGCGTCGAGGATCCGTTGCAGCCCGCCGGCCGGCCTCGGCTCCTGCGCGCCGAGCCTAACGCCAAGCAGCACGCCGGCCATCACAGACACCATCCGGGTCGTCCGCATCGCACGTCGCATCCTGTTCATCCCTCCCGTGGCGTCAGCCACCGACCTGATCTCCCGAACCGCCGAGCAGCCAATGACGAGCGGCCGCTTCATCCTCGAAGATGCCGACGGTAACCTGTGGGTGCTTGTTGAGTGTCTGGAACATACGCGCGAACCCGAGCTGCACGGGCTGATCGACCAGCAATGCCGACCGGATGGCGCCCGACAGCGGGCGGCCCCCCACACGCTCAGCGATATTCGCCACTTCGCTGTACCCGATGGAGGAATCGGCGACTCCCCGCAAGTCGGTGAGCCGAGGCCGAGAGTTCCGTCCGCCGTCCTCGAGGGTCATGACATCATCGGCCGAGCCCACGAGGTCGCGCTCGGTGACGGTCCCGAAGAATCGCACTACCAGGATAGGTCCATCGAACGATAACAGGTAAGGCATCTGGCACGTTAGGTGTCCTCGTGACGTTCGTCCGTCACGAACCGACGATTGCTCCGACGAGACGCGCGGTCACCTGCCCACGCGGCAACCCGGGCCGTCCCGGAAGAATGTTCCAGCCGTTGAACACGACGACCATGTCGTCCTGCGGAAAGGTCATCGGGACCTGCCCCCCGAACCCCGACCCGCCCCAGATGAACTTCGTCCCGTCGCGCGGGTCGGGATAGAGCCACCACTTGAGTCCGTACTTTGGAGCGTTAGGCGCCGGGGCGACTGCCATCGCGGGCGCCACGGACGCCTTTACCCAGTCGGGCGAGACGACCTGACGGCCGTCCCACAGCCCGTTTCTCAGGAAAAGGTACCAGATCTTCGCCAGGTCACGCGCCTCGAGATACAGACCGCCCTCGGTATCCGCGAGCCCGGTTGGCGAGCGCTTCCAGAACCACCGGTCGATACCCAATGGCGCGAAGAGATACCGGGCGCCGTACTCCTCGACATCCATCTTCGTCGCCTTCCGGAACACGTACGCCAGGAGCGCCGATGCGCCGCTGTTGTAGTTCCATCGGGTGCCCGGGTCCTCCGACATCGGGCGGTCGATCGTGTATTTCACCCAATCGTCGCTCTCCTCGAG
>Ga0070679_100006169_pt1 | contig 11157 bp, 10 predicted proteins | sample KBSC63BmetaG_FD_65652 | JGI IMG/M metagenome (GOLD analysis project Ga0070679, IMG submission 65652) | Corn rhizosphere microbial communities from Kellogg Biological Station, Michigan, USA - KBS C6-3B metaG | ecosystem: Host-associated > Plants > Roots > Rhizosphere | place: USA: Michigan... | reverse complement strand
GTGGCCGACCGCTTCGGACTCGGCTTCGCGCCGCGCGACACCGATGCGATGCGCAGCCACTTCAACGCCCTGGGTATCGAGGACGAGCGGCTGCTGGAGGCCGGCCTGCTCGTGCAGCGCGACGAGGGTGGGGAGCTCCGGCCGCGCTTCCGCAACCGGCTGATCTTCCCGATCCTCGACATCGCGGGGAACACCGCCGGCTTCGGCGGCCGGCTGCTGGGACCCGGCGAGCCGAAGTATCTCAATTCGGCGGAGTCTCCCGTGTTCAGCAAGGCAAGACTCCTGTACGGAATGCACATGGCGCGGCACGTCATTCGCCGCGACGAGCGCGCGATGGTCGTGGAAGGATACTTCGACGTCGTTCGCCTCGTCACGGCCGGATTCGACTGGGTGGTGGCTCCACTCGGTACCGCGCTCACCGAGCAGCAGGCGGCGCTCATCCGGCGCTACACCAAGAACGTCTACCTGCTCTACGACAGCGATCAGGCCGGCCTCAAGGCGACTTTCCGCGCTGGCGACGAGTTGCTCCGCCACGGCGCGAGCGTCCAGGTTGTCACCCTTCCGGAGGGAGAGGATCCGGACAGCTTCGTGGACAAGCACGGCGCGGCCGGTCTCTCCAGCCAGCTCTCGCAGGCGATAGACGTCTTCGAGCGGAAAGTGCAGCTCCTGGAGCGCGCGGGCTACTTTGGCGACCTGCGTGGCAAACGCCGTGCGCTCGACCGGCTCCTGCCCACCGTGCGAGCCGCGTCGGACCCGATCACTCGCGACATGTACATCGTTCGCGCGAGCGAGGCCGCGGGCGTGAGCCGCGATGTGCTGCAGCGCGAGGTAGAGGAAGCCGGAGATGACGGCCGCGAGCGCCGGCGCGCGAGCGACGACGAGAGGCGCCCGCTCCCTCCCGCCGACACCTTCGCCGGCGCCATCGCGCGCAATGTGCAGGCGAGACGCGGACGCGCGAGCGAGCCGGCGTTCCAGCACGAGCGCGATCTCGTCAGGATCCTTCTTCAGCACCGGTCGAACGTGGAAGCGGTGGGAGAGCAGGTGGGACCTGACGATCTCCACGATCCAGATCTGCGGGCGATCTACGCCGCGATCCTCGCGGCGCCGCCAGACTCCTCGCTCGATGAGGTGGTGGCTACCGTTCCCGAGAGCGCGCGCGCAGCTCTGCAGGCACTCATCGCCGAGCCGCTCGGCGAAGGGTTCGATGTAACTAGCGCGCTCTCGGGCAGCGTGAACAGAATACGAGGCGCCCCGCTGCAGCGGGAGCTGGTGGAGCTCAGGCGTCAGCTGAGCATCGCCACCGAAGCGGAGAAGGATGCCATCATCGCGGAGATGGAGCGCAAGCGAAGGGAGCTCTCCGCTCTCGGGATACGCAGATACAAGGGGTTTTCGCTGGACAACAACCATTCAAGGGAGGGCGCGTGAATCCGGATCTGGCAGCTCTGTTGACCCTGCAGGACGACGACTCCGCGATGTCCGCGATAGACGAACGACTTCGCGAGCTGGATCGGCGCACCGAAGCGCTCGACCGCGAGCGGGCGGCCGTCAACGCGTCGATGGAACGCACCCGTGCGAGCGCGGATGCGGCCGAGAAACAGCGACGCGAGCTCGCGCACAAGATCGACGAGCACCGCGCGATGCAGGAGCGCAACCTCTCGGTGCTCGACTCCGTGCGAAAGCAGCGCGAGGCAACTGCCGCGATGACGCAGGTGGACATGGTGCGGCGCGTGCTGGCCCAGGAGGAGAGCGATCTCCAGACGCTCAACGGCCGCATCGCCGACCTCAAACGTGCCGAGGAAGCTGCACTGAAGGACCTCGGCGAGATGGACGAGCGGCAGAGCGCAGAGCGCGCCGACATCGCCCAGCTGCGCGGCGAGCTGGAGGGCGAGCTGGAAGGGGCGCGGGCCAAGCGTGCGACGTCGGCCGCGAGAGTACCGCGCAACATCCTCACCAAGTACGAGCGCATCCGCGGCCGCGAGAAGTCGTTCGCTCTCTATCAGCTTCGCGGTGCCGCATGCGGGCGCTGCAACACCGCGATACCGCTGCAGCGCAGAAACGTGATGGCGGCTGGTCGTACGATAGAGGTCTGCGAGGGGTGCGGCGTGCTGTTGTACACGCCGGGTTGAGGCGAGCTGCGCTTGCCCCGGCACGGCGGCGCCAGATAACTTTCGCCGTGTGACAGCCCCGTCCTCTACCACACGCGCGAGCCACGCTGCTCCCCGTGTACGACCGAGCGCGCGCTGGGTCCGCCCCCAGCTGCCGGACGAGCTGGCCGTGGGTACCCTCGCGGCGGAGCTGCGTCTTCCCATCCCGATCTGCCGGCTACTCTGCCAGCGCGGCTACGCCGACGTAGAGCCGGCCAAGCGCTACCTCCGGCCGCGGCTCGACCAGCTCCACGATCCGTCGCTCCTGCTCGACCTCGACAGGGCGGTGGAGCGTCTCGTGCGCGCGATACGTTCGCGTGAGCTGATCATGGTCCACGGCGACTACGACGTGGACGGGATGTGCTCCACGACGCTCCTCATGCGCGCCATCACCGGCTTCGGCGGCTGCGCCATCCCGTTCATTCCGCGGCGTCTCGAGGATGGCTACGATCTCTCGATGGCGGGCGTGAACGCGGCGATCGCCGCCGGTGCGAAGGTGCTCATCACCTGCGACTGCGGCACGAACGCGCTCGCTCCCGCGGCTGCGGCAAGGGCAGCGGGGATCGACGTGATCATCTCGGATCACCACCTCCCCGGCGGCCCGCTTCCGGAATGCGTCGCGGTTCTCAACCCCAGGCGACCCGGCTGCGAGTACCCGGACAAGGATCTGGCGGCAGTCGGCGTGGCGTTCAAGATCGCCCTCGCTCTCGCGAGAGCGCTGGGAGAGAGCGAGGAGCCGGTGCTGCGCATGCTCGACCTCGTTGCTCTGGCGACCATCGCCGACATCGCGCCGCTGCGGGGCGAGAACCGTGTGATGGCGCGTTACGGTCTACGTCGTCTGGCCGCCAGCCCGATCCCGGGGCTGCGTGCACTGATCCGCGCCGCCGGCATCGACGGGAAGCCGCTCACCGCGGGGCGCGTGGGCTTCATACTCGCGCCTCGACTGAACGCCGTCGGTCGCTTGGGCCACGCACTGCGTGGAGTCGAGCTGCTCATGACGGAGGACGAGCACGAGGCCAACACCATCGCGCGCGAGCTCGAGGAGCTCAACCGCCGCAGGCAGGAGCTCGACCGCGGCACTCTGCGCGAGGCATCGCGCATGATCGATGCGCTCGATCTCGATGCAACCTACGGCATCGTCCTTGGTGGCCACGGCTGGCACCCCGGTGTGATCGGTATCGTGGCGTCGCGCCTCGTGGAAGAGGTGTGCAGGCCGGTCGTGATGGTGGCGCTGGACGGTGAGACGGGAAAGGGCTCCGGCCGATCGATAAGCGGCTTCGATCTGCACGGCGCGCTCACCGAGTGCGCCGATCTTCTCATCCGCTTCGGCGGCCACCGCGCGGCCGCCGGCGTGACCGTCGCCACGGAACGCATGAGCGAGTTCCAGGCTCGCTTCAACGAAGTGGCCCGCGCGCGGCTCACGCCCGAGGATCTCATCCCCGAAGTGAAGGTGGACCTCGACATCACGCTCTCCGAGGCGACCGCCGACCTCGAAGCGCTCCTCCGGCACTTCGAGCCCTTCGGCGTAGGGAACGCCACTCCGGTTCTCGCGGCGAGCGGCGTACGTATCGCCGCTCCGCCCCGCGTCCTTCGCAACGGCCACCTCAAGCTTCGCCTCGCGGGCGACGGCGTGGAGCTCGATGCGATAGGGTGGGGCATGGCGCACCTGGCGCCGCGGCTCTCCACCTCCACTCCGCTCGATGTGGCGTTCCGGTTGGAGCGCGACGAATGGAATGGCGAGACCCGGCTGCAGGCGCGACTCGCCGACGTGCGTGAGAGCGACTGAGCCGCATCCTGGATGCGGATCGTCAGTGGCCGCTGGCGCGGCCGAGTCATCAAGGCGCCCACCGACTCGCGCGTGCGACCGACGGCCGACCGCGTGCGCGAGGCGTGGATGAGCATCGTCCAGCACGATCTCCCCGGCGCCCGCGTTCTCGATCTGTTCGCCGGCTCGGGCGCGCTCGGGCTCGAGGCGCTGTCGCGCGGCGCGGAGCACGCGGACTTCGTGGAGCTGGGACGGCGGAGTCTCGCCGCGCTCGGTGCGAACATAAAGGCGCTCGGGGCGGAGGAGCTCAGCACCGTTCACCGTGGCGACGCCGTACGCTTCGTTGCGAGGCTCGAAGCAGGGGCTTACGATATCGCCTTCGCCGATCCGCCCTACGGACTCGGCATGGCGCGGAGCGTCGCCGAGCGCTGGCGAGAGGTTCCCTTCGCCAGCTTGCTGGCCATAGAACATTCGGCACGAGAGGACATTCCGGGCGACGATCGCCGCGTGTATGGCGACACCGCGATAACCATATCGCGCGCCGGGAAAGCGGGTTGAGGATGCATCACATGCGGGACTCCTGACGGACGTACTACTTCGACGCCTGTACACATGGGAATCGCCATCTACGCGGGTAGTTTCGACCCGGTCACGCGGGGCCACGAGGATCTCATTCGTCGCAGTCTCACCTTCGTGGACCGTCTCGTCGTGGCCGTAGCCACAAACCCGGGAAAGCAGCCGCTCTTCTCGGTCGAGGAACGCAAGAGTTTCATCAGGACCGCGGTAGGCGATGACCCGAGGGTCGAGGTTCGCGACTTTCACGGGCTCCTCGTGGACTTCGCGCGCGAGGTGGGTGCCACGCTCTCGATACGCGGTCTCCGCGCCGTGTCGGACTTCGAGTACGAGTTCCAGATGGCCCTCATGAATCGGCATCTGAACGAGGAGATGGAAACCGTGTTCATGATGCCCAGCTTCGACCTCACCTACGTGAGCTCCAGTCTCGTGCGCGAGGTCGCGCGATTCCACGGCGAGACCACCGACCTCGTGAACCCCGCGGTCCACGCTGCGCTCGTGGAGCGCTTTTCCGGCACGTGAGCGTCCGTAGCGCGAGCTTCGTAGCGTGAGCTTCGTAGCACGGCTGCGCTCGCGCGCCGCGGTGGCGCGCCGGCGCCTCGTCTTCCCGGAGAGCGGCGACGATCGCGTGCTTCACGCGGTGCGAGCGCTGCGCGATTTGGGGATAGCGGACCCGCTGCTGGTAATGCCGCCGGGCGAAGAGGGCGCGCGCGGAGCGGCGCTTGCGACGGGCGCTCCCTGCATCGATCCCCTCACCGATCCGCGCCGCCCCGCGGTGATCCGGCGGCTCCTGGATCGGCGAGCCTCGCGCGGGCTCACCCCTGCCGCGGCCGAAGCACTCGCGTTGGAGCCGCTCTTCTTCGCGGACACGCTGGTCGCGCTCGGGGAAGTGGACGGCTGTGTGGCCGGAGCCGCCACCACCACCGCCGATGTGCTGCGGGCGGCCCTCTGGAGCGTTGGCCCGGCGGAAGGCGTCCGGACCGTCTCGAGCGCGTTCTACATGGTGGTAGCTCCCTTCCGTGGAGAAGAGGAAGAGGTGCTCACCTTCGCCGACTGCGCCGTCGTGATCGAGCCGACCCCGGAGCAGCTGGCCGACATCGCCATCGCCGCCGCGCGCGACCGGCGACTCGTGGTGGGAGACGAGCCGCGCGTGGCTCTCCTCTCGTATGGTACCGCTGGGAGCGGCACCGGACCGTCCGTGGAGCGGGTGCGCGCCGCTGTCGAGCTCGTCCGCGAGCGTGCGCCGGATCTCGCGGTGGACGGGGAATTGCAAGGTGATGCCGCGCTGGTCCCTTCGGTCGCCGGCCGCAAGGCGCCCGACAGCGAAGTAGCAGGCCGCGCGAACGTGCTTATCTTCCCCTCACTGGATGCTGGCAACATCGCCTACAAGCTCGTAGAGCGCATCGCGCACGCATGGTCGATCGGCCCCATCGTCCAGGGACTGGCGCGGCCGTGCAGTGATCTCTCGCGCGGGGCCTCCGCCGATGACATTATCAACGTAGCCGCAATCAACGCTCTCCAGGCGTCGGGTGCGGAGCATGCCAACACGGATGGACCAAGAAGGGAGAATCAGCAATGAGCTTCGCTATCAAGAAGGACGGAGACATCGTGGTGGTGGACGTGGAGGGACAGCTCATCGTCGGCAACAGACAGGAGCTCAAGCAGAAGGTCCTGGATGAGCTCGAGCGTGGCGAGAGGAAGTTCCTCGTCGACTTCAGCCGCACCGGCTACATCGACAGCTCCGGCCTTGGCGTCCTCGTCTCGCTCTCCAAGAAGATCCGTGAACAGGGCGGTGAGCTGCGCCTCGCAGATCTCAACGACGATCTGAAGACCCTCTTCGAGCTCACGAAGCTCGACACTCTCTTCCAGATCTCCGACACCCGCGAGATGGCGCTGCAGTCGTTCTAGGAACAGGGGAAGGAAACAGGAAACAGGAAACGGGAAACAGGTAACGGCCTCGGAGGTGGGGGCCTTACCCGCGGGATTCGGTACCTGCTTCCTGCTTCCTGTTTCCTGTTTCCTTCTCCCTCTCGCCCCGTCCCAACCCTCACCCCCGCATCATGCAGTCCTCCCCCCCCACGTCGCCGCCACTGCGAAATCTCCGTGTCGCGCTCGAGGTCGAGATACCGAGCGATGTGCGCTACATCGAGCAGGTGGTGGAGGTGGTCGCGCGCCAGTGCAGACAGCTCGCGTACAACAAGCGACAGACCACCCTCAACGTGCCCGTCGCGCTCACGGAGGCGCTCTCGAACGCCATCCTTCGCGGAAACGCCGAGGAGCCGACCAGGCACGTTCAGGTTCGGTGCGACGTGGACAGCGACCGGCTCGTGGTCGAGATAGTCGACGAGGGGAGCGGCTTCGATCTGTCGGGCTGCATGGAGGACCCAACGCTGCCCGAGAACATCGTCCGCGAGGATGGACGCGGGCTCTACCTGATGTCTCGCCTCATGGATTCAGTGGAGCGCTTCAGCAATCACGGCAACGTGGTTCGCATGACGCTCCGACGGCATGACTGATCTACAAAACGTCCTCACCGCGTTCCGTGACGCGACCCGTTGTAGCGCCGCGCTCTGGACGCAGGACGACGACCGTTCACCAGAGAGGGTGGCTACGTCGGTGCCGGCCGTCGGAATACTCGGCTGGACGCCGCCCTTCGAGGATGGTCCGCCCCGGCGCGTCCCATCACCAAGCGGGCCGGTGATGGTGGCGTCGCTCCCCGGCGCGCGCCGCGCGTGGCTGGTGGTGGGACCTTGCGCAGGCGAGAACGGGGCCGATCAGATAGAAGCCTACCTGCGCTTCCTCCTTCCGGTGATCTCGCAGTATCTCTCGAGCGGTCTCGAGGTGGAGCACGCGGCCAACGAGCTCGCCGAGCGCTACGAGGAGATAAACCTCCTCTACACGATCACGGAGATCCTCGGTCGCACGCTCTCCCTCGAGGAAGCGGCGGCCACGATCCTGCGCGAGATCTCCGAGACGGTGGGCGCGCGTCGCGGCTCGATCCTCGTCCACGACCGCGTCACCGACACGCTCCAGTGCGTCGCAGCGCTCGGCGCGGCGGCCATGGACGTTCCGCCCATCGCGCTCGATGATCCGTGCAGCGTATCGGCAAGCGTATTGCGCGAGCGGCGCGCGACGATCGCCGAGGAGGAACCCGAGTCGCCCACGTGCGCCGCCGAATCGCTGTACCGGCACGGAACCATGCTCTCGGTGCCGATCATGTGGACGGCGCCCAGCGGCGGCCCCGAGCCGCTCGGCGTGGTGAACCTCTCCGACCGGTCGGGCGGTCAGGTCTTCACCGCGGGCGATCAGAAGCTGATAACGGCGATCGCGACGCAGATAGGAACTGCGATCCAGAACGCGCGGCTGGTGCGCGAGTCGCTTAGCCAGCAGCGCCTGGTACAGGAGCTGGCGCTCGCCCACGACCTGCAGATGCGCCTTCTCCCCCGCACGCAGATCGCCGCGCCGGAGGCCGACGTCGTCGCGAGGGTGATTCCCGCGGAGAGCGTGGGGGGCGACTTCTACAATCTCTTCCGGCTCGGCGGTGGGCGCACGGGCGTCATGATAGGCGACGTGTCGAGCCACGGCTACCGGGCGGCACTGATCATGGCACTCGCCATGAGCGCGTCGGCCATCCACGCGCAGTCGTCCGCGGGCCCGGGGGAGATGCTCTCCGCGCTGCTCGGCACTCTGCGCGAGGAGCTCGCCACCACGGAGATGTTCATCACCACCTTCTACGGCGTGATCGATCGGGAGGCGGGAGTGCTGCGCTACGCTAACGCGGGGCATCCGTACGCCTACCACATCGGCGCCGATGGCTCGGTCGAGCGGCTCGGCGCCATCGACGCGCCCCTCGGGATGGTGGAATCGGTGCCATCGGCGCGCTCGCGCCCCTGGTCGCGCAACGACCTGCTTCTCCTTTTCACCGACGGCGTGAGCGATGCGCGCAACCGCTTCGGCGTGCGGCTCGGGGAGGCGACAGTCCTGGATGTGGTGCGCGAGAATCGCGCGGAGAAGCCCGCCACGATCCTGGAGCGGGTATTCGAGCTTCTCGAGGAACATACAGGTGAGGCGGTGCAGGCCGACGACATCGCCGTTGTGCTCACGGCCAGTTGACTATCGGCACGGATGCGCGTCGCGCGTCGAGAGGTGTCGGAGGGTGAGCGGCAATTGGGGCGGATCGCCTCCGCCGGTCCGCAAGAGCCTCGGGCAGCACTTCCTCAGCGATCCGCGCATCCTGTCGCGCATCGCTGATGCGCTCGGTCCCCTGCACGACACTACGGTATTGGAGATCGGCGCCGGCCGCGGTGCGTTGACCGACCAGCTGCGCGAGCGCGCGCGCCGCGTGATCGCGATAGAACTGGACCGCGCCCTCGCCCAGCTTCTCCGCGCACGCTACGTGGGAGACGACCGTGTGAGCATCGTGGAAGGCGACGTCCTCCGGATGCCGCTCGGTGAGCTGGCGAGCGGCGAGTACGCGCTGGTCGGGAACGTGCCATACTACATCACCACACCAATCGTCTTTCACGCACTCGAGCGCCCACGCCCGTCGCGCGCGGTCTTCCTCGTGCAGCGCGAGGTGGCGGAACGGATGACCGCAGCTCCCGGGAGCGCGGAGTACGGAGCGCTCACGGTGAATCTCCAGGCGGCCGCGCGGGTAGAACCGCTCTTCACGGTGCCGGCTGGTGCGTTCCATCCACCGCCAAAGGTGCAGAGCGCCACGGTGCGGATCGAGCCGCTCGCGGAGCCGCTGATACCTGAAGGGCTCGAGCACTACTTCCGCACGTTGGTGCAGGCGGCGTTCGCGCTCCGCCGCAAGCAGATGCGGCGCGTGGTGCGTAGTATCACCGGGCTCGATCCCAACGCCGCCGAAGAAGTGCTCCAGCGATGCTCGATCGCTCCCGATGTGCGTCCCGAAGCGCTGTCGCCCGCGCAGTTCGCCGCCCTCGCGCTCGCGCTTCGCGAGCGGGGTGCGGCGTGATCGCCAAACCTTCGTCACTTCCGACCTCGAGACCATGCGCATAGCTACCCACCCCCTGGCACTGGCCGCGGCTCTCTGCGTACTCCCAGCATCCGGGGCGTTGGCCCAGAAGAGCAGCACCGCGTCCATTCCCAGAGCGCTCCGCCCGGCCGTGGAGGCCGTCAAGGCCAACAATCCCTGGATCCTGGAGCAGCAGCAGTCGATCTGCGAGATACCGGCGCCGCCGTTCAAAGAGGCGGACCGTGCCGCGGAGCTGAAGCGCCGCTTCGAGGCGCTCGGGCTCATCAACGTGCGCATCGATGGGGAAGGGAACGTGATCGGCGAGCGGCCCGGGAGCGGGAGCGGCCCCACGGTCGTCATATCGGGTCACCTCGATACGGTCTTCCCCGAGGGCACCGACGTGGAAGTCCAGCGCGAGGGCACTCGCTTCACTGCTCCCGGAATCGCCGATGACTGCCGCGGCCTCGCCGTCATACTCGGTGTCGCTCGCTCGCTCGCGGACACCAGAGTGAAGACGCCCGGCACTATCCTGTTCGTGGGCACCGTCGGCGAGGAGGGTGCGGGGAACCTCCGCGGCGTGCGCTACCTCTTCGAAAAGGAGCTGCACGGGAAGATCGATTACTTCATATCGGTGGACGGCGCGGGCCTCGGCGTGACCAGCCGCGCGGTGGGCAGCCATCGGTATCGCGTCCACTTCGCCGGCCCGGGAGGTCACAGCTACGGCGCCTTCGGGATGCCGAGCCCCATCCACGCCATGGGGCGCGCCATCGCTCTGATCGATGAGATCCGGGTGCCGCGCGATCCCAAGACCACCTTCAACGTCGGCATAGTCAGCGGCGGCACATCGGTGAACTCGATAGCGGCCGACGCCAGCATGGATGTGGATCTGCGCTCGGAGTCGCCGGAAGCGCTTGCCACGCTCGATCGGCAGTTCCACGCGGCGCTGGACAGCGCCTTGGCAGCGGAGCGCAACCGGTGGAGCGACTCCAGGGCGCCGCTCGAGATCGCGATCGATACCATCGGCATCCGACCCACCGGAGCGCAGTCGGACACCGCGCGGATCGTGCGAGTGGCCGTGACGGCCGGGAAGTCGCTCGGCTTCTCTCCACGCACGGGAGCGTCGAGCACGGACTCCAACATCCCGATAAGCCTGGGGGTCCCGGCCATCACCATAGACGGCGGCGGGAAGAGCCGTGGCTCCCACTCGCCCGATGAGTGGTACGATGACGGAACCGACGGCTACCTGGGGCCGCAGTGGGCGCTGCTGATCGCGGCGACGCTCGCTGGAGTGAAGTAGAGGGGACCGGCGCCCGCGAACGCCCTACTCCGACTCGCGGTTGGTGAGAGCGAAGGAGAGGCCCTCGAGCTCCATCGCCATGTTGATCATCTTGACGCTGACGTCTTCAGGGACTTTCAGGCGCCGGGGAGCGAAGCTCATGATCGCGCGGATCCCGGCGTCCACCACGAGGTCCGCGGTGGCCTGGGCAGCGCTGGCGGGGACGGCGATCACGGCGATCTCGGCTTCGGAGCTCTCACGATCAGTCGGCAGGCAGTCGAGCGCCCGGATGGTGAGCCCGTCCACATCGCGGCCGATCTTCCGCGGGTCGTTGTCGTAGATCGCCGTGATCCGGAAGCCGCGCTCCGCGAAGCCGTTGTACTGGGCGAGCGCGGCGCCGATCTTCCCGGCGCCGATGATG
>Ga0070679_100006162_pt1 | contig 11161 bp, 10 predicted proteins | sample KBSC63BmetaG_FD_65652 | JGI IMG/M metagenome (GOLD analysis project Ga0070679, IMG submission 65652) | Corn rhizosphere microbial communities from Kellogg Biological Station, Michigan, USA - KBS C6-3B metaG | ecosystem: Host-associated > Plants > Roots > Rhizosphere | place: USA: Michigan... | reverse complement strand
AGATCAGGAGGCCAGGTGAGGGATGAGCGACAAGGAGAAATCGACACCGTGGTATCCGCAGCGCCAGCCGATCACGACGTTCCGTCGACGTGACGTCCCCCGTGGGGGAAACCCGAAGGTGAGATACCTCCATACCCCCCTCCGCGGGACGTCGTCATACCGGATCGTGCTTCCGCCCGACGACTAGCCGACAGGCATCGACGTCCGGTCGCGCGCTGCGTCGACAAGCGAGGCGAGAATGAGCGCTCCGTCTCCCGAGCCGAGCATCGGATCGACCGCGTGCTCGGGATGGGGCATCAGGCCCATGACGTTGCCGTACGCGTTCGTCACGCCCGCGACGTCGGCGGCCGCGCCGTTCGGGTTCTCGCCCGGCTCGTAGCGGAGCACGATCTGCCCGGCGGTCTCGAGCTCGGCGAGAAGCTCCGGCGGCGCGTACCAGCACCCTTCGCCGTGCTTGACCGGGATGACGAGCTGCTGCCCCGGCTCGGCCCGGTTCGTGAAGGGCGGCCGTGAGTGCTCGACGCGCACCGCCACGTCGCGGCAGACGAACGAGAGCGAGGCGTTCGCACGCAGCACGCCGGGAAGGAGGCCGGCCTCGCAGAGGATCTGGAAGCCGTTGCAGATGCCGAGCACCGGACCGCCCGCGGCTGCGAATCCCTCCACGGCGCGCATGACAGGCGAGAAGCGGGCGATCGCGCCGCAGCGGAGGTAGTCGCCGTACGAGAATCCGCCCGGCAGGACGACGGCGCCGGTTCCCTCGGGAAGCTCGTCGTCGCCGTGCCAGACGAGCACGGCATCGGCGCCGAGAGCGCGAAGCGCCCAGGCCGCGTCACGGTCGTCGTTCGAGCCGGGGAAGACGACGACGGCGACGGTCGGGCGACGCTCACGTTCGGTCACGGATCGATCAGCTCGATCTCGTAGCTCTCGATCAGCGGGTTCGCGAGCAGTTGCTCACACATGCGCTCCACCTGGGCACGGGCCTGTCCCGGGTCGCCGCCCTGCACCTCGAGATCGACGACGCGGCCGATCCGCGCCTCCCCGACCGCGAATCCCAGGTGGCGCAACGATTCCCGGACAGCGTCTCCCTGCGGGTCGAGGATCCCGGCCTTCGGGCGGACGAGGACGGTCGCCCTCACTGCCCCACCACCTCCGGGTCGGCGAGGTAGTCGTCGAAGCCGATCCCGGTCAGGCGCTCGAACACCTCGACGTAGCGGGCGCGCGTCCCGGTGACGACGTCGTCGGGCAGCTCCGGCCCGGGCGGCGTCTTGTCCCAGCCCAGCGCCTCGCAGTAGTCGCGCACGAACTGCTTGTCGAACGACGGCTGCGGTCCACCGGGCGCGTACTCGTCGGCGGGCCAGAAGCGCGAGGAGTCGGGGGTGAATGCCTCGTCGGCCAGCACCAGGGTGCCGTCCGCCTCGAGACCGAACTCGAACTTGGTGTCGGCGATCAGGATCCCGCGCCCAGCGGCGTGCTCCGAGGCGTACCGGTACAGCTCGAGCGCCGTTCGCTCGACCTGCTCGTAGCGCTCGCGACCGACCAGCGCGATCGCCTGCTCGGCGTCGATGTTCTCGTCGTGGCCGCTGGTCGCCTTGGTCGACGGGGTGAAGATCGGCTCCGGCAGCCGGTCCGACTCGCGCAATCCCGCCGGCAGGTCATGTCCGGAGGTCACGCCCGTCCGCTGGTAGTCCTTCCAGCCCGAGCCCGCCAGATAACCGCGGACGACGCATTCGAGCGGCAGCATCTCCAGGCGCCGGCACTCGGTCGACCGCCCGTCGGCGCGCAATCCGAGCAGATGGTTCGCGCAGACGTCCCTGGTGCGGGCGAACCAGAACGCGGACAGGCCCGTGAGCACGCGGCCCTTGTCGGGGATCTCGGTCGGGAGCACGACGTCGAACGTCGAGATGCGGTCGCTGGCGACGAGCAGCAGCCGCTCGTCGTCGATCGTGAAGAGCTCGCGGACCTTCCCGCTCGCGACGTGGGTCAGGGTCTCAGGCATGGGCGGCCTCCCGTTCGGTGGTCAGTGCGTGCAGGCGTTCGAAGATCGCATCGACGTGGCGGGTGTACGCGGCCAGGTCGAACGCGGCCGCGAGGTCGATTCGGCCGGCGATGCGCGAGTCGGCCTCGACCAGCTCGCGGAAGTCGAGCCCCTCGTCCCAGGCGCGCAGGGCGTGCTCCTGTACCAACCGGTACGCATCGTCGCGGGGCAGCCCGGCCTCGACGAGCGCGAGCAGCACCCGCTGCGAGAAGAAGAGCCCGTGGCCCGCGTCCAGGTTCGCGCGCATGCGCTCGGGAAAGACGACCAGCCCGTCGACCAGCCAGGCGAAGCGGTCGAGCATGTAGTCGAGCGCAAGGAAGGCGTCGGGTACGACGACCCGCTCGGCCGACGAGTGCGAGATGTCGCGCTCGTGCCAGAGGGCGACGTTTTCCAGGCCGACCTGCGCGTGCGAGCGCACGACACGGGCGAGGCCGCAGATCCGCTCCGCGGTGATCGGGTTCCGCTTGTGCGGCATCGCCGACGAGCCCTTCTGCCCCTTTCCGAACGGCTCCTGCACCTCGCGGACCTCGGTGCGGGCCAGGTGGCGGATCTCCGTCGCGAACCGGTCGAGCGACGACGCGACCAGCGCCAGCGCAGAGAGGAGCTCGGCGTGCCGGTCGCGGGGGACGATCTGGGTCGAGACGGGCTCCGGCTCCAGATCGAGCCGCTCGCACGCGACGCGCTCCAGCTCCGGGTCGGTGACGGAGTACGTCCCGACCGCGCCGGAGAGCTTGCCGAAGCGAACGCCGGCAAGCGCGTGCTCGAGTCGAGCGCGACCTCGGTCGAGCTCGAACGCCCAGCCGGCCAGCTTCAGCCCGAAGGTGGTCGGCTCGGCGTGAACGCCGTGCGTCCGGCCGATGCAGACGGTCAGCCGGTGCTCCTCGGCGCGCCGGACGACCGCGGCCCGCGCCCGCGCGATCCCCTCGAGGAGCTGCGCCCCGGCCCGCCGGAGCTGAAGCGCGAGCGCGGTGTCGATCACGTCCGACGAGGTCAGCCCGTAGTGGAGCCAGCGGCCCTCCTCGCCGAGCGAGGACTGAACCGCATCGACGAAGGCGGCGAGGTCGTGGCCGGTCGCGCGCTCCAGCTCGGCGACGCGCTCGGGCGTGGGCGGTACGGCTCGCTCGCGGATCTTCTCCGCCGCCTCGCGCGGGACGACGCCGAGCTCGGCCCAGGCGTCGACGGCGGCGAGCTCCACCTCGAGCCAGGCGGCGAGCCGGCTCTCGTCCGACCACACCTCGGCCATGGCGGGACGGGCGTAGCGGGCGATCACTCGTCTGATCGTAGCGTCGGGCTACGACGAGCCGAGGATGCGGGCGGCCAGCACCGCCGCGTTCTTCGCGTTGTCGACGCCCACGCAGGCGACCGGCACCCCGGGTGGCATCTGCACGATCGAGAGCAGCGCGTCGAGCCCGTCCAGGACGCTTTTCGACGAGCGCAGCGGGACGCCGATCACCGGCAGGTCCGTGTGGGCAGCGACGACGCCCGGCAGAGCGGCGGCGAGGCCGGCGCCGCAGATCAGCACCCGCAACCCGCGCTCGCGCGCGTTCTTGGCGTAGTCGGCGACGGCATCCGGCGTCCGGTGGGCGGAGCGCACCTCGAACTCGTGCGCGATCCCGCGTGCGTCCAGCTCGTCCATCGCCGCCTGCATGCGCTCGCGGTCGGACTCGGAGCCGACCAGGATGCCGACGACGGGATCAGCCAACGCGCGTCCTATCCGGAACCGCGATGTCGTGGCGGTAGCGGGCGCCCTCGAACGAGATCGCGGCCGCGCCCTCGTAGGCCAGGGCACGTGCCTGCTCCACGTCTTCGCCGCTGCCGGTCACGCCCAGGATCCGGCCGCCGTCCGTGACCAGCCGGTCGCCGTGGAGCGCGGTCCCGCTGTGGAAGACGAGCGCGCCGAGCTGCTCCGCCTGCTCGACTCCCTCGATCTCGGAGCCGGCGTCGTTGCGTTCGGGGTACTCGCCTCCGGCGACGACCACGGTCACCGCCGCGCGGTCCGCGACCTGGATGCTCGCGTCGCGCACATCGCCCGCCGCCGCCGCGGCCAGGGCGTCCGCGAGGTCGCCGTCCAGGCACGGGAGCATCGACTGCGTCTCGGGGTCGCCGAACCGGCAGTTGAACTCGAGCACCCGCGGGCCGTCCGCGGTCAGCATCAGCCCGGCGAAGAGGACGCCGGTGAACGGCGTGCCGCGGCGCGCCAGCTCCAGGACCACCGGTGCGTGGATCCGGTCGACCAGCTCCGCGACCTCGTCCGCGCCGAAGCCCGGCACCGGCGAGAACGAGCCCATGCCGCCCGTGTTCGGCCCGGTGTCGCCGTCTCCGACCCGCTTGTAGTCGCGTGCCGCCGCCAGCGGGACGGCGCGCGCGCCGTCGCAGAGCGCGAAGACCGAGAGCTCCTCGCCCTCGAGCAGCTCCTCGACCACGACGGTGCCGCCGAGCGCAGCCGCCGCCTCCAGCCCGGTGTCCGCCTCCTGCTGCGTCCGGCAGACGAAGACGCCCTTGCCGCCCGCGAGCCCGTCGGCCTTGATCACGCACGGTGCCGCGGCAGCGTCGAGCGGCTGCGGCACCGGCACGCCCACGGCCTGCAGCACGTCCTTGGCGAAGCTCTTCGACCCCTCGATCCGCGCCGCGGCGGCGCTCGGGCCGAAGACCGCGATGCCGGCGCCGCGCAGCCGGTCGCCGGCACCCGCGACGATCGGCGCCTCGGGGCCAAAGACGACGAGGTCGGTCTCCAGCGACCGCGCGAGCCCGAGCAGCCCGTCCGCGTCCTCCGTGCGCACGGGGTGGCAGGTGGCGAGGGCGGCGATCCCGGGATTCCCCGGAGCGGCGTGGAGCTCGACCGGCGGGTCGCTCCTGGCGAGCGCCCAGGCCAGGGCGTGCTCTCGTCCTCCGGAGCCGGCGATCAGCACGCGCACGAGATCGAGTCTAGGGGCGACGCAAGATAGAGTCGGTCGATGAGAGCCGCGCTGCTCGCGGCGTTCCGCGAGCCGTTCGTCGTCGAGGACATCGCGTACCACGATCCCGCGCCCGGCCGCGTCCTCCTGCGCACGGGCGCGTCGCCGTTCTGCTCGACGGACGTCGTCAACTGGCGCGGCGAGCTCGGGAAGATCCCCCCGACCATCCTCGGCCACGCCTCGATGGGCGAGGTGCTCGAGGTCGGGGCCGGCGTGGAGCACGTGCGGCCGGGGCAGCGCGCGATCGTTCCGGGCACGTCGGAATGCGGCGTCTGCTTCTACTGCGCCGCCGGTCAGCCGTGGCAGTGCTCGGAGACGTTCGACCGCGGCGGGATCTGGCCGCACGTCGCCGACCGCTCGAGCGGCGAGCCGGTCAGCGCGGCCGGCAACGTCGGCGGCTACGCCGAGGTGATGAACGTGACCGCGACGCAGGTGTTCCCGGTCGAGACCGACTTGCCCGACGAGTGGCTCAGCCTGCTCGGCTGCGGGATCACGACCGGTCTCGGCTCGGTCTTCAACGTCGCGGAGGTGACGCCGGGATCGAGCGTCGCCGTGGTCGGGCTCGGCCATCTCGGCCAGTGGATGGTGCAGGGCGCGAAGGTGGCAGGCGCCCGCCAGATCGTCGCCGTCGACCCGATTGCCGAGCGGCGCGAGCTCGCAGGCACGCTCGGCGCGTCGCACATCGTCGACCCCTCGGCCGAGGATGCCGTGGAGGCGGTCAAGAAGCTGACCGGCGGCCGCGGCGCGGACTACGTGCTCGAGGCGGCGACCATCCCCGAGGCCCAGGCGCAGGCGGTGACGATGTCGCGGCGCGGCGGCACGATCGTCGTCACCAGCATCGCGACGGCGGCCTCGACCGTGACCCTGCCGCAGGTGATCGTCGCGGCGCAGAGCCGCCGGATCCTCAGTGCGCAGAACGGGAACTGCCGCATGCGCCACGACCTGCCCCGCTTCATCCGGATGATGGAGGACGGCCTGGTGACCGCCGAGCCGATCATCACCGGGCGGTACCGCCTCGACGAGATCGACGACGCGCTCCAGGCGTCCGCGGAGAAGCGCGACCTCAGCGGCGTGATCGTGCCTTCTCTCTGATGCACTCCTTTCCGCGCCCGTCCGAGCCGCACCTCTCGGTCGAGCGCCGGCGCGTCGACGGCGCGTGTCCCGGGTGCGGCGCCGAGGAGCTGGCCGAGTACCGTGTGCTCGGCGACGGCGGCTGGTTCGACGTGCGCAAGTGTCAGGCGTGCCTCGCCTCCGTCAGCCGGGAGCCGGCGCCTCCGTTCGGCTCCTACGTCCCGCTGGGGCTGCAGATCGCGCGGAAGGAAGAGAGCTAGTGCTCGGCGTCGACGTCGGAGGGACGTTCACAGACGTCGTCTCGGTCCGCGACGGGCAGGTCGAGGTGACGAAGGTGCCGAGCAGCGCGACCGATCCGGCGGCTCCCGTGGTCGAGGGCGCGGAGCGGCTCGGCGTCGTTGGCGCGACCGTCTTCAACCACGCCAGCACGATGGGACTGAACGCGGTGATCACCCGCACGCTGCCGAAGGTCGCGTTCCTGACGACGGAGGGCCACCGCGACATCCTCGACCGCGGCCGGATCTGGCGGCCGCCGGCGCGGCAGAGCGACACGTCGTGGCGCCGGCCGTTCGGCGACGTGGCCAGGCCGCTCGTCCCGCGCTACCTCCGGCGCGGGATCGCCGAACGCCTGCTCGCCGACGGAAGCGTCCTCGTCCCGCTCGACGAGGAGCAGGCGCGGGGCCAGCTCGAAGTGCTGAGGCGCTGCGGGGTCGAGGGCGTCGCAATCTGCCTGCTGAACGCATACGTCGACCCGGTGCACGAGCGGCGGCTCCGCGAGCTGGTGCGCGAGGAGCTCGGGGAGGACGTCGCGGTCTCGATCTCCTCGGAGACCTCGGCGCTCGCGAAGGAGTACGCGCGTGCGTCGACCACGCTGGTCGACGTGATCATGAAGCTGATCTTCACCGGCTACGCGCACTCCCTCGACGGCCGGCTCCGGGATGCGGGCTTCGCCGGCGAGCTGAACTTCGCCGACTGCGCCGCGACGCTCCTGCCCTGGCAGGAGGCGCTGGAGCAGCCGTTCCGGATCGTCTTCGCCGGCCCTGCCGCCGGGACGATGGCCGGCCGGCGCCTCGGCGAGGCGCTCGGCGAGCGCAACCTCGTCTGCTGCGACGTCGGCGGGACCTCCACGGACGTCTCTCTGGTCGTCGACGGAGCGCCGTTCGTCGACAACACCTTCGAGCTGGAGCACGACCTGATCATCAACGCGCTCTCGACCGAGATCTCCAGCGTCGGCGCGGGCGGAGGCAGCATCGTCTCGATCTCGGCCTCGGGCGACGTCGTCGTCGGCCCGGCGAGCGCGGGCTCCGACCCCGGGCCGGCGTGCTACGCCCGCGGCGGCACCCGGCCGACGGTGACGGACGCGGCCCTGCTGATGGGCGTCCTCGACCCGGACGGCTTCGCGGGCGGCACGCTGCGGCTCGACCCCGAGCTCGCCCGGCGGGCCTTCGAGTCGTTGGAGACGCCGCTCCCGCTGGAGCAGCGCATCGGGTTCGCCTTCCGGATCGCGGCCGCGAACATCGCCGAGGAGGTCACGAACGTCGTGCTCCGGCGTGGCGGCGACCCGCGCGACTTCACCCTCGTCGCGTACGGCGCGGCCGGGCCGATGCTCCTGCCCGCGGCCCTCGACCTGATGCAGGTCCGGCGCGTCGTCGTCCCGCCTCACCCGGGGAACTTCTCCGCGCTCGGGCTGCTCAGCACGGACCTCGTCCACTACGACGTCCGCAGCGCCTACGTCCCCCTGTTCCCGGAGTCGGCGCCGCAGATCGAGGCGGTCTTCGAGGAGATGGAGCGCCGGCTGCGCGAGCGGGCCGGCACGGACGGCGAGGTCCGCCGCAGCCTCGACGCCAGGCTGTTCGGCCAGAGCTGGGAGACGCCGTTCGTGCAGGTCCCGGACGGGCCGATCGACGTCGCCAACCTGGTCGGGCGCTTCCACGACACGTACGAGCGCCGCTACGGCAACCGTTTCCCCTCCATCCCGGTGCAGGGGGTCAGCTACCGCGTCGAGCTGCGGCTGCCCGCCGAGAAGTTCGAGTTCGCCGCTCCGCCGGCGGCGGGGACGCCCGGGCCCGCGCGGACGATCGAGCTTCGCCACTTCGCGGAGGGGCCGCTCGAGGCGGCCGAGCACGAGCGCGGCGCGCTCCCGGTCGGTGCGCGGATCGCGGGGCCGGCAGTGATCCGCGAGGGGCTCGCGACGACGCTGGTCGCACCCGGCCAGACGGCGCGGGTCGGGATGTTCGGCGAGCTCGTGATCCAGTCGGCGGCATGACGGCGATCCGCGACCTCTCGCCCGCGGAGTTCGAGCAGCGCTACGGCTGCGACCGCTTCACGGCGACCGTGCTGACCAACCGCTTCGGCTACGTCGTCGAGCACATGTGCGCGCGGCTCCTCACCTCGGCTTTCTCGCCGATCCTGCGCGACTTCTACGACTTCGCCGCGACGATCACCGGCCCGCCCGCAAGCGGGTGGCCGACGCCCGCGATGAGCGCGAGCATCGTTCTCTTCACCGGGACGATGGCCGACTCGGTGCGGAACACGGTCGAGGAGTACGGCGTCGCCCGGCTCGAGCCGGGCGACGTGATCGTCGCGAACGACCCGTACCGGAACGGCACGCACGTCAACGACCTCCTCTTCGTACGGCCGGTCTTCCACGACGGCGGGGTCGTGGCCTTCGTGAACATGAAGGCGCACCAGCTCGACATGGGCGGCGTCGTCCCGGCCGGCTTCAGCATCGCCAAGCGGAACGTCTACGAGAACGGCCTCGTGCTCTCGCCGCGCGCGCTGTACCGGGCGGGGGAGCCCGTGCAGGACACATGGAGCCTGATCTTCGACAACGTCCGCTTCGGCGAGATCCTCGCGCCGGACATGCTGTCGATCGTCGCCGAGCTCGATCTCGGCGAGCGGCTGCTCACCGAGACGATCGAGCGGTACGGCGCGCCGGCCGTGCACGGGGGGATGGCCTACGCCTGCGACGCCGCGGCCGAGCGGATGACGGCGTCGCTCGCAGCGATCCCCGACGGCACCTGGGTCGGCGAGGACGTGATCGACTGCGACGCCGCCGGCGACGACGAGGAGTACCGGGTCCGCGTCACGGTGACGAAGCGCGGGGGCCGCGCCGAGGTCGACTTCAGCGGCACCTCCCGGCAGGCACGGACGTGCATCAACGCGACGCCGCTGGACGCGAAGACGACGGTCGGGATCGCGTTCAAGTACCTCTTCGATCCGGAGGGCTGGTTCACGTCGGGTGCGATGCGGGCGGTCGACCTCGTCATCCCGGAAGGGACGGTGGTCAGTGCGCTCCCGCCCGACGGGGCCGTCTTCGCCTACTGGGAGCAGAGCCAGGTGATGCTCTCGGCGGTGCTGCGGGCGCTGGCGCAGGGGGTGGGGGAGGCGGCGATCGCGGGTGACCGCGGCAGCGCCGACATCCACAGCGCGAACGGCGTGCGGTCGGACGGCTCGACCTGGATCTCGGCTGCCCAGGTCGGCGGCGAGATCGGCGCCTACGGCGGTAACCGCCACGGCGACGCCGACTCGCAGATGCTCTCGTACCAGGCGAACGGAATCGGAGTGGCCGTCGAGTCGGTCGAGTCCGAAGTCCCGGTCGTCGTGGTCCGGCACGAACCGGTGCCGGACACCGCCGGCGCGGGCTACAACCGCGGCGGTGCGTCGATGCTGCGGGACACCCTCTGGCTCGCGCCTGCCCAGCATCACCTGATGTCGCTTCGCTACAAGCGCGCGCCCGGGTTCGGCGTCCACGGCGGCGCCGACGGCTCGACCGGCGGCATCTGGATCACGGACGAGACCGGCGAGGAGATCCACGTGGCGGGCATGGACGACGGCGTCTACCGCTACCCGTACCGCGTGCCGTTCTGGGAGACGCGGCCGGGCGCGCAGCTGCGATACGTCACCGCGGGTGGCGGTGGGTGGGGCGACCCGTTCGAGCGCGAGCCCGAGCGCGTCCTGCGCGACGTCCGCGACGGCTACGTGACCATCGAGGGTGCTGCGCGCGATTACGGTGTGGTCGTGACCGGCGACCCCGAGCGCGATCCCGAGGGCATCGGCGTCGACCACGAGGCGACCGGGCGGCTCAGGAGCGCGCGGTGACGCCGACCGTCGGCGAGCTCCTGGCGTGCGCCGATGAGTTGCGCCCGCGCCTCGTCGAGCTGCAGGCGGAGACCGAGGAGCGCACCTACTACTCGCAGGAGATCCACGAGGCGTTCCTCGAGGGCGGCTTCTACGACGTGCTCGTCCCGAAGCGCTACGGCGGGCTCGAGCTCGACCTCGGCTCGTTCTGGCGGATCGGCATGGCGGTTGCCCGTGGCTGCCCGTCGACCGCCTGGTGCCTGTGCCTCCCGGCCGGCCATGCCCTCCAGACCGGGATGCTCTTCGAGGAGGAGGTGCAGGCCGAGCTGTTCGGCGGGCTCTTCATCTGCCCTGCTGTGGCCGCGCCGGCGGGGAGCGCGAAGCGTGTCGACGGCGGGTGGGAGCTGACGAGCACGCACCCGTACTCGTCGGGCGCGCCCTACGCGACGCACTACATGGGCCAGACCTTCGCCGCGCCCGCGGAGGACGGCGGGCGGCCCGGGCGGCTGCTTCTCTTCGTCGCACCCCGCGAGTCGTGGACGATGCTCGACGACTGGGGCGACACGCTCGGCCTGAGAGGCTCGGGCTCGCACAGCGTCCGGTTCGAGCAGGCGTTCATCCCCGAGCGGTTCGTCCTCGAGGACACCTGGCTGGTGGACACCAACGTCGCGGGCGGCACGCCCGGCGTCCGGATCCACGGCAACCCCATGTACGCGGGCCGCACGCTCGCCTACTTCGAGGGCTCGCTGGCCGCGATCATGATCGGCGCGGCCAAGGGTGCGCTCGACGAGTACGAGGACATTCTCCGCGCGCGCAAGACCCAGCGGCCGCCGATCGTGTCCCGCATCGAGGATCCCGACTACCAGCGCTGGTTCGGGCTGGCGGTCGGGAAGGTCGCCGCCGCGGAGGCGGTGCTGCTCCAGGTCGCCGAGCAGTGGCACGAGGCGTGCCGTCGCAGCGTCGAGGACGGAATTCCGTTCGCGCGCGAGGAGGACCTGCGGCTGAACATGGTCGCGCGCGA
>Ga0070679_100006161_pt1 | contig 11162 bp, 4 predicted proteins | sample KBSC63BmetaG_FD_65652 | JGI IMG/M metagenome (GOLD analysis project Ga0070679, IMG submission 65652) | Corn rhizosphere microbial communities from Kellogg Biological Station, Michigan, USA - KBS C6-3B metaG | ecosystem: Host-associated > Plants > Roots > Rhizosphere | place: USA: Michigan... | reverse complement strand
CGCCCTCGGGATGCACACCTACCGCGTGGCGAAAGGAATTCGACACTCAAGCGATATTGCGCTGCGGAGTCAGCTCGTTAGGGCAGCGATGTCGATTCCTACCAACATCGTCGAGGGGCGCCGGCAGCAGAGCGACAAGGAGTTTGCGCGGTTCCTGCGCATCGCGCTCAATTCCGCCTTCGAGCTCGAGTACCACCTGGTCGCCGCACGTGACATGGAGGTGATCGGGAAGAAGGATGCTGCCGTCTTACTCGAGCAACTCATCGAAGTGCGAAGAATGCTCCACGGCCTGCTGAATCGCTTGGGCAATGTCCCGAACTCAAACAAACCGCTCTCAGCGTAGCAGCTGTCACGCTATCAGCTCCCCGCTTCAGTACTGTTAGATGCCCCCGCAGCGCACGCCACTGTACTCCGCGCAACCTTGACACCCACCCTGCGAGAGCCTAAAACAAACTCGACCATCCCCCCGAGCCCAACGATGCGCAGCCAAGCCCTCCTGATACCTGCCGCACTATCTGCACTATCTATAGTAGTAGCTCAAGCGACTGCTACCGGTCAGGACTTAAGACCCCCCATCGCCACCCTCCACCCCAAAATCGACACCCTCCACGGCGAAATCCGCACCGACAACTACTTCTGGCTGCGCGAGAAAACCAACCCCGACGTCGTCGCCTATCTCAACGCCGAGAACGCCTACACCGAAGCGAAGATGAGGCACACCGAGACGCTGCAGAAAAAGCTCTACGACGAGATGCTCGCGCGCGTCAAGGAGACCGACGTCTCGGTGCCCTACCCCGAACACGGTTACCTGTACTGGACGGCGACCGAGAAAGGAAAGTCGTACGGAATCAGGATGCGGCGGAAAGCAGTGGCCGGCGCGCCCGACGAAGTCGTCCTCGACGAGAACGCGGTCGCGGTCGGCAAAAGATTCTCCCACCTCGGCGATTGGGCGGTTAGTCCGGGCACCACCAAGTTCGCCTACCTCCACGACACCACCGCCCTCCGGGTCTATACGCTTTACATCAAGGATCTCAGCACCGGAAAACTGCTCGCGGATTCGATTTCACGCGTGGTACCCTCGATCGCGTGGGCGAACGACACCGTTTTGTTCTACCAGACAGCGGATTCTGCCCGTCGAGCCGATGCGGTGTGGCGCCACGTCGTGGGAACACCGCGGTCCAGCGACGTCGAGGTATTCCACGAGAACGAGGTGCTCGACAACGTCGGCGTCGGCCGCAGCAAGGATGGGAAGTACATGCTGCTCTACGACGACGGCTTCACGTCGTCGGAGTGGCGCGCGATCCCGACATCGACACCGTTCGCCGCTCCGATCGTGCTCGCGGCGCGCCGCCCCAACGTCGAGTACCAGGTCGACCACGTCGACGGCGCGTTCCTGATGACCACCAACGATGGCGCAACGAACTTTAAAGTTGTGCGACTTCCCGACGCCGACCTTGGCGCCCCGAGCCAACAGTGGCAGGATTTCATTCCCAGCAGCGACTCCGTCTTCATCGAGCGACTGGAGCCGTTCAAGGACTACCTCGTCGTGGTGCAGCGCTCGGGCGGATTGCGCCGCCTCCGCGTCGTGGATCTCAAGACTCGGCGGGCGCCGTTCTACATCACCTTTCCGGAAGCCGCCTATTACGTGACGACGACCGGTGATCTCGAGTTCGCCTCCGACACGCTGCGCTTCGTGTACCAATCGATGGTGACACCGCCAACGACCTACGACTACGCGCTTGGCACGCGGCAGCGCACGGTCAGGAAGAAGCTGGATGTGCCGGGCTTCGATCCGTCGAAGTACGCGGTCAAGCGCTTCATGGTCCGCGCACGCGACGGCGCGATGGTCCCGGTGTCGATGATCGTCGGCAAGAGCTGGAAGCAGGACGGCACCCATCCGCTGCTCGAGTACGCCTACGGCTCGTACGGATCGACCACTGAGCCGGGATTCAACTCCACCGTGCTCAGCCTCGTCGATCGCGGCTTTGCCTACGCCATCGCCCACATTCGTGGCGGCCAGGAGATGGGACGCACCTGGTACGATCAGGGCAAGATGATGAACAAGAAGAACACCTTCAACGATTTCATCGACGTCGGGCAATATCTAGTCAACAACAAGTTCACGTCGAAGGAGAAGCTGATCGCCAACGGCGGCAGCGCCGGCGGCCTGCTGATGGGCGCCGTCGCCAACATGCGCCCCGATCTCTACCGCGCGATCGTCGCCGACGTGCCGTTCGTCGACGTGATCAACACCATGATGGATGCCTCGCTGCCGCTCACCGCCCAGGAATGGCAGCAGTGGGGAGATCCCCATGATTCGATTCAGTACGTCTACATGCGCTCGTACTCGCCATACGACAACGTCGCGCGCAAGGATTACCCGTGGATGCTCGTCACGACGTCGCTCAACGATTCGCAGGTGATGTACTGGGAGCCCGCCAAGTGGGTCGCCAAGCTGCGCTCGATGAAGACCGACAACAATCCGCTCTACCTCAAGACCAACATGGCCGGCGGGCACGGGGGCTCGTCGGGTCGGTACGATGTTCTGAGGGAGCGGGCGTTCCGGTACGCCTTTATGCTTGATGCTGTTGGCATCTCGGATTAGGAAGCGCGGCGCTTCGGATGCATCTAACAGTACTGAAGCGCGGAGCGCTCAGCCGGTCAGCAGCTATGCCGAGAGCGAGCTGGTGTCGCATCCTTGCGCCGACCCAGACGACGAGACGCGATGCGTCCCGAAAGCTCTCAGCGTAGCGGCTGTCAAGCTATCGGCTCCCCGCTTTCGTACGAGGGCTGGCCAGATCGCGGCTCACGCCATAATCCGCGACCAATAGAGTGAACTGTCTAATCGCAGGTGGTGGCCCCTCCGGCATGATGCTCGGCTACCTCCTCGCCCGCGCCGGCATCGCCGTCACCGTCCTCGAGAAACACGCCGACTTCTTTCGCGACTTTCGCGGCGACACCGTGCACCCGTCGACCCTCGAGATCCTCCACGAGCTCGGCGTGCTCGAGGATTTTCTCAAGCTGCCGCACACCACCGTCCGCAAGCTCACCGGTCAGATCGGCACCACCACTCTCACCCTCGGCGATTTCACCCACTTACCCACCCACACCAAGTTCCTGGTGCTGATGCCGCAGTGGGACTTTCTGAATTTCCTCGCCGAGAAGGCGCGGCGGTACGCTTCGTTCCATTTGGAGATGAGCTCGGAAGTGAATGGGCTTATCTTCGACGGCAAGCGGGTCGCCGGCGTCAAAGTGAAAACCGCGCACGGAGAGCGGGAGATGCGCGCCGACCTCGTGATCGCCGCCGACGGGCGCGATTCGCACTTGCGCGAGGAAGCAGGACTGGAGAGCATCGACTTCGGCTCACCGATGGATGCCCTGTGGCTGCGCATCTCGAAACAGGCCGGCGATCCCGACCAGCTGTTCGGGCGCATCGATTTCGGCCGGGTCTTCGTGATGCTCGATCGCGGCGACTACTGGCAGTGCGCGCTCGTCATCTCCAAAGGCGCGTTCGAGGAAGTGAAGCGGCGCGGCATCGAGGCGTTCCGCGCCGACCTGGTGCAGATGAATCCGTTCCTGAAAGAACGCGTCGGCGAGATCCGCAGCTGGGACGACGTCAAGCTGTTGACGGTGCAGGTCAATCGGCTGCGCCAGTGGTACCGCGACGGTCTCCTTTGCATCGGCGATGCGGCGCACGCGATGTCGCCCATCGGCGGGATCGGCATCAACCTCGCGATTCAGGACGCGGTCGCCGCCGCCAACATCCTCATTCCCGAATTCAGGAAGGGCCTCCCGATCTCGCCCGACGTGCTACGCAAGGTTCAGGAGCGTCGGGAGCTGCCGACGCGGATCACCCAGCGCGTGCAGGTGGTGATTCAGAACAACGTCATCTCGCGAGTGCTCGGGTCGCAGGGGCGGATGAAGCCGCCGCTCGTCGTCCGGCTGCTCGGCGCCGTTCCCTACCTGCAGCGGATACCCGCGCGTCTGGTTGGCTTGGGTTATCGGCGAGAGCACGTGCTACGCTGAGAGCCGAAGAACTATCGCGCGCTCACAAGCGGAACAGGTAGCTCGCCTTGGCGAAGAAATAATCGGACGCCCGACGCAGGGGTTGCCAGTTGAATCGCTGCGTCGGGTCGGGATCGCCGTCGGCGCGGCTGCCATAACCGAGAAACAGTACCGTCCCGGGCGTCGGAGTGTAGGAGAACAGGTAATCGCCGTGCGCCGAGCGCAGGCGGGAGGCGAGCGCGGGCTGGCCGTCGATCAGCAGCGGGTAGTTCGTGCGGGTCTCGTCGCGCAGGTCGTCGTTCTGACTCACGTCGTACTCGCCAACCACTCGCATGAAGATCGCGCGAGTGATCTGGTACTCCAGCTTGAGTCGCGGAATCATGTTCCGTGCAACGAGACTGTGGTCGCTACGGCGGAAATAATCCTGATAATCGAAGGTCCCTTCGACGCGCGCGCGATCACTGGGTCGGAACGCCATCGCCAGCTGCACGAGGTCGATTTCGGCCTGCGCCCACTCCAGGAAATTCTCATCGTGACCGCCGACGTAAAGGAGGTCGGCGTTGAACTTCGACCACTGCGGCGTCGACAGCGTCAGCACGTAGTCGTGGTTCGTGATCCGTGGCCGGCCCGTGAACGGCAGGATCACGCCGCCCGGTGCCTGGATCTGGTAGCCGGAGTACAGCAGCTGGTCGAATCCGAAGGTCTCCAGATAGTATCCTGCGCCGAGATTCCAGCCGCCCCGCAATCCGGCGCTGGCACTCAGGTGGAGCTTTTTGTCCTGCGCATCGCCGCTGCGGAAGAAGTGCGAGTACTGCCACTGATCGTCCAGCACGAAATCGCCGGTCAGCGTCTCGAGGAATGATCCACGTTCCCAGAATTTTGTCGCGCGATGATCGACCGCGGCGTGGACGATCCCCGGACGGGAGATGAATCCGCTGCGGGCGCGGAAATTCTCGTCGATGCCGGTGAAGACGTAGCGCAGACCGAACTTCTTGCCGTTGCGCGCAAAGACTCCCTCCCAGAGCGGCGCGTTGTGGGTGACGCCCGCCGCGCGATCGAAGCTGCCCGCGCCCTGGAACGACGCGCTGTACACATCGCGAAAGACGATCCGGCCGTCCACATCCGCGACTCGATTGTAGTCGCTGCCGACGACGCGGTCGGTATACGCCATCCCGATGCGCGACTGTCCGCCGAGGTCGCGCAAGGCGCGGAAGACGTTGTAGAACGTTCGGCGGCTGTCCAACGACAGACTCCGATCGTCCGCGGCCGACAACAGGCCGAGGCTGGTGCCCGCGACTTTGCCGGTGAGCTTGAGGGCCGCGTCGGGCTGCACGATGCGGCGGGTGTAGATCAGGTTGTGCGGTGTGCTGAACGCGTCGAGCCCTTCGAGGAAGAACGGCCGCTTCTCGGGAAAGAAAAGCGCCTGCCGCGGGTCGATCACCACCTGGCCGGCGTCGGATTCGACCTCGGCGAAATCAGGATTGGCGGCAGCGTTCAACGTCAGGGTGTTGGTGATTCCCCACTGGATTCGTCCGCCGAGCTGTGGCGATCCGCGATCATAGCTCCAGCCGTTGGCGCCCGGTCCGCCCGTCGTCTTCTGGGTCAGTGAAGGATTCACGTCGAGCACCAGTCCGCGCCGAAGCCCGGCCAGTCCCTCGAGGGTGCCCGACTGCGAGAGGAACGAAGTGTTGGCGCGTTTGGCCGGAACCCACGAATCCTCGCGCCCGGAATGCTGGACCTGGCGCACGACGTTCAAGTCCCAGGTCTGGACGTCGCCCGATTGGTACTTGATGCTCTTGAGCGGGATGCGAACCTCGACCTCGTAGCCGTAATCCGTGAGTCTTCCCTTGGAGCTGAACACAAAATCCTGACTCAGATCGGGCGATACTCGACCGGAAAGCGTCGGAGTCCAGGCGCCGGTGAGGCTCTGGCCCTGCTCGACGATGGTGCCGTCCATCTGGACACCGAGCGGGTTGACGGCGAAGACGTAGGCCTGGCGATGATCGTGAAACGTGCCGATCAGGATCTGGACGTTGTCGTCGGCGGAGATCCGGTCACGATCGGCGAGGGTTGCGTGCGGCTCGCCATGCGCCTCGAAGGCGCGGATTCCAAAATGCACCGCGCTCGGTGAGTACCACACCAGGACCTGGGTGGAATCGACGGCGGCGATTCCGTCCTGCGGTGAGAACTCCGAAAATCCGGTGAGCACCGCCGCCTGCTGCCACACCGGCTCGGTCAACGCGCCATCGATGGTCGCTTCCGCTTCGATGCGCGGGATCGGAACGTGGACCTGGTTATCCCGGCCGCTGAAGATGAGGACGGCGAGTGGGAGAGTTTTGGCGAGCAGCGGAGGGAGCATGGACGAATCTCATGCCTGCTTCGCGCGGGGGCAACAATTTTCGCAGCTTCTCGGCAGAGAGAATCGGCCGGTTCCTAAACATCCAACAATACTGAAGCGGGCAGCTGCAAGCTTTGCAGCAGCTAGGCCGGCAGCTTTACCACACCCGCTGCCAATAGATCAATTTGGGAAGGAGGACGAGGGCGGTGGCGGACGCATCGCGTTGCCGTTTCCCTCATCCCCCATCCCCCATCCCCGACTAGTGGTGATGTTCTCCCATGGCGATGGTGTACGGCGAGCCCGGCGTGCATTTGAGCGACGCGTTGGTCGACGTGAACATGCCTTTCGGGTTGTCCTTCCAGAACCAGACGTGCAGGTCGTAGTGCCGGAGCGTGCTCGGCATGATCGGCTCATGGCCGTCCATCGGGCCGGCGAGCGTCTGACCGAAAATCGACGGCGGGGTCGAGCCGGCGACCTGGACCGGGACGAACCATTCGGCGCCGGCGAGCACCAGCTTGTTGCCGACCGGCTCATAGATCAGAACCTGTGGCTTGGTCGGATCCAGATTCGGACCGATGTTGGCGGCGTTCAGGAAATGCACGCCCATCGCGCCCGGAGGATACTCGATGGTGCCGTCCATCGCTCCGGTGGGGAAGTCGATGCAGGCGAGGGTCGAGAAGTAACCGTCTTTGATCGCGACGAAGGGATCGGCGTACTTGGACAGCGCGGCTTTGGCGGCGGCGAGGTCGGCGGTCGGCGACGACGTTGCCGACGGCTGGGCCAGGGCGGAATGAGCGGGGATGGTGAACAAACTCGCAACAACCGCAAGCATTGTAAGTCGGTGCAGCCGGTGCAGAACCATAAAAGGCTCCAGGAAAGTAGTCGCCTAGTTTGGCGTCGCCCGGTCGCGGAGTCAACGTAAACATCTTGCTCGGCGTATCGTTCGGAGCGTTTCGTCTGCATCTAACAGTACTGAAGCGCGCAGCCCTCAGCTTTACAAGCAGCTACGCCAAGAGCGAGCTGGTGTCGCATCGTTGCGCGGAACGGAGGCGACGTCACCTGAGGCGATAAAGCGTGCCGACGAGACGCGACGCGTCCCGAGAGCTCTCAGCGTAGCAGCTGTAAAGCTTGTAGCTGCCCGCTTTCTTACGAGGGGTGGCCAACTAGCGCCGAGATCTCTCTTGCTAGGAAATCTGCGACGAACTAACTTTGCGTCTATGAATCGCCGCGCTTATCGACTTCTCCCGACCCCCTCCGCAATTAGAAATGCGGGTCGAGGGAGAGCGTGCGCGGGCAACAACACCGACTCATAACAGGTTGCTGACCTAAAGCGCAAAGGCCTCTCCCGAAACCGGGCGAGGCCTTTTTTTATAACCGCAATCCACCGGAGCCGGGGCTCCAGGGACGAGATGACGGCAAAGCAGGGACTGTACGATCCGGCTTACGAGCACGACGCCTGCGGCATTGGCTTCGTCGCCCACGTCCACGGCGTCCCCTCCCGCGACGTCGTCAATAAATCGCTCGAGCTGCTGGTGAATCTGTCCCACCGCAGCGCGGTCGCCGCCGATGCGTGCACCGGCGACGGCGCCGGCATTCTGCTCCAGCTCCCTCACCTCTTTTTCCGCCGCGTCGCCGCGCCGGCGATCCCGATCCCCGACCGCGGCAGCTACGGTGTCGGCATGATCTTCCTCCCGCCGTCGCGCGGCGATCGCGCGGTGTGCGAGAAGATGATCGAGTCCGCCGTCGCCGCCGAAGGCTGCACCGTGCTCGGCTGGCGGGATGTTCCGGTCGACGACTCGGTTCTTTCGACATCGACGCGCCGCGGCCGCCCCGTCATCCGACAGATCTTCGTCGGCAGGCTCGGCGTCGAGCGAGATGTCGAGAGCGACTCGGCGTTCGAGGTCACACTCTACGTCATCCGGCGACGGATCGAGGCAGCGCTGCGCTCGATGCAGCGCGGCAACGACTGCTACGTCGCCAGCCTCTCTTCGCGCACCATCGTGTACAAGGGGATGCTGACCCCGGCGCAGCTCACCGGTTTCTACCGGGATCTGGCCGAGCCCGACGTCGCGAGCGCGATCGCCCTCGTGCATTCCAGATTCTCGACCAACACCTTCCCGTCGTGGCGGCTCGCGCACCCGTATCGCTTCCTCTGCCACAACGGCGAGATCAATACGCTGCGCGGCAATCTCAACTGGATGCGCGTCCGCGAAGGCGTGATGCACTCGTCGCGTTTCGGCAAACGACTCGATGGCTTGCTCCCCGTTTGCGGCGAGAATCAGAGCGACTCGGCGTCGGTCGACAACGTGCTCGAGCTGCTGACGCTCGCGGGGCGCCCACTGGCGCACGCGATGGCGATGCTGATTCCCGAAGCGTGGGAAGGCCACACGACGATGTCGCCCGAGCGCCGCGCGTTCTACGAATATCATTCGTCGCTGATGGAGCCGTGGGACGGACCGGCAGCGATGGCGTTCACCGACGGCCGACAAGTCGCCGCCGTTCTCGATCGCAACGGACTCCGCCCCGCTCGCTACGTCGTCACCGCCGACGATCTCGTCGTACTCGCGTCCGAGGCGGGCGCGCTGCCGATTCCCGTCTCGGAGATCCGAGCCAAGGGAAGGCTCGAGCCGGGGCGGATGCTCGTCGTCAACACGACCCAGGGGCGGATTCTTGACGACGAGCAGGTGAAGACGGAGCTGGCGTCGGTCAGACCGTACCGGAGGTGGGTTGCTGAAGAGCGGGTCGAGCTGGAGGCGTTGACTGCGACTGCGGGAACTGCAACGGAACGGGTGCCGATTGGAACTGCAACGGAACGGGTGCCAGACGCCAGTGGCGTAGAGAGTGGTGTTCAGAAACTGCGTTTAGACGGCTCTCTATCCGATCAGAGTAAAAGGCGTTTACCGCTTCATCTTTTACAGCGTGCGTTTGGGTATACGGCCGACGAGCTCAAGATGGTTCTGGGCCCGATGGCGCTGGCGGGTGAAGAGCCGGCGGGGTCGATGGGTAACGATACGCCGCTTGCCGTTTTGTCGCGGAGGCCGCAGCTGGTGTTCTCGTACTTCCGGCAGATGTTCGCGCAGGTTACCAATCCGGCGATCGATCCCATCCGCGAACAGCTCGTGATGTCCCTGGCGATGAACCTGGGACCGCAAGGCAATCTGCTCGAGGAAACCGCCGAGCACGCCAAGCAGATCCGGATCGCCCAGCCGGTGTTGTCGGAAGAATCGATCAACACGCTGCGAGCGGTGACCGAGCTCGAATTGCGCGCGACGACGATTCCCACCGTGTTCGCCGTTGCCGATGGCGAGCAGGGACTCGAGGGTGCCGTGCGTGAGCTGTGCACCTCCGCCTCACGCGCAGTTCACAACGGCGCGGGAATCCTCATTCTCAGCGACCGCACCGTAAGCGCGACCCTCGCCCCAATCCCCGCCGCACTCGCAGTCGCCGCGGTGCACCATCATCTAATAAGGAAAGGCCTCCGCTGGCGCGTGAGTCTCGTCTCCGAAACCGGCGAAGCCCGCGAAGTCTCCCACATCGCGCTTTTGATCGCCTACGGCGCGAGTGCAGTCCATCCCTACCTCGCCCTTGAAACTGTAGCCGCCCTCGCTTCCAACCAAAGCTCAGGCCCGCAGCCTCCCGCCGGCCCGCCCACGGCCTCCAGCCGGTCGTCTTCCGTTGTAGTTAACGAAGCCCAGTCCCACTACATAAAGGCGATCGGTAAAGGCCTTCTGAAGATCATGTCGAAGATGGGCATCTCCACCCTGCAGAGTTACTGCGGCGCCCAGCTCTGGGAAGCAGTCGGCCTCAGCAAAGCCCTCATCGATCGCCATTTCACGGGCACGCCTTCGCGCGTCGGCGGCATCGGACTGGACCTCATCGCCGAAGAAACCCTGCGCCGTCACCGTGACGGATTCACCGACGCGCCAACCACGCGGCTGGATCCCGGTGGCGAGTACCAGTACCGCGCCCAGGGCGAGCACCACAACTGGAATCCAGCGACGATCGCCAAGCTGCAGCATGCGACCCGCGGCGACAGCTTCTCGACCTTCAAGGAATTCAGCCAGCTCGCCAACGACGAGACGCGCCGTCAATCGACGCTTCGCGGCCTGCTAGATTTCGTCGAGCGCGATCCGATTCCGCTCGACGAAGTGGAGTCGGCGAGCGAGATCACCCGCCGCTTCTGCACCGGCGCGATGTCGTTCGGCTCGCTCAGCGCCGAGGCGCACGAGACGCTCGCGATCGCGATGAACAAAATCGGCGGCCGCAGCAACAGCGGTGAAGGCGGCGAAGATCGGGCGCGCTTCGGCACCGACCGCAACAGCGCCATCAAACAAGTCGCGTCGGCGCGCTTCGGCGTCACCGCCGAGTATCTGGTGAACGCCAGCGAGCTCCAGATCAAGATCGCGCAGGGCGCCAAGCCCGGCGAAGGCGGCCAGCTGCCCGGGCACAAAGTCGACGCGATCATCGCGCGCACCCGTCACTCGGTGCCCGGCGTGACGCTGATCTCGCCGCCCCCGCACCACGACATCTACTCGATCGAAGATCTGGCGCAGCTCATTTACGACCTCAAGTCGATCGCGCCGCACGCGGCTGTGTCGGTCAAGCTCGTCGCCGAAGCGGGAGTGGGGACCGTCGCCGCCGGCGTGGCAAAGGCGCGGGCCGATCTGATTCTGATCTCGGGAGATTCCGGCGGCACCGGCGCTTCCCCGCTGTCGTCGATCATGCGCGCCGGCAGCCCATGGGAGCTGGGTCTAGCCGAGACACAGCAGACCCTTGTCATGAACGGCCTGCGCGGCCGAGTGCGGCTGCAGACCGACGG
>Ga0070679_100006159_pt1 | contig 11162 bp, 14 predicted proteins | sample KBSC63BmetaG_FD_65652 | JGI IMG/M metagenome (GOLD analysis project Ga0070679, IMG submission 65652) | Corn rhizosphere microbial communities from Kellogg Biological Station, Michigan, USA - KBS C6-3B metaG | ecosystem: Host-associated > Plants > Roots > Rhizosphere | place: USA: Michigan... | reverse complement strand
CTCGTGATCGACCCGGAGGAGTGCATCGACTGCGGCGCCTGCGAGCCGGAGTGCCCGGTCGAGGCGATCTTCCCCGAGGACGCGCTGCCGGACAAATGGGCGCCCTTCGTGAAGATCAACTACGCGTACAGCGACGGCATGCCCGCCGTCAACGAGCTGACGGACGCCTACGCCACCGAGCACAACGTCCAGAACACGCCGCTCGACCAGGCGTAACCCCCTCCCCTTCAAGCCCGTTTTACGACCATGCCGAAGGCATGGTCGAGCAAACACTGCCTCGACATAGACCGTCAGCCCCCCGCTAACGTCGAGACATGAAGCCGGACAAGCTCGACCACGTCGCCTACTGGCTCGCGGATCGCGACGCCGTCTCCGAGTTCGTGACGGCGCATCTCGGGATGCACGTCATCGAGCGCACCGAGCGGTTCACGCTGCTCGGCTCGAACGCGCGCCGCGGCAAGATCACGCTCTTCGACGCCGAGGGCCCGCGCGAGCGTGGCGCGCTGAAGCACGTCGCATTCCGGGTGTCGAGCCTCGAGGCCGCGCAGCGCGCGTTGCCGGACGGCCTCGAGCTCGAGCGTCTGCGCGACGGCGAGGCCTACTTCGACGTCGGCGGCGAAGGCGTGCGCTTCGGGCTCGTCGAGGCGGAGACCGACGTCGAGTACGACCTCGACCACGTTGCACTCTTCTCGCAGACCCCGGAGGAGACTGCGGGCGAGTACGGCTCGCTCGGCTTCGCTCCGGCTGCTCCCGGCGCCTCGGGCGCGCCGCGCGTGGAGGCGGGCGGAGCGTGGGTGGAGTTTCACGCGGGAGAGCCGGGCGTGCCGGACCGGCCGCTCCTCAACCATCTCGCCGTGCTTGTCGACTCCGCGGACGAGCACATCGCCGCTGCGAACGACCTCGGCGTCGAGATCGACGACGTCGTCGACGCGCCGAACACCTATGCCGTCTTTCTCTGGGGGCCCGAGAGCGTTCGCATCGAGTACGTCGAGCACAAGCCGACGTTCTCCTTGAGCTAAGTCCCAATGATCGTTGCGGGCGGCGGCATGGCCGGGCTCGTGTGCGCCGTGCGGGCGCGTGAGCTCGGGCTGCGGCCACGGGTGCTGGAGAAGGGGACGCGCGCGGGCGGCTCGATGCTCCTGTCGAGCTGCGTGATCTGGCGGCATCTCGAGTTCGACGAGTTCCGCGCAGAGTGTCCCGGCGGCGACGAGGCGCTGCAGCGGCTCATCTGGGAGCGGCTCGACGACGCGCTCGCGTGGCTCGTCTCGCTCGGCGCCGAGCCGGTGTGGGAGGACACCGAGAATCCGCGCACGACGGGCAAGCGCTTCGATCCGCGCGCGCTCACGGCGCTGCTCGCGCGCGACATCGAGCTCGAGTCGCCGCTGCCGGACGACGTCGAGCCGCCGCTCGTGCTTGCGACCGGCGGCTTCCCGGGCCGGCTCGCGTCGGAGCAGGGGCTGCTCCTCCGGGCGAACTCGTGGAGCGACGGCGCAGGGCTCGACTACGCGACCACGCGCGGCGCTGCAGTCACCGGGGGGATGGGCGAGTTCTACGGCCGCGCGCTCCCGGCGCCGCCGGCGCGGATCCGCGAGGACGACTTCGTCCCGCTCTCGCAGCTGTACGGACGGTGGGCGCGCGTCTACGCCGAGGACGGCCGCGAGATCACGCCGCAGTCCGTCGCCTGGCACGAGAACGATCTCGCGCAGCGCATCGGCCCGCGCGCCTGGTACGTCGTCGCCGAGACGAACGAGCGGATCGAGGCCGCGCGCGCGGCCGGCGGCACGGTGGTGGATGCGTCGGAGCTTCCGTTCGACGCGCCGCCCGGCATCGCGGTGCACGTCGCCGCCGGCGTCACGCACACGCTCGGCGGCTTGCGTGTCGACACGCGCGCGCGTGTCGAGGGCGTCGACGGCCTCTATGCCGCGGGCGTAGACGCCGGCGGCGTCGCCCTCGGCGGCTACGCGAGCGGCCTTGCGCAGGCGCTCGTGCTCGGCCTTGTGGCGGCGGAAGATCTCGCAACCTGACCGTCTCGGCGACTGCAACCAGGCTCTCGCAACCTGACTTCAGTCAGGTTGCAGTCGTTGGCGCCGTTTGATCATTTCAACGACTGCAACCAGCTTGAAAGCTGGTTGCTGAAGCCGCCTACCCGGCGCCGAGATACGCGCACTGCCGCTTGTCGCCGGGGAGCGGCGACGGGGCGACCTTCGTGACGCGGAGCAGTTCGCCGTCCTGTTCGACCTCGGAGCCGACGGCCGGGACGTCGCCGTCGCGCTCGCGGAGCTCGTACCCCGACGTCTTCCAGACGAAGAGCAGATAGCTCATGCGCGCCGGAGCTTACTCGGAGACGGCATACACCGGCAGGACGAGCCGCATCGTCGTGCCGCTGTCGTCGTGCTCCACGTGCAGCGCCGCGCCCAGGGTGCGCGCACGCTCCTCGAGCACCTCGATCGACCGGCGGCGGCGCTCGCTGGGCGCGTCGTCGCGGATCGTCATCTCGAGCGTCTGCGGCTCGCCGGGGCCGATCGCCACAGTGAACGTCTTCGGCGGGCCGCGGCGGATCGCCTGCTCGAGCGCTTCGCGCACGATCTGGTACAGCGCCGCCTGCGAGCGCTCGCCGAGCGTCTCCGCCGCAGCGACGTCGAACTCGACCTGGATCCCGTGCTCGATGCCGCGGTCCTCGCCGAGCGCGCGCACCGCCATCGAGAAGCCGTGGTCGCGCAGGATGACCGGCTCGAGATTGAACGAGAGGTCGCGCAGCTCGCCGATCGTCGTCCGCGTGCGCCCGAGGGCTTTCTCCAGGATCTCGCTCGCCTGGTCGTTCTGGCCGCGTGCGATGAAGTCGGCGACCGCATCGAGCATGAGCGCGACACCGGAGAGCGACTGCACCGGCCCGTCGTGGAGGAACAGCGCGATGCGACGACGCTCGTCCTGCTCAGCCCCGAGCACCTGTTCGGTCAGCTCGCGGCCTTCCGCGTCGGCCATCAGTCAATAATCGCTTCGCGGAGCGCGATCGCCACCGCATGCGTGCGCGTGTCAGCCTCGAGCTTCGCGAGGATGTGGCGCACGTGGCTCTTCACTGTTTCCTGGCTGATGAAGAGCTTCGTCGCGACGTCGGCATTCGACATGCCGTCGGCGAGCAGCTGGAGGATCTCCCGCTCGCGCCCGGTGAGCATGTCGTCCTTGTCCTTGCCCATGAGGAACGCGGGCATGAGGGCAGGGTCGACGTAGCCTTCGCCGCCGGCGACCTTCTCGATCGCGCGGAGGAGCGTCGCGTGTGGAGCCTCCTTGAGGATGTAGCCCTTGGCGCCCGACTCGAGGCCGCGGCTGAGCAGGCTGCGCTCGCTGTACGCCGTGAAGATGAGGACGGCGGTGTCGGGCACCTTCTCGGTGAGGATCTTCGTCGCCTCGAGCCCGTCCATCCCGGGCATGCGAACGTCCATGATCACGACGTTCGGGCGGCGGCGCTCGGCGAGGGCGACGGCCGACTCGCCGTCGGCGGCCTCCCCGATGACCCGGATGTGCGGCGCCCGGGAGAGAGAAAGGCGCAGGCCTTCGCGCACGACCTCGTGATCGTCGACGATCAGACAGGTGATCTCGTTGGCGCTCAAAGCCGCGGGCGGATCGTATCTTGCGCCCGAGACGGTGAGGGAGCCCCGGGCCGAATCACACGGCCAGCCGGAGCTGTTCCGGATCCTCCGGCGGCTCGAGCCGGAGGATCCTCCGGTCGCGGATCCCGTGCCGGCGCGCGAGCTCGCGCACCTCGGCCTTCACGGGGTTCGTCTCCGCGGCCGACAGATACGCCCGGCGGCCGTACAGCCGCTGGTACTCGGGCAGCAGCTCGGGCCAGTCGCGCTCGAGCGCCGCGAGGTAGTGCTCTTTCGTGCCGGGCCTGAGATGGAGGACGTTCGTCCAGATGCCGGTCGCGCCGGCGGCCCGCACGGCGCGCACGACGTTCTCGAGAAGCTCCGGCTTGTCGGTGATCCCCGGGAGGATCGGCGCCATGCCGACGCCGACGTCGAGGCCAGCTTCGACGAGCTGCGTCACCGCGCGCAGGCGCTGGAGCGGCGGCGCCGTTCCCGGCTCGGTCTTGCGCCAGGCGTCGAGGTCGATCGTCGGGATCGAGAACGTGATGTGCACCTCGGCCCGCTGCGCCGCAGCGACGAGCACGTCGATGTCGCGCACGATCATCGGCCCGCGCGTGATGATCGCAAACGGATTCGCCGCGGCGCAGAGCACCTCGATGCACGCGCGCGTGAGCTTGTAGCGGCCCTCGGCAGGCTGGTACGGGTCGGTCGCCGCGCCGATCGTCACCGACTCGCGCTGCCACGACGGGCGCGTGAGCTCCTTGCGCAGCATGTCGGCGATGTTCGTCTTCACGCGGATGCTGGTGCCGTAGCGCTCGTCGGACGGGCGGTCGGCGCGCTGCTCGAACGCGCGCACGTAACAGAATGTGCAGCGGTGGACGCAGCCCATGTATGGATTCAGCGTCCAGTTGAAGCCCATGCCCTGCACGCGGTTGAGCGCCGACCGGCAGGGCTCCTCCCGATACTCGACCCGCATCGGCCCAGTCTAGACGAACGTGTGTTCGTGCGCGAACGATTTAGGCTCGCGGCCTCCTAGGGGATGAGGAAAGGGGAGAACCATGAGGTGGAGGCTGATGGCGGGCGTCCTTGCGGTCGCGGCCGTTCTCGCAACAGGCGCGGTGGCGCTCGCGGCGGTGTTCTCGCCCGGCACGCCGGGGCTCGGTGACCCGTTCTTCCCGCTCGGCGGGAACGGCGGCTATGACGTCCAGCACTACGGCCTGACGCTCGCATACGACCCGCCGGCGAACCAGCTCACGGGAACCGCGGTGATCACGGCGCAGTCGACCCAGGCGCTCTCGCGCTTCGATCTCGACCTGCGCGGGTTCTCGATCACGCAGCTGCTCGTGAACGGCGTCGCCGCCACGTCGACGCGGAACGGGCAGGAGCTCGTCATCACGCCTGCGTCGGGTATTCCGGCCGGGAAGACGTTCACCGTCACCGTCGGCTACCAGGGGACGCCGACCGTCGTCACGGATCCCGACCAGTCGATCGAAGGCTGGGTGCCGACCGACGACGGCTCCGTCGCCGTCGGCGAGCCGCAGGGCTCGCCCGGCTGGTTCCCGTGCAACGACAACCCGCAGGACAAGGCGACCTACGACTTCTCGGTCACTGTGCCCTCGGGCCTCACCGCAATGGCGAACGGCGTGCTCGTCTCGAACACGTCGAGCGGCGGGACGACGACGTGGGTGTGGCGCGAGACCGATCCGATGGCGACGTACCTGTCGACCGTCGACATCGGCCGCTTCGATCTCACGATCTCGTCGATCGACGGCATCCCGTCGTACGTCGCGGTCGACCCGCAGCTCGCGAAGGGGCAGGTGCTCTCGAAGCTGCCCGAGATCGTCCGCTTCTACAGCTCCATCTACGGCCCCTATCCGTTCACGGCCGTCGGCGCGATCGTCGACTCCGCGAAGAACCTCGGCTACTCGCTCGAGACGCAGACGAAGCCGCTCTTCCCGTACGTGCCGGACGAGGCGACGCTCGCCCACGAGCAGTCGCACATGTGGTTCGGCGACTCGGCCACGCTGGGCCGCTGGCCCGACATCTGGCTGCACGAGGGCTTCGCGACGTGGTCCGAGTGGATCTGGAGCGAGCACACGGGGAACAAGACTGCCGCGCAGTGGTTCAAGCAGCTCTACAGCACCACGGCGAAGGACGACCGCTTCTGGAACCCGCCGCCGGGAGACCCGGGCGATCCGTCGCTGCTCTTCAACGGGACGATCTACTACCGCGGCGGCATGACGCTCGAGGCGTTGCGCGAGAAGATCGGCAACGACGCGACGTTCTTCCGCATCATGCGCGACGAGGCGCAGCAGAACCGGTTCGGAACCGTGACGACGCCGGGCTTCATCGCCATCGCCGAGCGGGACTCGGGCCTCGATCTCGATAAGTTCTTCCAGGCGTGGCTGTTCACACCTGGGAAACCCACCGACTGGTAGAGCTCGAACCGGGCATCGTGCGCGTGACGCTGGCCCTGCCGACAGGCCCGCGTCACGTGCACTGCTACTTCCTGCGCGGCGACACCGACGACGGCTGGACGCTCGTCGACACCGGGCTCGGCCTCATGGAGACGCCGTGGGACGACCTCCTCGCGCAGCTCGACGGCGACGTCGTGCGGATCTTCATCACGCACATGCATCCCGATCACGTCGGCGGGGCGGAGGCCGCAGCCGAGGCGACCGGGGCTCCGGTGTTCCAAGGGCGCCTCGACTACGCGCAGTGCGAGCGCGTGTGGGGATCCGACGACTGGCCGGAGCGAATCGCCGAATGGTTCATCCGGAACGGCGTGCCGCCTGCGGTGTCCGACGAGTTGATCGAGTCGGGCCACGTCTTCGCCGACTTCGTGCGCTTCGCGTGGAATCCGACGCTCGTCGAGCCGGGCGACGAGATCGACGGCTGGCGGGTCGTCGCGACGCCGGGGCACGCGGACGGGCACCTGAGCCTTCACCGCGGCGACGTCCTGATCGCCGGGGACACGCTGCTCACGCCGATCACGCCCGCGATCGGGCTCTATCCGGAGAGCCGTCCCGATCCGCTCGGCGACTACGTCGACACGCTCGGCCACCTCGCCGAGCTCGCGCCGCGCATCTCGTACGGCGGGCACGGCGTCCCTGTCGAGAGGCCGGCCGAGCGGTGCGCCGAGACGATCGCGCACCACGACGACCGCCTCGACCGCACGGCGGCGGCGCTCGGGGCCGAGCCGCGCTCGGGCTTCGAGGTCTCGCACGACCTGTTCGGGCACGAGCTGCCGGCGATCCAGCGCCGCTTCGCCGTCGCCGAGACGCTGTCGCACCTCGAGCGTCTCGTCGCGCTCGGGCGGGCGGAGCGGGGCGGAGACGACCGCAGCGTCACCTATACTCCGCGCTTCGCCGGTGGACGATCTCCCCTCTAGTACCTACGCCCCGAGGTTAGGGGCGTGACCCTCACACTCGAGCTGATCGGCGTCGGGGCGCTGATCTTCGTCAACGCCTTCTTCGTCGCTGCGGAGTACGCCCTCGTCACGGCCCGCCGCACGCGGATCATCGAGCTGCATCACCAGGGCAACCGGCGGGCGCGCGCCGTGCTGCGCATCACGTCGGACCCGCCGCAGTTCATCGCGGCCATGCAGCTCGGCGTCACGCTCACCTCGCTCGGTATCGGCGCCCTCGGCGAGCAGGCGCTCGCGCATGCGTTCGACAAGTGGATCTCGACGATCCTCGCCGTGCTGCTCGCGTACCTCATCCTGACGTTCGCGCACGTCGTGATCGGCGAGCTCGTCCCGAAGGGCGTCGCGCTCGGGCACGCCGAGGGGACCGCGCTCTGGGTGTCGGCGCCCGTGCGCGCGTTCTTCACGCTGTTCGCACCGTTCGTGTGGGCGCTGCGCAAGACGACCGAAGGCGTGTTGCACCTGCTCGGGCTCGAGTCACCCGGGGCGGAGCGCGACCCGCTCTCCGAGGCCGAGCTGCGCATGTTGCTGTCGCGCTCGAGCGAGGAGGGCGAGATCGAGCGCGAAGAGCAGCAGATGATCGACAAGGTCTTCGTCTTCGGCGACAAGGACGCGGCCGACGTGATGGTGCCGCGGCCCGAGGTCGCCGCCGTGTCGGTCGAGATGCCGCCGGAGCAGGCGCTCGCGACGGTGCTCGACTCGCCGTACACGCGCTACCCGGTCTACCGCGAGTCGCTCGACGACGTCGTCGGCGTCATGCACGTGCGCGACCTCTTCACCGCCGTCCACGATCGAGGGCTCGCCGACGTGAAGCTCGACGAGATCGTCCGCCCGGCGTACATCGTCCCGGAGACGAAGGATCTGGCGTCGCTGCTGCAGGAGTTCCGGAAGACGAACAACCACTTTGCGATCGTCGTCGACGAGTACGGCGGCACGGCGGGGATCTGCACGCTCGAAGACCTGCTCGAGGAGATCGTCGGCGAGATCGAGGACGAGTTCGACGTCTCAGAGGTGCAGATCGTGCAGATCGACGACGAGACCTACCACGTCGACGGCATGTTCCCGATCGACGAGTTCAACGCCCGTTTCGGAGCCGAGCTGCCGGACGACGACTACCACACGCTCGCCGGCTTCGTGTTCGGCCAGCTCGGCCGCGCGCCCCAGCCGGGCGATGACGTGACCTTCGACGGGATGCGGTTCGACGTCCTCGAGGTGGACGGAAACCGCATCGAGCGGGTGGCCGTGAACTTCCTCGAGCGGCCCACGCCGAGGCGCGGTGGAGGCGAGTTGTTCGCGCCCGAAGACGAGATCGAGTAGCTACTCTGCTGCTGGTTCTGAGGGTCTATTTTCCAGTCTTCCGAAGGAGAACGATGAAGCGCATCAGCATGCTTGCGACGCTCGTCACGGCTGTCGCGATCCTTGCGGCGAACGCGACGGCAGCGACGCCGAGGCTCACCGCTTCGGTGTCCGATCCCCTCAACATCTCGCTCAAGCAGGGGACGAAGAAGGTCACGAGTCTCAAGGCCGGCAAGTACGTGATCGTCGTGAAGGACACGGCGGCCGATCACAACTTCCACCTGACAGGCCCCGGCGTGAACAAGACCACGTCGGTCGCCGCGAAGGTCACCGCGACCTGGACGGTCACCCTGAAGAAGGGCACCTACAAGTTCGTGTGCGACCCGCACAAGTCGTTCATGAAGGGCTCCTTCACCGTCAAGTAGCGAATCCGGAGGGCGTCGCAGCCCGTACCCCCTCGTGAACGATCACACGAGGAAAGGGAATCCATGCTGCGACGCCTTCTGTTTCTCCTCACGCTCGTCGTCGGCGCCTCGCTCGCTGCGACGGCGCTTGCCACGGCAGGCACGACCAAGAGCTCCGGCCTCGTCGGTGAGGTCGGCCCCGGTTACTCGATCGAGGTCAAGCTCAACGGCAAAGACCTGAAGACGATCAAGGCAGGCACCTACACGATGAAGGTGGAGGACAGAGCCTCGATCCACGACTTCCACCTGATCGGCAAGGGCCTGAACAAGGCGACGACCGTCAGCTTCGTCGGCGACCGCACCTGGCGCGTCACGTTCAAGCCCGGCAAGGTCACGTACCAGTGCGACCCCCATGCCTCGATGGGCATGAAGGGCTCGTTCAAGGTCACGACATGAGCGCGGGGCCAGCGACCGCAACCTGGTTTAAACCAGGTTGCGGTCGTTCGGCTACGCCACGTCGAGCGCGCTGATCTCGCCGCCGGCGATCGACCAGGCGGCGAGCGTGTCTTCGTGCAGCGAATAGATCAGGTACGGCTGGCCTTCCCACTGCCCGATGTTCTCGACGTCGGTGCGCGACGGGCGCGGGGGCGACGACAGATGCGAGTGGACGACCGCCTGCCTCAGGTCGCGGTCGCCGATGTCGGCCCAGACGATCGGGTCGATGAAGAGCTCGAAGCGATACGGCGACGGCGTCGCATTCGTGCCACGGACGTATTCGACGGCGACGTCGCCGTCGAGGAGGAGCAGGCCGCACGCTTCGTTCGGTGCTTCGTCGCGAGCGTGCGCCGCGATCTCGGCGCGAAGCTCGGGCGGGACTACCACCAGAGCGTGCGCTCCATCGACGTCGCGACGTCGTCGGTCTCCCAGAAGTCGGCGCTCAGGTACTTCCACCCCGCATCGGCGAGGATGCAGACGACGACGCCTTCGTCGAGCTCCGCCGCAAGCTTGCGCGCGACGTGCACGACGGCGCCGCCGGAGACACCGGCGAAGATGCCCTCCCGGTCGAGCAGCTGCTGCACGGCGGCCACCGACTCCGCGTTCGAGACGAGCATCTTCCGATCGAGCTTCGACACGTCGAGGATCGGCGGCACGTAGCCGTCGTCGAGCGAACGAAGCCCCATCACGGGATCGCCGGGCAGCGGCTCCGCCGCGGCGACGACGACGTCCGGGAACGACTCGCGCAGCCGCGCTCCCGTCCCCATGAGCGTGCCGCCGGTGCCGAGCCCCGCAACGAGCACATCGACGCGGTCGAGCGCATCGACGATCTCCGCACCCGTGCCCTCGTAGTGCGCGCGCGGGTTCGCCTCGTTGCCGTACTGGAACGGCATGTAGTAGCGCGGCTCGCGCGCGGCGAGCTCGAGAGCGAGCTTGACCGCTCCGTTCGATCCCTGGTCGGCGGGCGAGTCGACGATCGTCGCGCCGTAGAGGCGCAGCAGCCGCCGCCGTTCCTCCGTCGCGTTCGCCGGCATGACGCACGTGAGCGGGTAGCCCTTGAGCTTCGCGATCAGCGCGAGCGAGATGCCCGTGTTGCCGCTCGTGGGCTCGAGCAGCTCGCGGCCGGGCTCGAGCTCGCCCGACGCCTCGGCGGCCTCGATCATGGCCTTGGCGACACGGTCCTTGATCGAGCCGGTCGGGTTCTGGCCCTCGAGCTTCGCGTACATGCGAACCGACGCCTTCGGCGTCACTCGCTTCAGTTCGACGAGCGGGGTGTTGCCGACGAGGTCGAGCAGATCCCCCGCGACGGTCAGGCTAGGAGCCACCGGCCATCGCCGGCAGGAGGATCACGGTGGACCCGAGCTGCACCGGCGTGTCGAGCCCATCGAGGGTGCGCACGTCCTCGCCCTCGACGTACACGTTCACGAACGGCGCGATCTCGTCGTCCTCCACGAGCTGCGAGCGCAGGCCGGGGAAGCGGGACATCAGATCGTCGAGCAGCTCGCGCACGGTGTCACCTGCGGCGGGCACCTGGCGCTCGCCACCCGTCTCCGTGCGAAGCGTCGGTGGAATGCGAATCGTCGTCATGCCGGCGTCGGCCTCCCTTGACAGAACTGGACGTAGTCGATGTATTCGGTGATCGTCGGGTGCTCGCCGCACACCGGGCAATTCGGGTCCTTGCGCAGCTTGACCTCGCTGAACTCCGCAGAAAGCGCGTCGAAGAGGAGCAGGCGGCCGGCGAGCGAGTCGCCGATCCCGAGCGCGAGCTTCAGCGTCTCGTTCGCCTGGAGCGAGCCGATGATCCCCGGCAGGACACCGAGGACACCGCCCTCCGCGCAGCTCGGTGCGAGCTCGGGCGGCGGCGGCTGCGGGAAGAGACAGCGGTAGCACGGCCCCTCGTGGGGCGTGAACACGGTGACCTGCCCCTCGAAGCGGTAGATCGACCCGTGGACGACGGGG
>Ga0070679_100006153_pt1 | contig 11168 bp, 8 predicted proteins | sample KBSC63BmetaG_FD_65652 | JGI IMG/M metagenome (GOLD analysis project Ga0070679, IMG submission 65652) | Corn rhizosphere microbial communities from Kellogg Biological Station, Michigan, USA - KBS C6-3B metaG | ecosystem: Host-associated > Plants > Roots > Rhizosphere | place: USA: Michigan... | reverse complement strand
TCGCCCGTATGGATCAAATTGGGCCAGGCTTGGGACACGCTGCGCGGGCGCTCACCGCGTTCATCGGTGTGGGCCTTGTCATTGCCGATCAATCATGGCGACGTGGCGAAAGCGCGCAAGCATCTCGATGCGTTCGCACGCGGCTTGTCGCTGTCCAACATGGAAGGAACGGCACCATGAGCGAGAAGCCGCTGATCGCGCACGTGCTCTATCGCCTCGACACCGGCGGGATGGAACGCATTGCCGTTTCAGTCATCAATGCCACGCGCGATCGCTATCGGCATGCGGTGATCTGCCTTGCAGGTTTCGGGAACCTGCGAAAAGAGATCGAGGATACTTCTGTTCCATGCGTGTCGTTGGGCAAGCGGTCTGGCAAGGACTGGGGCTGTTATTTCAGGTTGTGGAAGGCGCTGCGGTGGCTGAAACCGGACCTGGTGCAGACCTACAACGTCGGCACCATGGACATGGCACCGGTTGCGCGGCTCGCCGGGGTGCATAGAGTGGTGCACGCCGAGCACGGCCGTGACGCCGCGGATCCTGCGGGTACAAACCGCAGGTACCGGAAGATGCGGCGTTGGTTGCGGCCTTTCGTTGCGCGCCACGTGGCCGTGTCCCGGGACCTGGAAAGCTGGTTGTCCGATGGGGTGGGCATCCGCCGATCGAGGATCTCGTACATCGCGAATGGAATCGATGTCACGAAATTCGAGGCAGCACGCCGTCGACCAGAGCCGAGATGTCTGCTGCGCGACTTTGCACCGGAGACCGCCGTGGTGGTGGCAAGCGTCGCGCGCCTTGACAGGGTCAAGGATCAAGCGGGCCTGATAATGGCGTTCAATCATTTGCGCGAAACGGCCAAGGCCAAGGGTGTCGATGTACGCCTTGTCATTGCGGGCGACGGCCCGCAGCGGTTGGAACTTCAGCAGCAGATCGAACAGCTCGGTCTCGCAGGATCCGCAAGACTGCTCGGCAACCGTGAGGATGTGCCCGAACTGCTTGCTGCGTGCGATGTGTTCGCGTTGTCGTCGATTGCCGAAGGCATGCCCGTGACGCTTTTGGAAGCGATGGCAGCCAGTCTGCCGGTCGTGTCAACCAATGTCGGCGGCATCGCATCGGTGGTTGAAGATGGATTGACCGGCACGCTAGTGCCACCTAGGGACCCGCGTGCGTTGGCCAATGCGCTGTCCACTTACGTGATGGACCCGGACCTGCGCCAGCGGCACGGCAGTGCCGGGCACACTCGCGCTACGATGCACTTCAGCCTGCGGGCGATGGTATCTGCGTATGCAGCGTTGTACGACGGGTTGCTCGATCCGCGGCGCGCCGCCGCCCGGCTCCGCGAAACGCCAACACTCGGACGGCGCGGGGAGTCCTGACCATGTGCGGAATCGCCGGCATCGTGCTTTCCGACCGTGACGCAGCAGCGAACGAACAGGTTCTCGTGGCGATGCGCGATGTGCAACGCCACCGCGGACCGGATGAGGCCGGGCTGTATCTGGACAAGGGCGTGGGTTTGGGCCACCGGCGCCTGTCCATCATCGACCTTGGTCACGGACAGCAGCCAATGGTGGATGAGGAAGCCGGGCTTGCGCTCGTCTACAACGGCGAGCTATACAATTTCGAAGCGCTCAAGGCCGATCTGGAAAAGGATGGCATCGCCTTCAAGACACGTTGCGACACCGAGGTGCTGCTGCGTGCGTGGCAGCATTGGGGCAATGCCTGCCTGACGCGTCTGGTCGGGATGTTCGCGTTCGCGGTGTGGAACATGCGCGAACAGCGTTTGTACCTTGCACGCGACCACATCGGCGTAAAGCCGCTCTATTATGGATTCTCCCGTTCGGGCGACTTGGTGTTTGCCTCCGAGCTCAAGGGCGTGCTTGCTCACCCCGGCGTTGCGCGCTCCATCGATTCGCAGGCGGTCGAGGACTACATGGCGTTCGGCTACGTGCCGGATCCCAAGTGCATTTACCGCGACGTCTTCAAGCTGCCCGCGGGCCATTGGTTGACTTGGCGTGCCGGCGAAGCAGCGCCTGTTGCCCGGCAATATTGGGACGTGCCGTTTGCAGTGGATGCCGGCATCGACGTCGCGGACGCGATGCACCAGTTGCGCGCGATGCTGGATGAATCCGTGGCAAGCCAGATGGTGTCGGACGTACCCCTCGGGGCGTTTCTGTCCGGCGGCGTCGATTCGAGTGCGGTGGTCGCGAGCATGTGTCGCGTTGCGCATGGCGCGGTCAACACCTGCGCGATCGGTTTCGACCACGCCGCATTCGACGAGACCCGCCATGCGCGCGCCGTGGCACAGCACCTCGGCACCACCCACTTCGAAGAGCACGTCGGTTCGAATGATTACGGCCTGCTGGACCTGCTGGCGCGGCTCTATGACGAGCCGTTCGCGGACAGCTCCGCATTGCCCACGTACCGCGTCTGCGAACTGGCACGGAGGCACGTTACTGTTGCGCTGTCCGGCGATGGCGGTGACGAGAACTTCGCCGGTTATCGAAGGTATCGGTTGCACGCGTGGGAAAGTGCCTTCCGGGCACGCCTGCCGTTGGGACTGAGGAGGCCGTTGTTCGGCGGATTGGGGAGCGTATACCCCAAGGCCGATTGGGCGCCGCGTTTGCTGCGTGCCAAGACCTCGCTGCAGGCATTGGCCCGCGACGACGTGGAGGCTTTTTATCACAGCGTCAGCACCACGCCCGCCGCGTTGCGCCAGGAGCTGTACAGCTCGGCATTCAGGCACGAATTGCAGGGCTATACCACGCTGGAGGTATTCCGCTCGCACGCCGCCCGCGCGCCCACGGATCATCCCTTGTCCCTGGCCCAATATCTCGAGTTCAAAACATGGTTGCCCGGCGACATTTTGACGAAGGTGGACCGTGCCAGCATGGCCCACAGCCTCGAGGTCCGCGTACCGCTCCTTGATCACAGGCTGGTCGAATGGGCGTCCTCCCTGCCTCCCCAGCTGAAGCTCAAGAACGGTACAGGCAAGTACCTCTTCAAGAAAATGCTGGAACCGGATTTGCCCCATGACCTGCTTTATCGCACGAAAATGGGGTTCAGCCCGCCGCTTGCGGGCTGGTTGCGCGGCCCGTTGGCACAACACGTCCGGCGGGCACTCCTCTCGGGCGCGGTGGCCCAGTGTGGTTACTTCGAGCCATCGAGACTTGAGGCGTTGGTGCGGCAACACGCATCCAATCGCCGCGACCACAGCACGACACTGTGGAAACTCCTGATGCTGGACGCGTTCCTGCGGCAAGCACATGAAACCTCTACTTTGCACACCGAAGTGACCTTCGACCGCCGAGCCGCGCTTGTTGGGGTGACATCATGAGTGGCTGCATCTTGCTGTTCGGTCTGCCGCGTTCCGGCACGACATGGATCGGCAAATTGTTCGACAGTCACCCGGATACGCTCTACCGGCATGAACCGGACAGCGTGCAGCGGCTCAGTTTGCCGCTCTACCCCGAAGTGGAGGCTTCGTCCGCACACCGCCCGGAACTGGAGCGGTTCATGGCGTCGTTGCCCCGGATGCGTTCGCCGGAGGTGGTCGGCAAACAGCCGCTGTTTGCCAAGCGCTATCTCTCCACGGTGGCCTTGTTTGCCTACCGCGCGAGCGTACTTGCCGCCAAATCAGCCAGCAAAGTCCGGCGTCACGCGCCGTGCCCGTACCGCCCCACAGGTGGGAACCGGGCCGACGTCCGCGTCGTGTGGAAGTCCATCGAGTCCCTGGGGCGATTAGGTGTGTGCGCTGCGGCCATGCCCGACGTCCGGGCGGTCCATCTGATGCGTCATCCGTGTGGACACGTGGCTTCGGTATTGCGCGGGCGCGCAACACGGAGGTTTGATGGCGAGGCGTTGGATACGGATGATTCGTGGCGATTGACGATGCTACTGGATACCGCTGCCGGCAGAGCGTACGCGGCGAGTTTGGGTGACCCGAAGACGCTTACGCACGAAGAGCAGCTGGCCTGGATATGGGTGATTACCCATGAAAAGGTCTTGGCTGATACCGCTAACAGCGAGAACGTGATTGCCGTGCGTTATGAGGACGTGTGTGACGACCCGACCGCAATGACCCGAAAAATGTTCGAGTTCGCCGGCCTCGCATGGCATGCCCAAGCCGGATCCTTCGTGCGTGCCAGTACCGAGACCACAACAAGTGCGACGGACACGGGTTACTACAGCGTTTTCAAGCCCCCGCGTGCGTCAGCCGAACGTTGGCGTTCCGAACTGGCGCCCCAGGCTATCGAACGCATCATGCAAATAGTGCGGTATAGCGCCATGGCCCGCTATTACTCCGACATTGGACATTCGGCGAAGGCGTTGCCCGAGGGCGTGACATGAACCAGGCGTTGGTCCGATGAAAATCTTGTATCACCACAGGATTGCATCGAAAGACGGGCAATACGTCCACGTCGAGGCGATCGTCGACGCCCTGCGCAGGCTCGGTCACGATGTCGTGCTCATCGGTCCCAAACTCGGGCAGAACCAGGACTTTGGTGGTGAGGCCGGTTGGGTGCGCTGGCTCAAGCGGTGGATCCCGGGCGCCTTGTACGAGGTGGCCGAATTCGGTTATAGCCTCTTCGATTATTTCCGACTGTCCGCTGCCATCCGGAGGCATCGCCCCGACTTTGTATACGAGCGCTACAACTTGTTTTTCATGTCTGGCTTGTGGGCACGCCGGCGCCATGGGCTGCCATGGCTCGTCGAGGTCAATGCACCGCTGTTCGATGAGCGTTGCGCCTATGGCGGGATCAAGCTCAAGCGACTGGCGAGTTGGACGGAGAGATCCGTCTGGCGCGGCGCCGACCGCGTGTTCGCGGTGACGCATGTGCTGGCCCAGCGTGTGGCAGATGAAGGCGTGGCCCATGCGAGAGTCACGGTGACGCCGAACGGCATCGACCCGGCGCAGTTCGAGAAGCTTTCGGCGCGCGCCGAGGCAAAACGAGCGCTGGGTATTGAAGGCAAAGTGGTATTGGGATTCACGGGTTTTGTCCGCCAGTGGCATGGGTTGGAACGTGTGCTCGATGCGATGCAGCGGCTGCAGGTTCCCGTCCATTTCCTCCTCGTGGGTGATGGCCCGGCACGCGTTGCATTGGAGCAGCGCGCGCATGCGTTGGGGCTGGCCGCAAACATCACTTTCACGGGCGTCATCGAGCGCTCACAGGTCATCGGCCACGTCAACGCGTTTGACATTGCATTGCAGCCTGACGTAGTGGCATACGCATCTCCGTTGAAGTTGTTCGAATACTTGGCGGCCGGTTGTGCGATCGTCGCACCCGACCGTTCGAACATCCGCGAGATCCTCACCCACGATGTCAACGCCTGGTTGTTCGATCCCGATGATGCAGGCAGCTTTGTTGATGGCGTCGTGAGACTCGCAAACGACGCGGCATTGAGACAGCGGCTGGAGACCGCAGCCAAGGGGACGATCCATCAAAGGCGTCTGACGTGGCTGGACAATGCCGAGCGGATTCTCGCGTGCGCACAAGCGTTGACCGTCAGCGCGAACTCGAATGGGCGCAATCCTTTACTGCACCCGGGGCAAGGTCATGAGTAGGCATGAAGTACCGGCATTGATTGTCGGCGCGGGCATCAACGGCCTCGGTGTAGCCCGCAGCCTCGCCCGGGCACGCGTGCCGGTCTGGTTGCTGGACTCGGACGCCCGGAGCCCGGCGATGCAAACACGTACTGCCAGATCGTTGCAGATACGCGGCTTGCATGGAGAAACGCTGGTCGAGGATCTGGAGCAACTCGGGAAGGATCGCTTCGCGGGCGTACGTCCGGTGTTGTTGCTCACCCAGGAGGAGTCTGTCAAGACAATTTCGCGACACCGCGAACGGTTGGCGCCTTTCTATCGGTTCAGCCTGCCGCACAAGGATACCGTCGATGCGCTGCTGCACAAATACGGCTTCCAGCGTCTCGCCGAGCTGCATCACGCTCCGATTCCGAAGCTGGTGCACGTCACCACCCAAGCGGGCCTGGCGCAACTCGAACAACTGCATTATCCCGCCGTAGTCAAACCCGGCGAACGACATGCTGGGTACAGTCGGCAATTCAGGAAGGCCTACCGGGTCGAGGGTATTGCGGAAGCCCGCGACCTCGTTCGCAACATCCTTGCGGTAATGCCGGACGTGGTAGTGCAGGAGTGGATCGCGGGACCGGATTCGAATATCCATTTCTGCCTGCAATACCTGGATCGGCACAGCCGGCCGGTGGCAGCGTTCACGGGCCGCAAGATCCGCTCGTGGCCGCCGGAGGTCGGTGGTACCGCAAGCTGCACCGCGGCACCCGAAGCACATGCCGAATTGTCCGCGGTCACGGCGCGTTTTTTCAAGGATACGGGTGTCACCGGGATCGCCGGGATGGAGTACAAGTGCGATGCCCGCACCGGTGAATTGCGAATGGTGGAACCGACCATTGGACGAACCGATTATCAGGAAGAAGTCGCGACCTTGAACGGCGTCAACCTACCCTTTGCCGCGTACTGTTCCGAGCTTGGCCTGCCTGTTACCCCGCCGGTGGCGGTCCAAAGCCCTGCGGTGTGGCGCGTAAGCTTCGAAGATACGCAGTCCGCGCTGCTGCAACACCAAGCGGCCGGAAGCGGTTTTCCGCGGGGCAACCGTACGATCGATGCACTGTGGCGCTGGAATGATCCCATGCCGTTCTTGGCGCGAGGTTTGCAACGAATCCGGCGCAAGCTGCGCAAATGGATGTCCAAGTCAGCGGCACGACCGCACGTGATGGAAGCCAAACCATGAGCGTGCTCGCGAAACTGCTTATCCGGCGTCCAGCCCGGCACGTAAACCCGCGATCCGGGCTGGATGCAGCAGCCGAGTGGGTCGCGCGCGCCCACGATCACAGCGGCTGTGGTGGCGTCAGCGCTTGGTATGACACGGCAACGCGCCGATGGGCGGGCGCCTACCCGGAGACGACTGGATACATCATCCCAACCTTCATTCGCTATGCTGGGTTGACTGGCAAGGCCGGGTACCGGGAGCGCGCCCTCCGCATGGCAGCGTGGGAATCGGACATCCAACTTCCCGATGGCGGCGTTCGCGCCGGGACCCTCGATGCACCCCAGGTGGCGCCGACCATATTCAATACCGGACAGGCGCTTTTCGGTTGGCTCGCTGCATTCCGCGAGACCGGCGACGCGAGATTCCGCGACTCGGCGGTGCGCGCCGCCGACTGGCTGGTCGGCGCTCAGGATTCCGACGGTGCATGGCGGCGTTTTGCTTCGCCGTTCGCCTCGCATGCTCTGAACACCTACAACACCCGGGTCGCGTTCGCATTGGCCCAGGCGAGCCGAATCCTCATGGAGTCGAGTTACCTCGACGCGGCAACCCGCAATGTGGAATGGGCGCTCACCCAGATGCGCCCCAACGGATGGCTGGAAAATAACGACTTGGAGGACAATAACAGGCCCCTCACCCACACCATCGCCTACGCTACCCGTGGAATACTCGAAGTCGGCTTGATGGCGTCCAACGATGCGTTTGTGGGGGCGGCCGCACGCATTGCGCGGACCGTCGCGCAGTGCCAACGCAGCGACGGCGCCTTGCCCGGCCGTCTGGACGCGCACTGGCGCGCCGCAGTCCGTTGGACATGCGTTACTGGCAATGCCCAGATGGCAATCATCTGGCAACGTCTCGCTGCGGAAACCGGCGACCGCTCATGGATTCCGGCGGCCGAAAACGCGATCACCTTCAATCTGTGGGTCCAGAACCTTGACACTTCGGATGATGGCGTGCGTGGGGGCCTGCCGGGTTCACACCCATTGAAGGGCGACTACATGAGGGGCCGCTATCCCAATTGGGCTGCCAAATTCTTCATGGACGCGGTGATGTTGCAAGCGGAGGCCGGTTGACCCCATGCGCAGCATCGCCCTCGCCCTTGTCATCTTTGGGACGATTCCCTTCATCTTGGCGCGGCCGTACCTCGGCTTGCTGGTATGGTCATGGCTCGGCTACATGAACCCCCATCGTTTGACGTTCGGATTTGCCTACAGTTTTCCGTGGGTCATGCTGATCGCGATCGTCACGCTCGTGAGTCTTGGGGTCAGCAAGGAAAGCAAGCGGATTCCGCTTTCCGCGACAAGCGTACTGCTCGCCTTGTTCCTCGCGTGGACGGGCATCACCACGTTCTTCGCCGTGGTGCCGGGTTCGGCCTGGGACGAATGGCAGCAGTTCGCCAAGATCCTCGTGATGGTGTTCGTTACCTTGATACTGGCGAACACCCGCGAGCGCCTGCATTGGCTGGTATGGGTGATCGTGGTGTCGTTGGGGTTCTATGGAGTCAAGGGCGGCATCTTCACCATTTTCGGTGGCGGCGCCAACCACGTGCTCGGGCCAGCCGGCAGCTTTATCGGAGACAACAATTCAATTGCACTTGCACTATGCATGAGCTTGCCGTTCATGCGCTATCTGCAATTGCACTCCAGCCAAAAATGGGTGCGCATTGGCTTGGGCGCGAGCATGCTGTTGACCGGTATTGCCGTGCTGGGCACGTACTCGCGCGGGGGCATGATTGCGCTCGCTGTCGTGGCGGGCGCCCTGATCCTGAAGGGTCGCGGACGCCTCACAATCTTCGCAACGCTTGTAGTGATAGGGGTGGTGGCCTGGAATTTCATGCCGCCGCAGTGGATTGAGCGGATGGATACATTGCAGCACGCCACGGAGACCAGTTCGGCGGAGACGCGCATCCAGTCCTGGGAGTTTTCAGCCAACGTCGCGCTGCACCGCCCAGTGTTGGGCGGCGGTTTCAACGTCTACGAGAGCAACTTGATGTGGCAGCTTTACGGACCGGAGGGTGCAAAACCACGCGCCGTGCACAGCATTTACTTTCGGGTCCTGGGCGAGCAGGGGTTTGTCGGACTTGTGTTGTTCCTGGGGTTGCTGGCTGCAAGCTGGTGGAGCTGCAGGCGGGTGCGCAAGCAGACCCGTCGGGTCGAGGGCATGAAGTGGGCATTGGATCTCGCCTCGATGCTGCAGGTGAGCCTGGTCGCCTTCGCGTCGGCAGGCGCGCTCCTGCCAATGTCATACTTCGACCTGAGCTACCAGCTCATGGGGCTGTCCGCGCTGTTGGTCGCCTGTTGCACCCGTCAACTGGAGGCTCGCACAAGTGCAGGAGACCCCGAGCACGCAACGCCGGCCATGGTCAAACCACGCGTTCCAGATACAGCGGTGCGGTACTGACGCCCCACGCCGTGACGATGCATGCGTATTCACAGCTACGGACGATCAATGGAAATGGAGGAGGTCTGGCTCACCTGTCGCATTTGGCAGTCGTATCGGGCCCGGCTTTCGAGGGAATTTGACGGTAATGACAAAAATACTTGTATTTTCGACGCTTTACCCGAACGAGTGCGAACCTCGCCACGGCATTTTTGTCGAGCAGCGGTTGCGCAAGCTGGTGGAGACAGGGAGCGTGGCTGCGCGGGTGGTGGCGCCGGTGCCATGGTTTCCGTTTGCGACCTCGAAGTTCGGACGCTACGGAGCTGCAGCAGCCGTGCCGCGTGAGGAGATGCGCCACGGCATTCCTGTATTACATCCGCGTTTTCCATCCCTTCCGCTGATCGGCATGAATCTCAAGCCGCGGATTCTCGCGGCGGCCATGCGACCGGTGTTGCGCGGCGTCATCGCGCGGGGCTTCGATTTCGACCTGATCGATGCGCATTACTTCTACCCGGATGGCGTGGCCGCGGCGTGGCTGGGGCAGGAGCTTGGCAAGCCGGTAATGGTCACCTGTCGTGGCAATGATGTGATGTATTTTCCCCGCTTCCCCGGCCCCCGACGCATGATCCTTGATGCGTCGCGAAGCGTTGGCGCCATCGCGACCGTGTCCGCGGACTTGAAACATTGCTTGTGCTCGATCGGGGTGGCGGCGGAAAAGGTCACGGTCCTTCGCAACGGCGTCGATGCCAACCTGTTTCGCCCCGTGGACAGGGATGTCGTTCGCCAGGCGCTTGACATCCAGCGTCCAACGTTGCTCTCGGTGGGCCATCTCGTTGAGCGGAAAGGGCATCATTTGGCGATTGAGGCGCTGAAGGCCTTGCCGGAATTCGATCTGGTGATCATCGGCGAGCGTGGCAGCGAAAGCGGTGGCATGGTCAACGAGCTTCGACTGCAGAGTGAGGCGCCTGAACTGGCGGGCAGGGTGCGATTCGTCGGCAACCTGCCGCAGGACCAGCTCAGGAATTGGTATGGCGCGGCCGATGCGCTGGTGTTGGCAACGAATCTGGAAGGCATGCCCAACGTCATGCTCGAATCACTTGCGTGCGGTACCCCGGTTGTCGCGACCGCGGTGGGCGGCATCCCCGAAATCATGACGGTTCCGGAGGCGGGCGTGCTGATGAAGGAGCGCACTGCAGCCGGGATCGCTGCAGCCGTCAGGCAGCTCTTTGATCATTATCCCTTGCGCGAGGCCACGCGAAGGTTCGCCGAAACGCTGAGTTGGGAGGAAACCACCCGGGGACAGCTTGCGTTGTTCGAGCGGGTCCTGCAACGGACGGGTTCCGGTCGGGATCGCGAAAGACTGGTGGCCGCAGCAGCAGCGAGGCACAGTTGATGTGCGGCATCGCCGGCTTCGTCAATCTTGGAGAACGGGTTTCGGGCGAGCAGCTTGCGGCCGATGCACAACGCATGGCGGACAGGCTCATTCATCGCGGGCCAGATGACGGGGGCGTGTACGTCGACACTGCTGCCCAAGTCGCGCTAGGGTTTCGGCGGTTGTCGATCATCGACCTGTCTCGCGAAGGCCACCAGCCGATGAGCTCGGCCAGCGGCCGGTATCGGCTGGTGTTCAACGGCGAGATCTACAACTTCCGCGAGCTTCGGCGTGGGCTGGAGGCGGACGGCCATGCTTTCCGTGGCCATTCGGACACCGAAGTGCTGCTCGCGGCAATCGAGGCGTGGGGCTTGCCCGAGGCGCTCAAACGCGCCAAGGGCATGTTGGCGCTCGCACTTTGGGACCGAAAGCGGCGGGAACTGTCGCTGGCCCGTGACCGCGTCGGGAAAAAGCCGGTTTATTACGGCTGGGCGGACCGCCGCTTTGTCTTCGGCTCCGAACTGAAGGCCGTCTGCGCATTGCTCCGGTCGAGGCCAGCGGTCAACCGCGACGCCCTCACGTTGCTGCTGCGACACAATTACATTCCCGCTCCGTACAGC
>Ga0070679_100006149_pt1 | contig 11170 bp, 8 predicted proteins | sample KBSC63BmetaG_FD_65652 | JGI IMG/M metagenome (GOLD analysis project Ga0070679, IMG submission 65652) | Corn rhizosphere microbial communities from Kellogg Biological Station, Michigan, USA - KBS C6-3B metaG | ecosystem: Host-associated > Plants > Roots > Rhizosphere | place: USA: Michigan... | reverse complement strand
CATCGTCCGGAACAACACGTCGGGCGGCGACGGCGCCGGCATGGACCTGGACAACGACGCCAGCATCGTGCGCGGCGGCGAGATCACCGGCAACGTGTCCCAGATCAACGGCGGCGGCATCCACGCCGACCTCTACCCGTGGGCGGGCGCCGTGCTGGAGAACATCAAGATCAGCGGCAACCAGGCCATGCAGGGCGGCGGCATCGCCATCGAGGGGAACCTGCAGCCGGTGGCCATGCGCGGGCTGGTCATCGACGGCAACCAGGCCCAGGTCGGCGGCGCCATGACGGTCACGGACAGCGAGTTCTCGCTGTCCAACTCGCGCATCACGAACAACGTCACCACCCAGGGGGCGGCCGGCCTCTACCTGACCGGCGCGACCGCGACGGTGACCTTCTCGACCTTCGCCAACAACATGGCCGCCGGCCAGGGCTCGGCGCTCTGGATCGAGTCGTCCACGGTCAGCGTGTCCGACTGCATCTTGACCGGCAACAACGCGGTGGTGGTGGTCGGGTCCGGCGCGCTGCCGCAGTGGACCTACAACGACACCTTCCCGGCGAAGTTCGCGGGAATGGGCGATCCGACCGGGCACGACGGAAACATCTCGGCCGATCCGCTGCTGGTGCTGCCCGATCTGACCTTGGCGGCCAACAGCCCGGCGCGCGACGCCGGCGACCCGGCGCTGCGGGACGCGGACGGAACCGCAGCCGACATGGGCGCCACCGGTGGTCCTTAAGGAACGGTCATGAACAAGCAACACGGAACGACCTTGGTTGTGGCAGCGCTGGGCATCCTGGCTGGCTGCGGAGAGCGCTCCCAGATTCCCGCCGTCCGGCTGGACGCCGGCAATCCGACCCCGGACGCGATGTCGGTGGTGGACACGGGCATTGACGCCGGGCAGACGCCGGGAACCGGCGGGGACGCCACGGTGCCCGGCACCGGCGGCACGGCGCCGGGCACGGGCGGCACGGCCGGCACCGCGCCCGGCACGGGCGGTTCGGCGCCCGGCACCGGTGGGTCGACGCCTGGCACCGGCGGCGCACCGCCCACGATGGACGCCGGACTGCCGCCGCCCATTCCGCCCGCGATCGACGGGCAGCTCGTGATCAACGAGGTGATGGCCGCGAACGCCCTGACCGTGTTCGACGAGAAGGGGCGCGCCGGGGACTGGGTCGAGCTCTTCAACCCGACCACCACCGACGTGCCGCTGGCGGGCTACGGTCTCACGACCAACCTCGACATGCCCGGCATGGTGAAGTTCCCGGCCGGACCGGTCTTGCACGCGGGCGAGCACCTGGTCGTCTGGCTGGACGGCGCCACCGGTGGTGGGCCGCTGCACATGAACCTCACGGTCAGCAAGGCGGGCGGCGCCCTCGGCTTCTCGCGGCCCGACGGGACGTTCATCGATCGGGTCACGTTCGCCGCGCAGGAGGTCGACTTCTCGGCCGCGCGCGAGCCGGACGGCTCGAACCTCTGGGTCATCGAGTGGCACGCGTCGCCGGGGGCCGCCAACCCGACCGGCACCGGACAGCCGATCGGCCTCGAGGACGTCACGCAGGCGGCCGAGGCGATCCCCGCGGCGGGCGATCTGTCCGAGCGCATCCTGGGTTACGACGTGATCCCGTCGTTCTCGCTCACCATCGCGGCGCCCCAGTGGACGTCGCTGCAGAACGACCCCGACACGTACGTTCAGGCGACGCTGACCTTCGACGGGCGCGCCTACGGACCGATCGGTGTGCACCTCAAGGGGATGCAATCGTTCGAGCCCATCGACCAGAAGCCGTCGCTGCACCTCAACATCGACAAGTTCGTGGACGGCGCGACCTTCTTCGGGCTGAAGGACATCACGCTCAACAACATGCACAGCGACTCGTCGATGATGCACGAGCGGATGGCCTACTGGGTGGCGCGCCAGGTGGGGATTCCGGCCTCGCGCGCCAACCACGCGATGCTGACCGTCAACGGGCAGGTCTACGGCCTCTACGCCAACGTCGAGACCGTGAAGAAGCGCATCGTGTCGCGCTGGTTCATGAACGACACCGGATCGCTGTTCAGCGCCACCGACGTGGACTTCGTCGCGGCCGACATCCCCGCCTTCGAGCTGGTCACGGGGCCGGACGACCGCACGATGCTCTCGGGCGTGGCCACCGCGATGGCCAGCGGGACCCCCGACCAGCAGATGACGGCGGCCGCGCAGTACGTGAACATCGACGAGCTCCGGCGCTTCTGGGCGTTCTGCGCCATCGTCGGCCAGTTCGATTCGTTCCCCTACAGCAACCCGGGGGACGACTACTTCATGTACGCCGACCCGATGACCCAGCGCCTCTGGTTCATGCCCTGGGGCATGGACGAGACCTTCCTGTCGGGTGACCTGGATATCGTCGGCCGCATGTGGGCGCCCATCGCCAAGTCGTGCATGTCATCGCCCGATTGCTTCCAGGCCTACGTGAACCAGGTGTGGGACGTGCTGGGCAAGGTCGAGGGGCTCGACTGGCTCGCCGAGCACGATCGGGTGGCCGCGCAGATCGCGCCGCTCATCCAGATGGACACCCGCCGGCACTACACCGACGACGAGGTCGCGCACGGGCAGAGCGACATGCGCTTCTTCGTCTCCGAGCGGCGCATGCACCTCAGCACGCTGATCCCGCCGGCGACGTCGTCGCCCTAGAAGGCGTACCCGACGCCGCCACCCAGGAAGAAGGTGTCGTAGAAGCCGCCGTCCAGGCGGATCTCCAGCCCCTTCACCCGCGGGATCCGGAAGTCGACCCCCAGGTCGACGTTCAGGATGGGGACCGCCGGCGGCACCGAGCCCGACTGGAGCGCGGTCTCGTTGGCCGTCGGTTTACAGACCGAGGTGTCGCCGGCGTTCTGCGCGTTGCACTGGCCGTCGGCCAGCACCGTGCGCTGGATGTGGCCGGTCAGGATGCCCAGCCCGAAGCCGGCCCCGTAGCGCAGCCCGAACCACGAGTTGAAGAACGTGTGCCAGATGAACGAGGCGTCGAACGCGTACATCCCGAAGTGATCGAAGTGCACGAAGTTCACCGCGCTGGCCGGGTCGGAGCTGGTCCCCAGCCAGTTGCCGTCCGCCGCTGAAAGGTTCACGTAATTGAACGAGACGGCGAAGTCGAAGTTCCCCTTGCGGCGGAACATCTCGACGCCGGTCGACCAGGACGACAGCGGCACGTTGTTCTTGGTGAACTCGTTCAGCAGCCAGCGCGGGACCGAGACCCAGCGCAGGCGCGCGGCGGCCCCGTACCAGAGGTCGTGAGATGCGGCGGGTGGCTGCTCGTCGACCAGGTCGACGTCCGGGTCGGGCGGAGCAGGCGGTGGGGGGGCGGCGGCGACGCGTGCGGCACTGCCGAGGACCAGCGCAGCCGCGATCAAGAGAGCGCGGAGGCGGTAAGACATGCACAATCTCCTAGATGCCCATTATACACGTGGCCTATCTGGCGGCTCTGGTCGCCGTCGACGCCGGCGCAGCGATGCCGACGCGACACGACGTCCAAGCGGCGCTGGAGAAGGGCCCTGGGCCCACCGAGCTGCGGCGGCTGGCCGAGACGGCCGAGCCCGCGTTGATCGGCATCGCCGACGATCCGGCCGCGGCTGCCGCGACGCGCGGGCGGGCGCTGTCGGCGCTCGCCTACACGCGGTCGGCGCGCTCACACGCCTACCTCGAGAACTTCATCATCAAGAAGACCCCCTCGCGCGATCCGGCTGACCACGCGCTGGTGCGGCGGGCGGCCATGGCGCTGGGCTGGCGGTCGGGGCCGCGGCTGACCGAGGTGCTGGGACCGCTGCTCGACAGCGACGACCGCGACGTGCGGCTGGACGCCGCGGCCGCGCTGGGGCTGGGGCACGCGCGCGACGCCGAGCGGGTGCTGCGCGATCGGCTGGCCGTCGAGACCGACGCGGCGGTCAAGCAGCAGATCGAGGCAGCGTTGAAGGCGATCGCGCCGGCCCACTAGGCCGGCCACGCGCGTCTAGTCGAGCTGCGCCAGGTCGGTCTCGACCAGCAGGTAGAGCGTGCGCAAGAAGGTGAGCCGCTCGTCGGGATCCGTGAACGAGGACAGCCAGCGGCGCAGCGTGCGCTGGCCGTCCAGCATCTCCAGCACCGCGCCCGGCGTGGGGCCGATCTTGAACGCGTCGGGATCGAAGCGGCGGCGCGCGGCGGCCGCCGGGTGCAGGTCGGCCACCGAGGCAAAGCGTGCCTCCAGCAGCTCCTCCGGGAGGTTGACCACCCCGGCTCCCAGCATCTCGAACGTGTCCAGCCCCAGCGGGAAGCTCTCCTGCCGGTTCTCGACCCCGCGGTAGAACGCGAACGATCCCTCGGTCCAGGCGAACACGTCGATCACCCGGTCGCGCACCTGCTCCGACAGCAACCGGAACACGTCCAGCGGCCGCAGCAGCCCCATCGCCACCAGGGTGTCGCCGAGCTTGCCGTTGTACTGAGGCAGCATGCTCAGCGCCAGCTCGAGGTCCTCGGACGTCAGCACCTCGCGGCCGACCAGGTACTCGCCGAACCGTTCGCTGGCGTCGGCGGAGCTGACCGACTCGGGCGCGCCGGCCACGACGAAGATCTCCTTCTCCCCCTCTTCGCGCTCGAATCGAAGCAGGCCGGTCTCCGCGGCCAGCGCCAGATCGGTCAGGAGGCGCATGGGCGTGATGATGCTGAGCGCGCCGGCGCTGTCGGGGGGGCGTCCGGGCGCCGCCGACACGAACCGCCCCAGGTCGCTGCGGTTGCGCGGCGGAACGGCGGCGGCGCGCAGGGCCTCGCCGGGCCGGGACACCGGCGTGAACCGGCGCACCGACGAGCGGTCGACCTCCTCCGCGGACCGGGAGGGGGGCGGCCGTTCCCCCTCGGCGTGCTTGTCCGCCTGGCGCGTCGAGCGCAGCATCTGCGCGGCGGTCTCCGGGTCGGCGCCCAGCAGCTTGGCCGCGAAGGCCCGCAGCTCGGCGGGACCGACCCGCTGGCCGGCGCCGAACAGGTAGTCGGCCAGCTGATCGCGCAGCGCCGCCGCGGTCTGCGGGCGCTCGCCGGGATCCTTCTTCAGCGCCCCGCGGACAATCTTGTCCAGCGCCGGCGGGATGTCCGCGCCGTAACGATCGAGGCGATCCAGCCGCACGTCGCGCACCTTCAGCAAGACGTCCAGATCGGCCGGCGCCGAGAACAGCCGCCGTCCGGTGAGCAGCTCGGCCAGCACCACGGCGACCGCGAACAGATCGCTGCGCGCGTCGACCGGCCGCCCGACCACCTGCTCGGGGGACATGTACCCGTACTTGCCCTTCAACGTCCCGGCCTGCGTCTTCGAGTCGCGCCGCACGGTGTGCGCGATGCCGAAGTCGCCCAGCTTCACGTCGCCGCGCTTGGACATGAAGATGTTCGACGGCGAGATGTCCCGGTGCACGATCTGCATCGGCTTCCCCTCCATGTCGCGCGCGTTGTGGGCGTAGTCGAGCGCCTCCAGGATCTCCTGGACGATGAACACCGCCAGCGGCGGTGGGAGCCGCACGCGCTTCTGGGCGGCCGTGCGCAGGAGCCCCAGGGCGTCGAAGCCGTCCACGAACTCCAGCGCGATGAAGTACTGCCCGTTGACCGCGCCGAAGTCGAGGATCTGGACGATCTTCGGGTGCGTGAGCTGCGCGGTCAGCTTGGCTTCGTCGATGAACATCGCCACGAAGCTGGGATCGGCCGCCAGGTGCGGCAGGATCCGCTTGATGACCAGGATCTTCTCGAACCCGTGCGACGAGCTGATCTTCGCCCGGAAGACCTCGGCCATCCCGCCGGCGGCCAGCCGCTCGAGCAGCGTGTAGCGCCCGAACGCGACCGGCGCTCCCGGCGCCAACGGACTGGCCATCGCGCTGACTATAACGTCAGCGGCGTCTGCCCAGCGAGCGGCGTAGCGCCAGCGGTTCGACGATTTCGCCCGCCAGCTCGAGCGTCCGGTAGGCGGCGCGCCTGGCGCGGGCCTGGCTCTCTTCGGCGGTGGCGGAGGCGATGAGCATCAGGCGCCCTTCGTCGTAGTACCTGCGCTCGTCGGCGACGATGTCGGTGCCCAGCAGGCGCGCGCTCTCCTCGTCGCCGTGCGACGCACAGAAGGCCGCCAGCGCGCCCAGCCGCGCCGCCGACAGCGCCTTGCCGGTCACGTACCCGGCCGAGGAGCGCTCTTCGGGCGTCGCCAGCGACCGCTGGAACGCGAACAGCTTCGAGTAGCCGCCGTCGCGCGGGTCAAAAGGCGGCCCGCCCAGGGCGGTCAGGCGCGCCGACAGGCGGCGGCACTGGCGGGCGCCGTCGCCGCACTGCTCGGCCAGCGACAGCTTCATGCCCAGGTCCTCGCAGTCGGGGATCCAGAGCGCCGCCACCTCGGCGGCCTCGATGCAGGCCTTCAGCGCCATGCGCAGCGCGTCTGCCACCTCCACCCCGTCTTTTGCGAGACCCTCGTTCAACGCCGCGACCACCCGGCCGATAGAAGGCTGGTTCTTCGCGTCGAGCTCGCTGACGAAGGATTCGGCTGCCACCATGACGTTCCTACTCCCGCAAAAAAAACAGTAGGCAAGACTATAAAGGGCCGCGCGGGCCCGCCGATGAAAAGGTGTGCAGACCCTGCCACAGGTCGGCCTGCACCGCTAGCGGGGGGCGGCGGCGCATGTCGTTTCTGGGGCCGGTCGGCGGAGGCTCATCGCCATGTCGTTCGGCAACAAGCTCACGCTCGGCTCCCTGGCGCTCGGCGCGTCGCTGCTGGCGCTCGGCTGCGGCGAGCCACCCGATGCCGAGACGGCGCCCGCCATCGAAGGCGAGGCTGACGGCGGCTCGGGTTCGCACCTGGTCGGGGACCTGGTGCCCGTGCAGAGCGCCCCGGAAGTGGCCGTCGAGTCGGGGTTGCCGGCCGGCGCCGCCAAGGCCTCGACGCCGGCGCCCAAGGTGATCTACCTGGTCTACGCGGACGGCAAGACGGCAATGCCTCCCCTGAATTACAACGCCTGCGGTGGCCTGGCGCCCAAGTTCACCTGCACGTTCGCGCCGACGCTGCTCGAGTGCCAGCAGCAGATCCAGGCCTACCTGGATCGCTGGTACGCGGACTTCAACGTGATCTTCACGCTGACCAAGCCCACCAGCGGCACCTACTACACGGAGGTGGTGTCGTCGGGCGGGGGCGCCTGGTGCAACGTCGACGCCTCGGTGGCGGGCGTGGCGCCGTTCCTCTGCAAGGACCTGCGCGGCGGTGTGGCCTACACCCTGGACGGCGGCAAGAGCGCGCACGACACCGCCGTGATCATCGCGCAAGAGCAGGCGCACCTGCTGGGCCTCGAGCACGTCTCCAGCGACGCCGACATCATGTACCCGTACATCTGCCGGAACTGCGACGGCTTCCAGAACAAGTCGGTGGCGGTGACCGGCGATCGCTGCGACCGGCAGACCCAGAACTCTTACCAGATGATGATGGACACCCTGGGCGCCTGGCCGGGCGGGCCCAAGCCGTCGGCGTTCGGCTGCATGGAAGACAAGCAGCCGCCGCAGCTCAGCTTCCTCACGCCCCAGAACGGCGCCTCGATGGGGCACGACTTCGCGGTCAAGCTGGACGCCTCGGACGACTGCGGCCTCAGCAAGGTCACGCTGGCGGTGTCGCCCCAGGGGCTGACCGCGTCGGCCAAGACCGGCCCGTTCGAGTGGGACCTGACCGGCATCTCGGGCAAGCAGACCATCACGGCCACGGCGGTCGACAACTCGGGCCATCAGACCGTGGTCACCCTGGACGTCGTGGCGGCCAGCGACAACCTGGTCGAGGATCAGGCGCCCAGCATGGGCGCCAGCGGCTGCACGGTCGCCTCGGGCGCGTTCGGCGCCGCCGGTCTGCTTCCCTCGCTGGCCATGTTGCTGATCTTCGCCGGCCGCGGGCGCCGCAACGGCCACCCGCGCCGCCGCTGGGTCAGGGGCGCGCTGGCCGTGGACGTGGCCGACCGTCAGACGTGACCGGCGCGACGCCGCAGCGTCCACTCGATCACCAGCAGCGCCAGGCCCACCAGCAACAGCGGCGGGCGCGACCAGACCTCGACGGTCTCCTGCCGTCCGACCCGGATCTCGCGCGACGGCCGCACCGACAGGGGTGGCAGCTTCTCGGCCCGGTACTCGCCGCCGCTGATCTGGGCCAGCTCGCGTAGCACGCGGTCGCGCGCCGCCACGTCGTCCAGCTCGGGCCCGGCCGCGCGCACCACGAACGTCTCGTCCTGCGCCAGCGCCCGGCCGTCCAGCGTGGCCCGGCCCGTCATGCGATACGCGCCGGGGGCCAGCAGGCCCGCGTCGACGTCGGCGTCGCCGTCGCCGCCGGTGGTGACGTGGAGGGTGCGCAGCGGCTTGGCGCCCGCGACCGCGCCGGCCGGCGTCACGTCCAGCGTCACGTCCACGCCGGGCGCGGCGGTGTAATCAGGGTGCATGGCGCGCACGCGCGCCGTGATCGGCTGATCGCGCCGGTACTCTTGCCGCGCCAGCTCGATCCGCAGCAGCGTCAGGGCCGGGTCGCGCACCAGCCAGCGGACGGCGTTCTCCCAGAATCGCTGGAACGCCCGCCCGTCGTCCCCCTCGCCGGCCGCCAGGAACCCCCAGTGCCAGGCGGTGTCGGTCAGCAGCGCCAGGGCCCGCCCCTTGCCGGCGTCGCCCGCCACCAGCACCGGCGCCGGCTTGCCGTCCGGCCCCTTGAGAGTGGGATGGACCAGCAGCGTCGCCGCGCCGGGCTTGGCGCGCGGGACCCGGTTCAGCCCCTGCAGCGGCGGGAGCTTGCCCCAGACCAGCTCGTTCTCACGCGGGTTCAGCACCAGCGAGGTGACCGGGTGACTGTGCCCCTCGGCCGTCAGCCGCGGCTTGAAGCTGTCGTTGGTCAGCGCGGGGTCGTTCTCCCCCTCCAGCGACGGGGCGATGGGCGGCAGCTCGACGGGCAACACGTCGCGCAGCGGGGTCAGCCCGTACCCGCCGCTGGTGAACGACAGGTCGCCGCCGATCATGGCCAGGGCGCCCCCCTCCTCGACGTAGTCGCGCAGGTTGGGCAGGAACGGCTCCACGCCGTACGGGGCGTAATTGAAGTTCTGGAAGATCACCAGGTCGAAGGATCGGAGCTGCTCCTCGAAGATCTCGAACGTCGGGAACGGGATCAGCGACAGGTCGTCGTGGTTCCAGGGCTGCTCGTCGGTCTCGGTGCGCAGGATGAAGAACGACACCAGATCGACGTTGGGATCCCGCCGCAGCATGGCGCGCACGAAGCGCTCGTCCCACGACGGGCGCCCCGCCAGGTGGAGCACGCGCACGCGGTCCCGGATCACCTTGAGCGTGAACGACTGCTGGTTGTTGCTGGCCAGCGCCTCGCCGGCCAGCACCGGCGTGGAGATCCGGAAGACGAAGTTTCCCGGGTGATCCGGCAGCCAGTCGAACGAGACCTTCTCTTCGGACCGGTCGCCCCGCAGGACCACGCCGCGGCTGGCGACCGGGCGTCCGTCGCGCTCCAGCGTGACCTCGACCTGCCGGTCGGGCAGGCCGTTTTGGCGGACCACCGCCTCGATCGTCACCGGCGTCCGCACGAACGCCAGCTCGTCGGCCAGCACGGTGGCGATCGACAGATCGCGCAGCGACTTCTCGGTCAGGCCCACCGTGTGAATGGGGGCGCCCAGCGCCTCGACGGTGGCGCGGGTGGCCGCGTCGAGCGGCCCTTCGCCGATCCGTCCCGTGTCGACGCCGTCGGAGATCAGCAGCACCGCCCCCAGGTCGCGCCCCGCGTAACGGGCCCGCAGCTCGCCCAGCGCCTCGCCGATCCGGGTGGCGTCGCCCGACGGCGCGGCGTGCAGCGACTCGCGCGTGGCCGGCGAGAGCGCGTCCGCGAACGTGTAGAGGTCGACGTCGTGGCCGTCGCGGGCCAGGGCCGCCAGCTCGGGCCCGGCCGCGTCCATCAGCGTCGCCGCCCGCTGGGCGCGCGAGGCGCCACCGTCGGGGGGCCGAACCTCCATCGATCGCGAGGCGTCGACCAGCACCGCCACGCGATTCGGAACGTGCGTCACCTGTCGCAGCTCGACGGTCGGCTCCAGCGCGGTCATCAGGCAGGCCAGCACCCCGGCTACCCGCAGCCCGAACAGCAGCAGCCCGCGCCCGCGGCGCTCGTCCGCCAGCGACAACGCCGAGAGCGCGATGGCCACGGCGGCCGCGGCCACCAGCAGGGCCACCCCGGCGCGCCCCAGGTGCGCCGCCGCGCCCAGCGACAACCGCCAGTCGTTGTAGCCGCCCGGCATGTGTCCGAGCAGGTTCATCGCGGGTAGCGCCGGGTCCGCAGGATGTAGTCGATGTGCGCCTGCTCGGTCTTGTAGTCCAGGCACAGCGCGTACATGACCAGGTTGACCCCCAGGCGGAAGGCCTCCTCGCGCTGGTCGTCGCCGCCCGGCACCACCTCGTGCTCCCAGCGGCCGAAGCCGTCCCGGGCCCAGGCGCCGCCCAGGTCGTTCTGCGTGTAGACCACCGCCAGCCGCCGGTCGCGCTCGACCCCTTCCAGATAGGGGGCCGCCACGATGCGCCCGGGCGCGCCGTGCAGCACGTAGAACGATTTCCAGAGGACGTGCGACTCCGGAATGCGGATGGGCAGCTCGCCCGGCAGCGCCTGCGCCAGCAGCCGCCGCACCGACTCGTCGAACCCGCCCCCCGCCCGCCCCTCCGACGAGTCGATCAGCAAGAAGCCGCCGTAGGTGATGTAGCGCCGCAGCCGCGCGATCTCCGATTCGGACGGCAGCGCGAAGGCCCGGTCGCCCGACAGGACCAGGAACGGGTAGCGAAACAGGTTGGGATCGGCCAGCCGCAGCTCGATCGGGTCGGAGGCGGTCTGCACGCTGGTCCGGCGCACCACCTCCCAGGACAGACGCCCGAGCGCGGTCGGCCGCGGGTCGGGCAACCCCGGCAGCACGACCCGGGCGAACCGGAACAGCGAGCGGTCGCCGATGGCCGCGGCGCGCCGGGCCCAGCCGAGCGCGGCCAGTCCCCCCGCCACCGAGCTGACGCCCACCAGCATCTCGCGGCGAGACGGCGTTCGCGTGCGACTCACGGCTGCACCCGGTTTGGGTCTACAATGAGCTGCCCATGCGCGCGACCTGCGCGGTCTTGCTCTTCGCTTTGCTCCTGACACCGGCGGCGCGCGCCGACAGCCAG
>Ga0070679_100006147_pt1 | contig 11172 bp, 7 predicted proteins | sample KBSC63BmetaG_FD_65652 | JGI IMG/M metagenome (GOLD analysis project Ga0070679, IMG submission 65652) | Corn rhizosphere microbial communities from Kellogg Biological Station, Michigan, USA - KBS C6-3B metaG | ecosystem: Host-associated > Plants > Roots > Rhizosphere | place: USA: Michigan... | reverse complement strand
TTCACGCGAAGACCGATGTGCGTGGAGTCGCCGCTCAGAGAGCCATACATGGCCCAGACTTTTTCGTCGTAGGCCATCCTGATGATCTCGTTGCTGGAGGCGCCCCAAGTGGCCGAGTCGTTGTGAACCATCAGGCGAAAGGGCTTGCCGCCGTAGCCGCCGGCCGCATTGGCTTCGTCGATGGCCATGATCACGCCATTCAACATCTTCTGGCCAAGAGCGTGGTCGGGATGATCGTAGACAGGACCGAGAAATCCGATGCGCACTTCGGTGATGGCCGACGGATTTGGATCGAGGACGTCGCGCGCCGCGCCGTTGTATTCGACCAGAGTGGTGTAATTCTCGTAGTAAGGCGTGGTGAACTTCGAGTAAGGACGCAAATCTTCTGGGGCTTCAGCGTATGGGCGCATCTCACGGTTTTTGGGACGACCGGGAGGATTCTTTCCACACGAGCAGCTGAAGCTGGACTGACCCCAGGTTAGCGGCACCAACACTGTAGCAATCACTACGACCAGGACGCGGCGCATTGAGTTACTCCTTCGGAGTTTCGCGGAACATCGCAATCGCTTCGATTTCGACCAGCAAGTCGGGACGGCAGAGCTTTGCCTGGATACCCGTCGAAGCCGGGACAGGATCGAGTCCCTGTTGCTGGTAGAACGCGGTGCGCTCTTCGTTGAATGCTTCGTAGTCGCGATCGATATCGCGCAGATAGCAACTGGTGCGCACGATGTCTTTCCAGGTGCAGTTTTCGGCTTCGAGCAGGCCGGTGATGTTGCTGAAAGTGCGGCGGCACTGCGCGCGGAAGTCGCCGACGTGCACCGTCTTACCTGTATCGTCGATGCTGGCGGTGCCTGAGATCAGAAGGATCACGAGGCCGTTGAGGTCGATCCGCATACCGCGGACGAAAGAACTGGGCTTCGAGTAGTCGTAGGCTTCGTTGAGAACTTTGAGATTGGTGATCGCCCGCTTTTCAATGGGAGCGTGCGCGATGGCTTCGAGAATTTCTTGTACCTGCATTTGAATGGCTCCTTACTTCTGTCGTGTTCCGTGACTTAAACCTTCTGCTGTGGCGACCCAGAGGTCGTCACCTTGAAAATCCACGCCGAGGATGTAGTTATGCGCGGGCGCGGTGTCGACTGCGACGTTCGTGATGTTTCCGGCGGCATCGCGCACCAGCATCTCCGGCTTGTGCGTATCGAGAGCGGGGCGATAGATCGACCAGTTGGCACCGTCGTAGTAGGCGAGACCCTTGTCGGTACTGAACCATGCGCGATTCGCATCGACAGCTTTCACCTGGTTCAGGAAGTTGCTGGGAAGACCGCTGTCCTTGGTGAGGAAGTTATGCCAGTAGCGGCCGTCGTAGCGGCTGGCCCCGAAGTAAGTTGCGACCCATAGGACCTTGTCGACGTAGCTGACGGAGGTGGTGATCTCGTGGATGAGGCCCTGGTCCTTGAGAACAACCATTTCAGTCTCGCCGTCCGGGTCGTTGTAGTCCTTCCAGCGCTGCGTCTGAACGTCGTACTCGAGTACGCCTCCGCCCCACACGGCGTAGTAGACCTTGTCGGGCGCGGGACACACTGCGTAAGTCCAGATCTCATACATCGGCGTGTTGCGCTCGTTGTAAAGCGACCATTGGTTTGTGCGCGTGTTGAGACGGCCCCCACCGGCCGCCGTAGCGACCCAGACGTAATCGCCCAGAACGCCGACGCCGTAAACGACGTCGTTGGGAAGTCCGGAGTTAAGTTGAGTGAAGCTGTCGATGCGACCGGCAGAAATGCGGCTCAGTCCGCCGAGCGTGGCAGCCCATACGTCGCCTGTTCGCTTGTCTAGCGCGAGCGACAGCACTGCCTGGTGCGCCAGTCCATCACTCGGACGGAATACCTTCCATTTGCCACCTTCGAAGAGGCCGAGTCCATTGTCAGTGCCGGCCCAGATACGTGATCCGTCGACGAGAACGGAATAGACGTGATCGTTCGGGAGGCCATTGGCGGTGGTGAAGTTCTGCCAACGGTAGCGTGGCATGTCCTGCGAAAGAAGGAGGCAGGAGAAGCTCGCGATGAAAAACAACGCGATCGAGTAGGTGCGTGTTCTCATAAAGTCCTCAGGTATTCGATCAAGTCGTTGAGTTCGTCCTTGGTCAGATCGTTGGTGACGCCGTGTGTATCGTGCGGATTGAATACCGTCCAGATTTCTTCCATTGAGCGCGCCGAGCCATCGTGCAGATACGGTGCGGAATAAGCGATGTCCGGAAGATGAGGTGTATCGATGAGCGAAGAGCGATCGATCGCTTTTCCCGAGCCCACGTCGGCTAATTGGCGATTCGTGTATTTCGGTCCGCTATGACAGAAGGCACACTGATTGCTTTCAGGAATCGGCTTGCGAGCCTTGGTGACCGTGCGCTCGAAGATTGCTTTGCCGCGCTCCTGTTGTGGCGTGAGCTGTCCATCCGGCAAGCGATAGCGATTCGGACGCAGCGGAATGGAGAAAATGTAGGTATCGAGATCCGCGAGTTCCTGCTCGTTGTAGCTCTGCGAGCGGTAGAAGAATTTTTCGGTACGTGGACCACATTCTGTCTGCAGGTTCGGATTTCCGCCGTTCCATTTGAATGGCTCGGTGCCGCTCAGATCTTCGATAGAGCGGTTGTCGACGACGTCTTTGCCAAACCCGTCAGGTTCGAGATCCCAATTCATGCCGTCGAAGGTGGAATCGAGATGACAGTTGGCACAGCTGAATTGCCCCTGGAATGCGAACTTTGCGTTGTAGAAGAGACGCTCCCCGCGGCGATTTGCGCTGATGATCTGCGGACCGCCCAAGTCAAGGGACTGAACAATCTCGTTCTTGTCAGTATCGATTACGTCGATGGCATCGCTGAGACGATTGGCAACGTAGAGCCGTTTGCCGTCGGAAGAGAGAAGTACACCGCGAGGATCGGGGCCAACCGGAATTCTGGCCACGACGTAATTGGCTGAAGCGGAGAGATCGTTGGCGAACGGCTGGTGCTGCGACCTGGCGAAGGTGAGTAAGCGCTGGGAGTCGATGACAGTCACGATACCGGCCCCGCCACTCGAGACGAAGATCTTCGATTTGTCCGGCGAGATGGCGACACCGAAGGGTCGCGCGAAGTAGCGCTCGAGCTCGTCGATCGGCACCTGAACGGTTTGGCCGGCATCTTCGCCGAAGATGGTGAGCGTGTCGACGAAGGCCCATCCGTGTTCTACGTGCGCGAGTGGGATCAGATTCTTCGGCTTAAGTTGCGCGACAACGCTGAGCTTTCCGTCATTTGAACTCGCCAGATGAAAGACTCCGGCCACGTTGTGCAGAGGGTTGCGCTCGATGACATCCTGGGTGGCTGTGTCGATGACGGTGATTTCTGATTCCGGCGGAGTACGAAACTTTCCAATGTTCGGATAAATGTGCGTGCAGTAGATCTGCTTCCCATCGGGAGAGAGGGTGAGGTAACTGGCGCCGCGTCCAGCAACCAGGCGCTTGGTTTCTTTGCCGCTGGCGAGATCGATGACTGAGATGTCGTTGCTCAGACGATTGGCAGTGTAGAGCGTGCGGCCTTCGAGATCGGAGACGGCGCTGATGGGCTCGAATCCGGCGGGAACGCTGCGAGCAACTGAGAGAGTGCTGGTATCGATGACCGAGACGTTGTCGGACCAGGAGTTGGCGACGTAGATCTGCTTACCGTCGGGGGAAAGCGAAATACCGGTGGGCACGTGGCCCACGGCGATTTGCTTGATCACTTTCCCGCTGGCGATATCGACCACGCGCAACTCGTCGCTCTTCTCGCACACTACGTAGAGCGAGCGGCCATCGGCCGACTGCGCCATCTCGACAGGATTGAGATAGCGAGCGTCCTCTCCCGCGGACCACGCACCGATGCCGAGAACGGCGGCGAGAAGCAGACCGATTACAAGTGCCAATTGGAGGCGGGCGCGCATCAGGGCTCCTCCACCAGTAGCACGTGATCGACCTTGAGGTTTTGGAGCGTCTGCTCTTTTCCGCTTGGCCACTTGATGGTGAGTCGGTCGACTTTAGTGGCCGAGCCGAGGCCGAAGTGGATGCGATCATCGTCTTGCGAGAGATAGCTGGAGCCGGCAAATCTTTCCGCGACATGCTTCTTGCCACTCGCGGTTAATTCGAGGCGTGCGCCGATGCCGTCGCGGTTGCTCTTCTTGCCTTTCAGCTTGATGGCGATCCAGTGATTGTCGTTCTTCGAAACGTTGTGGAAGAGCGTGCCGCGAGCACCCAGGTTTACGACGAAAGCGTCCATCTTGCCGTCGTTGTCGTAATCCGCGAAGCACGCACCGCGCGAGACCGTCTTCACATCCATGACGGCTCCGGCCTGGCGAGAGACGTCGTCGTATAGACCGTTGCCCAATCCACGGAACAGCGACTGCTCTTGGGGCACAAGGTGAATGAGGCCGCCGTGGAAGATCATGATGTCGGGAATGCCGTCGTTGTCGAAATCGTAGATGCCGCTACCCCAGCTCACATATTGCGCAGTCGCCTGCGAGATGCCGGCCTTCTCGCTGATGTCCTCGAACCGATTCTGCCCGATGTTCTTCATGAGGCGGTTGTACTTCGAATCAGTGACCCAGAGATCGATCACGCCATCTCCGTCAACATCGGCAAATATCGGTCCCATGGCAGAAGTTGACTCGCCGTTCTGTCCGTAAGCGGCGCCGGAGTCAGAGGCAATTTCTTCGAAGGATCCGTCGTGCTTGTTGTGAAAGAGAAAGTTCTCGGTCTTATCGTTGGCGACGTAAATGTCGGGATATCCGTCGCCGTCGAGGTCAGCAGCCGTGGCCCCCATGGTGCGGCCCTTGAAGGCGCCGATGCCAGATTTGTCGGTCACATCGGTAAACGTGCCGTTGCAGTTGTTGTGATAGAGACGGTTGGTGTCCGCTTCGTAATCGAGTGGGCCAGGATAATTGTCGGCCGGATAGAAATTGCGGTACTTGGGATCGAATTGAACATAGCGGCCAACGAACAGATCGACGCAACCGTCTTTGTCGTAGTCGAGCCAGGTAGAGCTAATGGACCAGCGATCGACTTGGATTCCGGTCTTCGCGGTGACATCGGTGAAGGTGCCGTTGCCGTTGTTGCGATAGAGAATCGCCTGTCCGTAGCCAGTTACGAAAAGATCGACGTACCCGTCGTTGTCGTAGTCGGCGGCGATCGCGGCCATTCCGTAGAGATTGGCAGCGACGCCCGCCTGATCGGTGCTATCGGTGAACTTGCCATTGCCGTCGTTGCGATAAAGGTGATTGTGCGGGGGAAAGTCTGGTTCCTTCTTTAGCGGATACGGGTGCATACCCGGCCCGAGCGGCTTGCCGGAAACCACGTAGAGGTCCGGACGGCCGTCATTGTTGTAGTCGAACCAGACGCAGCCGCCGCCCGTGCCTTCGAGCAGCGAGCCGAGATCTTGCGCGCCGAAGCTGTGCGTGAAGTTGATACCGGAGGCGGCGGTGGCATCCTCGAACTGAATGGTGCTTTTGCCGGACTGTGCCCATAGCACGGACGAGAGCATCAGTATTCCTAAAATACGGGTAAACAAATCAGTGACCTCCTGTCCGTGTGTGCGATGTTTCCAAAGTCAGATCGACGGGGTCCGTCGACTTCAGCAGTACTTGTGTGACCTCGTTATCGGGCGCGCGCTCGGGCCCGGCGTGGCAGCCGACGCAGATACGTTGTTCTCCGCGTCGCGTCCAGAACCATCCAGCTTCCTTCTTCAGGGTTTTGCCATTGGCATCGACAAGTTCGAACTTGATTGGCTGATCGGAAGGGACATGCAGGAAGAACGAGCCGTCGGTCTCTACCGGCGATGAGCCAATGAGCTTAGGTTGACCGGATGCCCCGGCCGTGTAGACCTTCACTGTGGCGATGGAGCCCGGATCGAAGTGGTATTTCGATGTGTACGCGTTCAGACAAAGCAGGTTGGCGTTTGGCCAGTCATGCAAGCCAGAAGGGTGGCGGTTCGGAACAGGTCGTGACGCGATCAATGCGGGCTGGAGCAGGTTGAGCCCATCCTGGGTCGCGACTGGTTCGAGCGATAGCGTGCCAGGCGCCCACTGCATCAGGCGATACGGTTCCGCAGAGCTCTTGCGCCAACTGACGAGCCATTCGCCTGAAGGCATCTGGGTCACATCCCCCGCAAATTGCCCTTTGGGCGCCGAGATTGGGTCGGCGTGAGCCAGAGGGGATGTAAAGCGCATGAGGGAGTCGGCAGAAGCAAAAACGATGTCGCCAGCTGCGTTCTGTTTGCCGAAGTGACGGTCAGCACCGTGATCGCAGCGATACGACTCGACGCCGCTGCCATCGGTGTAGACGGTGTAGAGTTCCGATTTTGTGCCAGCTCCGAGCGGGTAGACAGCTTCGAAGAGCACGCGACCATCCCGAAGGACATCGGTGGGGAAAGCGTTGCCGGGGATGAAGGTGAGCTGGGTTGTGTCTTCCGATTTCGAAAGCGACGCGGTCTCGATTACAAAACGACCCGCCTTGCGTTCTGCGAAAACCATGCGGAAGTCAGGCAGATAGAAAGGCCGGACACATTGGTCTTTACAGTGCGTGATCTGCTTCGGTTCGCGACCGTCAATGCGAGCTTCCCAGATTTGCCAGTGATCGGCGGGATGGCGCTTTCCGGCAAAGAGGATGCGCGTTCCGTCGAATGAAACGTTCGCGTCAGCCGAGGCTGCGAACGCCGGAAAGAGTTGGCGCTGGCTTTTGCTGTCGCGAGTCCAGAGGTTTGCTCCCAGAGGGAAGCGCTCGCCACCACGAATCCAGGCTTCGGAGTTGAAAACTCTTGCCGCGGTGAAGACGATGGGTGCCGTTTGCGAAGAGGACGCACGCAATGACGTCGTTGAGACGAATAATGCGATCAGGAGGGAAAGTTCGTGTAGCCGCAGTCGCACTAATGTCCCCCTGCCACTGCGGCCAGCTCAGACTGTACTTCGCGATAATTGGCCTGCAACGCGATGTAGGGTTGCAGGTCCCGCATCATGGATTCGAACTGGTCGAAGGTCAGCGACTGCTCTCCATCGCTCATGGCTTTTGCTGGATTCGGGTGGACTTCGATGAGAAGTCCATCGGCTCCGACGACAACTCCAGCGCGCGCGAGGACCGGCACCAGGACGCGCAATCCAGCGGCGTGACTGGGATCGACGATCACAGGAAGATGCGAGATCATCTTGAGGACCGGCACGGCGCTTACGTCGAAGGTATTGCGGGTGGCTTTCTCGAACGTACGAATACCGCGCTCGCAGAGGATCACATCGGGATTGCCCGCCATCACGATGCACTGTGCTGAGCGCAACAGCTCCTGCAATGTCGAACTCAGTCCGCGCTTGAGCAGCACCGGCCGGCCGCACTTGCCGAGCGCTTCCAGCAGCGCGTAATTCTCCATGTTCCGGGTGCCGACTTGCATGATGTCGGCGTATTCGGCGATGACAGAGACTTCTGCCTCGGACATCACTTCGGTGACGATGGCCAGGTCGGTTGCTTCACGAGCCTTGGCGAGAATCTTCAGGCCTTCGACGCCGAGACCCTGAAAGGAATACGGAGAGGAGCGGGGCTTGTAGGCGCCCCCGCGCAGGATGCGCGCGCCCGATCGAGCGACAGATTCTGCCGTCTGCAGGACCTGTTGTTCGGACTCGACGGCGCACGGGCCTGCCATCACGACAAAGTCGCCAGAGCCAATCTCGATGTCGCGGACGCGGATTACTGTTTGGGCATCCGGACTCTTCTTCGTTACCAGGTCGAACGAAGAGAAATGTCCATTCCAGGGAGTATTCACGTTAGCGATTTCAAAGTAGGCGCGAGGAATCCAGCTCACTGTGATTTACGTCACGAGCAACCTGTGACAAGGCGGCACTTTTGAAGAAATAGGTGCGGAGCTCACGCGCGTATTGGTGAGTCAATAATATGTTTGCACTACGCGAGCAGCTTATGAAGCAATGCGGCAGCCGGGTCGGCTGCGCCACGTACCTTTCACGCTAGAGCGCCAAGAGAATCGCACGCGGATCTCTATCATCTGAATCGCGCTCTCCACGCCATGTCTCACAACGCACGTCACAGGCGCATATGACGCACGTCCTAGACCCTATGGTCGTGCCGCCGGGAGAATCCGTTCGACCTCCGAAAGGAATGTTTTATGGCAACTGCGACGTCGGCTCCTCCGGAAACTCTGCGCACTCTACCCAGCGATGATGTACGTCAAATCCAGTGGCGGTTTTCAGATCGCTACGATCTGCAGATGCTGATCCAGTCGGTGCGCGCGGTGGCGCGAGGACCCGTGGCGCATCTGGTGGCCGCAGGCGGGCGCAACTCCCATGAATGGACGCAGCAAAAGAACGAGTTGCTGGAGCATTTCGATCGGTCAGGAATTACGGCGGTCTTCATGGAGCCGGAGCAGGGCGGATTTATCACGGGACCGAAGAATCTTGCGCTGGCACTGGTAGCGTTCGAACTGGCCTGGGTGGATGGCGGCGCAGCTACTGGAAGCTTGGCAGGATGTCTAGCGCTCGCACCGATTCACGAACGTGGCACTCCCGAGCAGCGCGATCACTATATGCGTCTCGCCGCTCCAGTGCAGCCTGGCGAAGATCGCAAAGCATGGCGCGGAGCCTTCTGCCTGACGGAGCCAATCCCTTATGTTGGCGTTGATACGGGGATGCTGAATGGAAAGCTCAGCGTCGAGCAGTGGGAGAGCGGCGAAGAGCCCGTGTTGCATGTCGAAAAGCGCGGACGTTTCATTACCAATATCGGGTTCGCGAATTTTGTGACGGCTGCGGTCGATTCGGCTGATCCGAGGATCAAGGGCAGCTGCATGGTGATCCTGGAGGAAGGCGACCCGGGCATCTTCGATCGTGGCACACCGACGCGCAAGCTGGTGCATCAGCTGTCTTCCACGGGCGATCCGATTTTCAATCTGCGCATTCCGGCGAGCCGGATTGTGGGCGGCTACGACGTGAAGGACGGCGTGATCGTCCCACGCTTCAATCACAGCGAAGTCATCGAGGCGGTGTTCCGCCGCACGCGCGTGACAGTGGGCGTGATGACCGCGGCAAAGTTGCTGTCGGCGGTTGAGCCGATCATTCGCTACCAACGCGGACGCTTTCGCGGAGCGGAGATGGCTACGCCTGGCTCGATCCGTTACGAGTTGGGACTTCAACAAAGAGAAGACGCGCTGCACCGGTTAGTCGACGTTTGGGCGGCAGGCGAAGCGAGTGCGTCGCTGGGATTCGCGGCGGCGCGGTTGTTCGATGAACTCGATCCGGTTGAACGCGAGATCGACGAACAACTGAACCAACGTGGAGTCACTGGTGCACGCGCGCGGATGAAAGTGTTTCGCGAGGCAGGCGTCGAGGCAGTGAAGCGGCTCGATTTACCATCGCAAGATTCGCAACGCGCGAAGCTCGAAACCGATCCGATGCTCCGTTTCGTGCAGATGGATTCGTTGGCAGATGTGCTTTGTCCGGCGACGAAGTTATGGAACACGGGCTGCGGGTCGCAGATGATGCGCGAGGCGGTGAGCCTGATGGGCGGATACGGCATCACCGAAGATTGTCCCGGTTTTCTGGGACATAAGTGGATGGATTCGCAACTCGAGGCCACGTACGAGGGCCCAGAGGCGGTGCAGCGGCGACAGCTTTCGGTGACGATGACGAATCCGGTGTTCCTGGCGCAGTTCCGCAACTGGGTTCGCGAGATGCGCGAGATTGCGGCGACACATCCCGGCAGCGGAGCGTGCACGCTAGCCACCGCGATGCTGCTCTGGCTGTGGAGCATCGATCATCTGCAACACACGTCCGATGCAGATGGCTCGAAGCTATATCAGAGTGCGCGACAAGGCGTGACGTTCCCGCTGGCCGATGCGCTTTGCTGGCTGGTGGCGGCACGTTGCCAGATCATGGATCTGCTCGAACTGGAGCGGCGAGGCGGGGAAGATCCGGCGCTGGCCGATGGATTCAGCGGGCTGCTGAATTTCATGAGCGACCTCTGCCATGTGCAGACGGCGCGAGCGAGCGGCGAAGTAGGACGCATCTGCGCGGAACTGGTGTTTGGCTACAACCGGCATCCGGCGTGGGACGCGGAAGGGTACAGCTCGTGCTATCGCGCTGACGATCTGGACGCACTGGAAAGCATCATGCCGGGGATCGCCGCGTGCGCGCTGGATGTGATTGCCGCCGACGGTTCGCACGTTGGGAAAGCCGGACCATGCGCGGGTTGCGCTGGTTCGCAACAGTTCCAGGTACTGCGCAGCAGGCTGGATATCTGCCTAACCGGGTGCCGTTTGTCGAAAGATCGCGCCGCCGAAGCGCTCTCGAAGATCATGATTCCCGAAGCGCTGGACTATCCCGCATGAGCGCGGCAGCCAACAATCCGGCGGAGATCACGCGCGCGGAAATGCAGGTGGATATTGCCTGTGTGGGCTTCGGTCCCGCGACCGCGGGTTTCCTGACAACGCTGTCGCGCGAGATCATGAATCCCGATGGCACGCCGCAGATTGAAAGCACGGTTTCGCCTGGTCTGCCACTGCAGGTGATGTGCTATGAACGCGCCGATGCATTGGGATTCGGAGTTTCCGGCGCGGTAACGCGTGCGCGCGGGATTCGACAGAGCTTTCCCGATCTCGACCCGGAGGCGATTCCAATGGCAGCTCCGGTCAAAACGGAGAAGCTCATTTATCTTCTCGATCCCACCGGAGCCAGCAATCGCTCGCGTGCATTGCGAATGGCGGACAAGCTGATCCGAACCTTTAGCTACTTGCTTCCTGTGCGGCATCAAGGGCTGGAGTTGCCGTATATCCCTCCGTTCATGCAGAAGCACAACGGACTGATTCTCGGGCTCGGTCAGTTCAACCAGTGGGTCGGCGAGCAGTTGATGAGTTCGGGAGTAGTGCAGTTGTGGCCGGGAACGCCAGTGGCGGCGCCGGTGGTCGAAGATGATTCTGTAGTCGGAGTTCGGCTCGCGGATCAGGGAACCGATTTGCATGGGAATCCCGGTGCGAACTTTCTGCCCGGTATGGATGTGCGTGCGGCGCTCACGGTGATCGGCGACGGCCCAGTGGGAGCGGTGGGCCGGCAGCTCGATCAGCAGTTTGGTCTGCCGGATGGGCACAAGCAGCGCGAATATGCGCTGGGCATGAAGATGGTGATCGAGCTGCGC
>Ga0070679_100006144_pt1 | contig 11175 bp, 8 predicted proteins | sample KBSC63BmetaG_FD_65652 | JGI IMG/M metagenome (GOLD analysis project Ga0070679, IMG submission 65652) | Corn rhizosphere microbial communities from Kellogg Biological Station, Michigan, USA - KBS C6-3B metaG | ecosystem: Host-associated > Plants > Roots > Rhizosphere | place: USA: Michigan... | reverse complement strand
GACGAAGCCTGGTACGGTGGCCGCGTGGGTCATTCCCGCGAATCAGCACGCGCGCGAGAACGCCGCGGAAGCGGTGAACGAGCTCAAGACACAGGGCCTCGAGTTCTATACGGCCAACGCGTCGTTCACGGCCGGCAAAGTGAAAGTGAACGCGGGCGACTACATCATCCGCGGCGATCAGCCGTACCGCACGATCGCGGACATGTATTTCTCGCTCCAGAATTTCTCGCCCGCAAATCCGTCGCCGTACGACGACACGGGCTGGACGTTTCCGCTGATGCGAAACATCACGGTCACCGAAGTGACCGATAAGAGCATTCTGAATCAGCCGATGACGATGCTCCCGATGAAGAAGGACGTCGTCGCGGCCGGCGGCATCACTGGTTCAGGCAGCACCGTCGTCGTGGAGAACAACAGCGACAACACGCTCGTCTCGTTCCGCTTCAAGAACACGGGCGTGAAAATGGCCGCGGCCGAAGATGCCTTCACGGTGGATGGTCACAGCTTCTCCGCGGGCGCGATCATCATTGCGAACGCGAATCGCGCGCAGCTGGAGCCGTCGATCAAAGCACTCGGTCTCACGGCCTACGCGGTGGCCTCGGCGCCTACGGTCAAGCAGCACGACCTGGACATTCCGCGCATCGGCTACATCCACAGCTGGACGCGCACGCAGGACGAAGGCTGGGTGCGCGCCGCGCTCGATGCGTACGGCGTGCCGTATCAGTATTTCGGCGAGAACGCCGTCGCGAAGATGGGTGATCTGCGCCAGAAGTTCGACGTCATTCTGTATCCGCACGGCGGCAGTGGCGTAGGTAATGTCGGCGGCGGCCGTGGTGGTCGTGGTGGAGCCGCGGCAAACATTCCGGTGCCGTACAAGAGCACGAAGGAATTCCCGTCGCTCGGTTTCCCGGACTCCACGGACGACGTGCGTGGCGCGCTCGGCGAAGACGGAATGAAGGCGCTGTACGCATTCGTGCAACACGGCGGCACGTTGATCACGGAGGGCGGCACGTCGGCGATCCTGCCGGAGATGAACCTGACGCCTGGCGTGAAGGTCGAGGCAGCGAACGCGCTCTTTGCGCGCGGTACGATTCTCCGCGCGAACATCGCCGATGCAAAGAGCCCGCTCGTGTACGGCTATGACAAGTCCGAGGTGCCGGTCTACTTCAGTCAAGCGCCAGTGCTGAACGCGGGCGCCGGTGCGCAGGCCATCGCGGATGCAACGGAGGGGCGCGGCGGGCGCGGTGGCGCCCAGACGCAGAACACGACCCCGATGGCGAGCCTGCTGAAGCTGTCGCCGTGGGATCCGGACCACACGGGCACCGCGTATGGTCTCGCGACGAGCATCGGCAATGACTTCAACGTCGCGCAGGCGGGCAACACGAGCGGCCGCGGTGGTCGAGGCGGTGGCGGTGGCTTCGGCGCCTTTGGTGGCGGTGGCACGCAGCCGCTCGCTGGCCTTACGGCTGATCCCAGCACGTCGACGCGCGTGGTCGTGCAGTTCCCGGAAAAGGCGGAGGACATGCTGCTCTCCGGCACGCTCGAGCGCGGCGAGCTGCTCTCGAAGCGGGCAGGCCTCGTCGACGAGAAGGTCGGCACGGGTCACGTCGTCATGTTCGCCTTCCGCCCGTACTGGCGTTGGCAGACCCAGGGCACGTTCGCGATGGGCTTCAACGCGATCATGAACTGGAACGATCTCGACGCAGGCAAATAGCCGTCGGTCGAGCGTAGGACCTGGCGGCCCGCGCAAACGCGCGGGCCGCTCGTCTTTTGTAGATAGGAGAAAACACACCGTACGTCTGGCGCCGAAGCAATAAGATGTGTGTTGCAAGAACTCATATCTCGACTTACGCTTTGGCGTATGCAAAGACCGATTGCTCGGCTCGTTCGCCTCTCGGCGGGGATTGGACTCGCGGCGGCACTTCTATCATGCGGCGACAGCGGTGATCCGACACGCCCGCCGCACTCGACGACTCCAACCGGATCGACGACGCTACCGCCGAAACCGGTGATCACGTTGTCGACCGACAGTGTGGCCGCCATCGCGCTCGCCGGCGCGGCCGCCTCGGATTTCACTGTGATCGTGGGCGCGGCGGATACGACGAGCGTTCGCGGACTCACCGCCACCACGGCGGCCGCGGACGGCGACGCCGGCTGGCTCTCGGCGCAGCTCGACGGCGCCGTCGCTCCCGCAAAGCTCGCGGTTCACATCGATCCGAAGACCGCGGCCGTCGGCGTTCACACGGCGACGATCAGCATCGCGGCAACATCCGCCGAGCCGAAGACCGTTCGCGTGCAGCTGACCGTACGTGCCCATCCGGTGTTGCTGCTCGACTCCGCCGCTCGCTTGGTGAGCGCGAACATCGGCGACTCGATTCCAGCGCTGGCCTTCTCGATCCACAGCTCGAGCGATTCGATCGGCGGGTTGTCGCTCGGCGCGCCGGTCTGCGACGATCATCCTTGGGTCAACGCGAGCCTGTCGGGCGTTTCGACACCAGCAGTCGTGACTCTCGCGATCAAACCGTCAGGACTCGCGAGCGGAACGTTTGTCTGTCGCATCGATGTCAAGTCATCGCAAGCGCTCGTCGACAGCACGACGCGAACGATCATCGTGTCGCTGACCATGCGGCAGGCGCCGCGGATTGCGCTCGACCGCACCTCCCTCGCGCTGTCGACGGAGGTTGGTACGAACACGTCGGCGCCGACTTCGGTGGCGATCACCAACGGCGGTACTGGAGTCCTGGACGGACTGTCGATTGGCGCCGTCACCTACAACGGCCCGTCGGGCTGGTTGACGGCGAAGCTCGACAGCGGGACTGCTCCGACAGCGCTGAGACTCACCCCGTCGGCGCAGTCGCTTTCCGCTGGTGCCTATACCGCAACGGTTCCCGTGCAGTCGACGGCATCGGGTGTTACGAACAACCCCGCCGTCGTGACCGTGACGCTGACGGTGAACCCGAAGCCCTATCGCTTCGTGATTGCGCCGAGCACGATCGCGGTCTCGTACAGCATCAGCACCGGGAAGTTCACCACCGCGACCGTCTCGTTCTACGATGCCAATGCGTCAGGCCAGGTCGCGTCCTTTGTGCACTTCCTTCCCACACAGTCGAATGGTTCGGGAACGTGTCCCATGTTTTCCTATGGCGGGCCGAATCTGTCTTCGCCGGTGCTCCCGCAGACGTACACGTTCATGGTCGGCGCCTTCCAGACGACGCCGCCACCGCTCGGAACGTGCACGTTCAGATTTACCGCGCAACTCGACAACGGACAGTCGGGCACACTCGTGTTGACGTCATCGATCGTGCCGTAGCGCGGAACGATCCGGCCGCGCGCACCTGTGCCTATTGCTTTGCTTTCTGGTCGTCCGCCAGAGATTTGCTGCCGCCGATGCGGCGGCCGAGAATCATCTTGACAATACTTTTATCGCCGCCGGCCGTGAGAGCGGTCCCATAGCCGAAGTTGAACTCCCACTCCGGACCGAAATCGATGTTCGTCGCCAGAAAGACCTGGTGCTCCTGTTCCGCGAGCGGCTCAACGCGCTTGATCGTCCCGGTCGCGCCATAGTATTCGACGGCCAAGTTGATTCGTTTGGTCACGTCGTAGCCGACGTCCACGTTCGGCGTGAAGTCGAATGCCTGCGAGGAATTCGGGCCGCGCAACGATTTGCCCAACACCGGGTTCAGCGACACATACCACGGCCCCATCTGCTTGTCGATGATCGGCCGGAGCTCGTAGGTCCACGTGTCGGGCGAGAACTGCGCGCGGGCGTAGCCGATCTCCTGCGAGATGCTCACGCCGACGGGCCAATGCCAATCGTCGGGAACACGGAAGCGCGGCCGGATGTGCGTCCCCACCCACTGATAACCGCGGCCCGCGGGGATCGCATTGAACCAATAGAACCCAAGCTCCGACCAATCGTTGAACCCGTGCGTGATCTCGATGGTCTCGTGCACCGCGTGGTTCGTCGGCAGCATGCCATCGGCGCAGTTGTAGCTACACCCCTTCGTGGTATAGTTGCTGTGCAACTCGAACATGGTCACGCCCCGTGGGACGGTCTCCGAAGGGTAGACCTGGATCTCGTAGTTCTCTTGCGCTTTCGCTCGCGAGCCAGCAACGAAACACAAGCCAAAGGCGAGCGCGATTCGAAAAGCGTTTGTCAGAGTCGGCTTCATGGGATTGTCACGCGGGATGGGACCAAGAATTCTTCGAACGACAAATCCTACCGGCTCTCAAAGTACGCGCTCGCGGCGTCGGCCGCTGGAGGGGAACAATTCATTTGTGCGTTCCGCACGGCCGGAGGCTGAGGGACGATCGATTGACGGCCCCCAACGGCCGGGGTATATCGCAGCCATGCTTCGACCTCCCTTCTCGCTCGTAGCCGCGGCGGCCGTCTCGCTCGGCGCCGCGCGCACGCCGGCCCTCGCACAAGCTCCCATCGACGCCGATCTGACCCGATACATCAGCGGAATTCGGGCAATCGACAACCACGCGCACCCGATGCGGCCGGTCGCACCAGGAGCGCCGGCCGACTCCGAATTCGATGCACTGCCCCTCGACGGCATTCCGGCATTCGACCTTCCGAACCGGCTCAAAGCCGACGATCCGATCTGGCGCGCCGCACAGAACGCGCTCTACAAGATTCCGCGCGACCAAACTGGCCCGGCGTATCACAACGCGCTGAAGGGCGCGGTGGCGGCCGCGATCAAGACGCGCGGACAGGCTTTTCCGGACTGGGCGCTCGATCAGTCGAACATCGACATCATGATGGCGAATCGGATCGCCATGGGCCCCGGCCTCTCGCCGGCGCGGTTCAAGTGGATCGCATTCGCCGATGCGCTCATGCTCCCGCTCGATACGAAGGCAGAGGCGGCCAGAACACCAGACACGAGGCCGCTTTATCCTCGTGAGGCGAAGCTGCTCCAGCGGTATCTTCGCGATCTGAACGTCAAGGCAATTCCTGCGACGCTCGACGAGTATGTCCGGACCGTCGTGAATGCCACGTTACAACGCGAGAAGTCGAACGGCGCCGCCGGTGTCAAGTTCGAAGCGGCGTATCTGCGTCCGCTCGACTTCGACGATCCCGACGCGGCAGCCGCGCAGCGCACGTACGCGAAGTACGCGCGTGGCGGTGTGCCGACGCACGCCGAGTACAAGAATCTGGAGGACTATCTCTTTCGCGCGATCGCGCGCGAAGCCGGACGGCTCAAGCTGCCGATTCAGATTCACGTGCTGGAGGCGTTCGGCGGATTCTACTCACCGCGCGGAAGCGCGCCGCATCTCCTCGAACCCGCGTTCAATGATTCCACGCTGCGCGCCACCAAGTTCATCATCGTGCATGGCGGTTGGCCGCTCGTCGGCGAGACGCAGGGCATGATCAGCAAGCCGAACGTGTACGCCGACATCTCGATGATGGACGCCATTCTGTCTCCGACCGTGCTCGCGGGCGTGCTGCGCCAATGGCTCGGCGAGTTTCCGGAGAAGGTGCTGTTCGGAACGGACGCCTTCGATGGCGGAGCGGAACAAGGGTGGGAGCAGGTCGCGTGGGTCGGGTCGACCACGGCGCGCCGCGCGCTGGCGATCGCTCTCACCGGGATGCTGCGCGACGGCGAGATCGACCGTGAGCGCGCACAGACTCTCGCTCGGATGGTGCTGCACGACAACGCCGCCGCCTTGTACGGATTATTGAAGTAGACGCATGCAACTCCGTCGCTCGCTGTTGGTCATTCTGGCGTCCGCGGTCGCGACGCCGCTGCTCGCACAGGCGCGTCGCCAGATCTCCGACACTTCTCGCTTCCGCGAGCTCGATCTGCCCGCGCCGAACGAGTATCGATCCGGCTCCGGGCGGCCGGGGCCGAGATACTGGCAGCAGAAGGTCGATTACAAGATCGTCGCCGAGCTCGATCCTGGACAAAACGAGCTTCGTGGTCACGAGACGATTCATTACCTCAACCACTCGCCCGATTCCCTGCCCTATCTTTGGCTGTTCGTCGAGCAGAATCTCTGCGAACCGAACAGCATTACCAATACTCTCAACCAACCACCGCTCGTTTTCCTCGGCTCCACGTTCGACTTCTCGTGCCAGGGTTTCAACAGCGCACCCAGGCTCGAGTCGCTGACGATCAGCGGCGCGCAAGTGAAGCGCACGCGCTTCGGGACGACCCTGCGTGTCGATCTCGCGAAGCCGTTGGCGCCGGGCACCTCCGTCGATCTCGTGGCGGACTGGCACTTCAAAGTGCCCGCGATGGCCGGCGGGCGCATGGGCCACGATGGCCTGCTCTACCAGATCGCCCAGTGGTATCCACGCATGGCCGTGTACGACGATGTGCGCGGCTGGAACCACGAACCGTACATCGGCGCCGGCGAGTTCTATCTCGAGTACGGCGACTTCGATGTCACGCTCGCAGTGCCGGCGGAGAATCTCGTCGCGGCAACCGGTGAGCTTCAAAATCCTGAAACGACCCTCACCGCGGAGCAGCGCCGACGCCTCGCGCTTGCGCGGCGCTCCGACACGGTCATCGCGATCATCAAAGCGGATGAAGCAGGCGACGCCGCCAAGACTCGTCCCACGACGCGCCGGCCCGGACATCCCGCCGAGATCGAGTGGCACTTCACTGCACACAACGTTCGTGACTTCGCCTTCGCGACCGCACCTGCCCTGCGCTGGGACGCGAGCGGCTACAAGGGCATTCTCGTCGACGCGATGTATCGGCCGAGCGCCGACAAGTGGCACGAAGTCGCGAAGATGCAACACGACGCAATGCAGTACTTCTCCGAGCAGTGGTACTCGTACCCGTGGTCGCACGCGACGACGGTCGAGGGTCCGGTCCAGGGCATGGAGTATCCCATGCTGACGTTCGTGCCCAACAGCCCGACGCGAGAAGACCAGGAATGGGCGGTGATGCACGAGCTTGGGCACCAGTGGTTCCCGATGATCGTCGGCTCGAATGAACGGCTCTATCCATGGATGGACGAAGGCTTCAACACCTTCATCGACCTCGGCAACGCGGCATCGTACTTCAAGGGCACGCCCTACGGCGACACGATCGAAGTGCATCCGCTGCACCTCTACGCCGAGCACGCGACGCCGGGGAATGAGCAGCCGCTGATCAGCAAACCGGTCGAGGTCCGCGATCTCTTCTGGACGGGCTACCAGAAGCCGGCGCTCATGATGCAGCTGTTGCGCTACGACGTGCTCGGCAAGGATCGCTTCGACGCGGCATTCCGCGAGTACATCAAGACGTGGGCATTCAAGCACCCGACGCCATCGGACTTCTTCCGACTCATGCGCGATCAATCAGGCATGGAGCTCGATTGGTTCTGGCGTGACTGGGTGTTCACGACGGCGCGGCTCGATCAGGCCGTCGATTCAGTGTCGCGTGCCAGCGACGGCGCGACGCGGATCTATTTGAGCAATCGCAATAGCATGATGATGCCCGTCGAGCTGTCGATCACGTTCGACGACGGAACGACATCAGTGGTCAAGCTGCCCGTCGAGATGTGGAATCTCGGCGACGCGTTCGTGTATCGCGTGACCGGGGCCAAAGGCGTGCGTGCGGTTGTTGTCGATCCGCGTGGCGCGCTGCCGGACATCGCGCGATCCAACAATCACTGGCCAAGAGGTTAGCGCCGGCGAGGATGAGAGGGTGTCCCTCTGCGGGCCCAGTCGAAATTGCCGATACTGCCGGCAATTTCGCCTCGGCTCCCGTTCGGGACACCCTCTCACCCTCCCTCCACTTACTACCTAAAAGACAGCGCGTTGGCGATTTCGCGAATGCGCATCGGATCGAGCTCACAGCGTGCGTGGACCTCGCGCACGCCGGCTCTCTCGACGAGCGCGCGCGCGTTTGGACCGCGCACTTTGCCGCCGGCCATGATCATGATTCGCCCGGCCGACTGAGACACGAGCTCTGACAGTCGGTCGACGCTGTCGATCGCTGGGCCAGGACCGCCGCCCGTGAGCACGCGTGCGATGCCCGCGTCGATCAACATCTCGAGCGCGGTTGACTGATCGCGAATCTCGTCGAAAGCCCGATGGAATGTTACCGGTGTTCCGTTCGCACGATCGACGAGCTCACGCGTGTGCACCGCGTCGATTGTCCCGCTTTCGTCGAGAACACCGATCACCAGCATGTCGGCGCCGTGCGCAAGCGCCATATCGACGTCGCGGCGCATCTGCTCCAACTCGGCGCCGCTGTGCACGAACGAACCACCCCGCGGGCGGATCATCACCGATACCGGGATTCGCACACGACGTTTGACTTCCTCGATCACACCGGCGCTCGGCGTGGTGCCGCCAACGTCGAGTCGATCGCACAACTCCAGACGCTGCGCGCCGCCCTCGAACGCAGCGAGCGATTCGTCGAGTGAGCCGACGCACGCTTCGATGAGCGTCATCGAGCCGGCCGCTTCTCGAGCGTCGGATTCTGATTGTAGACCTGCGACTGGCCGCGTGGGATGCTGAGCGATTGCCACGGCGCCTCTGCCAGCATCCGCGCGAGCAGAATGATTTGCCCGACGTGCATCGCGACATGCGACAGTGAACGACTGAGTGCGGCGTGTACGGTCAACTCCTTTCGCCGGATCGTCACGACCCGTTCGAGATCGGCATCGGTCAGTTTGGCGAGCTCCGACTCGAGGATCGCCCAGCCGGTGTTCCACGCTTCGTCGATTTGCACCCGCGTGAACGTTCCGTCGTCGAATTCGCGGTCGCGGTCGCGCCACGGCTTCTCGCCGTCTTCAATGAGAAAGTTCGTGAATCGCGATGCGAGATTACCGCCGATGTGCCGAACGAGCACGGCGATCGAATTGCCGTCGGGCGCCATGACCCGATTCAGCGCCGCGTCCGACACCTGCACCATCGCCTTCTCACCCAGCGCACGGTAACGCGCGTACTCTTCGACGAAGTCTTGCACCAGCATCATAGCCTCGGGTTTGCAGCCTCTCTATCTTCACTCGGTCCTGTCGTTTCGCGCAACGTCACAGCGCCGTCGATGCTCTATCACGAACCTCCGAGATTTCCGCGCGGCTTTCGCTGCGCCAGTCGCAATTGCGGGCTCAAGCCCAGCGCGAAGGATTTGACGCTCTTCGTGAGCGGCGTCGAGGCGTCGGCCGCGGCGGTGTTCACACGCAATCAGTTTCCGGGCGCGCCGATCATCCTCGGCCGAGAGACCATTCGCGGGCGACGGCTGCGGGCGATCATCGCGAACAGTCGTTACAGCAACGTCGCGACGGGCGAGCGCGGGCTCGAGCACGCGCGTCGCATGGCGGCGGCAGCCGCGGAAGAGATTCAGACGACGCCGGATCAAATCCTCGTGAGCTCGACCGGCGTCATCGGCGTCGAGCTGCCGATCGATCTCATCGAGCGCGGCATCCGTGGAATGTCCGCCGAGCTGCAGGACAATCCGCTCGTCGGCGCCGAGGGCATCATGACGACCGACACGCACCCGAAATCCCTGTCGGCAACCGTCGGCGACGCGACGATCACGTGGGTGGCAAAAGGCTCGGGCATGATCGAACCGAACATGGCCACGATGCTGTCGTACATCTTCACCGACGCAGCGATCGACGCCGAGGTGCTCGACGGCATGCTGCGCCGCGCGGTCGACGTCTCGTTCAACATGTTGTCCGTCGACAGCGATACGAGCACGTCGGACACATGCGCGATTCTCGCGAATGGCCAGGCCGGCACGGTCGACGCGGATCAATTCGAGCAAGTGCTCACGGCGGGCTGTGTTCGCATGACCGAGATTCTCGCTCGCGACGGCGAGGGCGCGAAGCATCTCCTGCGCGCCAAGGTGCGCGACGCGGCCAGCCCCGGGGATGCACGCGCGATCGCGAAGTCGATCATCAACTCGCCGCTGATCAAAACGATGGTGTTCGGCGCCGACCCGAACGTCGGCCGGCTGCTCATGGCCGTGGGGAAATGCTTCGACTGCGTGATCCCTGCAGCGTCGACCGACGCATGGATCAATGGTCACGCCGTGGTGCGCGGCGGACGTCGCCTCGACTTCGACGACGCCGTGGTGCGTTCCGCGCTCAAAGCCGAGGTCGTGGACCTCGAGGTCTCAATCGGCGCAGGAGAGTTTGCGGCAACGGCGTACGGCTGCGATCTCACGCAAGGGTACATCGACGAAAACGCCGCGTACTACTCGAGTTGAAAGAGGGTCTTGGGCTGGCCTACATCTCGACGTCGACAGCGAGTCCAGCTAGAGCTGCGCAGCCAAGAGATCACAGAAATCAGACAACGGCGACCTAGCGACGAGAGGATCGTTTGGTCTGAAGGCTGGAGCTCTAGGCTTGTCCCTCTAGGCTGGACTCGCTCAGCGACGTCGAGATCTCGATCCGGCGACACGAATCAGTCAACGACTGCGATGCACTCAATCTCCATACGAGCATTGAGCGCCAGCCCCGTTGAACCGAACGCGCTTCTGGCAGGATAGTGATTGCGGAAATAGGTGGCGTAGATCTCATTCATCGCCGGCCACTCCTTCATGTCGGCCATGAAGACCGTGCACTTCACGACCTGATCGAGCGACGAGCCGCTCTTCTTCAGCACATCGGCGACGTTGTTGAGCGCCTGTCGAGCCTCTGCCTGAATGCCGCCGGGTAGGACGCGGCCGGCCGTGTCGGTGCCGATCTGTCCCGCGAGAAACAGGAGATGACCAACGCGCACCGCCGGAGAGAACGGGTTCTTCGGCGGACCGTACGGCGTCAGGAACTCCGGCACCGGAGCCGGTTCCACTCGCGTACACGCGCCAAGCGTGAGCGCCGCGGCCAAGAACAGGAGAGATCGTTGCATTGTGATGTGAAGTGAGGAGGAATGCTTACGTAGTCTTGGCGACCTGACCAGACAAACGGAGCGCAGTGGGGTGTCTCGGCTCGTAGAGGCCGAGTATCACGCCTGGCGCGATCGCGAGTGAGGCGGCCCGGCCCCAGGAGCGTTCCTCGATCTCGCCCGCGAGCTCGACGCCCCTGGCCTTCAGATCGGCCACCGTATGATCGATGTCATCGCACATCAAGAAGAGCTCGTGCGACTCGCCTTCGTCCGCGGGGTGGACGCCCAGCTCCGCCGGCGGAAGCGCAAAGATCGGCCAACCGCCGCCCGCATCGACGCTCGGCGAGCCGATGACATCGCGGAAGAACGCGCGGACAGCGTCGGCGTTCTTGCTATAGATG
>Ga0070679_100006141_pt1 | contig 11177 bp, 9 predicted proteins | sample KBSC63BmetaG_FD_65652 | JGI IMG/M metagenome (GOLD analysis project Ga0070679, IMG submission 65652) | Corn rhizosphere microbial communities from Kellogg Biological Station, Michigan, USA - KBS C6-3B metaG | ecosystem: Host-associated > Plants > Roots > Rhizosphere | place: USA: Michigan... | reverse complement strand
CATGATCAGCGAAGATGTCTTTGCCACCATTGAGTTTCTTGGCAGCTCGTACACCTACCCAGGCTTTGACATATTCACGACCCTGGAGATTGGCTGCCTGATGACGAGAGACACCATCCACAACAATAATGGGAGCGACATAACCAGATAGCGTGGCGCCGATTTGACGCTTGTTCAAATCAACGACAATTGGTTCGAGGCTTTCGGCAGAGGCCGAGAGACAACTCAGCACCCTGTTAGTATCTTTTACGCCAACAGGAATGGCGGCCTTGCTGGCTTGGATCTGCATCAGGACAAAACGATCAGAAGAGAGCCAGCGGCTCTTCCAATCACGAACGGTACTACCAAGGTCACGACCTTCATGGGCGGCATGTCGAAAAACCTGCTGAGCCATATCTTCAGCAGACAGTACCTGCGCGACCTTCAAGCTAGCCTTGGCTGGTTGGCGCAACTGTTCCAGCGCAATAGACTGTTTTATGTTCATTTCGTCCCCCGAAACCTGCTATCTGGTATGCCATGTAATGATGTACTTTGGTTCATGGTGCTATTTACTAGGTTACGATGGTAGTTGGAGTAGGTGGCTGTACGGGAGCAGTGAAAACCTTGCTATGCACCCGATGAATGATTTCAACATTCGCAGCCCGCTGTGGATCAGTCGCCCATACCTTCGACACCTTGATGATATAGTCGGCGCCAGTGGTAGCAGCGAGTGCCTCAGCATACTTCAACGAACCATCTTTGTTCTTGGCTGTCTTCAACAACTCCATCCGTTCCTTGAAAGCAGCAGCCCAATCTGGGAATTGTGGCCAATATACCGACTCGAGAAAAACCTTGGCTTGTTTCACTGCATCCCACTCCCAAGTTGGAAGAGAGATCATCGGGTACTGACCTTCTGTACTGAAACCTTCCTTTTGACCGAACAAGTTATTGGCCACCAAGCACAGCTGCGACCTAAACCAACCTGTCTCTTCTGCAGCTTCACAAGCAGCGTAGTCGGGCCAGATATGACCAGCTGCCTTTGCGGCTTCGAATGCCCTAGCTAACTTTTGTTCTGGAGTCATCATGTTTGTTGTCACCTTGAGTTACGGACGTTAGCACGCGTCGGCAATTCCCAATGGCCATAGTAGTTGTAGCTTGGACTATTGCCATCGAGCACAAGCACATAAAGAATACCAGGTTCCAAGTTCAAGGCTGGGTCCAGACTAGCTGAATATTCACCGGGCGAACCAGTGAACGTAAACTGAATGTTGGGATAAGCAATCGTACCTGGCTCGGCCACAGGATCACTCAGGCTGCGATTGATGTACAGATTGCCGGTCAACGCGACGTCGTCGATGAGTTGCTCACTAGCTATGTCACCAATGACGACGTCGATGAAGCCTGTGTTCAATGGCAGCATCACTACGAACTGTGCCTGAGACATTTTAATTCCCCTTGATGGACCAGATCTTCATGCCTGGCCGGAATGTGACTGTCTTGAGTGCCAGGTTCTGTACTGACCTGCGAACACTGTCGTGTACCTTGTCTGCCCAATTGTTACTTTGATCATCGACCACTTGCACCGGAATGTCGAAGATCAGATTTGTACCGAACTGATCTGACCAATTGTTAGATTGGCTATCAGCAAGCACGAGCATGTGATCCATGATCGCTTGGTACACATCTTGGAAGAATTGACCTTCGTCTTCCGAAAGCGTTAGCTGATACTCAAACAACTGGCCGATGAGATCAACCCAATTAGCAGACTGGTCCTCTTGCGCCGCAATCAACATGTCGTATGTCTGATTGAAGCTATCGTTCCAATTGCCTGAGATATCTTCATTGATGGCCAGCGTAACGTCTGCACCAGCATTGAAGTTGTCTGCCCAATTACCTGATTGATCCTCTGCTGGCTGCAACAAGCAGTCTTCTAAGCCTGCCAATACATCTGACCAATTTGTGGACTGATCATCACCCAAATGAATCTGGATGTCGGTACCGATGACTAGCAGATTGAAACTATCGTTCCAAGACGCCGAAGCATCGTCTGCCAGAACCAACAAGTGATCCATGAGGGCATCGTACTGATCGTTCCAGTTAGATGACTGATCCTCATTGATGAAGTACGTGTCAAAGAACGGTGCAAATGAATCTAACCAATTAACCGACTGATCTTCACCGATCTGGAGTAAGTCATCGCCTAGAGCCGCGTATGCCTCAGACCAGTTGGTGCTTTGATCTTCACCGACTACGAACTGATTGTCTGCGTTTAGCAGCAGACTGTCTGACCAATTTGTTGATTGATCATCAGCCAACTGTTCTTGAATGTCTTGTACAGTCGTGTTGACCTGCGTAGCGATTGCATCAGCCCAATTATTTGAGGCATCGTCTGAGCACTGAAGTTGAATGTCAGTGCCTAAGACGATAGAGCTGAAGTTATCGATCCAGCTACCTGATTGATCGTCGCCTATAACTAGCAGATGATCCATCAAACCGAGCAGACTATCTAACCAGTTGACGCTCTGGTCATCTGCCGGGAACATCTGGTATTCGTAAACGAGAGTGCCTTGGTCTGACCAGTTGCCTGACTGATCGTCATTGATGACCATGGCATGAGTCATGAAGCCTGCCAGAGCATCAGACCAATTGGTGGATTGATCCTCACTCAACGGCAGCTGTATGTCCGACTGGCCGGCATTAAAGAAGTAGAAGTCTCCCCAGTTGACTGATTGATCTTCACCGGGCTGTAACAGACAATCTTCTAAGCCAGCCAGTACATCTAGCCAATTGACACTCTGATCTTCTGAAGGCGTGATCTGAAGATCAACAACTTGCGCCTCAGCATCTGACCAATTGCCAGATTGATCCTCAGCAGGTTGAAGCTGGAGATCGAGTAACTGTTTATAGGCATCACTCCAATTGCCAGACTCGTCTTCAGAGAACGCCTCAACTAGGTCGAGAGTGAAACCTAGTGTGTCTTGATAGCCTGCACCTGAACCTGAACTGTAAGTGCCTGAGCCATACTGCCCAATACCATACTGACTCGAGCCAGCAGTCTGATCATCGGCCAACTGTTCTTGTAAGTCGAGAACAAGATGACCATCACCGATTAGATCTGATTCATCAGACCAATTACCGGATGTGTCGTCACTGACTTGTACGCCTATGTCATTCGTGTTGTTTAAAAACTGACTATAGCCGTCTAGCCAATTGGCTGATTGATCCTCACTAAACGTCTCGAGTATGTCTACTAACAGTTGCTTGGTGACTGCGTCAGCCCAGTTACCAGACTCATCCTGGCCGAAGATGTTGATCTGCCATTGTGCGTCTGGACTGCCTACGCCATCGATCCAGTTGACAGATTGGTCATCACCAGAGATGAGACCATAGCCAATGATCGTACCATCAGACCAATTACCTGATTGATCATCAGCCAATTGAATCTGAATGTCTACACCGATAACCTGGAAGTTGAAATTGTCATTCCAGTTTGGAGATTGATCATCGGCTAGTGGTAAGCCGATATCCTCAGCCAGCTGGATAGAATCTACCCATTGTGCTGACTGATCATCGCTAACTGTAATGTCTATATCTAGAACGATAGAACCTGCATCTGACCAATTGCTAGATTGATCGTCAGCAAGCACAACACCGTAGTCTAGAACATTGACTAAGCCATCTGACCAGTTGCTAGATGTATCATCAGCTAGGACTAGCGCGTGATCCATAATGGCATTGAAGCCATCAGCCCAGTTACTTTCTTGATCGTCGGATACGTTCTCTTGAAATGCGCCGGTAAATATGGCGTTGTTAACAGAGACAGCATCTGACCAATTACTGGATGTATCATCAGCTAGAACAATTTGATACTCTAAAATCTGAGCGAGCGCGTCTGACCAATTAACTGATTGGTCATCACTAATGATGAAGCCTAAGCCGAGCAACAGCGCATCGGACCAGTTAGCAGATTGATCCTCGCTAGGCAGTTCAACGTAATCAAAGGTGAAACCTAGAGCATCTGACCAATTACCTGATTGATCTTCAGAGAACGACTTTACATAATCGAGTGTAAAGACTTGAGCGTCGGACCAGTTACTGGATGTATTGTCGCTGAGCGGAAGAATGATGTCAGCGATCAGATCGCCTTCATCAGACCAATTGCTCGACTGATCATCAGCAATCTGCAACTGATATTCTTCGAGCATTGCCAGGCCATCGGCCCATGCGCCCGATTGATCATCTGCGGCAGCCCACTTGATATCAGAGCCACCAGCACCTCCCATCAGGGCCATGCCGATGATCGTCCACGGCGAGCCATCATCTGGGAACGTGATGTGATACGAACCAGCGGCAGAGACGATTTGATCTTCTACACTCTCACTCTGTGACGTAGCCTGGATCGTAAAACCTGTACCAGCGACAGTTGTACCATTGTTGCTGATACCCCAACCTAACAATAGGTCGTTGGGATTGCTGATCGTTAGCGCGCCTGAGTCGATAAGACCAGAAGAGCCTGTCGCGTGCTGAACTACCTCAACTGGGTTACTGGCAACAAGACCTGCGTACTCAAGAATGATGAGTCGACGGAAACTTTCTGGGTCGGTCATGACCCACGTGACTGTGAAGCTACCACCACCGGTAACATTGGAAGCGATATAGACAGCAGTCACATACGATATGTCTGGCGACGCGACAGTATCGACCAGACTATACGTGTTGCCAAAATTGTCAGTAACACTTAGAACAGCATCAGCTGCCGCGTAGCCTATGCAGACAATAACGGTATCGCCGTTATTGACGGGACTACCAAATGTAGCAGCAAGCGAGTTGGCTGCAGCCGAATCAAAGTTCGTGGCGGCCTGCATCAAAACAATATTGCCACCACTGTTACCTAATACCTGATTGAAGCCATCAGACCAATTGCTGGATGTATCATCGCTGAGATTGATGACAATATCAAGCGTGAAAGCTAGAACGTCAGACCAGTTGCCAGACTGATCTTCAGATGGCTGTTCTTGGTAATCTACAATCAGACCCAGCGCATCTGCCCAGTTACTTGATTGATCTTCCGATAACTGTATCTGATACTCGAAGAGTAGCTGGGTACCGTCGTTCCAATTGGCTGATTGATTCTCAGTAAAGACGTAGCCATCGAAGTACTGAAGAAAGGCATCAGCCCAATTTCCTGATGTACTATCCGACAACTGCTCTTGAATGTCATTGTTGCTCAGAGCAGTTGCAACGGAGTCTGACCAATTACCACTTTGATCATCACTGGCTGTTTGTGGTAAGTCAGTCAATAACAGGACGGTGAAGTCATCAACCCAGTTAGCAGATTGATCTTGACTGATTGTAACTAGCCAATCATCAATAGTATCACTGGGCGTGCCGTCTGCCCAATTGGGAGATTGATTGTCAGATAAGACTTCGGGTAAGCCACCAGCTGTGCCTAAGAACGTTACAACGTTGTCTGCCCAGTTGCTTGATGTATCATCCGATACTTGCTCGAACAACGATATCGGGATATCAGCCGGAGCGTTAACAAAACTGGCGGCGTCTGTCGTGGCGTTGGCAATGACGTCGGTCGTACCTTCAAAGAAGATAGTATTGACACGAGCAGTAGCATTGCCTTGTGTAGCATCAATCCAGACTTCGACAACCAGTACATCACCAACCTGGGCAGTAACGTTCGAACCAGTGAACGTGATGACGCGACCAGACTGCGATGTACCAAACTCTGTGCCAATGGCAGTTGCGTTGTCATAGATGTAACCAACAACTGCGCCTGTCGATGGACGCCAGAAGTAGACTGACAGAGCGACAAACGAATTAGCGTTGGCGTTGGCCTCAGCAAACGCCGCAGCAATCGACCAAGAGCCAGAGCCATAGGTACCAGCCTCAACAGGATCACTGGTGAACCTGACCATGTACTCATCTTGTCGAGCGGTCTGTGCAAGACTGGTGACGGTGAGAGAAGTCTGTGCAGCACCTTTATTAGGACTCAGGTACAGACTCTCAAACGTCGCGCCGCTATTTGCCTTCAGCGTACCTACAGGCAGAGCAGTAGACTTCTTGCCCAGAGTAGGAGCAAAAGTTGCGGTCAGGTTCCGTAAGTAGAACTTCTGTGCCATAGACGCCCTAGATTAGGAGTGATCTATTACAATCTACCTATTTCTACGGACAAGTACCAGTCTGTTTGTTCCAAGCCAAATTCATGATCGTCGTTGTCGGAACTGTAACGTGCGCTCTAAGAGCAGCAGCTGTGCTATCGTCAGCGAATTTGGAAATTACACCAGCCTGGGCAATAACACTGTTCCATTCAGCGATGCGTGCAGTCACATCACAAACATCAGCGTGAGTAATTGTGGGCATCGGGAACGGAGTCGATGGCTGACAACCTGTGTTGTTAGCAGGACATGTCAGCTTGTTCGAGTCAACGTTATTGATTGAGCCACTATCACCTTCTGCCGTTGTGCCATAAGCAGCCTGACCAGCTGATGCGTTCGGGTTAACTGGATTGCAAGTGTTAGCATTACCTGCGATATAGTGCTTCTCAACTGGGTTCGGCAAAATCAACAATGCATTTTTGCAATGATCAGGAGTAACATCGGCGTCACCTTGGAAGTTGTCTATGACGTTGCTAGTGTTAGCCAGCGTCCGATCGTCGATGTAGGTGATGCCATATTGCCAGCCTGGTCCTGAGATGTTGGAAACAACATCAGCAATCGTCTGACCATTCCACGAAAAGTTTGCCGTTGAATCATTGCCCGCCCAAACTAGAGGAATACGAGTATCGGTACCAGACAGCCCCGACCAGAAGTTGTGATGAATCGACCAACGATAACCGCCGTACTTAACTAGAGTGCCGCCTGAATCAGCGGGGCCACCTAGCAAGTTCCACGACAGAGTCACATCGTGAGCTGCACTACCTACGTCTTCATCACTAACGTTTGAGATTTCACAATGATCAATGACGATGTTGAATGGTACAACATTGTCATCTGAGGCAAAGAACATGATGCCTTTAGTATTGCCTGGGCCTGGACCACGTATGCGGCAACCTTGAATGATGATATTGCTGACATTGTTTGACAATGCCAAGATACCACCGGAGCCTGCACCACCTGTGAATAGCACTGCCGACGGTGCACTGAAGCAATCAATAAACGTATTCGACGGAATGTTGAACTGTGTGCCGTTGTACGTGCCACCTGCATCAAAGATGATGTGCTTGCCTGAACTAGCTAGGCATGTCGTAAGCTGAGAAGCATTGGAAACGTGACAGGGCGTCGAGCCACCTGTAGCCACGGCACCAAAGCCTTGGAACCCTGACGGCAAGATCGTACCTGCGACAGTACCTGATACTGAAACATTGCCAGAGAAAATGATCTGGGCCTGACCAGTGCTTACGACTAGCAGAATTAGAAACAGTACTTGTAGAACCTTGATCATACAAACCTCAGTGCTGGAGAATAGTAATCGTGTACGTGTCTGAAGCGCGATCAACACCAGCGCCACTGTTGTTACAGAACTGCCATTGGATGTTGCCTGAGCTCGAGACATTGCCAGTCAAGAATGTTCCAGCCTGCAATGCTGTACCAGCTGTGACGATTACTTGATCCCCAAAGGTAGCACCACTAGATACGACTGTGCGTTGGCTCGAGCATGCACCATTGGCTACACTAGCTAAGTCGACGGCAGAGTCAGAGAATGAAAGATACTTCGTCAGACCTTTGACTGTGCCTGCATTCTCGGACACGCTAGCCACGTTGCTGTTGCCACAGAACCTGACAAAGCTACTCGAACCAGCTGAGCATGAACTGGATGACGCAACATCAACAGCACCATTGCCTGAGCCTGAAGTCGCAACCAGAAGCGACCAAGTGTTGCTAGCACTGCACACATACAAGGCAGCAGTAGTACCACCTGACTGCAATACGAACAAGCCACCATCACTGAACGTACACGAAGCTGGAAGCGTAGTGCCCGTTCGTATCTTGGTGTATGTGCCAGCAGCCTGTAGGCCTTCACCTAGCTTAGGCTCGTGCATCATTTCATACAAGCTGACGCTGAAGATTATAACTAGCATTACAGCGAGTACACCACAGGTTCTTATGAACCAGTTGTTCAATAATTTGGAGTTCATCAATTGCCTCCGTAGATTTCCCAGTTTGCACCGTTGCAGAAGATGACTACATACTGATATTGATTGACCAAGACGTAAGTCAGATCGCCGTCTATGGTCTGACTGCCATTGCCATCAATGGTAACTGCACCAGCGCCTGAGTCTACCTTCTTGATCATGAAGACCTCGTTGGCAGACGATGCCACAGTCGCATCTGGTAATGTAAGCGTGATTCCACCAGCACCACCTGTGGCACGTACTATGGTCGTCGGCCTGACGGCATCAAGCGACAATGCACCAGATGAGCTGACATTCAGGACATTGAACTTGGCAAGTGTGTCTAGTGTATCCAAGTCGCCGTTGATCTCGCCACCCCAGGCGCCACTGTCGCCGCCTACAGTCGGCTTTTGCAAACTCATGTTTGTCGTATTCGTTGGCATGTCTACCTCGAGCTACTGGATGACTAGATTGTAATTCAAACCAACTGTTGCTTCAGATGAAGCAGCGATACCTTTGACTTCGAGAACACCAATCGTGAATGGACCTACACCTGAACCACCGATACCATAAGCAATAGAGCCTGTATTAGACTGGTCGGTAATGTCCGCCAAGTACACTGTGTAACCACCACCAGCTAGAGTATTTTGACGAGTGTTCGTCGGCGTCGGAGTGATAGTCTGCACAGCAGCGGCAGCGAAGTCAGCAACTATCCAGATGACCAAGCTATCAATTTGGGCTACAGTCAAGTTAGCTGTGCGAGACGATAAACCAATCGAACTGGATAGATTGCCTTGGCCGTTGTGATTGCGAATAACATAAACACCAAAGCCCCACTTCTCATCATTGCTATACGTTAATTTAATTGCACCAGAACCATTTGAACCTGCAGTCGCAACTGCAATCAAGATTGTACAATCTCCGGCACAAACGTTATTGACCAAAGCAGAGAATGATAAGCCGGTAGCAGTTGGCAGGCCGAACGTGCCTGAGTTATTAGCACCTTCATCAGCGCCTACAACTACGATCAGGTCACCAGCTTGCCAACCACTACCTGGTGTGACGGATTGACCAATCGTACCAGAGTTGGATACAGTGATAATCCAACTCGTTGTCTCGTTATAAGAAACTAATGACGGTGCCGACATGTCAATCCCTCGATCGTAGACTTTAGAACTGCATCCCTGTGACTAGCAAAGATGCAGTCCTTGTTGACTAGACTACTGCTTGCTTCTTCTTGGTCTTGCGTACGTACGTTGCACCAGTGGCCACATCTTCGTCCAACCTGATTTTCGCCTTGGCGATCATCTTGGCAACCTTGATAGGCTTGGCTTTCTTTTTGCCTTTGACATTGACCGTCTTGGCTACGTGCTTTTGTCCGGGAGCGATATTCCATAGAATCTGTTTCGTACCCTTCGGCCGTTCCTTCGAACGCCAGGCGCGACAGAAGATGTTGTAGAAGTCGAGCGTGATCTCAATACGCTTGAAGCCTCGCTCTTTCAACAGCTTCTCAACCACCTCGGGCGTGAACGCAACCTTGTGAAAGTTCTCTTTGTATTCCTGGGAACCGTACAGAACGTTTAAGATGTGCTCGTTCAATTGTGGATCGAACATCTTGCCGCTGGCGATCTGTTGTGCTGCCCAGCCTACATTGGGAACTACCATCCTGAACTCGCCTTCCGGCTTGAGGATGCGAACCCATTCGTTCAATACCTGCGGCATCTCAGCACGACTGAAATGCTCGAGCGTGTGACTGGAGAAGACAATATCGAATTCCTCGTTGGCGAATGGCAAGAACCTCAGGTCACAACGATAGTCGGGCTTGCACTCGTCGCGAATGTCTACAGTCAGTACCTTGCCTTCGTCTGTCTGCAGAGGATTAGGACCTGCGCCTAGATCCACGATCTTCTTTTTTCCAAACTTGATACCCAGGGCATCGCGAAATGGCTTGCTGTCTTTCGGCAGCGTGTAGCAACGACCTGCCTGATCCCAATGGCCACAGAGCAGACCACCATCGGCGTATACCTTCCAGCCGGCCTCGATGGCGATGTGACAGAAGTACAAGTCCTCGGTCCACAACTGGGTCTTGTTGATGCCTTCCATGAAGAGCGAGACATCGTCCACAGTCTTAAAGAACTCGAACATCTCGAACTGCATGTTGTTGCGGTCAAGCAGAACCTTTTTCTCTACCAGGCCTTTACTGACCATCTCGCGGAGCATGTCAACGCGAATGATCGTGCAGTCCATGCCGAGACCTGTGACTTCAAACACCTCGCCGACTTTCCAATCCCAATAGCAGCTGGCACCATTACCACGGAAGACCAAGGGCTGAGGAATCTCTTGCTTGATACAATAGATACCACCCATGACGCCAACCTCGGGCATGTGCTCCATGCGATAGATCAACTGTCGCAGAGTGTGCGGCGGTGGCGTTGTGTCATCGCCCAAGAAGTACAGATACTTGGCATTGTTGGCCAAAGCTGCGTTCGCAATCTTGTTGCGAGCTAGGTCAACAGGATCTCCCTTGACCGTCATGTACTGCGTGTTCATGTTCATGGGCGGATGCATGTTGGCAAATGCCATTGCCCATTCTGGTTGTACTGGTCGGCCTTCGAACGGCACGCCAATGAAGAGACCTACTGACATTTTGTTCTGCATGTGACTCCCTCGTGTTTTGTCTTATACCATTTTCAAAATGTCTAGTCGCGCATAGGTTCCTCATCGGTTCCCAGGTTGACTAGCCTACTACCTTATACCTGCGCCGGTGGCACGTACGGATTAGGCTCGTCTTCTTCAAAGCGCCAGTAGAAGCCATGGACTCGATTCTGGTCCTTGTAGCTGCAACTAGTGCGACGTTCAATCTGGCGACCGTAATCATCTTTCTTGGTTTCATCACCACTGACTACGACCAAGTTGATGCAGGTCGGTCCCCATACTGCTGTCACCAAAGCCTTGAGAGCTTTACCATCTGACTCGTGCCAAACGACTGTGTCACCTACGTGTACTTCTTTCATGTTACGCTCCTTGTTGTTGGTTTGTACTACACCTTTTGGCTGGAGCAAGCCAAAGTCATTTA
>Ga0070679_100006140_pt1 | contig 11179 bp, 12 predicted proteins | sample KBSC63BmetaG_FD_65652 | JGI IMG/M metagenome (GOLD analysis project Ga0070679, IMG submission 65652) | Corn rhizosphere microbial communities from Kellogg Biological Station, Michigan, USA - KBS C6-3B metaG | ecosystem: Host-associated > Plants > Roots > Rhizosphere | place: USA: Michigan... | reverse complement strand
TTCGCTGGTGGTCATCATCCTTGTCGCCTTGATTATGGGCTTTCGTTCGTCAGCGGGCATTCTGTCCTGGCTGGCTGTCATTGGCATTCTCGCGTTGTTTACCCTGTCTTTAACCTGGGTCGCGGTGATTCCTGGACTGACCGCCAAATCGACCGATGGGGCAACTGCCTTTTCGTATCCGCTGATCTTCCTGCCCTTTATCAGCTCGGCGTTTGTACCCACGAAGTCGATGCCGCTGGTCGTCAGGGTCTTTGCCGAAAACCAGCCCGTGACGTCGATCGTGAACAGCATCCGTGCGTTACTGGCTGGCCAGCCTGTGTCGAATGACATCTGGGTGGCGCTTGTCTGGTGTGTTGGCATTCTGCTGGTCGCCTACTTCTTCGCCATGAGAGCCTATCGAAAACGCGTCTAAAAAAGGCCAGTCTCCGAGGGAAGGAGTTCATATCATCTCTGCTTCGTCGGGAGCGCTCCTGGAAGAGCAACAGGAGCGCTCCCGTCATAAGTGGCATGACTCCAGGCAGAGTTTGCCGTTTCTCGGTGCTGTCCAGATAATTAGAGAAAAAACTCTGTGTACTGCTTGACCAGCCCTGGCCCTGTACCGTATACTTTCCATAGATTTGAGATAATCTTGCGATGAGGCTCGCATAACGCCGTCAGGCTAATGGCTTCTACAGGCTTTCCATCACACGGAGCGCGGTAGAGGTCTTCTTTTTTTGGAGAAAGATACCGTTCAGAAAGAGCACCCGGTTTTCGGGGGTCAGGAGCACCGGCGGAGGAGGTGATCGTTTATGAGTTTATTGCGTCAGGGCAAAGCGGAAGTGCTGACGATCTATCTTGGGGAATCGGATCAATGGCAGGGTGCGCCCTTATACGTGGCCATCGTGCAATATTTGCGCGCACACGGCTGCGCGGGGGCGACGGTGACGCGCGCGATTACAGGCTATGGTGCGGAATCGCGTCTGCACACCGATCAACTCTGGCGGCTCTCGTCCGATGCTCCCATGATCGTCCAGGTCGTCGATCAACCGGATCGTTTGCGTCGCCTGCTGCCAGAACTGCACATGATGCTTCAGGGTGGCCTGATGACGCTGCATACGACGGAAGTGCTCAAGTATACCCATGCCCGCCGGACCGGTCTGCCCACGAAATTACCGGTGCGCCAGATTATGGAAACCTCGTTGACCGCCGTGACCCCGGATACTCCGGTTGCCAGCGTCCTCGATATTTTGTTGGAAGCCTCGTTTCGAGCCTTGCCAGTGATCGATGCGCGGCACCGTCTGGTGGGCATCATTGGCACACGCGACCTCATCAATGCTGGTCTGTTACCAGTGCGTCGCGGGGTGTTCCACACCGCGCGCGAGTTAGACAGCGAGACAGCGGAAACCCTGGAAGGATCACTGATCCAGGCTCGACAAAGTCCGCAGCGTGCAGCGGAGATCATGAATCGGCAGGTGCGCAGTATCACACCCGACCTGCCTTTGCGCGAGGCGGCACAGGTCATGCTGGAAACAGGCTTGCGCAGTTTGCCGGTGGCCGAGGCAGATGGGAGGCTGGTGGGGATCGTGACCCGCGCTGATCTCTTGCAAGTGGTGGTGACCAGCCCGCTCATGAGCCAGGAGGCCAGCAGTGTGACGCAACCGCTCAGGCGGACCACGACGCTGACCACGCAGGCGATCCAACAACAACCCATCGCGGACTTTGTGAATCCAGATGTGGCCACCGCTCAGGAGCAAACGCCACTGAACGAAGTAATCGATTTACTCATCAGTTCTCCGCTCAAACGGGTCGTCGTCATCAACGAGGAGTGCCAGGTGCAAGGTATCATCAGCGATGTCGATGTTATCGTGCAAACCCGGGCGGAGGCGCGTCCCGGCTGGTTAGCCGTGCTGTCCAACTGGACGCATGGCAAGCCAGTGCGTGTGCCAACCAGTGCCCTGCAGACCCCGACCGGTAAGGCCAGAGTCGCCGCCGATCTCATGAATCGCGAGGTGGTCACGGTGGAGGTGAATACTTCTGTGCAGGAAGCCATCGAAATGATGCTTCAGACGCGGCGGCACATCCTGCCAGTAGTCGATGCACAGGGAAGCTTGCAGGGGACGGTCGGACGTTCCGCTTTATTACGCATTCTTGTAGAGGGATAAACCACAACGTATGACCAGCACGATTTTTTTGCAACCCGGTAAACGGCTCCGCATCTTTGTCGGAGAAGCACAACAATGGCATGGCAAGCCGCTCGCCCGCGCCTTGCTCGAAGTGATCCAGCAACACGGCGCGTCAGGGGCAACGGTCTGGAAAGGTGTCGAGGGCTTTGGCCCTGAGCATCATCTCTCGACCGATCGTCTGCCCGATGTCGCCGACAATCTGCCCGTGATCGTCGAGGTGGTGGAGAGTGAAGAGTGGGTTGCGCGGGTGCTTCCACACCTGGATGCGCTCGTTGGGCGCGGCATGATCACCGTCTCGCCTGTCGAGATCGTACAGGGAGGGCGCGCGTGATGCAACTTGTGGCATTGGAACTGGCTGGTCTGGTGGGCCTGGCAGGTGCGCTGGGGGCGCTGGCCCGCTATCTGGTGGGACGCTTCGTGGCGGAAAAGACCACCTCATCCTTTCCCTTTGGCACCTTGCTTATTAACGTTACCGGGGCGTTTGTGATTGGCGTCCTGTTTTCCTTGACTACAAAGAAGCTCATCAGCTCACAAATGCAGGCAGTGCTGGCGACCGGCTTTCTGGGCGGGTATACGACCTTTAGCACGATGTCGTGGGAAGGGGTGCAACTGGCACGTGGAGGCAGTCGCAGACAGAGTGTGCTCTATCTGGGCGGCAATCTCGCGCTCGGTTTGCCCGCCGCCGCGCTTGGCCTGATGCTGGGAGGGTTACTCTAATGGCAGGGACACTCTCTATGCGACGACGCTGGTTTGCTGTGCTCTGTGGTGGCTTTTTCGGGGCACTGGCCCGCTATAGCCTGGGCATCCTCATGCAAGGCTGGTGGGGCAAAAGCTGGCCCTTTGATATCCTGTTCATCAATCTCACAGGAGCCTGCCTGCTGGCGCTCATCACCACGCTGGCCGACGCGACCTTTTTGATCGGGCCAACGCGCCGTTTGCTGCTCAATACCGGTTTTCTCGGTGCCTATACGACGTTTAGCACGTTCGCCCTGGGGGATGTGTTGCTGTTGAGCAAAGGCGCGTGGGCTGGGGCAATCCTCTATCTCGTGCTGAGTATCGCTGGTGGTTTGCTCGCGGTTGTCATTGGTGACTGGTTGGGGAAAATGATCATCGCGCGCTTCAAACGTACGACTGGCAAGATGGCCGCGCTCAAGATCCCTCCATTTAAGGATAAATCCCTCGATATCCAGGATGATATCCTTCTGCCGGATCAGATTGATACCCCTGGATCGAAAAGAGCGTAAACGGCGATGCATCCTCTTGATTCTCCTGTGCAAGCGTGTATAATCGCAGAGGAAAGTTTCGGGAAGAAGTAAGACCTCTTCCTTATGAGGAAAGCATGCAGCAAGAGAACAGTGCCAGCCCATCCCTATCTGAGCAGCAGATCATAGAGACGTTTCAGCAGTTCGCCAGCTCTGACGCCATCCCACGATTCATGCAATTGCGCACAGAATTGCTCGATTGGAACACGCGGGTCAATTTGACCGCCATCACCGATCCCGTCGATGTCTTGCTCAAGCATTTTCTCGATTCGCTCTCGCTGTTAGAGGCATATCATGCTGAACAGGCGCGAATGCTTGACATCGGTGCGGGCGCTGGTTTCCCAGGTCTGCCGCTCAAGATTGCGCGCTCGACCTGGGAAGTAGTGTTGTTGGAAGCGACTGGTAAGAAGGTCAATTTTCAGCGCCATATCATCGAGACGCTAGGCTTATCTGGTATTGAGGCCATTCACGGGCGAGCCGAAGAATTAGCACACCGGTCGGAGTATCGCGCCAGTTTCGATCTCGTGACCGCACGCGCCGTCGCCGCTCTACCTGCACTGCTAGAGTATGCCGCACCATTCTGCCGCGTTGGCGGTCAGATTCTCCTGCCCAAAAAAGGTGAACTGGCTGAAGAGCTTGAGCAGGGCAAACGCGCCGCGCACACGCTCGGCCTCGTCTTCAAAGCCGATTTGCCCGTTATGCTACCCGGCCTCAACGATGGTCGCCGTATCCTCGTCTGGGAACAGGTGAAACTCTGCCCGGCGCAATATCCACGTAGCGGGAGCGCGATGGCGAAGAAGCCGTTGGGGTAGCGAAAATTTTGTTGGCGAGATAAAATAAGCGAGTAAAATATCCATTAGATGAGGCTTAATTGTGGAAACTGTTTTAACACTTGCGACAAAAAATTTTGAGAATCATATTCAACACAATCCCTATCCGGGGCGTGGGTTGGTGATTGGCCGTTCGACGGTCAAGGATGCGTGGCTGATGATTTACTGGATCATGGGCAGAAGCGAGCAGAGCCGCAATCGGCGGTTTGTGGCCGCTGGCACGCTGTTGAGAACGGAGCCGGTCGATGTCAGTCTCGTCAAAAATCCCAGCTTGATTATTTATGATGCGATGCTTGAATTGCCTGGAATCTATTTGCTCAGCAATGGCGATCAAACGCGCACGCTTTACGACACAATTCAGGCTGGCGGCTCTTTTGATGATGCCCTGGCTACACGCATGCACGAACCGGACGCACCGCACTATACCCCGCGTATCAGTGGTCAGTTGACCATCCAGAATGAGGTAGGTTCCATGACGCTGAGCATCCTTAAAGCAAGCAAGATTGATCCCGCGTTCTCCGATCGCTTTACCTATCGTCCAGCTATGCCTGAACCGGGCTTTGGCTTTGGCCTGACCACCTATCAGGGCAATGGCAACCCTCTGCCCAGCTTCCAGGGCGAGCCGCTGTTGTTGCCTTGTGTGGGAAGCGCCGAGGACGTGTTGAATACCTACTGGAATGCGCTGAACGAAACGAACCGCATTGCTCTGGCAGTGAAGGAAATTCCGGCTGCTGGCGGCCCTGGGGAGATCTTTCTGCGCAATAGATTTGCCTGAGATTTTTAAGAGCGTTGAGCTTGCGTTGTAAGAGGATAGAGAAATATCATGCGTGCAGTTATTATTGAGAAGCCGGGTACCATCCAGGTTGGCAGTGTTCCCGATCCTACGCCCAGACCCGATGAGCTAATCATCCGGGTAGGCGCTTGCGGCATTTGTGGCACAGATTTGCATATCGCTGATGGCGAATTCCCGCCAACTCCTTATCCCATCGTTCCAGGCCATGAATTTGCCGGGGAAGTTGTCGCTATCGGAAGTCATGCTTTGGCAGGGGTGAGCGGCAAAGACGCCAAAATTTCCGTGGGCAGCAGAGTTGCAGTTGATCCTTCGCTCTTCTGCGGCCAGTGTGCGTTTTGCCGCGTGGGTCATGGGAATCTCTGCTTGAATTGGGGTGCGCTTGGCGATACTGTCAATGGAGCGTTCGCGGAATATGTTGCCGTTCCGGTTGCCAATGCCTATAGCTTGCCAGATCACGTGTCGTTCCGCGAGGCTGCTTTGATTGAACCAGTCTCCTGCGCGGTTCACGGCATTCATCGTCTGCAACCCAGGCTGGGCGATAGTATGCTCATTGTCGGTGCGGGAACAATGGGGCTGCTGTTACTCCAACTGGCGTTGCGCGGCGGCGCGTCTCGTGTCGCTGTGTTGGATTTGAATGCTCAGCGTCTGAAGCTGGCTGAGAAACTTGGTGCCTATCATACCACTACAAAACTTGATGAGTTGCTGGCCATAGAACCATTGGGCTTTGATTGCGTCATCGATGCAACCGGTGTTGCACCAGCCATTGAAGCAGCCTTGCAGGCCGTCAAGCGCGGAGGCAAGTTCATGGTTTTTGGCGTCGCGCCCGCTGAAGCCAGGATTGCGATCTCACCATTTCGCGTCTATAACGACGAAATCACCATCGTGGGTTCAATGGCGGTTCTCCACTCCTATCAACCAGCCGTTGATCTGGTCAGCGGTGGTGCGATTGATACAGGGGTAATGCTGACCGAGGCGTTCGCGCTTGAGCGGTTCCCCCAGGCCCTCGACCATGTGCGCAAGGGTCAGGGCCTCAAAACTCAGGTGTTGCCAAATGGCTAAGAGCGAGTTGCAGGACCTATTCCTCTATGCGGGCTGGCCTGTTGCTAAACGCATGGATAATCGCCATCACGACGGCCAGCAGTGGCAGAAACGAGGCGAGAGCGGGAATGTGCAGCGCAGTAAAGCCACTGATACCCGCCGCAACGATGTAGATGAGCCAGACGGCGGCCAGGCGTAGCGGGCGTAGATGTTCTATCTGTGCCTCTTGCGCGTTGGCCAGAGGGGGTGGTTCCTGGGTATGGATGAAGAGCCGTCGTCCAATGGCGGACATCAACGTGGTGATTGTGCCAGTAATATACGTCGTCGAGACGCCAGGAACGCTGAGGCTGACAACGATCGCGCTCTGCAACCCCATTGCCAGCCCTGCAACGAGAATCAGAATATAGATAGGCGGGCTACTCTGCGAGAGTGCTTTCGCGAATGGCCAGACGATAGCAAAAATCAGGAGCAGGCAACCTTCGACGGTCAGCGCGAAGAGGACACTCGGGGTCCAGCCTGCCCGTTTGCGCTCATAGTTGCGTTCGACCAGAAATGTGCCGCCGATCGCGCCCAGGGCAAAACCGAGCAGTGCAACGAGCGCGTGCAGTACATCCAGCCAGTTCCCTTGAGCCAGTGCCAGACCGAAAAGGACCGTATTGCCAGTCATGTTGGCGGTGAAGATGCGCCCCAGACCTAAATAGCTGAGCGCGTCAAGGCAACCGGAAGTCCATGAGAGAAACAAGAGTGGACCGTTTTTCACAGTGTGACAACTTCACTTAGAACTTGATTTCGAATACTCTCGCGCAGCCCTTTCTCTGTTACCACATCGACGTCGCGTCCCAGCACTGTTTGCAAGTCAGTTAGCAGACCACCGAGATCGAAGAGACTGCGACCAGGTTCCATATCGACTAACAGATCCACGTCGCTCTGTGCATCCTCCTCGCCACGTGCAACAGAGCCAAAGACACGCACATTGTAAGCTCCATATTTTTCTGCCGTACGTAGGATTTCTTCGCGTCTGTCCTGTAATTCGGAGAGTGACATAATCTGGCTCCTCTCAAAATCTCAATGAATAGCGTTGCGTGGATAGCGCGTATCATATTGAGGCGTGGCCAGCACATTCTGCACCTGGATCGTGCGCCCGCGCTGGGGACTGACCGAGACCATCGAGATTGGCGTTTCCAGTAGCTCTTCCAGACGGTTGAGATAACGTTTGGCGGCGGCGGGCAGCTCCGCGTAGGAGTTGATGTGGCTGGTATCACATTGCCAGCCCTCGACCTCTTCATAGACCGGCTCGCAGGCGGCCAGATCGCTCTGCGTGGCTGGAAAACTGTGGATTAATTTGCCGCGCAACTGATAGGCGGTGCAGATTTTGATGACGGGCAGTGTGTCGAGGACATCCAGTTTGGTGATAACGGCGGAAGTCAGTCCGTTGAGTTGCGCGACGAAGCGCCCGGCTACGGCGTCGAACCAGCCACAGCGCCGTTCGCGGCCCGTGTTGGTGCCGAACTCATCGCCGTGATCGCGCAAAAGTTGGCCGGTGGTATCGAAAAGTTCGGTGGGCATGGGACCACTGCCGACGCGTGTAATATAGGCCTTGTAGACGCCGATGACGCTATCGATCGAGTGTGGCGGCAGACCAGCTCCACTAGAGGCGTTGGCAGCCATGGTCGAGGATGAGGTGACATAGGGATACGTGCCGAAGTCGATATCGAGGAGCGCGCCCTGTGCGCCTTCAAGCACGATCGTTTTGTGTTCAAAGAGCGCGTCGTGGAGCATCACCTGGGTATCGGTGATATGCGAACGCAAGCGCTGGCCATAGCCAAAATATTCCCCGTGAATTTCTTCAAGTGGGAGGGGTGGTTGGCCATAAATCTGTGTAATCATGCGGTTTTTTTGCTGGAGGATGGAAGCGAGTTTGGAGCGGAAGGTATCAACGTCGAGGAGATCTACCATGCGAATGCCGACACGCGCGTGCTTGTCCACGTAAGCTGGGGAAATGCCGCGCTGGGTGCTGCCAATTTTGTCAGCGCCTCTGGCCTCTTCCTCCAGGCGGTCCAGCAGAAAATGATAGGGCATGACCACGTGGGCACGTTCGCTAATGTACAGGTGCGAGGTGTCGATGCCCTGAGCCTGCAACTCTTCCATCTCGGTGAGTAGTCCCTTTGGATCAACCACCACGCCGTTGCCAATCACGCAGGTCGTATTTGGGAAGAGAATGCCTGAAGGCACGAGGCGAAAGGCGAATTCACCTTTCTCATGCACCACGCGATGACCTGCATTGCTCCCGCCCTGGTAACGCACCACAAAATCCGCGTGCATCGATAACTCGTCAACAATTTTGCCTTTACCTTCGTCTCCCCATTGAGCCCCAATGATTGCCAGTACCGCCATAATGCTTGTCCTTTTCCGCCAATCTGCAGCGCTCATCTTCCCGATCCCTGATCGGCGTGGGAGTGCCGTCCGTGTTCATTCTTTCGTAGTCTGTGTCTAGTTCAGAAAGCGTTTTTTCCTGGGAACGCTGCCAAACCCTTTATACTCGCTGGGCGGGAAACCTTTCCCTACCCAATCTCTCTCTACAGTCCTCATTTGACCACGAAATAGCGTATCTTACACCGACACGTTTTGTCAAATTCTGCGGTTTCGCCTCACATTATTGTTGGCCTGGCGCGACAAATTGAAAACGCGAGGTCATCGCATTAAAGTATTGTGCAGTGATCGTCGATGCCTGCTCCTGCGGAGCCTGTAACTCAATGATATACCCCTTGTTCTGATAGATCGTCGCGTAGATCGTCACCTGTTCGACTGTCGCGCCGGGCTGATACGTGAATGTCTGGTAGCTCCAGTTGGTGCCAGCGATGGTCGTATTCTGGGTCGATGTTGGCGCGACATAGTTAGTCTGTGAACTGAACTCGGAGGCGTCGGCGGCGAGCAGGTCATTAACCGACGTTGCGCCACTCGGTGTCTTAACAGCGGCGTAGATATCTGTTTGGGATGGATCGGTGAATTGGGTTCCCTGGCTGTCTGCCGTTGATCCCTGGGACCAGCTCGTGGGGAATTCAATCATATAGCCGTCTTGCGTGCAACTTGTACACCAGCTAAAGTTCGCATCCGGGGCTGGCGTGGAAACTGCGGTTGGTGTGGCAGTAGGAGTCGCGGTTGGTGTGGCAGTGGGAGTCGCAGTGGCCGTAGGCGCTTTTGTCGCCTGAGCAGCAGGTGCGGGGGTCTGGTTATTGTTATGCACCACGAACAGCGCACCAAAGATGCCAACGGTAATAATCGCAAAGACCAGGCAGACAATTCCCACGATCATAATAACATTATTGCGTTTGGGTTCCGGGTAGCTCGTGCCTGAGCTGTGATTATAGCCGCTCTGGCCATACTGATTGTTGGCGAAGCCGCTCTGCATGGGCGGGTAGGTTGGATTGGAGTAGTTGCCGGTGAGAAATTGCGGTTGTTGTTGCCCGCCAGCATATCCACCGGGCATTGATCCACCAAAACTCTGCTGTGGATACGCGCCCTGTGGATAATTCGCGGGTGTTCCTGGAACGAGCGAAACCATTTCGGTTGCTTCTTGATAGAAGCCATTAGCTTGCTGCGGCCCCAGTCCATTATCAGGAGTAAAAGACTGGTTAGCCTGGCTCGCGGCAGGCGAAAACGATTGATTGGCCTGACTCGCGGCAGGCGAAAAGGTCGAACGATTACGATATCCGTCGTTGCCGACGCCACTTCTCGGTGCCGGGGCAGGGGCCTGCATCATTTCTGTTGGCTGAGCTGTTGTCGTGTTCGGCGTTCCGCATTGCCCACAGAACACCTCGTTCTGGCCAAGCTCATTGCCGCAATTTTGGCACTTCATTCCGAATCCCTTTGCAAAAATAGCCGTAAAGGCATATCTATCCTTATTCTCATCTGGCCGATCAGATGATCGTTCTGTTCTCATGCCAGATCAGAGAGGAGTGCGATAAGTTCCGCGCGTCTCCAATAACGCTGGCTGCCAGGATTTTACCAGCGTTCATTATAGCGCATTAATCAGCTTCTGGCTACTCTGCTACCTGATCGTCTTATCCCAATTTAGTGAGCGTGAAGCGGCCTGGAGTCTTTGTTCCCGTTACGTTGGATCTCAATTTGTTGCAAGCCTGTTTGATGGTAATAATGATAGGCAATCACGCCACGCGCCGAAATCGTATCCTCCCCTTCTGTCCTATCCGCTACCTTGGTGGTAAAGGGACCACTGACGATCAGCCAGACCCAGGGAATGTCTTGCTCGACGTTGACGCGCTGCATATTGCGCCGATCGGTGTGGCTGGCCAGCGCCGGTCCTGCCGGATGGCTATGATAGACCCCGATCATCCTGCCGGGTTGCTCTAGATCGATGGCCAGCAACTCGGCAGGATCAAATTCAAAGTAGACCGACGACGTGTAGGTGTTGCGCAAGGGCCGCGCCTCTTCTACATGCCAATTCCCCATCTCGTCCTGCCTGCCCAATAGCGCGCCGCATGCTTCGATCTCTCGTCGTCCATAGGCGTCCAGCAAGATCGTTTTCCACGCGGCAGTGCTGAGCAGCACCCTCGCGGTCGGTTTTGTTCTCATATCTTCTCTTTTTTCTCCTGGTGTTCGCGGATCATTGACATCACGATTGCCAGCGAAATCATCAGAGGCACGTCAACATTTTCCGCGATATCGACCGCGTAGCTGTCCTCGAACAAGGAAATACGTTTGCTGATCTCGGCCAGCAGGTCGCCTTTTTCGTTATTGACGGTAAAATCCCAGTTAATGATATTGCCATCGATATGATAGACTTCGCCGCTCTCTAGTTTGATTTTAAACTTCTCGCCAAAAAAGTGCAGCAATTTTTCGTGCAGGCTGACCCAGTGCTCGTCGTTCTGGTAAATTTCGTAGTGCGGAGTGAGCGCGAGCACTCTCTGCTTGATGTGTGCCGCCTCCATCCGCTGATCCAGATCGATCAATCTAAGATTGTCGCCAATGTGGAAAAATTTGCCTTTGACCTCGAAGGCTGGTTTGCCGTCCTGATCGCGGACGGTAAACTCTTCGCGTAAAGTCCAGCCTTTTTCTTTGATGTGGAATTTCATGGGT
>Ga0070679_100006139_pt1 | contig 11179 bp, 8 predicted proteins | sample KBSC63BmetaG_FD_65652 | JGI IMG/M metagenome (GOLD analysis project Ga0070679, IMG submission 65652) | Corn rhizosphere microbial communities from Kellogg Biological Station, Michigan, USA - KBS C6-3B metaG | ecosystem: Host-associated > Plants > Roots > Rhizosphere | place: USA: Michigan... | reverse complement strand
GCGCCGCTCGGCGACCTCTACTTCGTGCTCGTGGGCCGATGCGACTCCTGCCGGCGTTGATGCTGCTCGCCGCCTGCGGCGGCCCGTCGCCGACGACGACAGCGCCGGGCGCCGACCTCGCCGCGCCCGCGGGCGTCGATCTCGCCGCGGCCGCCGATCTCGCCCTGCGCGACGGCGGCCTCGCGCCCGGCGGCGACGGCGGCGCCTGCCGCGGCACGCCCACGCCGCCGACCACGCTGTACCTCGACTACTGCATGGACGCGCCGTCGTCGTTCTGCTTCCGCGACGCGCCGCCGAGCGGCTTCTTCTGACCGCCGCTGCTCGGGGTCGGAGACTCCGTCGAGATCGCCTATCGCCTACCCGGCCCGATTGCGGCGGGCGCCTGGCACGCGCGCTTCTACAGCATGCCGCCGGCGAGCCATCCGCGCATCCACGCCGAGCTGATCTGGCGCGCGCCCGGCGCCACCGACCAGGTGCTGGCCGCGTTCGACAACGTGCCCGGCATGAACATCGACGAGACGCCGACCCTCGGCGCCGTCGCCGCCGCCTGCGGCGACGAGCTGGTCGCGCGCATCGGCCTCGTCGCCGTCGACGGCGGCGGCAACGCCGAGATCGGCGTGCAGCTCGCGCTGCCGTAGCTCAGCGCAGGACGGCGTCGCGCACGGCGTCGAGGAGCGGGTTGCGCGCGCCCGCCGGCGCCGACGGCAGATAGCCTTCGTTGATCTCCCACTCGATGACGCCGCCGAGGCCCATCGCTTTCACGTAGGCGCCCTTGTCGGCGATCGACTGGGCGTCGTCATAGCTCACGTACGTGCAGCCGTCGGGCGCGTGCGCGGCGACGAACGACAGATACGGCACGCGCGCCAGCGGGTCGAAGGTGCGCGCGCCCGCGGCGAGGTAGTCGGCGGCGATGTGCGCGTACGACATCGTCTCGTCGCCGGCGAGGAGCGTGGCGCCGTCGAGCGGCTGCAGCGGCGCGGTCACCGGCGCCCCATAGCACAGGCCGTAGAGGCCGATGCCGATGCCGAGCCGCGCCGCCGGCACGCCTGCGGCGAGGTAGGCGCGCACCGTCGAGTCGATGGACAGCGGCGTGGCGGCGTCCTGGCTGTACAACGGGCTGTTGTGCCAGCTCTTGGACCAGCCGGGCCAGGCGCCCGCCATGCCGTAGGTCATGAGGTCGAGCTGGTCGAAGGCGGCGGCCAGCGCCGGCGCGCCCGACAGATCGCGCGGCACGTTCGGGTTGACGAAGCCGAGCGTCAGCGTCAGCCGCAGGCCGGGATGCGCCGCGCGCAGCCGGTTGGCCAGGTCGATGACGATGGGCTCGTCGGCGCGGGCGAGCGGCTCCCAGTCGATGTCGACGCCGTCGAAGCCGACGCCGGCGACGAGCGCGGCGATGCGGCCGACGAAGGCGGCGCGCATGACGCCGGCGCTGTCTTGCTCGAATGGCGCGCCCGAACCGGCGCCGCCGACGGACGCGATCGCCGCCACGCCGTGCGCGTGCGCGGCCGCTACCAGCGCGGCGACGACGTCGGGGTTGCCGCCGAGCAGCTTCAAGCTGCCGTCGGGCTGCGGCACGTAGAAGGCGATGCCGAGCTCGGTCAGGCCCGACCAGTCGATCGCCTCGACGGGGTAGGCGCCCGCCATCCAGGTCGCGTAGTAGCCGAGCGACCAGCGCGGAGGCCGCGCGCCCGCGTCGGCGTCGGGCGCGGCCGCGACATCGCCGGCGGCCGCATCGAACGCGACGGTGGCGTCAGGCGTCGCGGCGGCGTCGCCGGCGGCGCAGCCGGCGAGCGCGGCCGCCAGCACCACGGGGAGCCCGCGCCACCCAAGCACCTCGGAGGCAACAGGACGCATGCGCCAGCCATCGCACGGCGGCGGCCGCGCGGCTCTTACGATCGCGGACATCGCGACGATCGCCACCGCGCGCCGCGTCAGCCGCTGTTCGCGTTTGTAAGATCCGCGCGCCCCGAGCTGTGGCACGACGGCTCGTGGTACCCTCGACAAAGATGGCGCGGGATCTCGGCGGCGTCATCGGCCGCGAGCGGGAGCTGGCGGAGCTGGCGACGCTCCTCGGCGAGCATCCGGTCGTCGGCCTCGTCGGCGCCGTCGGCATCGGCAAGACGGCGGTGGCGCTGGCGCTGCTCGACGGCGAGCACCGCGCCCGCCGGCTGCCGCCACCGGCGCGGCTGTCGATCGCCGGCGCCGACGACGAGCGCGCGCTGTTCGAGCGCACGGCGCACGCGCTCGGACGCGAGGCGCCGTCGAGCGCGCCGGGCCTGCTCGGCGTGACGCTGCGGCGCATGCTGGCCGTCGCGCCGCGCGCGCTCGCCTGGGATGACGCGCAGGAGGCCGCGCCGGCGGCGGTGGGCGCGCTGGTCGGCGCGCTCGGGCTGGCGAAGAGCGGACCGTCGCGCCTGTTGATCGTGTCGCGCGCGCCCATCGCGGGGCTCGACGTGCCCTCGCTGACGCTGCCGCCGCTTGCGCCCGACGCGTGCGCCGCCCTCGTCGAGGAGCTGGAGCGCGAGCGCGGCCTGACCCTGTCGGAGGCGCTGGCGAGCCGCGCCGCCGGCAACCCGCTCGCCATCCGCCTCGCGCTCGCCGCGCTCGACGACGCCGCCGCGCTCGATCCCGTCGCGGCGTTGCGCCGGCTCATCGCCGAGCTGTGCCGCGAGGGCGCGCGCCCCGTGCTGGCGATGCTCTCGTCGCTCGACCGACCGGCGTCGCAGACCGAGCTGGTCCGGCTGTTCCCCGACGCGCGCGCCGTGCTCGACCGGCTCGGCCGCTCGGGGCTGCTGGTCGCGCGCGACGGCCACGTCGACTTCCCGCCGGCGATCGCGTCGCTGGTGCGGGCGCAGCTCGGCGAGCTGTCGCACGAGAGCTGGGAGCTGCTCGGTGACCGCGCCGAGCGCGCGCTGGCCGCGGCCGCCGCCGACGGCGACGCGCTCCTGCTCGCCTGTCGCTCACTCGGCAAGCGCGGACAGGCGGCGCGCGCCGTCGCGCTCTTGTGGCGCCATGTGCTGGCGCGCCACGCCGTCTCGACCCAGGCGCTCGACGAGCTGGTCCGCGCGCTCGGCGCCGCCGACCCGGCGTACGCAGGCGAGCTCGGCCTGATCCTGGCGGGCGAAGAGCTGCGCCGCGGCGATGTCGCCGCTGCCTTGCGCACGCTCGACGGCGTCGACGGCGCCGCGCTCGCCCCCGAGCTCGGGACGCGGCTCGACGTCATCCGCGCGCGCGCGCTGGCGCGCACCGGCGGCCTGGCGACGGCGCGCGGCCGGCTCGAGCGCACCGCCGGGCGCTCGCCCGCCGCCGGACACGACCAGGCGCTGCAGATCACCGCCGCCGCCGTCACGCTCCTGCGCGGCGAGCTCGCCGCCGGCCGCGCCGCGCTCGCCGCCATCACGCCCGACGCCGCGCAACCACGACTCTCGTGCGACCGCGCGCTCGCCTTCGCGCTCTCCTATTTTCTCGAGGAGCGCTTCGCGCGCGCCGCCGGCTGGGCGCGCCGCGCGCGCCGCCACCTCGGCCGCGCGCGCGTGCGCCGCTCGATCGTCGGGGCCATCGAGGTGCTGGGCCTGCTCGGGCTCGACCTCATCGATCGCGCCGTCGCGCTTCTCGACGAGGAGGAGCCGCCCGGCGACGGCGACGGCACGCTCGCCGGCGACCTCGCGCATCTGTACACGGCGGCGGTGCTCGGCCGGCGCGGGCAGCTCGACGCCTGCCTCGACACCGCCGAGCCGGCGTTCGACGAGCTCGGGCGCCGCGGCGATTTCGCCTGCCGCGCGATCCTGGCGCGCTATCTGGCGCGCGCCGCGCTCGGGCTCGGCCGCTTCGAACGTGCCGAGGAGCTCTTGCGCATCGCCGGCGGGGTCGCCTCCGAAGGCGGGCTCGTGTCGCTGTTGCCGCTGGTGCGCCGCGACGAGGCGCTGCTCGCCGACGCCACCGGCGATCGCGCCGCCGCCGCCGCGCTGGCACAAGAAGCGGCCGCCGGCTGCCCCGGCTCGCCACTGGTGCGCATCGACGCCTGGGCGCTCGGCTCCGACGAGCCGCCGCCGCGCGTCGCCGGCGCCCCCGCGCACGCCTACCTGCAACTGCGCAGCGCCGAGCGCGACCTCGCGCGCGGCGAGGCCGCTCTTGCCCTCGAGCCGGCGCGCGCCGCCGAGCAGCACTACCGCCGCGCCGGCGCCCAGCTCGAACGCGCGCAGGCGCTGGTGGCGCTCGCCGAAGCAGCCACGCGCGTCGGCCTGTACGACGAGGCGCGCGCCGCGCTGGCGACCGGCGAAGCCGTGGCGCGGCCGCGCGGCTATGCGCCGCTGCTCGGCGCCTTCGCCGTCGTGCGCGCCAGCCTCGCCGACCGCACCGGCGCGCTCGGCGCCTACGTCGATGCGCTCGCCGACGCCGCCGCGACCGCGCCCGCCGGCGATCGGCTGGCCGCCGCGCGCGCCCGCCTCGGCCTGCGCACGGCGACGGGCGCGACGACCGCGCTCGATGCCCGCGTGGCGCGCCTCGCCCTCGATCGACCGGCGGCGCGCCTCTTGGCCACCGAGAGCGAGACCTGGCTGCTCGCCGCCGACGAGCCGCTGCCGACCGACGCGCGCCTCGTCGTCGACGTCGACCGCAAGGCGCTGCGCGCCGGCGCGCGCGTGCTGCCGCTGACCGCGCAGCGGCTGGCGCTGCTCGAGTTCCTCTGCACCGTCGGCGGCGCCACGCTCGAGGCGATCTACCTCGGCGTGCTCGGCGGCCGCGAGTATCACCCGCTGCGCCACCGCAGCACCGTCTACGTGGCCATCAACCGGCTGCGCGCGGCGCTCGATCCGCTCGTCGGCGCCGACGCGATCGTCGAGCGTGCCGCCGGCCGCTACCGCCTGCGCGCGGACCTCGGGGCCGCGGTCCTCTGCTCGGCCGACGCGATTCCGCCGTCGAGCGGCCTCGCCGCCCGCCTCGCCGCCGCCGGCGTCGCCCTCGGCCGTTGACCCCGCCGCCGACCCGCTCCCATCGCCCATGGAAGAGCGATGACCGCGCGCTCGAGTCGGGATGCAACATGGCCTGTTTGCGGCGGCGTGCGCTCGTCTTCGCCGACAGCGCCGGCGACATGCAGCAGGCTTCACGGAGATGACAGACCTCGTCGCGTGCGGCGTCACGCCGCGGACCGCTGATCGTCCCTGGGACAGTGTGCGATCGATCGTGTGTTCCAGCGTTTTCTACCAATTGTCGACGCCAGTCTCGATGAGCTAGAGACGCTCCACGGAAATTTCATGATTTCGAGCGGAGGTTCTTCGATGCGGCGATACGCAATCATCGTCTTAGGAATTGTTGGTCTATGTAGCCGCGCGTCGGCAGCGCCGCATGGCTGCCCAAGCGGCTACCACTTTGATGACGACGGCAATTGCGTCAAGAATGGTAACGGCGGAGGCTCGGGCGGCGGCGTGGGACCCAACTTCTTCGTCGGCGCCGACGGCGCGCCGATCACGACTGTGAACTTCGCGAACGGCATCCCCGTCAGCGCCAGCGCCAAGGGAAATGACGGCATCACGCGTTCGTTCGCCGTCTCTACAAGCCGTGACGACATCTATTCGACGGATGGCGAATACGCGGCGACCGCAAACACGACCCGCTGGACCTATTCAGATTCGTCCGGCTGGTCGGTCGACATGCGCTTTCAGGCGAATACCGATGGCAGCGGCGCCTCGGTCACGATCATGACCAGCAGCCATTGGTACAAATACGAGCAAGCTGGCAATGATGCGCGCGTCTATCTCGACGGCCGGACCTGGCACGGTACCGTCGCGCAGGTGCGCGCGAACATTCCGTACGGAGCGATTCCCGAAGTCGGCAAGTTTGCCTACTTCAACAATATCTATTCGCTCATGTGGAACATGCGCAACCACCCCGGCGATCCGAACAATTGGACCCTCACGCCTGGCTGGAATCAGTACGCGGGCGACGGTTTCATCGGGATCGCTGTCGCCGCCGTGACCGGCGCGACGGGCTGGGGCGCGGTCATCACCGTCGTCGCGATCCCTCTCGCGGACGCCTGGCAGAACGAGCCCGCCTTGCAATCGAACGTAAACTGGCTCGGAAACATGTTGCTCTGTGCGGCGATCGAAGGATTGGACAGCTATCTTTCCGATGCAAGCGCGCTGACAGATCCTACGTCGCTCTATAATCAAGCAGGGTGCGCCGGGTACTAGCGAACCAGGGAGTGCGATGGAGACCAAGAACACCATGCTCGCCGAATCTGTGGCTTCGGCCTATCGCGTGTCATCGATTCGTGTCGCGTTCGTTCGCGCGGTCGTCCTGGGCTTCTGGACGGTCTATGCGGTCGGCGCCGTCACCGTTCGCTGGCGGCACATGAGCCCATGGGTCGTGTTCGCCCTTGTGCTGGCGAGCGCGATCCTGGCGACGCGGCAGGAGAGACAAAAGCGTCGGGAGCACTTCGCCACTCTCGCGTCGGTGGCGCAGGCGCGCGCGGAAATGGCACGTCTCCGTCGCGGCCTCGTGCGGACCACGGTGGGAACGGCTGCCATCACGGCATTGATCGCCTACGAGTACGCTCGGAGCCTCCCACTCGTCGCCGAACGTTTCTCGACCGGGGACACGCGGCGGTTGTGGCTGCTTGGCGGCGTCATGCTCGTCGTCCTCGCGCTCGACGGCATCCGACGTGTTGCCGCAATATCGCGAGCCGCCGCCGAGCTCCGCTAGCGCGCCGCTGAGCGCGCCGCTAGCGCGGCGGTGACACGACGAAGACTGCGCGCCGGATCGCAGCGACGTTGCGCAGCACAGCGACCATTTCATCGTACTCGCCCGGCCCCCAATGGCCGACGTGCGTCTGGACCACGCGACGGATTCGGATCGTGTTGGTTCCGCGAATGACCTCGACGATGCCGTCGACCGCGTCGCTGTGCCATGTGGCCGACGGAGGCAGGTCCGAGACCGTCCAGCCGTCCGGGACGTGAACGACGAGCGTCTCTTCTTCGCGCGACGCCTCGCGCAGCATCACGTCGTGCTCGCGCGGCGCCTCATCCAGCTCGCGATCGGTCACCATTCGAAGGAACGTCAGCGGGACGATCAGCCGCTCGCCGTCCAGAGCCGCGTAAGCGGGCACGCGAAAGCCGACGCCGAGGGTCGCGTCGGCGCTGCGCTTGTCCCACGTGAGGGCGCGGGTCTGCTCCAGTGCGGTCGTCTTGGCGCGCGCGCGGAGGTTCTCCTCGACGAGACTGCGCCACTGTCGGTCGAGCCAGGTGCGCGTCGACAGATGCAGATCGACTGCCTGCCGCCCGCGCCATTCGTCGCTGATCTCGCCGCGCAAGACGCCCGATGCCTCGAGAGTCGCGTCGATTGTCTGGCGATGCGCGCTCGACTCGTCGTCGCCGCGCGGAATGCGAACGATCTCGACGGGAGCCAGCCACTGCGGTGGTGTGCCGTCGAGGCGCGGCTGACCGAAGACAAGCGCCGCGCGATCCTGGGTCCACGGCGGAAGCTGCCCCGCGGCGCACGCTTCGCACGACGGATCCGTGATGAGCGGCGCGTCGAGGCCCGGCTGTGCTTCGACGACGACGAGGAGATGATCGCCGCGCCCGGGGCTGGGAAAGGTTTGATCGAGCTCGACGTCGACAGAGCGCGCGAGAAAGCCGAACCTCGCCCGGACGCCGCTGGCCTCGAGTGCTGCGCGCAGGAGCAGCGCCTTCTCGACGTTGGTGGCCGCGTGCGCAGCCAGGACATCGCGCGCCGGCCTGGCCTCGACGAGCGAGGAGACGAAGCGCGACAACTCGACCGCCTCTGAAACGCGGGCGACCGCGCGCTCGACGATACAGCGGACCCGGGCGTGGCAGCCGTCGAGGTTTGGCGTGAGCGGAACCTTCGCGTAGTCTCTGCCCTTGTCGTCGTAGAGGACGTGCGCCAGTCCGGCGACCGCGTGCGGCCAGCTGTCGTAGACATTGACGACGCGCCGGCCTATGAGCGCACGCGTAATCGCCACCGCCCACCCCGGTTCGGTCATCGACGGCGGCGGAGCGAAGGGCTCGCGGCGGTTCGCGCGGAGATCTCGCTCTTCCACGCGCAAGCTCTTGGTCGTCCAGTGCACCTCTTGGTCGATCTTCGCCCGCGTGTTGTACACGCGCACCGCAGCGTCCGCGGGTCCGACAACCGCGACCTCGAGCCGATAGCGCTCGACGGGGATCGCGGCGCTCATCGTGCCGTTCAGATAGTAGACGCGATGATCGAAGGCGACGCCGTACGCGTATTCAACGACGCTGCCGACGTGAACGCCAGGAAAACGAAAAACCTTGACCGCGACCTCAGTGCCGTCCAGGAGACTGCCCTGCCGCGCGTCGGTGGTGTGAACCTCTTCGAGGGTGACCTCCTGGATATGGTTCTGGGCGTCGATGGTGCGTGCACGCAGGTAGCGCAAACGTCCGTCGCCGACGGGGATCGAGACCTCGGCCCAGCGCTCGCCACCCTCGGCGAGGATGGCGATGGTGTCGTGGCGCTCAATCTGGGTCGGCGGTCCCGAGTCGTCAAAGGTGAGGACGGCGCGTTCCTCGCGGCTGAGCAGCACGGCGAGCGCGTGCGGATGCTTCTTGGCGAGCGCCTGCGTGTCGACCAACCGCAGCGTCGGCGACAGCGGCAGGCCGGGCGCGGCGCAGCCGCCGACAAGGACGAGCGTTGCTAGTGCCAGCCTCATCGCTGGCTCGGTTGAATCGTGAGCGCGTGCGCGTCGGCGGCGAGGATCTCGTCGAAGAATGCCTTGACGTCGGCGTAAGCGCTCGCGGCGAAGATGTGCTCTTCCAGCGTGAAGTCGCGGGTGACGGTGAGCTTTCCGTTGCTGCGCTGCCAAGAGAGGGTGTAGCGGCCATAAGGACGCCTGATCGAGATCGGCGGCGGCAGCGCGACCGTAAACGAGTCGTCGACCGCCACATGCGCGCGCGCCACCATACGCTCGCGATACGGTAGCACCAGCGGCTGCTCGCGCGGCGGTGACGGCAGGGATGGTACGACGCTGTCGAAGAGCTTGGCCGCGCTCAAGAGGTAGACGCTCGCGGTCGCCGGCCAGGCGCCCGGTAGCCGCACCGTGGATGCGACGCGCACCGGCGTCGCCATCTCTGGCGCGGCCGCGCCGTCGACACGCCAACTCTCGAGGTGCCAGCCTTCGAGCGTGAGAAATTGACGAATCGCCTTGTCCTGATCATCGCGCCGCACGCTGCGCAGGCCGGCGCGCAGCTGGTCGGCGCGCGCACCGCGCGACGATGCGCGCAATTCGCCCACCAGATCGCCGTCGCGCGCGGCGAGGTCCAGCTCGATGTCGTCGCCGTTATCGTCGGCGAGTGATGCCGCCGTATGCCCGAGCCCGGCGCCGGTCGGCGTCAGCGGCAGGTAGTCCGCGTCCTGATCGCTGATTGGCAAGGCGTCGAACGGCGTCACTTCCGCCGTCGGATCGACCAGGCGATCGCCGTCGGCGAGATGCAATTCCAGGATGACGTGGTTGGCGCGACGAGTGAAGAGATCGAACGGCTCGGGGAAGCCGTGATGCGCCCACAACACCACGAGGTCGCTCGCGCCGCCGACGGCGGCGAACATCTCGCGCAACAGGTTCGCTTTGTCTTTGCAGTCGCCGTAGCGGTGGCGGAAGACGTCGCCAGCGGCGTGCGGCTGCCAGTCGCCGAGCCCGATCTCGATCGCGCAGTAGGAGATCTGGTCGCGCACCCACGCGTAGAGGCGCCGCGCGCGCGCGCTCGGGTCCGGAGGCAGGTCGCGAACCAGCGAACGAGCCAGCTCCAGCGGCGCCTCGTCCGCGAGCGCCGGTGCCCGTGTCAAGGAATACAGCCTTGCCGACAGACCGCGCAGATCACCCGGCGCGCGGGCGTCGCGGCCCCGTTCCGTCCAGTGCTCGAGGCGCACCGCAACGAGCGTGGCGAGCTGTCGCGGCTCTGGCGCGAATGGCTCGATCGGCTGCGCTGGCACGTCGCGGCGCTCCCAGACAGACGTTGTCAGCCGACCCGCGGTCGATACGGTTGGCACGAACTCGAACGGCAGACCTTGGCGCCGCGCCGTCGCTTCGATGTGCCACGCGGTCGGCGCGATCACGGTGAGGCGCACGTGCTGCTCGGGCTCGACGCCGTCGAACCGCTGCGAGAAGATCGCCAGCCGCCAGTCGTGATGGCGCCGCGTATAGCGGTATTCGATGACCGTGCCAGGCGCGTCCGGCGCCAACTGGACATCGATTGCACGATCGTCGGAGAAGAAGGCGGCGCCCGCGAGCGAGTGATCGACGCCGTCACTGACGGCGAAGCGGCGCTCCTTACCCTCGGCGGTGATGGTGCGAGCATGAAACGCGGTCACCGACGAAAACATCGGCTTGTAAGCGACGCTGACCTTCGCAACGCGCTCGCCACCCGGTCGTAGGACGAGTACGCGCACGTGCACGGTCTCATCGATCACAAGGCGGCCTGTGACCGGATCGTTGCCGAAGCGCACCTCGAGCTCGTCGTCGAGGATGAGTGACTTCGCGCCCGGATATTGCTCGGCCGTCGGGCGCGCGTTCGTCGGCAAAGGATCGAAGTGGGCGCAACCGGCGAGCACGAAGGCGACGAGCGCGAAGCGGAAGCACATGCCAGGATCTCTGGCGAGCGTAGCACATTCCGGCGGTGAGACTTCGCGCGACGGACAATCGGGTGCCATTTCGGGTACCCGAAGAGAATTTGCTACGAGTAGCTTTTATTGGCTCCTCTCAGGATCGTACTGAGAACCTTACGCGTATAAACGCAGCTTAGACGGAGAACAAACGCATTTCGAGTGCCTGCCGACGAGAACGCGTGTCATGACGTCAACTTGCTCAGGCACTCGAAACGACGTGAATAGAAAAGAAACCCGCCCGCTCACTGCCAGTCAACGTTGCGTTGCTGGATCCGTTCGACACCGATAGAGCTTATCCGAAATGCGCTCGAATCGCGTCCACCGTTGCCTTCAAAGGCTCGAACGCCGCGACAGCGGCAGCTCCTGTGAGTCCTGACACATGCTTGGCGAAATCGTCTTTAGCCAGAGTGCCGACCTCAAACAAGACGTAGAGTAACTCGTCGTCCGTCAGCCCCTTCTCCGCGCAGTGTTCGCGAAACGTCTTGTCCGGGTCCTCGAACTTGTTCAACTGGATGACGTACGACCGTGGGACTAGCCAGCCTTTGGCTTC
>Ga0070679_100006129_pt1 | contig 11184 bp, 7 predicted proteins | sample KBSC63BmetaG_FD_65652 | JGI IMG/M metagenome (GOLD analysis project Ga0070679, IMG submission 65652) | Corn rhizosphere microbial communities from Kellogg Biological Station, Michigan, USA - KBS C6-3B metaG | ecosystem: Host-associated > Plants > Roots > Rhizosphere | place: USA: Michigan... | reverse complement strand
CGTTTGAGCGCCCGCTCATCGAGCCAGCGCATCGACACGCCATGCTCGCGCGCGAGTTCGGCAATCGCACGGCGGTAGCCGCGCGCGTCCAGGATGTTGGGTGGCAGCGCCGTCAGCCAACGGGCGAGGTTGTTGCCCTTGGATGCCGCGGCCGCGTAGCGGACGTCGAGCTCGTCTGCGTCCAGCAGAGAGATGCGGCGCATCCGGCGCTCGTCGCGTTTCCCGGAACGGAAATCCGGCAGCGGGAAGGCCTGCGCGAGCGCCGCGGCCAGCAGCGCCTCGAGGCTCGCCTGTGAGGCGTCCCCGAAAGCAGCCAGCCCGAGATTTTCGACACCCCTGGCGCCGCTTTCCTTCATCAGACGGCCCGCGAGTGCGAGCCTCTCGAAATGGCTGGCCTCCGTCCCCATATATCCGAGCATGGCAAGCGTCTGGCGACGATTCGCCAGCGAGGTGCTGCGCACCGTTCCGACGATGGGAGTGGTGCGTGCGTTGAGCTCCTGCCACCGCTGGCTCTCGGGAAGCTTCGAGAAGATCCCCGGTCCCGCCGATGGCGGCACGATGACGAGCAGTGCATCGAGCTCGTCCACACGCGAGGTATTGGTACGACGGATTTGGGGTATTTGTGACTGAGGGAGCATATGGCCCGGTGAGTGGTTCTCGGTTGCTTGACCATCGCGGGTGAAACCCGGATCATTGCGCCGCTTGTGTAGTCGCGATTTCTCTCGCAACCTCACCGCCGCCACGCACTCTATTCTAGTGGTTAATTCCTGGCTTGGCGAAGCGCGGCCGCGACAGGTTTTCGATGCGAGCGCACGCAGCGGAACGAAGCAGAGCGCGGCACCGCTGCCCGTGCGTCCCTGTAATGCAGCAGCGAGAGTCAAGCCCGAGCAGACAGCATGACAGAACCTCCCAAGCTGGAAGACTTCGATCCGACCGAAACACAGGAATGGCTCGAGTCGATCGACTCGGTCCTGAAGACGCACGGCCCGGAGCGTGCGCACTTCATCCTGGAGCGGCTCATCGACTACACGCGTCGCAGCGGTGCGTACCTGCCGTACAAGCCGAATACCGCCTACGTCAACACGATCCCGACCGGCCGCGAGCCCGAGTACCCCGGTAACCGCGCGCTCGAGCGCCGCGTCGAGGCGTACATCCGCTGGAACGCCATGGCGATGGTGGTCCAGGCGAACCGCGTCTCCTCGGAGTTCGGCGGCCACCTGGCGAGCTACGCCTCTTCGGCCACGCTTTATGAGGTCGGATTCAACCACTTCTGGCGCGCGCACTCCGACAAGCATCCCGGCGACCTCATCTTCATGCAGGGGCATTCCTCGCCCGGCATCTATGCGCGCGCGTACCTCGAGGGGCGGCTTCCCGAGGAGCAGTTGCGCCACTTCCGCCAGGAGGCGGGTGGTCCCGGAACCGGCCTGTCCTCGTATCCGCACCCCTGGCTGATGCCGGACTTCTGGCAGTTCCCGACCGTGTCGATGGGACTGGGCCCGATGATGGCCATCTTCCAGGCGCGCTTCATCCGCTACATGGAGAGCCGCGGGCTGACGCAGCCTTCCGACCGCAAGGTCTGGGCATTCCTCGGTGACGGCGAGATGGACGAGCCGGAGTCGATGGGCGCGCTCACGATGCCGGTGCGCGAGAAGCTCGACAACCTGGTGTTCGTCATCAACTGCAACCTGCAGCGCCTGGACGGGCCGGTGCGCGGCAACGGCAAGATCATCCAGGAGCTCGAGGCCGCTTTCCTCGGCGCCGGCTGGAATGTCATCAAGGTGATCTGGGGCTCGCGCTGGGATCCACTGCTGGCGCGCGATACCAAGGGGCTGCTGCGGCGCGTGATGGAAGAGTGCGTCGACGGCGAGTATCAGAACTTCAAGGCCAAGGGCGGGGCCTTCACCCGCGAGCACTTCTTCGGCAAGTACCCGGAGCTCAAGGACATGGTTGCCAACATGTCCGACGAGGAAATCTGGCACTTGAACCGCGGCGGACACGACCCGCGCAAGGTGTTTGCCGCCTACTCGGCCGCGACCAGCCACAAGGGTCAGCCGACCGTGATCCTTGCGAAGACGGTGAAGGGCTTCGGGCTCGGCAAGGGCGGCGAGGGCCAGATGGTCGCGCACCAGCAGAAGAAGCTTTCGGAAGACGATCTGCGCGCGTTCCGCGACCGCTTTCACATTCCGGTCTCGGACGAGGACATCATGCGTCTGCCGTTTCGCAGGCCTGAGGAAGCCTCGGAAGAGAACCGTTACATGCACGAGAAGCGTGCGCGGCTGGGCGGCTACCTGCCCGCGCGGCGCAAGCAGGCCCCTGCGCTCACCATTCCGGCGCTCGAAGCGTTCGGTCCCGTGCTCGAAGGGACGGGCGAGCGCGAGATTTCCACGACCATGGCGTTCGTGCGGATCATGACGATCCTTCTGAAGGACAAGATCATCGGCAAGAATGTCGTGCCGATCGTCCCGGACGAGGCGCGGACCTTCGGCATGGAGGGCCTGTTCCGCCAGATCGGCATCTACTCCTCGGTGGGCCAGCTCTACGTGCCACAGGATGCCGAGACGCTGATGTCCTATCGCGAGGACAAGAAGGGCCAGATCATCGAGGAGGGCATCAACGAGGCCGGTTCGCTGTGCTCGTGGATCGCCGCCGGCACCGCCTACAGCAACCATGGCATCAACATGGTGCCGTTCTATATCTTCTATTCGATGTTCGGCTTCCAGCGCGTGGGCGATTTCATCTGGGCCGCCGGTGACATCCAGGCGCGCGGATTTCTCCTCGGCGCGACGGCGGGACGGACGACCCTGGCCGGGGAGGGGCTCCAGCACCAGGACGGACACAGCGCACTGGTGGCCACCACGGTTCCCAATTGCGTGGCTTACGACCCGACTTATGCATATGAGCTCGCCGTGATCATCCACGACGGCATGCGCCGCATGTATGTAAACCAGGAGAACATCTTCTATTACATCACGGTGATGAATGAGAACTACGCCCAGCCGGCGCTGCCGAAGGGCGTGGAGGAGGGAATTCTCAAGGGCGCCTATCGCCTGCAGAGCGGGGGTCGCGGCAAGGTGCGCGCGACGCTGCTGGGATCCGGAACGATCCTGCGGGAGGTCATCGCCGCCGCACAGATTCTCGAGAAGGACTACGGTGTCCCTTGCGACATCTATTCCGTCACGAGCTTCGGCGAGCTGCGCCGTGAAGCCCTCGAGGTCGAGCGCTGGAACCTCCTGCATCCGACCGAAACGGCCCGCGTTCCGTACGTTCAGCAACTGCTGAAGGGTGAGGGCCCGGTGGTCGCCGCGACGGACTACATGCGCATGGTCCCCGACCAGATCCGGCAGTGGGTCGGCGGACGCTACGTCACGCTGGGCACCGATGGCTTCGGCCGCTCGGACTCGCGCGCGGCGCTGCGCAAGCACTTCGAAGTCGATCGCAGTCACATTGCGGTCGCGGCGCTGAAGTCGCTTGCCGACGAGGGCAAGGTCGACCGCGCGACCGTCGTGAAGGCGATCGAGGCGCTCGGTGTCGATCCGTCCAAGCCCGTCCCCTGGAAAGTCTAAAAGAAGCCAAACCGATGAACGCGGCAGATCGCCTCGTGGAAGTACGCGTGCCCGACATGGGCAACTTCAAGGACGTCGCCGTGATCGACGTTCTGGTCAAACCCGGCGAGCGGATCGAGACCGAAAGTCCCCTCGTGACGCTGGAGACCGAGAAGGCGACCATGGACGTACCCTCCACCGCCGCAGGCGTCGTGGAGAAGGTGCACGTCGCCAAAGGCGGCCATGTCTCGATGGGAGATCTCATCGCGACCGTGCGGTCCGAGGCCGAGGCCGCCGCGGCGGCCTCTCCTCCCGCATCCGCACCAGCAGCGCCGGCGCCGGGTTCTTCCCCGGCTGCAAGCCCGGTCACCCGGGGCGCTCCGACAGCGGATCCGACCGCGACGGGCGCAGCAGCGGGTGCTGCGCCGGCACCGACGTCGGCAGCAGATGCCGGATCGGCCATGGCCGTTGCCTCGCGGACTTCCATCCCTTCAGCCGCCCGTTCCGTGCAGGCTGCGGCAGCCGCCAGCGAACATCCACTGATCAATGAGCCCGGATTCTCGCGCGCGCACGCGGGACCTTCTGTCCGCCTGCTGGCACGCGAGTTGGGTGTCGACCTGACGAGTGTGACCGGCAGCGGTTTCAAGGGCCGCATCACCCACGCCGACGTGAAGGCGTTCGTGAAGAAAACCCTGTCAGGTGGGGCTCGCGCTGCAGCCGCGCCAGGCGCCGCGACGTTGCCGGCGGTGCCGGTGGTCGACTTCACGCAATTCGGCCCGGTCGAGGCGAAGCCGCTGACACGGATCCAGAAGATCTCCGGGCCGCGCCTGCACGCGAGCTGGGTGAACATTCCGCACGTCACACAGTTCGATGAGGCGGATATCACCGACCTCGAGGAATTGCGCAACCGGTTGAAGAAGACCGCGCAGGATGCGGGGATCAAGCTGACACCGCTGGCCTTCATTCTGCGCGCGTGCGCGAAGGCACTGCAGGAGTTCCCCGCCTTCAACGCCTCCCTGGACGCCTCGGGAACCAGCCTCATCCTCAAGAAGTACTTCCATATCGGCTTTGCCGCGGACACGCCCAACGGGCTGGTGGTGCCGGTCGTGCGCGATGCCAACCAGAAGGACATCTACAAGACGGCGCGCCAGCTGGGGGAGCTGTCGGAGAAGGCGCGCTCGGGCAAGCTGACCCCGGGAGACATGCAGGGCGGCTGCTTCACCATCTCCAGTCTCGGCGGCATCGGCGGCACGGCATTCACGCCCATCATCAATGCGCCGGAGGTGGCGATCCTCGGAGTGTCGCGCTCGGCCATGCGGCCTGTCTGGCGCGATGGCGCCTTCGTGCCGAGGCTGATCCTGCCGCTGTCACTTTCCTATGATCACCGCGTGATCGATGGAGCCTCCGCGGCGAGGTTCACGACCTTCCTCGCCCGGACCCTCGCAAGCCCGCAGCAGCTCGTCGAGGCCATTCCGTGAGCCGGATCGACCTGTCCGTCCCGGACCTGGGAAATAACGCCGACGTCGCCGTCGTCGATGTGCTCATCAAGCCCGGCGATGTCGTCGAGGTCGACACTCCCCTGGTTACGCTCGAGACCGACAAGGCGTCTCTCGACGTCCCCTCCACTGCCGCCGGAAAGATCGCGGAAGTTCTCCTCAAGCGCGGCGACAAGGTGTCCAAGGGGAGCGTGATCGCTCGCCTCGATTCCGCCTCGGAGGCGCAACAGGCCGCACAGTCGCCGGGTGCGCCGGCAGCCCAGGCCGCATCTCAGGCGCAGGCGGCGACCGCCGCCCCGCCCGCCTCGGCAGCACAGCCCGGACGTTCCCAGGCTGCAGCGGCCGGGAGCGCGGCCAGACAGTCGGAACGGACTGCTTCGGCAGGAGGCAACGGTGCTGCGGCGATCGCGCGACAGGAAGGCGCCGGTGACACCGTCAGGATGCCGATCCCTGAGATCACCTCGCGCGAGCGCGGCGACGAGGATTTCAACCGCTCGACGCAGTTGCTCGTCCTGGGCGCGGGACCCGGCGGCTACACGGCCGCGTTTCGGGCGGCGGATCTGGGGATGCAGGTCACGCTCGTCGAACGCTGGCCCAGCCTCGGCGGGGTCTGCCTGAACGTCGGCTGCATTCCTTCCAAGGCGCTGCTGCACGCGGCCAAGGTCATCGAGGACGCGAGCGCCATGAGCGCTCACGGCATCTCCTTCGGCGCCCCGAAGATCGACCGGCCCGCCTTGCGTTCGTGGAAGCAGTCGGTGGTGAACAAGCTGACAGGCGGTCTGCGCACGCTGGCGAAGCAGCGCAAGGTCGAGGTGGTGCAGGGCGCCGGTCGTTTTGTCGGCCCGCACCTCGTCGAGGTGATGGGCAGCAGCGGCTCCCAGCGCATCCGTTTCGATCAATGCATCATCGCCGCGGGGTCCGAATCGGTGCGCCTTCCCGGCCTGCCCGCGGACCCCCGGATCATGGACTCCGCCGATGCGCTGGAGCTGCCGGATTTCCCGGGTCGCCTGCTGATCATCGGCGGTGGAATCATCGGGCTGGAGATGGCCTGCGTCTACGACGCCCTGGGCTGCCGCGTGAGCGTCGCGGAGCTCACCCCGCAGCTCATGCCGGGGTGCGATCCGGACCTGGTGCGCCCGCTGGAGAAGCGGATCCGCGCGCGCTATGAGCAGATCCTGCTGGGGACGAAGGTCTCCAGGGTGGAGGCGCTTGCGGAGGGTCTGCGGGTGAGCTTCGAGGGCCCGCAGGCGCCGGCGCCGCAGATGTTCGACCGGGTGCTGGTGGCCGTCGGGCGGGTTCCCAACGGCAAGGCAATCAGCGCAGATGCGGCCGGGGTCGCGGTGTCCGACCGTGGCTTCATCGCGGTGGACAAGCAGATGCGCAGCAACGTGCCGCATATCTTTGCCATCGGCGACATCGCCTGCATGCCGATGCTCGCGCACAAGGCCATGCACGAAGCGAAGGTCGCGGCTGAAGTCGCCGCCGGGCACAAGCGTGCCTACGACGCGCGGGTCGTGCCGTCGGTCGCCTACACCGATCCGGAGATCGCCTGGGTCGGACTGACGGAGACCGAGGCCAGGGCGCGGAAGATCGAGTTCAGGAAGGGCGCATTTCCCTGGGCCGCCAACGGGCGCTCGCTCTCGCTTGGGCGTGAAGACGGGTTTACCAAGCTGCTGTTCGATCCCGGGACGCACCGCGTGCTGGGCGGCGGTATCGTGGGGACAAACGCCGGAGATCTCATCAGCGAAGTTGCACTCGCCATCGAGACGGGTGCCGATGCGGCGGATATCGGGCTCACCATCCATCCGCACCCGACGCTTTCCGAGACCGTCGCGGGAGCCGCGGAAGCGTTCGAGGGCACACTGACGGACCTGTACCTCCCGAAAAAGTAGCGCCGCGATGTGCCGCGGCATCAGGCTGCCGGCTCAGGACGACTCCAGCGCACGCAGGCGCTCGAGGTACTGCTGCTCGTCGGGCATCCGGCCGCTGCGCTGCGATTCCCATATCGCTTCTGCGAGCGGCTCCAGCATCGCGTGCTCCGCCTCGTGCACGCTTGCCAGCTTCGCGGCCAGCCGCTGGTGGATGGCCGCGATTCCCGGCGGCCTGTCGGTTGCCACCTGCTCACGCAGTGCCAGGTGCAGGCCCAGGTGAAGGAAGGGATTCATGCGGCCGCTTTCGGGGGCGAACTCCGCCGCGAGCGCCTGGTCGCCGGACTCGAGCCAGGGAACGTATTCCGGGTGCTCCGAGATCACCGCCGCAATCTGACCCTCGAGCGGCTCGAGCGGTTGCTGAGCGCGGAACCTGCGCCAGGCCTGCTGGTACATCCGGCGCATCTCCTCGCGACTTTGACCTGCGAACACAGGTAAGTTCTCAACCTGCGCGGGAGCGCTTGCGCGGTTTGCGTACAGCGCGTACCCGATCCTGCACCTGACCGGCCGCCTTCCGTCGGAGCGCGGCCTCCATGCGCGCGGCGATCGGTACCGAAGCCTTCCCGTGAGCCACCGGCACAGCCGAACGCTTCTGCGACTGCTGCGCTGCGGGGGTCTTGTCAGGATACTCGCACAGGTCGTTGATAAGGCACGTCGGGCAGGCGGGCTTGCGCGCCGTGCACACATAACGGCCGTGCAGGAGCAGCCAGTGGTGCGCGTTCTTGCGGAACTCCGCGGGGGTGTTGGCGATCAGGGCATTCTCCACCGCCCTGGGAGTCTTGCCGGGCGCGAGGCCGGTCCGGTTGGCGACCCGGAAGATGTGGGTATCGACGGCGATGTCCATCTGCCCGAACACGAGGTTGAGAATGACGCTCGCCGTCTTGCGCCCCACGCCCGGCAAGGCCTCCAGCGCCTCACGGTCGGCAGGGACCTTGCCTCCGTGAACCTCGACGAGTTGCCGGCACAGGCCGACCAGGTTCTTCGCCTTGGTGTTGTAGAGTCCGACGGTTTTCAGGTAGGGCTTCACGCCCTCGACACCCAGATCGAGGATTGCCTGCGGTGTGTTGGCGATCGGGAACAGCCGGCGCGTCGCCGCGTTGACGCTCTTGTCAGTCGTGTGCGCGGAGAGCATCACCGCGGCGAGCAGCTCGAACGGGGAGCTGTGCTCGAGCTCCGTCGTCGGCTCGGGGTTGGCTGACTGCAGCCGGCGATAGAGGGCTCTGCGGGTAGCGGGATGCATGGGCGTATCCGGTAGCTGCTGGGGTGCCCTAGCCGGCGGTGCGGCCGTCGGCGGCTTGCGCTGACCGTTTGCGCGAGCTCACCAGTGCAGCCTGTTCCTGCGATCGACGCGCAGTACGCTCGAGGTGGGCGGCATATCGCTCCCGGTTGAGCTGAGGCGAGGGAGTCGGAGATGCCTGAGCGAGCGCGCTTCTTGGAACCATCGAAATGCAATCCACCGGGCACGGAGCGATGCACAGCTCGCAGCCGGTGCACACTGAGGTCACGACCGTGTGCATCTGCTTGCGCGCCCCGACGATCGCGTCGACGGGGCACGGCGGCAGGCACTTCGCACAGCCGATGCAGCGCTCTTCGTCGATGACCGCGACGGTATCCGGACCCTCGCAGCCATTGGCGGGGTTGAGCGGAAGCGGCGCACGCCCGAGGAGCTTTGCCAGGGCCGCGATCGTTGCCGAGCCGCCCGGCGGACACTGGTTCAGCTGTGCGGTGCCTGCGGCAACGGCTGCCGCGTACGGACGGCAGCCGTCATAGCCGCAGCGCGTACATTGCGTCTGCGGCAGCAGGGCATCGATGTCCTCAACACCCGGCATGCACATTCAGCTGACCTTCATGCCCGGCACCGCTCCAGTATCCGGTGCGAGCAGGAACAGGCCGGGCGACTCGCCGCTCGCGGCCAACACCATCCCTTCCGACAGCCCGAACTTCATCTTCCGCGGAGCGAGGTTCGCCACCAGCACCGTCAGGCGTCCTTTGAGGATCTGCGGATCGTAGGCCGATTTGATCCCGGCAAACACGGTGCGGGTCCCGGACCCGGTATCGAGCGTAAGCTTCAGCAGCTTGTCGGCGCCCTCGACGTGTTCCGCGTCGACGATCCGCGCGACACGCAGGTCGATGCGCTTGAACTCGTCGATCGAGATGGTAGCGGGTGTAGCGCTGTCCGGACTTGACCCGGGCGCCGCTGCGGCACGCCCGCCGGAGCCGGACGCCTGCGGGGCGCCTGCGGGGGCTGCGGGGGCTGCGGCTCCCGGCTTCGACTTCGCGTGGCCCGGGCCGACGTCCTTCGGCGCCCCGGCCTGCGACGAAGCCGAGGGGGGTGATGCCGCGGCCGGCTGCTGGCCGTTCCCGAAGAGTGCATCGAGTTGCCTGGGATCGACTCGTGTCATGAGGTGCCTGTACGGGTTGATGCGGGTGGGCAGTTCCGCGGCGTCGCCCCACTGCAGCGGCCTGTCCAGGCCGAACAGGTCCTTGGCGACCACCGTGGCGAGCTCGGGCAGCACGGGAGCGAGCAGCACCGTGAGCATGCGGAATCCGTGCAGCGCGCGCGAGCAGACTTCCTGGAGCTGCACCGCCCGTGAGGGGTCCTTTGCCAGCACCCAGGGCTGGCGCGCGTCGAATTCCTGGTTGATGCGGTCGGCGGCGGCCATGACCTCGCGCATCGCACGTCCGAACTCGCGAGCTTCGTAGCTCCCGGCAACGAGCCGGGCCGTGCTCACCGCCTCCGCAATGAGCGTGTTCCGGTCGCTGCCGAAACGCAGCTGGCCCTCGAAGCGCCGGCTGATGAAATTAGCCGCACGGCTGGCGATGTTGACGTACTTGCCGATGAGATCGCTGTTCACCCGCGCGGCGAAGTCGTCCGGGTTGAAATCGACATCCTCGACGTTCGCGTTCAACTTCGCCGCGATGTAGTAGCGCAGCCACTCGGCATTCAGGCCCACTTCCAGGTAGCGCAGCGGACTGATGCCGGTGCCCCGCGACTTCGACATCTTCTCGCCCGACACGGTGATGAATCCGTGGACATACACGTGATCAGGGACCCTGTAGGGCGGCCCCGCGAAGCGCAACATCGCCGGCCAGAACAGCGTGTGGAAGTAGATGATGTCCTTGCCGATGAAGTGGATCTGCTCGGTGTCAGGGGCCCCCAGGAACTCCTCGTAGCTGCGCAGCTCGCCGGCCGCGCGCGCGCCTCCGGTGTCGAAGTAGTTCTTGAGCGAGGCGAGATAGCCGATCGGTGCATCCAGCCAGACATAGAAAAACTTCCCCGGTGCATCCGGCACCGGGATGCCGAAGTAGGGCGCATCGCGGGAGATGTCCCAGTCCCCGAGCGCCTCGTCACCCTCACCCTCGAGCCATTCGCGCGCCTTGTTGACGACCTGGTTCTGCAGCCGCCCCGGCGTTTCGAGCCACTCTCGCAGGAACGCAGCACAGCGCGGGTCCGAGAGCCTGAAGAACAGGTGGTCGGAAGTCCTCAGCTGCGGCTTCGCGCCCGAGATGGTCGAATACGGCTCGATCAGATCCGCCGGCGAGTTGACGATGCTGCAGACCTCGCACGCATCAGCGTACTGGTCCTTTGCATGGCAGTTCGGGCACTCGCCCTTCAGGTAGCGGTCCGCGAGGAACATGCCCTTGACCGGATCGTAGAACTGCTCGACGGGCTCGGCGTAGATGAGGCCGGCGTCCTTCAACCTGCGGTACACGTCCTGCGACAGCGCGACGTTCTCGGGCGAATCGGTGGAATACCAGTGGTCGAATCCGATGTGGAAGCCGCGCAGGTACTGCGGGCGTGCGGCCGCGACCCGGGCGACCAGCTCCTGGGGAGTGATGCCCTCCGCTTCCGCCTTGAGCATGATCGGCGCGCCGTGCGCGTCGTCGGCGCAGACGAAGTGCAGCTCATGTCCCTGCATGCGCTGGAAGCGCACCCAGATGTCGGCCTGGATGTACTCCATGATGTGGCCGATGTGCAGGGGGCCGTTCGCGTACGGAAGGGCCGTGGTGACGAAGATTTTCCGTGCCATCCCGCTAGTTTACACAGGGGCGGCGGCGGGCGAGATGAACGTGATGCCGCTGAAGCCGGTCCGCGCAGGGGATCCGGGCCGTTTCCCCGGAGGCTCAGCCGGCGTCCTTGAGGTGCTCGAACCGGGCCTTGTTGATCGCCTTCTTGTAGGCCTCCTTGCCGGTGACCTGCCGTGAATCCAGCAGCTG
>Ga0070679_100006126_pt1 | contig 11187 bp, 11 predicted proteins | sample KBSC63BmetaG_FD_65652 | JGI IMG/M metagenome (GOLD analysis project Ga0070679, IMG submission 65652) | Corn rhizosphere microbial communities from Kellogg Biological Station, Michigan, USA - KBS C6-3B metaG | ecosystem: Host-associated > Plants > Roots > Rhizosphere | place: USA: Michigan... | reverse complement strand
CGGTGTACGCCAGGCGGTCGCGCACCGCGATGGTGCCCGCGATCGACGCCAGGTTGATCACGCTGCCGCGGCCACGATCCAGCATCGCGGGCACGAAGCTTTTGCAGAGGTTGAACGCGCCGCGGACATTCACGGCATAGAGGCGATCGAGATCGGCCGCGGTGGTCTCACGCAGACTTCCCACATGGCCGATCCCCGCATTATTGACCAAGACATCGAGTCCCGGCAGCCGCTCCGCCAGCGCGCGCGCCGCGTCGGCATCCGCCACATCGAGCGACGCGAAATCTGCGCGCCCACCCGCGGCGCGAATCGCGGCCACGGTCACTTCGCCGGCGGCGACGTCGCGATCCACGACCCACACCGACGCACCCTGGCGCGCGAAGAGGTCTGCGATGGCTTGGCCGATGCCGGAACCGGCGCCGGTGACGAGGGCGATTTTCTGATCGAGGCGAAACATGGTCAGGGGAGGCGGTAGACGCGGCGCGCGTTGGCGTGGAAGATCGCGTGTTGTTCGATGTCGGGCAGATCCGCCACCAGAGCGCGCGCCGTATCCAGCCACCGCGCATAAGTCCCGGCGAGCTTAACCACCGGCCAGTCCCCGCCAAAAAGCAGCCGGTGCGGACCAAAGGTTTGCAGCAGATGCGCGGCGAACGGCCGCAAGTCGTCGATTTTCCAGTGCGCCAGGTCCGCTTCCGTGATGAGGCCCGAAAACTTGCAGTCCACGTTCGGCAACGCCGCCAGCGCCTCGATGTCGCCGCGCCACGGGTCGAGCCGGCCGGCCGCGATGTCCGGCTTGCCCGCGTGGTCTAAAATGAACCGCGTGCCGGGGCAACGCCGGACGAGTTCGACCACCGACGCAAGCTGATGATGCCGGCAGCAGAGATCGAAGGACAATCCGGCCGCCCCCAGCGCCGTGACGCCATCGACGAACGCGGGACGCAAACAAAAGCGCGGGTCGGGTTCTGCTTGGATGAGGTGCCGCACGCCGCGGACGAGGGGCCGCGCCGCGAGTTCCGCGATCGTCTGCGCGGTCGCCGGGCCGGCGTCGACCGCGGCCTTGGCCACGATGGCGGCAATGCGCGGTTCCTCCACCGCCAATTCCTCCACCCACCTCACTTCTTCATCGGCCGGGGCGCCACATTCAACGAAAACGATCTGGTCGGGATAGCGCGACCCGGCTTCTTCACGCAGCGTTGCTGGCCGGTGCACCCCGGCGATGGCGGGCAGGTCGTCCAGCCACGGGTAGGGGAGGTTGCCCCGGTCCCAAAAGTGCACATGGGCATCGATCATGGTACGGACGGGATCGTTGGGCACGCGACGCCACCCGCCCGGCTACGACCGCGCCGGGGAAAGCGTGGGGCCGTCCGGGAAGACGACTGGGGGAGGTTTCGCATGGGTTTCATAGCGCGGCCGGCGTGGTGCAGGCGCGGTCGAGATGAACGTATCCGCCGTCCACGTACAAGATTTGACCGGTGGTGTGCGAAGACCGGGGCGAGGCGACGAAGACCACCGTGGCGGCGATCTCGGCGGCGGTGGTCATGCGGCGCTCGAAGGGGATGGCCGCCTTGATGATCGCCAGCGCCGCCTCGGGATCCGGCCGCTGCGCAATCCAGCGCTCGTATTGCGGCGTCATCACCTCGGCCGGGATGACCGCATTCACCCGAATCGAGTGCTTGGCCAGCTCGAGGGCCCATTCCCGCGTGAGGGCATTGAGCGCGCCTTTCGCGGCGACGTAGCCGCTCGTCCCGCCCTGGCCGGTGGTCGCGCACTTCGTGCCGATGTTGATGATCGAGCCTTTCTCCGCGATCAGCGCCTCCAGCGCCGCTTGCACGACCACGAAGCACTGCACCACGTTGCGCTCGAGCGAGCGCCGAAAATCCGCGACGGGACTCCGCAATCCGACGCCATCGTTGAGCCCGGCGTTGTTCACGACGCAGTCGATGCGCCCATATTTTGCCAGCACCGCCGCCACGGCGCCGCGGGCCTGCGATTCGTCCGTGAGTTCGCACGGAAAAAAGTCCGCGCGTTGCCGCTGGCCCCTCAGTTCGGCGATCAACGCCGCCGCCTCCGCGGCCCCGCGGCCGACGATGCACGCGATGGCGCCGTCCGCGGCGAAACCGCGCGTGATGGCTTCGCCGATCCCTTTGGCTCCTCCGGTGACGAGCACGACGCGGTCTTGGAGATCGAGATCCATAATAGGCGGGGAGGGGGTAATGTTGATTCCAGACAAGACGCCGGAGCGGCGTCGAGTCAGATAGCAAAAAAAAGATGGATATTCTTGCCCACCTCGGGCCGATGGCGGAAAACGATTTCGTGTCCCGCTCGATCCCGCCCATTCCGCAGGGCGCCGTCCTTTCCAGCCAGGTCAGCGGCTCGCGCTATTTTTTCCGCTCGCTGACGCGGAACGCTCGGCCGGGCATCATCGCCGCGTACGGCGGCTTCGAACACTGCGATCCGGACTTCGTCGTGTCACGGACGCGGTTCGCTTTTCCCACGCTCGAACTCGTCGTGGCCGGGCGCGGATCCGTTGACTTTGGGGTGGGCCCCGTGCCCTTGCGGGCGGGTTCGTTGCTGTACTACGACCAGACCACGCGGTTTGAACTCCGCGCCGATCGCTCCGACCCGATGACGAAATACTTCATCTCGTTCACGGGCCGCGGCACCGCCGCGCGCGTGCGTCGCGCCGGACTGCGAGCCGGGGCCGTCACGCCGCTCGCGATGTTCGCGGAGGTGCAGCGGGTGCTCGAGGATTTGATTCACGAAGGCCGCCATCATCGTCCCACGGCCGAGCGAATTTGTGCGGCGCTGGTCGAGTTGCTCCTGCTGAAGATCGAGGAATTGAGCGGCGTTTCCGGCCTGAACGGACAGGTTGCCGAGGAAACGTACCTGCGCTGCAAGAGCGTGATCGAAACGCGCACCGCGGACTTGGCCACGCTGACGGACATCACGCGCGCGGCCGGCGTCGAAGCTTCGCAGCTTTGCCGCCTATTCCGGCGTTACCAGTCGTTGAGCCCGTACCAATATCTGCTGCACCGAAAAATGGCGCTCGCGGCCGAGCGACTGCTCGAGCCGGGCGTGCGCGTCAAAGAGGCCGCGGCCGCCGTTGGTTTTTCCGACCCGTATCATTTTTCGCGCTGCTTCAAAAAAGTGCACCGCGTGGCCCCGAAAGTCTTTCAGCGCTCGCTCCAACCCCATTGAACGCATGCTGCAAATCGTCCTTGAGCAACCCGGCCATTTCACCGCGCGCGAAGCGCCCGAACCTCCTGCGGCAGCGGGCACCGCGCTCGTGCGCGTGCACCGGATCGGCGTTTGCGGGACCGATCTGCACGCGTTCGCGGGGCGGCAGCCGTTCTTCACGTATCCGCGCGTGCTCGGTCATGAACTGGGCGTGGAAGTGCTCGACCCCGGCGATGCTGCCGGCCTGCGCGTGGGCGACCGGTGCGCCGTCGAGCCCTACTTGAACTGCGGCACCTGCATCGCGTGCCGCCGCGGAAAGCCGAATTGTTGTGCCGCGCTGCAAGTCCTCGGCGTTCACAGCGACGGCGGCATGCAACCGCTCCTGCGCTTGCCGGGACGAAAGCTGCACCCGTCCGCGCGCCTCGACTACGACCAGTTGGCCTTGGTGGAAACGCTCGCGATCGGAGCGCACGCCGCCGAACGCGCGGCGCTGACGCGGGACGACTTCGTGCTGATTGTCGGGGCCGGCCCGATCGGCTTGAGCGTCGTGCAGGCGGTTCGCGTGTCCGGCGCCGCGGTGGCCGTGCTGGATGTCAGCGATGCCCGCCTCGATTTCTGCCGCACCCGGCTCGGCCTGGCGCACACCCTGAAACCCGGCGTCGATCTGGAAGCCGAACTCAAGCGCGTGGGCGGCGGCGATCTTCCGACGTGTGTGATCGATGCGACGGGAAATGCCGCTTCGATGATGAGCACGTTCAATCTTGCGGCGCCGGGCGGCCGCATCGTGTTCGTCGGTCTGTTTCAAGGTGACGTGACCTTCCACGATCCCAATTTTCACCGCCGTGAACTGACGCTGCTTGCGACCCGGAATGCCTTGCCCGGCACGTTCCGCGACGTGATCCGCCAAGTCGAAGCCGGCGCGATCGACACGAAGCCATGGATCACGCATCGGTTCCGCCTCGCGGCGACGCCCGCGACCTTCCCGCACGAGATCGCCAACAACCCAACCGTCCTCAAGGCGATGATCGAAGTCTGAGCCGCCCGTGGCGCGGCGTCAGGAGGTGCGATCAATCCGACGCGAAGCGCCTCAGCCGCCGCCGCGGCGGAAAAAGCTGAAAGCTGTACCGAGCCCAGCGACATTCGGCCAACGCTGAGAGCTAAAATCAGAACTAAGGGCAGAGCGGAAAACGGTGAAGAGCGCAGCGACATTCGGCCAATCCCTCGCGCGAAGTTCAAGTTTTTGCCCCGGTCGCGGATCGCGGCGCAGCATGTGCCGATGGACCTTCGCAACCTACCATTCGCCAACCCTGGGAGCGCCGGCGGCCCGCCGGCTCCGCCGATCGACATAGGACCGGGATCGCCTGATCCCGCCAGCTTGGCACGCTTCGTCCGACGTCCAGCATCTCAGCATCTCGGCATTTCGGCCTTTCCACACCAGCGACCACGCCGTGTCCACGATCCTAACCGTGCCGGGTTCAATTCGATGACGATCGGCGACAAGACGTCCGCACGCGCCGCGTTCGCTCCTGGGAGCGCCGGCGGCCCGCCGGCTCCGCCGATCGACATAGGACCGGGATCGCCTGATCCCGCCAGGTTGGCACGCTTCGTCCGACGGCCGGCATTTCAGCATCTCAGCATCTCAGCATCTCGGCATTTCCCGAACCATCCTACTCACTACTCGCTACTCGCTACCCGCTACTCGCTACTTCCGCCCGATTCAGCTTTCGACGCGAAGCGCCTCCGCCTCAATCGACTGACCCGGCGATCCAATCCTCGCAGGGATTCGATTTCGGCGCTCGATAATGGGCCGACACTTATCGAGATTACCGCCGAAGTATCGAAAAATGACTGTTCGTAAAATATCACTCCGAGCGTTGGCGCCTGCGTTCTTCACGATATGCCTTTTCGTTGCTGGATGCGGCGAAAAACAATTCCAGGCCATGGCAGAAGCCACGCCCGAACGAGCCGCTGGTATATACGTTTTTAGTTGGCCGAGTGGCGAGCGCGAGGAGCTTGAAATAAGAGTGAATCATACATACGATCACCGCGCTTGGATAAGCGCCCCCGGAGGCCGACAGATGACTCATCACTCGGAAGGTCGCTGGTCAGCGGCTGTCGGGGGAGACCACATATGGAACAAGATTACGTTTACTGAGTTTTACTCTATGTACGATGATCACCAACTGTCGAAGCCAAGGGCGCCTGCAATGCCGTTCCATTCGATGTCAATGTATTGGGAACCCGATGACGCTAACGGTCCCGCTAAGATCAGGTATTCTCTGGAATCTGAGTACGTTTTCACAAAGACCGTTAAACCGGATACTCCACCCCGAACGCGGCTTTAAGCGGCAAGCGAATACGATCTCCCTGCTTCCAGAATTAAGTATGATAACTTATAAGGAATGGTCGGTCGGCTGCATTCATTTGAATATCCCGTCGCCGAAGCTTGGATGTTTGAAGCCTTCTATGCAAAGGCGCTGCATTGTTTGATATGTTGCGCACAAAACCGACATACATCAGCGCTACAGCGCCAGGATTCACGGGTAAGTACACAAAATACACCGAATCGTTTTATCAAACGACTTGAGGCAACAAACTATTGCGGTCTTGCTCGCATTCACGGCAGTACCACGGCCAGAGTCGGCCCACAACGTCTTACACCCATCTCTGACGCGAACTCACTTGAAGACACGGCTTGTCGAGAATCACCACACGCCTCCTCGGATCGATTCCTGCGATCGGCAGTCGCCACAGCGCCAGACGAATTCCGATTGCAACGTGCAAAGTTTGACCCCTTCCGATCGGTGCTAGATGCTCAATTGAAACAGCAAGGCTTCAAACCCGAACCGCCGGTAGTTGTGAAACCGTGCTCATGATATGATTACGTTAACCGATACAGAATTGGCAATCGGATTGCATTCATTCGAATACTCGACCGCTGAGGCTTGGATGTTCGAGGCCTTTTATGTAGACGCGTTACGCCTATTTGAAAAATTGGGCACGAAGCCCACGTATATAAGCGTGACAGCTCCTGGATTTACAGGAAAGTACGTGAAGTACAGCGATCGTTTTATCAAACGTCTTGAGGCCACAAAGTATCGCGGCATCTCCGTCATTGGCTTGGTTGCCAATCCTCCGAACTCTGACGCACCTTCGTTTGATCGGTTTGTGAGTGTTTCCTTCCAATATGATGCGGCAGGAGAGATGATTTTCTGTGCGACTGCAAATTCGGGATTAGGTGGCCTCCGCACCCTTTCCGAAGGTGGTGAAATTGATCGGTGGGCCCAACGATATATATGGTCGTTTGGTTATGCTTTTGAGGCGCCGGTGGTAACTCAGCCCGATTTTTACGTGCTTGGACTGGATAATGGACAGCTAACAAAACGTGAGCAGGCAGCACTGAGCCGCTGGTATAACTCTGATCCGTCAACCAAGCGTTCAAAGCTTCGCAACGTGTATAGAATAAATTTCCTAAATGAAGTGCAGTTGGCTCAAAATGTCGCGCCAGGAGTAACGTTGCTGGAATATATACAATCGGATGAACATTTCTTGATACGGTACTTGGGAAGGCTCATGATGTGGGAACTGCCGGCGCATTTGATTGCGTCCGTCGCACAAAAATTGTCTGCGTCCGGAATTTTAATCGAATGATGAAGCTTAATGTAGGAGTGAGTACTGCGCCATTCCTCCCGCAAAAGCTTGGGACAGTAATCTGAAATGAGAAGACGGTATGCTTAGATTGGCTAAAAAAAGCTCTTAAACGTCGGTAAGCAGGCATTACGCCTCAGCAGTAAGGGCGTCGTATTTGTAAGCCCGACCGGGCTGCAAACCGAAAAAGGGTTACGACCTCTTCGGGCGCCTTACGTCGACCAGCGGCCTGACTTCCACCGGATGCCTCATCAATTCGTACACGTATACGCTGGACGCCGTGGGTCAGCTCGCGACCGAGACAACACGAAATCGGACGCGCACATTCACTTATGACCCGCAGCGCCAGCTCACCGCTGTCCTCGGCACGCTGGGCAGCGACACGGAGTCCTACAACTACGCGTACGATGGCATCGGCAACCGTACGACCTTTGAAACCTCGAGTACGGCACAGACGGCGCTCGAGCAAGGCAAGACCACCTACACCGTCAATGGCGTCAATCAATATACCGCGATGGTGGGCGCCCGCGCGGACACGCCGCAGTATGACCAGAACGGCAACACGACATCGTTGCGAGGCATGACGCTTAAATTCGACGATGAAAATCGTCTCGTGCAATCGTCGGACGCAAATGGGACAATCGCGTACGTCTACGACGGCCTGAACCGCCGTCTGGAACGTACCGAAATTCCAATCGCCGGCGGCGTAACCATTACGCACTATGTATATGACGGGTGGCGCGTAATCGACAATGGTACTGCGGCTGAAATCTTTCGTGGCATAATGTTCGCGTCACAGAATTCGGCGACATCTTCTGGGGGTTTGAGGGCAATGACTCGACAGAAGCGAATTTGGCAGATTGTCGACGACCCGACCATGGGTCCTGGTCAGGGGGACAAAAGCGGCGGCCTGATACGTTTTCGAATGGGGGAGAGTTGGAACAAGGAGAGCGGCGTCACCAACTATCCACTGTATACGCTTGCGCATGAGATTGGCCACGCTGCCGACGGTGCCAAGTTGTTGATTTCGTCGCGGCCGCGTGATGCACATCGGCGCACCGATTTGACAGACGAAGAGAGAAAACTAGGTGGAAGGGGATTCAATGCGGACGTCGAAGGGTTCGCCGTCGCCTTTGCGAATCGGGTTTCACTTGAGATCGCCGAACGTACAAGCAGAGTGATTGGGTACGCCCAATCTTACGATGAGCCGAGTCATGGGCATCAACCCTCTCCTTTGATGCCGCCTCCAAAAATCGATAACTGCAATTAGTCATATGAATAGATCAATTCTGGTTCACATCATGGTGTGGTGGTCCGTCGGACTGGCTAGCGTAAGTTCGGCATCCGAAGGTGCGCGCTTGACCCCTCTGACCGCTAAAGCGGACCAGATTGCCAAGTCGCTGCGCGCTGTTCGACCAGATTTATATATAACTGTGTCTCGAATATTGAGCGATGTTCACTATGACCCGATACCGGCGCCAGCGGATTACGACCGATTGTCTAGTGTTTCCGCGACAATTAATGGTGAAAATGCGCGGGAAGCTTTAACAAAAGCTTTCGCCGAACTCGCTAATGAAAAATGGGCGTATGATGGCGATATGCGCGGCTATTCGAATTTTCGTGTCGAAGTGCGGAACGGAAACGGACAGGTTATCGTTGATATATTTATCGACGAAAAAGGCAACAGAATCCGTGTCGACAACACATGGTATCATGTGACGCCCAAGTCCATATTAACTTTCACTAGCGAGCTATATCGATTGATAAACGATGGATTGCGTGATCGCCGCCTATCAGAATAACACAAACTGGATATCGGAGTGATTATTTGCTCGGATCGCCTTTGTCTTCGGAAAGTGAACGACGAAAGTTGACCCGCAATCATCGGGCTTAATTGCACGATCGTGAAGCACTTGCTAGCTTCTAGCGAAGAATAAATTTATCGCCGGCTGAAGGCCAAACCGTCTGGATATCTGAAGTGTTATGAGTCGCCAAATATGTTTCTACGCTGCGGCTGATGACACTAGGTATTGAAGCGCGTCTGCGCATGCGACGCCGGCAACAGTGTGCCAATCGGTGCGGCGATCTCATCTCGGCGGCTTGCCCGCTGAACCGCAACTCCACTCGTAGCTTATCTAAGCGCCTTAGGCATGACCCGCCCAGATTGCCCCCTTTATCTCGGCAGCAAGTGAATGTCCTGATTGGGATCGTACTCGAGATTGCGCGAGCCGTGTGGGTTCGAGTACGACTGAATCGAAATCGCGCTGGGGCGCTCGTCCGGTGAGGTCGATACCGTCAAGGTCACGCGACTATATACCGCGCCGTTCCGGCTCCGAACATAGAGTCGCACGGTTCGCATGGGCGACCAACTTGGATCTCCGCGACGAATCGTCACAGTGGCGGATCGCTGATAACCTTCAAGCGGCGCTAGGTACAAGAATGAGTCAGACGTCAGGATAACTCCGCCATCGATCCCATTTACGGTGAAGGACCAATCATAACGGTCCTCGTTCGCGGCTAGCACCCGTGGGCTACGGCTGACGGCAACGCGCAGGTCGGAGATCGGGCCACCCATTTTTGCGTCGAGGAGATCGAAGGCGACGCCGGGTCCATCGTACGGCGCAGCATCGCTGACGGTGCTGGAAACGAGCTTTTCGACCGAGCCACGCTTCCACAGCTGAATTGTTTCGGGCTTCTGCGGGTCGGGGAGGTACTTGTGCCCTGCGACCGCTGCCCAATACCAGTACGCCCGTCCGATCGGCTTGGGCGCTTCATAGCCTCGCTTCTCCATGCCGGCGATTTCCAGAAGAGATCCACGCTCTCCCACGACGGAGAACAGCCCGTTGGCGTCGGTGGTGCGCGCGATGGCCTTAAACTTATCCGTGGTCAGACCCGGGATAGGCTGTGCGGTCCAGCGCAGCGAAAGATGAACGGTCACGCCCGGCACGGGCTGGCCACCTTGATCAACGACGCGGCCATAGAAGGCTACCGGTTGGTTTGCCTGGCTAGCTGCATCCTGGATCACGTCAGACCGTGACGGCGCCGCCGAGCAAGTGGACGTAGCGATTGCGACGAGGATCAAGGCAGCAAGTAAGGGCACTTCGAGGCGGATCGTCATTGCGACAACAAATCAATATCTGGGCTGCGTCATATTCGAGGATTCGCGAGCCGGTCGGATTCAAATCGGAGTCGAAGGAGACAGCCGCAGGCCGACCATCAGCCGAGCCTGGGAGCGCCGGCGGCCCGCCGGCTCCGCCGATCGACATAGGGCCGAGATTGCCTGATCGCGCCTGTTGGCGCGCTTCGTTCGGCGTCCGGCATTTCAGTATTTCAGCATCTCGGCTTTTCGGCCTTTCCGCACTGGCGACCACGCCGTGTCCACGATCCTCACCGTGCCGGGTTCAATTCGATGACGATCGGCGACAAGACGTCCGCACGCGCCGCGTTCGCTCCTGGGAGCGCCGGCGGCCCGCCGGCTCCGCCGATCGACATAGGGTCGAGATTGCCTGATCGCGCCTGTTGGCGCGCTTCGCCGACGTCCGGCATTTCAGCATCTCAGCATCTCGGCTTTTCGGCATTTCCCGGATCATCCTACTCACTACTCGCTACTCGCTACCCGCTACTCGCTACCCGTTACTCGCTACTTCCGCCCGATTCAGCTTTCGACGCGCAGCGCCTCCGCCTCAATCGGCCCGTTCCGATCGTCTTTACCAATGTGCATTGCTGAGCTCCGGCCGGCTGAGAATCGTGACCCAGCGCCGCACGGCCTCCTCGCGATTCGGGAGACGGTTCACGTATTCAATCATAAGGAAACCGTTCGGCTGGCCGATAATCCTCGCCACACTGGTCTTCAGCTTTGGGTTCGCCGTCGTGATGACGATGTTTTGGTCATCGATTTCCGTGACCGAGCTTTGAACGCCCCTCAGGTCGAGCAATGACGGGACCGCCTTTTTGAAGTCGGAAAACGATTTCCCTGACATTTTGCCGAAGCCGATGCTCTCCGTCCATGGTGCAGGAGCGGCTGCGTCGGCGAATACGAGCCTCTGCGCGCCGCCGTCGGTTCGTTGTGTCCAGGTCCGGCCATCGGGAGTGCGATACGTTTGGGCAGTCGGAGTCGGCATCACCAGTGCGGGATACTGCCTAGATGCGCTGCGCGTTTGAGTGGTTGTATTCGCGCAGCCGGCGAACAACAGCAAGGAAGCCACGGACAATCCAAGGCGTTTGATCATGCGAGTATCGCTAGATTCTATTAAGTAATTCGAAAGGAACAGACGGAAATGAGTCCACGGGCGGGTCCGCGTTGCATTGCTTCATGCAGCGCTGACGCCGCGCCTGGTGCGTGTTCTTCGGCGTGTAGCTTTC
>Ga0070679_100006123_pt1 | contig 11191 bp, 11 predicted proteins | sample KBSC63BmetaG_FD_65652 | JGI IMG/M metagenome (GOLD analysis project Ga0070679, IMG submission 65652) | Corn rhizosphere microbial communities from Kellogg Biological Station, Michigan, USA - KBS C6-3B metaG | ecosystem: Host-associated > Plants > Roots > Rhizosphere | place: USA: Michigan... | reverse complement strand
ATCGTAGTCGACCGGTTTTTGGATATAGACGCTGCAGCCGAGTTCGTAGCATCGCTCCACTTCGCGCGCATCGTCCGTGGTCGTCAGCATGATGACCGGCAGTTTCGCCAGCGCATCGTCGGCTTTGAGCCGCCGCAGCACTTCGATGCCGTCGACCTTGGGCATGCGAATATCGAGCAGGATCAGAAAACTCTGATGCGCGCCGACCGGCCGGCTCGCGAAGAAATCGAGCAAGGCCTGGCCGTCGCGATAGTGCGCCACCGGGTTGCGCAAACCGGCGGCTTCGAGGTTTTCGCGAATCAGGATCGCGTGGCCTTCGTCATCGTCGACGATCAGGATGGTGGGCGGGTGGGGCGTCGTCATCGCATCAAGCATGGGTATCGGTGGCTGGGAGTGAAACGTAGAATGTCGTGCCGACCCCCGCCTGGCCCTCGACCCAGATCCGGCCTTTTTGGCGCTCGAGCACGCGCTGCGCGATCGTCAATCCGAGGCCTTCGCCGGTGGCGAGATCCGGATTCAACCGGTGAAAAATGTCGAAGACCTTCGCCTGGTGCTCCGGCGCGATCCCAATGCCATTGTCGGCCACGGAGTAGATGGACTGTCCGTCGCGGACCTCGCCCTTGATCACGATGCGCAGCGGACGCGCGGGGTCCCGATACTTCAGCGCATTGTCGAGCAGGTTGCTGAAAACCTGGCTGGTTTGCACGCTGTCGCCGACGCAGGCGGGGAGGGGATCGACCCGCACCTCGGCCTTCACTTCGTCGAGCTGGAATTTCATCGCCGCGAGGATTTCCGCGATGCCGGCATTGATGTTCAACGGCCGAAGATTCAGCGCCACGCGGCCGAGGCGGGAATACCGCAGCAGCCCCGCCAGCAGCGACTCCATCTTGTTCACGCCCGCATTAATGAACTTCAGCGCCTGCGGGATCGTCACCTCGAGCGGTTTCTGTAACGGCTCGAGCGAGATTTTGCCATCGGAAGCCGCGGCCGCGGCGCGAATCGTTTCGCAGGCGCGACTGAGCTGTTTGCCGAAGCCCTGGACATTGACGAGCGGCGAGCGCAGGTCGTGCGACACCGTGTACACGATGGCCTCGAGCTCCTTGTTTTTCTCGGCGAGCTCCGCCGCCACGCGCTGCAGTTCGTCCTCCGACGCCTTGCGTTGCGTGATGTCGGTGCGGATGGCGACGAATTGCCGCGGTTTGCCCGCTTCGTTCAGAAACGGGAAAATCGTGGTATCGACCCAGTAGTACGTGCCGTCTTTGGCGCGGTTCTTGATTTCGCCGTGCCACACTTTGCCGTGCACGATTGTCGTCCAGAGGTCGCGGAAGAACGAACTCGGGTGATGCCCGGAATTGATGATGCGATGATCCTGGCCGAGCAATTCGGCGCGCTCGTATTTCGAAATGGCGCAGAACTTGTCGTTGACGTACGTGATTTTCCCCGAGGAGTCGGTGATCGCGACAATGGAATGCTCGTCGAGTGCGGCCTTGACCTCGCGCAGTTCCCGCACGGTCGCGTGCAGGTCGCGCTCGAGGGTCTCGCGGTCGGTTGACGATGGGTTTTCAGGGACGGGCACGGACCCACACTTGGCGGCACGGTCGTGAGCGCAAGCCGCCGTGCGTGCGGGCGCTCCCTCATCCGACTAAGGAAAAGCTTTAGGCAGATGCCGCCGCGACTCCAATTACGTAGCGCGCAGGAAATTCATATGCTGGGGCCGCAATGAATCTGTCCAGCTCCGCCCCGCTTGCCTCCGATCACGCGCACGAACGTTGTGCCGAGATCGTCGCTCGTCTCCAGGAATCGGAAATCTTCCGCGACTATCAGGATGCCTTCGAAACGGCGACGGGCCTTCCGCTGGTTCTCCGCGCCGTGGGGGCGTTCGACCCGCCGCTGCACGGTTCGCATCGGATCGCCTCGTTCTGCGCGCTGATGGGCGGCACCGCGCGGATCTGCGCCGCCTGCCTCGAACTCCAGGCCGAGATGGAGAGCGAGCCCGTGACGGCGACCAAAACCCTCCAGTGCTTCGCCGGCCTCGCCGAATCCGTGGTGCCAATCCGCTTGGGCGAAAACGTCATCGCCTACCTGCAGACGGGGCAGGTCCTGCTCCGGGCGCCGTCCGACAAGAGTTTCGGCGCGGCGATGGCCGAGTTGGAAAAATGGCGGACCGCCGTCGACGTGGCGCAGCTCAAGACCGCGTACTTCGAAACCCGCGTGCTGACGAAAGCCCGGTACGGCGCCGTGCTCAGATTGCTCGACAGCTTCGCCCAGCATCTGTCGCTGCTGAGCAACGAGCTCATGATCAAGCAGGCGACGGCCGAGCCGCCGGCGGTGACGAAGGCCCGCGCCTTCATTGCTGAAAATCTGACGGAGGAACTCGCGCTCGAGACGGTCGCGCGCGCGGCGAACATGAGCCCGTTTTACTTCTGCAAGGTTTTCAAAAGCGCCACGCGGTTGACGTTCACCGATTACGTCGCCCGCGCCCGCGTGGAGAAAACGAAGGAACTGCTGCTGAATCCGAACACGCGGGTCAGCGAGGCGGCTTTCGCGGCGGGTTTTCAATCACTCTCGCAGTTCAACCGCGTCTTCCGCCGCATCGAGGGCCAGGCGCCCTCCGCCTATCGCGAGCACCTGCACGGTTCGCATGCGCACGCCACGTGCGCGGCCGCCTGACCCGAGCCGCGCAAGAAATGCCCAGCCTCCGCCAACGGTCGCGGAGCGAATTCACCCGCATTCTCGTAAACTCCAACTCGCTCGATTTCTCCCATGAAAAATACTCTCACGCTCTCTGTCCGCGAGCCCGGCAACGCGGAGATCCGACACGCCGCTTACCTCTTGTGGCTCGAGGCGGGCCGTCCGCACGGGCGCGATCAGGAACACTGGTTCGCCGCGAAGGAACGGCTCATCCACCAGACTAGCCGCGTCGTGAAAACGCGGCGTTCGGCGGCGTCCGTCCGCAGCACCATTCACAACTAACCTTTTCTCACCATGGCCATCTTTCCCGTTACGCTCACGATCTGCCTTTGCCTGGTCTTCACATTTCTCATGTTTTTCCTGCGCGAACACGTTCGCGGAGGAGTGAGTAGCACGGACCGCCATTCGCTGCTGCCGCTGGCGGGCGACAACCGCCGGCTCGTGCCGATCCCTGTCGATCGCGCCGCGGCCGGACATGAATGCGGCTGCCGCCACGGTGATCGTCCGCCATGCGCCGGTTGCCTTCATCGGCGTTGGAAGTAGCGAGTAGCGAGTAGCGGGTAGGGGAGCGAGGCGCTTCGCGTCGAAAGCTGTACCGAGCGCATCGCGACATTCGGCCGACCTGAGATGCTGAAATTGGGCGGGTGCGCCTGCTGGATTGCCACCGCAACGTTGGCGGCAAGTCGCCCACTTGGTCTCGCTTTGTCCCGCCGGGGCGCTGATCGCGACGGTTCTAATGCCTGAAAATTTCAGCTTTTCAGGTTTCAGCTTTTCAGTTTTTCCGCTCGCGGGTAGCGAGTAGCGAGTAGAGGCGCGAGGCGCTGCGCGTCGAAAGCTGTACGGAGCGTAGCGACATTCGGCCAAGTTGAAACGCTGACACGGCGGCTCCACGGATCGCGTCGATTGCACATGCTGTAGCTTCAGCCATGGGGATGCGGTGTCCTCACCGCGTCCGGTATCGAACCACCGCAGCAAAGAAACCGAGGCTGCATGGATTGCATCGGGCGCACAGACCTCGATGCGATCGCACGCAGTCTGCGTAGTGAGTCGCTCGCGGAGGATAGCGATGCGATCGCACGTCTTGGGGGTGGAACCCCGCGTTGCGCGCGTTGGTTTGAACGACCGAACAGGCGCTTTGGCGGCTGCAGCGCCGCGCGCCGCCCGTGAAGCCGCCGGGCCGGTGAACGTTGACTTGCGACGGTCGCGAACCCCAAATCGCGGCGGCATCATTCATGAACGCAATCATTGGCTGGAGTCGCAGGACCACGCCGCTCGCCGCCGTGAGTCTCATCCGCCTCGTTGTCGGCGGGGTGTTTCTGGTCGAAGGCCTGCTCAAGTTCATGTTTCCCGATGAACTCGGCGCGGGCCGGTTCGCGAACATCGGAATTCCTGCGCCCGGATTTTTCGGCCCGTTTGTCGGAGTCGTGGAGGTTGGGTGTGGCGCGCTCGTGATCTTGGGTCTCCTCACGCGGCTCGCCGCGCTGCCGCTTCTGATCGATATCTCCGTTGCCCTCATCTCGACGAAGCTGACGGTCCTGCTCGGCCACGGATTCGGCCCCTTTTCGTTGGCGAAGGCGCAGCATTACGGACTGCTTGGCATGATCCACGAAGGGCGCACCGATCTAGCCATGTTTTTCGGTCTGCTCTTTCTGCTCATCGTCGGAGCCGGCGGCGTATCCATCGACGGATGCTCGGCGAATCAACGCCCCCGCTGACGGGGCCGGTTCATGTTCGCCGAACGCGTTTTCTTGCCATCGTACTACGTCGATTGAAATGCCTCCCCACAGCGAGTGCGCTGCCTTACCTCCACCCATGAAATCCACGATTGTTGCTCTCCTGCTCGTGCTCTCGCTCGCGGCGAATGCGTTCCTTTGGTATCGGGTCGACCATCTTCAAACCGCCGGTCCCTCCGACGCGCCGCACGACTACCCGTTGGGCGAGAACATGGGATATATGCAGCGGTACGCGGAGAAACTCTGGTACGCGGGCCAAGCCGGCAATTGGGACCTCGCCCAATACTACCGCGACGAAATGCAGGAAACCGCCGAAGACATTGCCGGCGCCCATGTCGTCAAGGATGGGGTCCAGGTCAGCACGACCCTGAACAGCCTGTTGCCGCCGGTACTCGCGCAAGTGGGGACCGCGATCGCCGCGCACGATCCAGCCGCCTTTCGGCAACGTTATCAAACCGTCATCGAAACCTGCAACGCCTGCCATGTCGCGGCGAAACACCCGTTTATCCATATTGCGGTCCCGGTCGGCAACGGCAGCCACTGGAACCAAGTGTTCGCGCCGCACCCGTAAGCGCGGCTTCCGAGCCTCAGCTGCGCCCGTGACGGTGGGTCGCAAGCTCAGGCGCATTTTTCCCGGAAGGTCCGTTTGAAGGCAACGCCCTCCGTAGACTACTCGATGCTGATAATTCCGTGCTTTACCGCGACGACGATGGCTTCGCTGCGGGCGGTCACTTCGGGCTTCGCCGAATGCTCGTGACGTGAAGCTTCACGGTGCCCTCGGTGACGCCGAGGATGGCGCCGATCTCCTGGCCGGAATAGCCCCGTTTCGTTGTCCGCCGGTATTGGAATGGCTGTTACAGAAGAGTCGTTGATTGCTTGGCCTTCGCGATCCGTACCGACACCTCCGTTTCGCGCGCGGAGAGTTCGTGGAGCACGCGCTCGCTCGTCGGCATCGGGATCTCAGCCGGACTGTAGTGCTCGTCTGCGATTGGCCTTCGACGCGGGAGCGAGGGCGGTGGAGTTCACGCGCCTCCGCGTATAACCCGGATGACCGGACTCGATGCGCAGGAATGCAACGTGATCCGCGGCGATGGGCCGCCCATCAGCAGGTGCTTGTCTCCCTCTTTCAGTTTGTGCGAATCCGGCTGGAGGCGTCCGACGGCGCGGCCGAGCGGCAGCCGCAAAACAAGCTCGACCGCTCAACCGATGTCTTGGTCCTTGTAGATCACCGACGTGATCCCGGCGACGGCGCAAACGGCGACGAAGCCGACGACGAAGGGGCTGTTGCGAATTCCGAAGTGCGAGGTGATCCACCAGGCCGCCGCCTCACCGATGACAATGGCCGAAACGGCGGCCACCATGAACCAGAAATCATTGAATGCGGGTGCTTTTCTCATGTGGCGAATATCGGATAATCCCGCCAATTTCGCTCTGCATCCTTTGTCCTGTTTTCCGCGAAGATTGCGATTCCGTCGCGACGACGACAGTTTTGGGGACGAAGGGACACTCGAGCGGCGCAGTCGACGCGAGCGTGCGCAGATTTGGGTAAGGACGGCCAAGATCTGCTGAGCATCCACCAAGAAACACGGCGCGCCCGACAGGTTTCGCCCGTATGTTTCGCCCATGAACCCGATTCGCGATCGGACGTCATGGCTCCTCGGTGGGAATGCCCGCTGTCGCCAAGGCCCTGCGCTCGTCGGTCGACCGTGGCGACTCGTGCTACTGGGGCCGCCGGGGTCAGGCAAAGGCACCCAAGCACGATTGCTTAGTACCGCGTTGGGCGCCTGTCCGCTCTCGACCGGAGACTTGTTTCGCGTCGCGCGCAACCAAAGCGTGAAACCGGATTCGTTGCTGGCCGTGGCGCGCGAATATATGGGCCGCGGCGAACTTGTCCCCGATCGAATCATGCTCGACCTCCTGTGGGAACGAACCCACTGCCTGCATTGCGCCGGGGGCTTTCTCCTCGATGGCTTCCCGCGCACCTTGCCTCAGGCGCGAGCGCTCACGCAGTACTTGGGCGAGCAGCAACTGCCGTTAGACGCGGTATTGTTTTACGACGTCGATGCCGAGGTTCTGATCACGCGTCTGGCGGGGCGGCGGGTGTGCACGCGGTGCCGGGGCGTTTTCCATCGCGTCATGCGGCCGCCGAGAATCGATGGGGTGTGCGATTTTTGCGAAGGAACACTGGAGCAGCGAGGCGATGACAGACCGGAGGCGGTTCGGGTCCGACTTCAGGCTTACGCGGAGACGACATTACCTCTGCTGACGTATTACCGAGATCGGAAACTTCTTATCGCCATACCGGCCGCAGACGAACCCGCCAACGTTCTGAGTCGTACGCTCGATGCACTCGCCGAACTCACTCCCTCATCGTGGCTGCGTGTTAGCGAGTAAGCCGAACCATCCGCCGACCGAAGCGAGCGTCCGCCCGAGGCGCGCATACTCGGTTCCCTGCGCGTTATACTTAGGCGGCGATCTCGCCTTCGTCCGTCTCCTGCGGCGCGACGACGCCGATCGTTTGGTCGATTTCTTCGACTCACATACGCCTCAAACGATCCACGACCGCTATGGCTACGCCGTGACCAAATTGCCGCGGTCGAGAGCGATACAATTGGTAAGCGTGGACCAACGCCGCAACGTCGCGCTCGGCGTGTTCGAAGCGGCTGCGGGCATGCCGCTGATCGCGGTCGGGCGATATTGCATCACCGACGACCCTCTGACGGCGGAGGTGGCGTTCGTCGTGCGTGAAGATCGCCGGCGCCTCGGTATCGCCACACTATTGTTGCGCACGCTGATCGCGATGGCACGCGAACGCGGATTGCGACGCCTCTCCGCACAAGTGTTACAGGACAACGACGCGATGCTACGGATTTTCCGGGCGGCTGGGGCGATCGCGGCGCCGATTCCTGGCGCAGGCGCCGTGGCCATCACCATCCCAATCCGCGAGCGAAACGACCAAGGGTGAGCATCGGGACGAGGCTTAAGAGCGAGCCAGTGGCCCAACGCGGAAGGCTTCGAGCGATAGCGCGAGCCGAAGGCGTCGCGCGCCTTCTCCGAGTGCGTCGGTCGTCAAACTCACGCCGAAGCACCGGGGCAATAGAAGTCGGCGCCGAGTAATGCGCGGTCTGCCGAGATGCTTTGAGCGTTGCAGCGACCGGCCAAATTGATCGGCCGGCCGTCATTCGAACCTGGGCGCGCGGCCTCGCTGCGTCACGCCGGATTGTCGTGAATTTTGAACCGGATCGGCACCAGCATCCGCGTGTTGACCTTGCGGCCACCTCTCATTCCCGGCCGAAACTTCCATTTTAAGACGCCGTTGATGGCGGCGTCCTCGAACCCGCCGTGCGTCGCTTGCACCACGATGGCGTTGAGCACATTCCCGTTAATATCGACCACGAACTCGACCTGCACCTCGGCATTGATGCCTTCGCCGCGGAGGGCGGCGGGATAGAGCGGCGAAGGTTGGACCAGCGGCTCGGGTACGCGATCCAGGTCGGCGAGGTTGAATATTTTGCCGAGCTTGTCCGCCAAACGCCCGCTTGCTCGATTTTCGGGTATGGTGACCAGCTTCGTCTCGTTCACGTCCATCCGATTGATCAGTGAATCGAGATTAACGTGCTGGACGAAATCGTGCGGAGTGAAAACCTGCGGCAGATCCGGCTGCATTGGCACGAGCACTCCCGGATCCACTGGCGCCTCCGCTTCATCGGTGCGCACGGGATCGGGCTCCTCGAGGTCCTTGATCTCGGGCATTACCACCAGAGCGATCACCCGCTCCTCTTCCTTTGGCGGCGCCGCTTTCTTCTTCGCATGGCCGGCCGGCAAGAGCATCGCGCCGTGAAGCAGAGCGGAGGTGATGGCTGCGAGTATGATCACTCCCCGTGACGACCGCCGGCAGCTGTACCGCCAGGTTCCGGACACGGCATTCGACGTATCGTCCGCCTTTGCCGGCCGCCGGCTCTGCTCGACGGAACTCTGGGAGGTGGCAAAGGCGGGGCAGCTTGTGGTCATGCGGGCAACGGTACCATGTTTGCCGCCCGGCCGGCTTCGCGCGGCTTGCCGCATCCTGCGCGTTCGTTGCGATGCACGCCAAAGGTTGCGCCGTCTTTGGCAGCGCATGCGGAGCACGCGTTGGGGAATTGCACGAGAATGCGGCGTGGATCCCGAGCTGGACAGATCCGAGCGGTGCGCAATCTGCGGCCAGGAGGTGCGCATCGAGCAGCCGTTCTGCCATCTCTACGAGCAAGGCCGGCGGATCACGCTCTGCTGCCCGACCTGCGTCAGCGTCTACCTCGAGCGAGGCGGTACGGTCCAACCGTGGCGACCGAATATGGCCAAAGCAGCCGCATGACGCGCGAGCGCCCAACGGTCAACCGCGCCAATTAACCCTCGTTACCCGCCCGTCGCCGCCGTCGGCACAGCGGCGGGCGGAACACGGAGCACGCGAAGAGTCGGAGACATCGCGTCGCGCGGGCGAGCGATTGCAATCCATGCGTACGCTTTGCCAATGCGCGCAGTGCCACTCGGGCAGGATGAGAGTAGCGTGCGCCCATGAACGACACGGATCTGCTCTCGGTGGATTCGGAGCAAGCCAACGCGGCGTTACGCTCGCAAGTACGGCGCCACGTGGACGCCTGGCGAGGCGAAGAGGGGAATTTGATCATGATGCTCCACGCGATCCAGAACGAGCATGGCTATGTGCCGCGAGGCGTCGCCATGGAGCTCGCGCGGGAGGTCGGCGTGAAGCTCGCCCGCATCTACGAAGTCATTACCTTTTATCACTACTTCACGCTGCAGCCGCCGGCCGCACACACCGTCACCGTTTGCAATGGAACGGCGTGCCATTTGAAAGGCGCCGCGGAACTGCTCAACGCACTTCGGACGCAGCTCGGAATCGCGGAAGGCCAGACGACCGGCGACCGACAAATCCACCTTGCGACCGTGCGGTGCATCGGGTGTTGCGGGATGGCGCCCGCCATGGTGATCGATGGCGTAACGTGCGGGCATGCCAAGCCGGCGGATATCGCCGATCGCGTGGCAGCCTTGCGCATGCCGAAGGCGGGTGCGAAATGAATAGGCTCACCCGCGAGGATTTGGAGACCTTCTCCCAGCGGCCACGCCAGGAGCCGCCGACGTGGATCCGGGTGCAGCTCGACACCGGCGGCATCGCTGCCGGGGCGACCGCCGTCTTCGAGGCCCTGGAACAAGAGCGCGCCCGACGCTCATCGAGTGTGACGCTGCGGCGCGCCGGTTCGACCGGATTTTCGTTCGCCGATCCCGTGGTCGAGGTGCAGAGCGAACACCTGCCCCGCATCCTTTATGGCCGGGTCGCACCGGCGCTGGCGGCACGCATCTTCGAGGAACATTTTGGCGCGCGTCTGCTGCTCGACGATCACGTCATCGCGACGCGGCATCGCGGCGTGACCCTCAATGGGCCCACGACGCACATCCTCGTCTGTCAGACGGGTCCGGCGCCGGAACTCGCGGCATTATTTCAATATGCATTGGTCGAAAGACTGCGCCGCACCGGTCAGCACTCGAGTATCCAAGTGGTCCGCGCGTTGGACGTCGGCATCTATGGCGAAGGAATGGTCGTGCAACTGCTTCCTTCGGCGGTGACGTATACGCAAGTGCGGCCGACGGACATCCCGCGTCTCGTCGCCGAATCCGTCGTGGCGCATCGCGTGCTCACGGATCGGTTGTGGACCACTCCGGACCGGCAGCTCCGGCTCGTGCTGCGTCATTGCGGAGAAGTGGATCCGGAAGAGATCGACGACTACCTCGGGCGGGGCGACGGGTATCAGGGGCTGCGCCGGGCGCTCTTCGACTTGGGACCGGACCGCATCATCGCCGAGTTAAAGACGGCGGGATTGCGGGGGCGAGGCGGCGCCGGTTTTCCGACTTGGCTGAAATGGAAACTCACGCGGGACCCAACCGCGGCGCAGCGCTACGTGATCTGCAACGGCGACGAGGGTGATCCGGGGGCGTTCATGGATCGCAGCGTGCTGGAGAGCGACCCGCATGCCGTGCTCGAAGGGATGATCATTGCCGGGCTCGCGATCGGAGCGTCGAAGGGCTACTTCTATATACGCGCTGAGTACCCGAAAGCGGTCGAGCGCGTTTCCCGCGCGATCGATCAGGCGCGGGCGCGCGGTTTGCTCGGGGAACATATTCTCGGCAGCGACTTTTCGTTCGATGCCAAGGTGCGGCTCGGGGCCGGGGCGTTTGTCTGCGGTGAGGAGACGGCGCTGATCGCCTCGATCGAGGGCGAGCGGGGCAGCCCGCGGCCCCGACCCCCGTACCCCTCGGTTCGCGGCCTGTGGGGCCAGCCAACGGCAATCAATAACGTCGAGACCCTGGCCTGCGTCCCGGCCATCATCCTTTCCGGCGGCGCTTGGTTCGCCGGAATCGGCACCGACACGTCGAAGGGCACGAAAGTTTTTGCGGTGACGGGCAAAGTGCGGAACGCGCAACTCGTGGAGGTTCCCATGGGGACGTCCCTGCGCCAGATAATCTACGAGGTCTGCGGCGGCGTCCTTGACGACAAACCCTTGAAGGCGGTGCAAACGGGCGGCCCCTCCGGCGGCGTCATTCCGGTGGAGTTCCTCGATACGCCGGTCAGCTACGAGACGCTGCAGCAACTCGGGTCCATCATGGGGTCCGGTGGGATGCTGGTGATGAACAGCGACGACTCGATGGTGGATGTCGCGAAATTCTACCTGCGATTCTGCGTGGACGAGTCGTGCGGCAAGTGCGCGCCCTGCCGC
>Ga0070679_100006121_pt1 | contig 11192 bp, 12 predicted proteins | sample KBSC63BmetaG_FD_65652 | JGI IMG/M metagenome (GOLD analysis project Ga0070679, IMG submission 65652) | Corn rhizosphere microbial communities from Kellogg Biological Station, Michigan, USA - KBS C6-3B metaG | ecosystem: Host-associated > Plants > Roots > Rhizosphere | place: USA: Michigan... | reverse complement strand
GGCGCCGGTGACTTTGGCAAGCTCGACGGCGCCGGAGATGAGGCGGTCGATGCCGTCGCGCGAGAGGTCGGAGGTGGAGGTACTCGCGGTTCGCTGACCGCCGTCTCCCGCGAAAAAGACGCGCAGGCCGAGCGCGCCGGAGCCGGATTCGGTGAGCTGCTCCACCTGTCCGAGGCGGACGTTGACGGCGAACTCTTCACTCTCGAAGCCGACAGCTTCGGCGTCCGTCGCGCCCGCGCGAATGGCACGCGCCACGACCTCCTCAGCGAGGAGGCGCAGCTTCGTGGTCTGGGCTGTGTGTGTGTCTGACGCCATTCCTATCCGGGGCCTTAGTGGACGGGGCGGCTGGAGACGCGCAGTTCCTGGCCGTTAGTGGCGGCAAGTACGCGGATGGCGTCGCAGCAATGCTCGGAGTCGGACTTAGATTTGTGCGTGACGTGCGATCCGCCGCCTTGTGTCGCGGCGCGTTTGTGCAGCTTCACTTCGCCGTGGCAATGCTTGCAGCGGAACTCGGTGTCTCCGTCGATGAGTGCTTCGGCGACGGTTTTTACTTTCCAGAAGGGCTCATATCCGCCGGCGGCGCGAACACGCCTGCGCTTCACTTCGCACTCGTAAATCTTCTCTTCAACTACAGTTGTTTTGGTTGCCATAAGGCCCTTCTTGAGACGGTTGGAGGTGGGTGCGTGAGAGTACTGTATTGATTCTACGCTTATATCGCTCTCAGACGTTCAGTGGCCGGTCCCGCCGACGGTCATTTTGTCCAGCTTCACCGTCGGCATGCCCACGCCAACAGGGACACTCTGGCCGTTCTTACCGCAGGTGCCGATGCCTTCATCCAGCGCGAGATCGTTGCCTACCATCGACACGTATTTGAGCGCCTCGGGCCCGTTGCCGATCAGCGTGGCGCCCTTGACTGGCGCGGTGACGACGCCGTCTTCGATCAGGTACGCTTCGCTCGCGGTAAAGACGAATTTGCCATTGGTGATGTCGACCGAACCGCCCCCGAAGTTCACAGCGTACAGACCGCGCTTGACGCTTTTGAGGATGTCCGCGGGGTCGTCTTCGCCGGCCAGCATGTAGGTGTTGGTCATGCGCGGCATGGGGATGGCCTGGTAGCTTTCGCGGCGGCCGCTGCCGGTGTTGGGCATGTTCATCAGTCGAGAGCTGAGTTTGTCGGAGAGATACGTGCGCAGGATGCCGTTTTCAATGAGGACGGTTTCCTGTGTCGGGTTGCCCTCGTCGTCGACGTTGAGTGAGCCGCGGCGGCCGGGCATGGTTCCGTTGTCGACGACCGTGACTTTCGACGACGCGACCTGCTGACCGATAAGGCCAGCAAAAGCGGAGGTCTTCTTGCGGTTGAAGTCAGCTTCGAGACCGTGACCGACAGCTTCGTGCAGCAGCACGCCAGGCCAGCCGGGGCCGAGGACGACTTCCATCTCGCCTGCGGGAGCGGGCACGGCTCCGAGTTGCAGCAATGCAGTGCGAGCAGCCTCAGCGGCGAAATGTTCGGGAGATTTTGAGCCTTCGAAGAAGTCGAGGGCCACGCGTCCGCCGCCGCCGGAAGTTCCACGGGCGGTGTTGGTGTCATCCTTCGCGATGACCAGGACGTTGAAGCGTGCGAGCGGCTGCGTGTCCGACGCGAAAGTGCCGTCGGAGGCGGCGATGAGGATGCGGCGCAGTTCGTCGTTGAGCGAGACGCGGACTTGCGTGATGCGCGGATCGAATTTGCGGGCACAGACGTCGGCGCGCTCGATGAGCTTGAGTTTGGCGGCGATGGTCGCGTCGTTGCTGCTGCCGGCGACAGGGTAAAGCTGCGGCGTGCGCGTCTCGTTGAAGCCCTGCACACGCTCGGTCTGCGGCCCGTTGGCGATCAACGCGGCAGTGCGGGCGGCTTTGAGCAGGCGCTCAGCAGAGAGGTCGTCGGTGTAGGCGAAACCGGTGCGCTCGCCGGAAAGGACGCGGATGCCGCAGCCTACGCTGATGCCCTGCGACGCAGTCTTGACGATGCCTTCGTCCATGCCCAGCGAAGTGGAGGTAACGGCTTCGAAGTAGAGGTCGGCGAACTCTCCACCGGCGCTGAGCGCTTCGCCCAGACAGCGTTCAAGCAGGCGCTCGGTCAGGCCGAGCTTGTCGAAGAAATAGCGTTTGTGGTCGGCGAGTTCAGGTGGTGAGAACGGTGCGGCAGAGGCCATCTATCCATTCTAATCTTATCGACCCTGCGAGGGGTCTGCGCTCGCCGCGACATCCATATCGAGGAACACTTTGGGGAAGCCGGGGGCGAAGCAATTGCCGCTTGCGGAGTACGTGGCGGCGCAGCTTTTGGTGATCTCGGGACGGCGTGGAGACTGCGAATATTGCCAGGCGACGAGGTCCGGCAGGCCGGTGGCCGAGAGCGGCTTTGGTGTCAGCGTGCAGCCCGGGGCGGGTGGGCACTCGTCCTGTGCATCGAAGATGGCGACGGTGTGCAGGTGGCCTTTGTTCACGCGGTCGCGGATGTCCTGGACGGTGTTGATGAAGACACCGGGGTCGTCCTGGACGCGGGTGCCGCTGGCGTAAACTCCTGGGCGGAAGCTGGAGGCGGCGACGGCCTCGGTCCACGCGAGCAAATAAGCAGCTTGAGGACCGGTGAGACGGCCGCCTTCTTCCTGGTCGAGGAAGAGGATAGTGTGCGCCGGAAAGCCTTCGGCCCTGGCCGAGCCGATGGCGGCGGCAGCATCTTTGCGGCCGAGGTCTTCGGGCTTGGTGCCGGCTTTCTGGGCCTTGATAATCTGCGCTTCGAGCTTGCCGTTGGCAAGGACGAGGAAGCCCCAACCCTGCTGCTTCAGGATTTCGCGCTTGCCCTTCCACTGGTTGAACATCGCTCCCGGGGGCACGGTAAGCCAGTACCCGGTGAAGGCGAACGTCTTGTGCATGGCGGCCATCGTGGCGTCGCCGGGATACGTATTGCTATCGAAGCCAACGAATTGGCGACTGACAGGCGGCGTGCTATTCGGCGATGTGACGGCGGAGGATGTCGTGGTAATAGTGGCGGGCTTTGGGTTCGGCGTCTGAGCGCAGCCGCAGGAAATACATGCTGAAAACAAGACCGGGAGGACACACCACCAACGCATCGGAGAACCTCCTTTTCAGATTACATCCGCGAGCGGCTACAATCCTGCTACGGCGCCTCGCTGTACACCTTCTACTCAGGGAAATTCTGTATGTCCGACACGACGCATGATCCGCGCTATCCGATTGGCAAATTTGCAGCCCCCGAACCGATCACCTGGGAAGACCGCCGCTACGCGATGATGACTCTCGCCGAAATGCCGGAGCTGTTGCGCGAGGCTGTCCGGGGGCTGAATCGCGAGCAGATGGATACGTCTTATCGCGATGGCGGATGGACGGTGCGGCAGGTGGTGCATCATGTGGCCGACTCGCACATGACGGCGTTTTTTCGCTTGCGCAAGGCACTGACCGAAGACTGGCCGAAGGTCGAGGGCTACAACGAAACGCTATTTGCGACGATGCATGACTTTGCGGCGCCGGCGGAGTGGTCGCTTGAACTTGTCGAGGCGGTCCACGCGCGTTGGGTGATGCTGCTGCAGTCTTTGCAGGAAGACCAGTGGCAGCGCGGGTTCGACCACGCAGAGCACGGCAGGATGAATCTCGAAGTTGCGACGTTGTTGTACGCGTGGCACTCGCGGCATCATGTGGCGCACATCACGCACCTGCGCAAAGCCAAAGGCTGGTAAAGCCGCAAATCCGTCGACGGTGAGAGCGTAGCGAGATGGCCCCGCCCAGAGTTTCTTCCACGGATGCAGTGCAACCGCCTGCGCAGGTTGCCGCGGCGATTGAAGACTTTTTGTCTGCGCACGCCGAAGCGGCGGTGCTCGAAGACGGCAAGGTCGTCTTCGATATGCGGCAGGCGAAGTACACGCTTTCCACCGAGCACAATCGCTGCACGCTGCATCTCTGGAGCGAGGAGCGGAACACCGTGCGGCGCGTGGTTTCGGCAACGCCGCGGGGTGGAAGTCTGCGGCTGGCGACGCAACGGTTTGGGCAGGCGCAGACGAAGCTGCTGGAGTTGGTTGCGTCGCGTGAGCGGCGCACGCCGACCACACGCGAGACCGCCCGCACGCGCTATCTGCAGACGCTTGAACGTGTGCTCCTGCGCAGCTTTCCAGAGTTCAAAAGCGACGGCTTTCGCACGGCGATGGACCTCGAACGCAGCTTTGGGCCGGCCTACGCGCGGGGCTCGCTGGTGCGTGGACAGCACGCGTGGGCGGTGATCGCGGTCAATGAAGAAGAGACTGCGACGACTGTTGACGGCATCCTGACGCTGGGGATTTTGTGGCTGCACCATTGCCGCGAAAGCGCGGGAGGACGCAAGCTGTATCAGGGGCTGAAGCTGATCCTGCCACGTGGGGCGGCGATGACGACGCTCTCGCGGATGGCGTGGCTGAATGAGACCGCGGCGCAATGGGAGTTGTACGAGCTCGACCAGAAGAGTGAGGATCTGGTGCCGCGCGATGCTGCTGACCACGGCAATTTGCGTACACGGCTGATTCATCAACCGGATGAAGATGCGGCGAGGGAGCGGTTTGCCGCAGCGGTTTCGCAGTTGATGGAGTTAGTTCCTGCGCACGAGCGCACGCGTGTCGAGCAGCGATTGCGCAACGCTTCCGAGCTTGCGTTTCTGCTGCACGGGCTGGAGTTCGCGCGGGCGCGGATTTCATTTACCGGCAACAGTTTTGCGCCGGTGCTGGAGCTTACGGTTGGCGTTGGCACTAGCGAGACGGTGCTAACGACAGAGAATCGAATCAACCTTGCCGAGGCGGTGACGGAACTGTTTCGACGACGGCGCGCGGACTCGCAGGACAAGGCAAAAGACCCGCTGTTTCGCGCGTCGCCCGAGCGGTGGCTGGAATCGGTGTTGCGCTGCGACCTGGCCCCGCTGACGCGGCATCTGGCGCCACAGATTCAACCGTCGGAAAATGCGCGCAAGCGGCAGGCGTTCGCGAACGATCCTGACCCGGACACGATTGGCAATCGCGCCGATCCGCGCGCTGAACCGCGCGATGGGAACGCTGCGGATGAGTCCCGGGTGATTCCGAGGTTCGACCCGCACCATGTGTACACGCAGGTGCCCGCGATCGCCGGCGCGAAAGACCGCGGGATGCTTGATCTGCTCGGCGTAACTGCTGACGGCCGGCTGGCGGTCATCGAGTTGAAAGCGGACGACGATCTGCATCTCGCGCTGCAGGGTCTCGACTACTGGATTCGTGTGCGGCATCACCACCTGCAACACGCCGACACCAAGACCGGACTGGGAGAGTTTCAGCGCCACGGATACTTCCGTGGCGTCGAGCTTTCGCCGCTGCCGCCACGGCTTTATCTGGTCGCGCCGGCGCTGCATATTCATCCCGCAACGGAGATCATCCTGCGCTATTTTTCGCCGCGCGTTGAGTGGAACCTGCTGGCGCTGGATGAGCGGTGGCGATCGAAGATTCGGGTGGTATGGCGGAAGCAGGGCGGCAAATAGTGCCTAGCCCCACGCTGCCGGCGCGGCTTCCAACTCTGCATCGTGCTCCAGCGGCGCATCTTCTTGTGGAGCATTCGCACGCGCCGTAAAGAACGCCTCGACCTTATCCATGACCTGCGCGCCGCGCTTGGCTTCGAAGATTTCGCGGCGCAGTACGCCGCCGCCGGGGACGCCGTGGGTGAACCAACTGGCGAACTGCTTCATGCGTCCGATGGCGTCGCGTTGGGCGCTTTCGTGGTTGCGCTTGAGGCGTTTCGATAGATCGTCGTCGGCGGGGCCGAGGACTTCAGGGTGTTCGGCCACTTCGTGCATCAGGCGCTCGAAGTAGTCGCGGATCATGCGGTAGCGGTCCATCTCGGTGGGTCGATCGTAACGTCCTACGCCCGTCGCTTGTTTTGTGGCCGTGTACTGGGCGATCTGGCGGAAGATCCACGGATTCGCAGGCGCGGCACGCCCGATCATGACGGCGTCGCACCCGGTGGTGTCGACCATCGCGGCGGCGTCTTCGGGGGAGCGGATGTCGCCGTTGCCGATCACTGGGATCTTCACGGCGTCTTTGACGGCGGCAATGTACTCCCAGCGCGCGTTGCCGGAGTAGCCGTCCTCGCGCGTGCGGGCGTGGAGTGCGACGGCGTTCAGGCCGCAGTCTTCGGCCATCTTCGCGAGTTCGACGCAGACGATGTTCTTGTCGTTCCAGCCCATGCGGAACTTCACGGTAAAGGGAATGGTGATCGCCCCACGCACGCGCTCGAAGATCTTCTGGATGAGTGGAAGATCTCGCAGCAGACCGCTGCCGCCGTTGCAGTTGACGACGCGCTTGGCGGGGCAGCCGAGGTTGAGGTCGACGAGGTCGAAGCCCCAGTCGGCACAGATACGAGCACTCTCGGCGAGCGTTTCGGGATTCGAGCCGAAAATTTGCGCGGAGATCGGGTGTTCGTCCTCGTAGTACGTGAGATAGCGTTTGCGCTTGGTTTCGCGCATGCGCGAGAGGCCGTCGGCAGAGGTGAACTCCGTCATGATCAGGCCGCAGCCCGAGACCTCGTTGGAGGTCTCGACATCAACGTCGGTATCCGCTGTTTCGGCGGAGAACATGGAGGCGTTCTTGATGAAGCGGCGGAAGACCGTGTCCGTAACGCCGGCCATCGGCGCGAGTACTGTCGCCGGCGCAATGCGAACGCCGCCGATGTGCATCTCGGCGGGGACACGGGCCTGCTCGGGCATCTCTCGCTCGATCGTGTTATTCCATTCCTTCTTCATGTAGACGTCCATCAGTTATTTCTTTTTCTTCTTCGGCGCGGTCTTCGGCAATGTTTCGACATAAGCCAAAGAGGCGCGCAGGAGTTTGAGCGTTGCGGCCGCAAGCGGGTCTTCGACGATCACCCATTCGCGCATGGTGCGCTTGCCCATCACGAGCGGCCGAGCGGTGCCGGTTTCGACTAACGCCGCGATATCGTGGGCCGGAAGTTTAAGAATCAGACCGCCGGTGTTCTTGCTTGGAAACGCAAAGACCTTGTCGTCGATCATGAGCGAAGCGTTGCCAAATTTCCAACTCAATTCGGCACCGGGAACTTTCTTCACCAGTATGGCAGCAAGTTCGCTGCGCGGAGTTTCGCGCCGGAGGGGAGCTTTCGACTTTGCAGTCACTTTGGTCGCCATGCCGGTCTCGCTTCGGAAAGTGAAAGGCCCCCGCTGCTGCGGAGGCCTCTCGGTTGCTTGCGCGCCGCTTACTTCACGGCTTCGGCCTTCTTGCCTTCGTCCGACTTGGCGAACTTGCGGCGGAAGCGTTCGATGCGGCCGGCGGTGTCGACCAGCTTCTGCTTGCCGGTGAAGAACGGGTGGCAGGCATTGCAGATTTCGACGACGATGTCGCCCTTGTGGGTGGAGCGCGTTACGAACTGGTTGCCGCAGGCGCACTTGACGTTGGTATCAGCGTAATTCGGGTGGATTCCTTCTTTTGGCACGGTGTTTCTCCTTAGCTTTCCCGCCGCAGAACGGTCCGCTTGCCGGGCGTCGGACTCAGGATGAATTCACTGAAAGACGTTGGCCGACATCGATGTTCCTGTCGCGCTGCGAGCTTGGGCCCCGTCTCCCGGGGCGTTAGGCGCTATCTTCGATTTTATCACCTTTGGCGTTGGCAAGGGCCAGCGCGGGGTCTTTGAGTCGTACGCCGGTGAGTTGCAGGCGATGCGCTTCCTTGGCAAAGTAAGCGATGCGTTGAGCGGCGGCTTCATAACTGAGGCCCTCGGCGTGGATGTTCGAAATACAGTTGCGTTCGGCGTCGTTGCGGCCATGTCGAGGGTCCCACGTAATGTAGACGCCCAACGAGTCGTGTGAACTGAGCCCCGGACGCTCTCCGATAAGAACAACCACAAGCCGAGCGTGCAGCAACTGGCCAATCTCATCGCCGAGCGCGACCCTGGCCTGCGTTGCTATGACGATCGGCGTGGAAAGCTTCGGCGGAAGTAGCGGCAATGTGGCGTCCAGTAGCGCCAGAGCGTGTCGCTCGATCGCATGGGACGAAAGACCATCGGCGAGCACGAAGACGATGTCTGAGGGTGGCGTTGCGAGGCTTTCGAGAAGGGTCCGCGAAGCTGGATGCAGGATGCGGCCGAGATCTGGCCGGCGAAGGTACACGTCTCGGCGGCCACTCGAGTCAGTTGAGGCTGCGGAGCTTTGCAGCGTCAGGCAGGACAGGCCTCTGGAATGCAGGCCACGCTCCAGGGCTGGGACGTCGAGCGAGGCGTGGACCGCGTCGCGCGCCAGGGCGTGGTCCAACTGAAATCTAAGGTGCTCCCGTACCGGGATGGCAGCACCCGTGATACCCAGCGAAACGCGGGCGGACGACGGCAGGTGCCTGACCAGATCGTCGCTCACGCGGTGTCTCCGGTGAGCAGGGCGGCTGGCTGGCCGAGCCGGCGCAGGCGTTCGAAGTGGTCGCCCTGAAGCCAGGCTTCGAACTCGGGGGCAGGACGGAGACCCAGCAGGCGGCGGAGGTAGAGAGCGTCGTGGAAACTGGTGCTCTGGTAGTTGAGCATGATGTCGTCGGCGCCCGGCACGCCCATGATGTAGTTGACGCCGGCTGTGCCGAGCAGCGTGAGCAGGGTGTCCATGTCGTCCGCGTCGGCTTCGGCGTGGTTGGTGTAGCAGATGTCGCAGCCCATGGGCAGGCCGAGCAGCTTGCCGCAGAAATGGTCTTCCAGACCGGCACGGAGAATCTGTTTGCCGTCGTAAAGGTACTCGGGACCAATGAAGCCGACGACCGTGTTGACCAGCATGGGCGAGAAGTGACGAGCGACGGCGTAGGTGCGGGCTTCGAGCGTTTGCTGGTCGACCGGCAGGCCGCCGCTGCCGAGATGGGCATTGGCGGAAAGCGCGCTGCCCTGGCCGGTTTCGAAGTAAAAGATGTTGGCGTCGGCAGTGTCTCCGCGGCGGAGTTCGCGGGCCATCGCGTGGGCTTCGGTCAAGAGGTCGAGCGTGATGCCGAACGAAGTGTTGGCCTGCTCGGTGCCGGCTATGGATTGGAAGAGCAGGTCCAGGGGCGCGCCGTTCTCGATGGCCTGCATCTGTGTCGTGATGTGGGACAGGACGCAGTTCTGCGTAGGGATGCCGTAGCGCTGCCGAATGCTGTCGATCAGTTGCAGAAGCGTGGTCACGGTCTGGACACTATCCGAAACCGGGTTGATGCCGATGACGGCGTCGCCAGAGCCAAGCAGAAGGCCATCAAGAATGCTGGCGGCGATGCCCAGCGGGTCGTCGGTTGGATGATTGGGCTGCAAACGCGTGGAGAGGCGGCCCGGCAGCCCGACTGTGGTGCGGAAATGGGAAACGACGTTGATCTTGCGGGCAACGTGGATGAGGTCCTGCACGCGCATCAACTTGGAGACGGCGGCTGCCATCTCGGGCATCAGGGCGGGAGCGAGTGCGGCAAGTGCATCTGGCGTGGCGTGGTCGGAGAGCAGCCAGTCACGGAATTCCCCGACGGTGAGGCGGGCGACTGGCGCGAAAGCTTCCCGGGAGCCGGCGTATGCGTCGACAATGAGGCGCGTGACGGCGTCGGTTTCATAGGGCACGACGAGGTCTTCGGTGAAGGCTGCCAGGGGCGTTTCCGCGAGAGTCATCTGGGCGATGACGCGCTGCTCGGCGCCGGCTGCGGCGATTCCAGCGAGCTGGTCTCCGGAGCGTAGTGGAGAGGCGCAGGCAAGCAGCGCCCGCAGGTCGGCGAACGTGTGTGTCACTCCCCGCACTGTATGGCGGTAGGGCATGAGGCTTGAGGCAGATTGTAGACGTACAGCGTGACAGCCCGGTTCTCTGCGAATGCCGTTCCTCTTTTGTGGCGATTCGTTAGTTAGCCGGAAGCAGCCGACGCCGTGCCGATGCGAGCACGTTTGCTTCGACCGCGATGGCCAGGAAGAGCGAACCGAGGAATATAACCGCAAACCGGTGGAGGTATCCGGGGCGGGGGCCGGACAAGAAGAGCCGGAATGCGACATAGCGGAAGAGCATCAGCGTGGTCGCGTAGGCCATTCCTGTGAATGACACCACCAGAAGGGCGCGCCGTGACTCTGTGTCGAATAGGAAACACGACGCGATCAGTAGCAGCGTGAGCGGGATCACCAGAATTGCATGAGGCATCCAGATGGTAGCGTTGGAAGCGATCAGCGCAGCCGCAAATAGCGTGGAAGTGCGCGTGACGCGATCCTGGAAGCCATAAACGAAAACGCTGATTGCGGCCTGAGTGCAGACGCACATGCTGATGAAAAAGAGAATTGTCGCCCACATCATCCAGGCCTCGCGGTGGTGATGCGTGGAGGAGCCGATCAACATCTCTCTTATGGTGAAATGTGTGTAAAACCAAGATGTTGCAAAGATGGAAGCGAACGCCGCCATGCCACCTGCCGCCCAACGCCAGGTCATCGCAACCAGCACCCGGCTCACAGCAAACGCGAACGCAGCAAGGCTTCCTCCAGACTGCTCCAGCAGGTCACCGACGATTGCGGACGCGCGCGGACGGTCGCTGACACGGGCTACGATCCACTCGGCAATATTCGACTTATCCATTGGATTCTCCCAGTAAGTCCAGGCCTGATAAAAGCCGGTGAAACGACTGTTGCGCCCGCACGAGTTGGTCTCGTCCGCGACTGCTGACGATGTAGAAGCGTTTGGCGCGGCCACCGCGCTCCGGTGTCGGCTCGCCGTCGCGTGGCACGAGCAAACCTTTTTGTTCCATGCGGTCCAGCGTCGTGTAGAGGGCGCCCGGCGAGGCGGTTCTTCCCGCGCAGTCCTGGAGTTCCGTGCGAATGCTGACACCGTAGGCCTGGTCGCCAAGTCTTAGGATCGCGAGGAGAATCAGTTGCTCGAATTCGCCGAGTGAAGGGCTCTTGCTCATATGAACTACATTGTAGTTATTTGCGGTGGTTGTCAAGTGAATTCGTCCTAAGTGCGCGTTTCCCTCTGCTGCGAAGTCTTTCGCACAGCAACCGCAACGGGCGTAGCTGCGATACTGGAAGAGCGATGCCTGAACCCTGCCCGATTTGCAACGATACCGGTCTCCGCCTGATCCAGCGCCCCGACGGCTCACGCGCGGCGACTGATTGCTCCTGCCGCATCGCGCGACGGGCGGCTCGGTTGATTGAGCAGGCACGGATCCCGCAGCGGTATGCGCATTGCA